>Ga0315273_10007061_pt1 | contig 14040 bp, 15 predicted proteins | sample YL17G02_0_MG_FD_205753 | JGI IMG/M metagenome (GOLD analysis project Ga0315273, IMG submission 205753) | Sediment microbial communities from Yellowstone Lake, YNP, Wyoming, USA - YL17G02_0 | ecosystem: Environmental > Aquatic > Freshwater > Lake > Sediment | place: USA: Wyoming | collected... | reverse complement strand
TTTTGCTCGCCGTGTCGTTCTGAACGCGCGAAGAAAACCTTCTCTTTTTCGATTCGAGAAGCACGCCGGATTGCTTTATCTTTTTGGTAAAACGGAAAATAAGCGATGCCGCCGATTCCCCTTCTTTCTTCTTCACTTCGATAGCCATTGTTATTCGATTATTTTTTCGTATATTTCGCTGACGTCCGCTTTGAACGGACTTTTCACTATCGTATGGAGAGAACCGCCTCCGTCCCCGGCGAATCGCGGAATAATATGGAGATGAAAATGGTCAACTCCCTGTCCGGCTATTTTACCGTGATTTATGCCGATTGTAAATCCTTCGGCGCCCAGTTTTTCCGCGAGCTTGGCCACTACCTCTTTGGCCAGGCGGAAAACGCCGAGAACGTCTTCCTCTTCCATTTCTCCGATACCGGAGGAATGTCTTCGGGGAACGATGAGCGTATGCCCCGACGCGGCCGGATTGATATCCAGAAAAGCCACCGCCCTGTCGTTTTCGGCGATTATCTTGGCTTCGTTTTCCTTATCGGCAATTTTACAGAATAAACACGCAACGGAATGGTTTGTCATTTTCGATAAAAATTAAGACAAGCGTTTCTTCATCTCTTCTATTATTTTTTTCAGCGGCACGTTCTCCTGCCCTCCTGTTTTCATGTCGCGGACAATCACCATTTCCTCGTAAACTTCTTTCTGCCCGATAATCAAGACGATGTCCGCCGCTTCTTTGTCCGCCACTTTCAACTGGGCCTGAAGAGAATCCTTGCCCAGCGCCTCTTCCAATTTGATATTGGCTTCGCGGAATTTTTCGATCAAAGAAAAAGCCCTTTTTTTGGCCAGTTCTCCGACATGAACGACAAAAACTTTCGGCCGCGTCTTTCTAACCGAAAGAGAGGGTTCCTTGAGCTTCATCGTTTCAATCACTCTCTCCAGCCCGATGGCGACTCCGACCGCCGGAACGCTTTTTTTCCCCAGCAATTCAGACAGATAATCATAGCGTCCGCCTCCGGCCAGAGCGGATTTTCCCTCTTCGGCAAAAAGTTCGAACACCGTGCGATTATAATAATCCAAGCCCCTCACCAGATAAGAATTCAGCTCGTAAGGAAGCCCTATTTCGTCCAAAAATTCCAGCACCCCCTTGAAGTGACTGCGGCAATTGGCGCAAATCGAATCGAGAATTATCGGCGCCTGTTCTTTAAGCCGGGCGCAAAGCTCGTTCTTGCAGTCGAGCAGACGCAAGGGATTTATTTCCAGCCTTCTTTCGCAATCCCGACAGATGATTTTCTTTTCTTTGGCCGCGGATTTCTGCTTCCGGTAAAAATCCTGCAGTTTTTTGCGGTAAATCAGACGGCAAACCCGGCAGCCGATGGTATTTATCTGCAATATAGGATTCTTTATTTTCAGCTTCTCGAGAAAACGGACGGCGATGTTAATCGCCTGCGCGTCATAAACCGGGTCGGTCTCGCCGCCGACGATCTCAAAACCGGCGTGATGGAATTGTCGGAAGCGGCCGGCCTGGGGACTTTCGTAGCGGAAAGCCGAACCGAGATAATACATTTTGACCGGTTGGGGAAGCCGACTCATGCCATGCTCCAAATAGGCCCGCATGACCGGCGCGGTGAATTCCGGTCGGAGAGCCAATTTTTCCGCGCCCTTCGATTTCAAAAGATATAATTCTTTCTCGATGATATCGGTGCCCGCGCCCACTCCTCTCACGAATATCTCCATTCTTTCGGCTATCGGCGTGTCTATTTTTTTAAAATCGTAAAAATCGGCGACTTCATCCAGCGCCTTGTTTATTTTTTCCCAGTAAGACGCGTCCTCGGGAAGAATGTCGTGCATCCCTTTCGGCGCCTGCAAAAGAATCTGATTTTTTTTCTTTTCTTCTTTCACGATGGATTAAGGTTTGAGCATTTCCGGATTCGGCCAGAAGCGCAAACGAACTTCACCGACGATGTCGCTTTTTTCTATCGGGCCCCAGCGCCGCGAATCCGAACTGTAAGAACGGTTGTCGCCCAAGACGAAAAACTGCTTTTCTCCCAGCACAAATTTATCGTTGCCGAAGGGCTTGGTTTGCGTCCCTGCCGGAAGATAGCTCTCGTCGAATGGTTGGCCGTTAACAAAAATTTTTCCGCCGACTATCTCGATTTCATCCCCGGACAAACCGACTATCCTTTTGATGTAGAATAAGCTGGGATTGCCGGGATAACGGAAAACGATAAGGTCGCTCCGTTCCGGTTCTTTGACGCGGTATGAAATTTCGTCCACTAAAAGATAGTCGCCGCTCCGGAAAGTCGGCTCCATGCTCTCTCCCTGAACCAGAAACGGCTGGGCAAGGAATTTATAAACGAAAAGTATGGAAAATAGGGCGACTAAAAAAACTTCCAAGACCTCCTTGATTGCCAAAAAATATTGCTTCATTTTTTATATTGCCGTTTTAACCGATATACCGTTAATATTATAGGAAGCCATGGAGAAACGAAATACAGACAAACGGCCAGAGTGGAAAATTATCGTTGGCTTGGGCAACCCGGACGAAAAATACACCCAAACCTACCATAACGCCGGATGGCTGTCAATCGAAATAATCGCCGCGGGACTGCCGAAAAAAGCCGATTCCCGCAAAAACGGCCTGTTTCTTTATCGAAAAACAAACGGAGCTATTCTGGTAAAATCCCTCGTCTATATGAACGAGTCAGGCAAGGCCGTAACCGCCGCGATTAAGTATTTTTCCGGCAAAGAAAACCGCATCCGCCCGGAAAATATTCTCGTTATTCACGATGATTCCGATATCTCCATCGGGGAATACAAAATTTCCTTCGGCAGGGGAAGCGCCGGCCATAAAGGCGCGCAATCAATCATTGACTGCCTCGGCACAAAAAATTTCTGGCGTTTCCGGGTCGGTATCCGCAAAGGCCCCAAACTCAAAGCCGGAGCTTTCGTCCTCCGAAAAATGACCGCCGCCGACCGGCAAATCATCCGGAAAACAATAGAGAAATTCGGGCGAGAATACGGTTTATTCCTTGACTTTAAAGCTTAGGTTGAAAATTGACCGGTTCTCCGGGCCAGAGGAATTCGAAGGCAAAGGCAAGAGAATATCGGAAATAGAAGGATTGTTTTCCAGTAAGCGCTTGAAATCGAAAATTTCCTTCGGCGAGGAAGCCGAGCCGTTCACCGAAAAAATCCGGCTGTCGTCCTGAAAAGAAAATCGGCTTATCCTGACTATGCTCGATTCCGCGGAATTCTCGACCAAATTGATAATCGGCGAGATTTTGTTTTCCTGGCCGCGCGATTCGGAAATAATACTGACCGCCCGATTGAACTCACGGACTTGCTTTTCCAGAGTGTTAAGCTCTTCCGCGTTAGCCGCGGAAATTTGAGGAACGGCTTGAATACTGCCTGTTAAGCCGCTCAAAAATATCCGGCCACCCAAAGAAATAACGATAAAAAACGCGAGCGCCGCGGCGACGGCGTTCCGCCAAAAGCCGATAAAGCTCAATGTCTGGTTATAAAAATATTCCTCGGCGACAGAAATAGGGCCGAGAGTGATATTTTCGTCGCGGGACCGGGAAATCTCGCCGCGCAACGCCGTCCCGAAAGATTCGACTCCGGCCGGATAAATTTTCTCTTCCGGCGAGAACAGTTCCTCGATTCCGGTCTCGGGAAATCTTTTTGCCAGAAAATTCCTGATTTCTTCGGTCAATCCCGGAGCGAGCAGATAAATCCGGTCTATTCTGCCGCCGAAACGGAACGATGAAAAATTTATCACCTTTCCCATTTCGGCAACAATGGTTTTTTCCACCAGGTCGAAAGGAATATCTCTCTTGTCTCCTTGAATCGCCCTCCAGGAAGAAAAATAATCGAAATAAAGTCCGGCGTTTTTGACGAGAGTCAAATCCATGCCCTCGTTCGACAAAACCAAAACCACGTAAACTTTTTTCTCGTCGAATTTTTTGAAGACATTAAGGGCGCGAACCAAACTCAAGGCCCGGTATTCCACCGCGGCCACGCTGAACCCGGCTTCGCCAAGAACCGAAATCCATTCGTCAACGATATTGGCCGGTATGAAAGCCGCCAGAAGTTCTGTCTGATTGCTTCCGGAAGCGACCGGGCCAAGAAGCTGATAGCCGTAATAGGCCTGCTTTATATCAATGGGCGAAATCATTTGCATATTCAGGTTGGCCGCTTCGGCGAGCAATCTTTTTTCCAGTTGCGGCAAAGAAAAGACCTGGGAATAAACAAGAGTGTTCTCCAAAGAAACGATGGCATTGATTTTCTCTTTCCGGGGAGAAATCTGCTTTTTTAATTGGGAAAGAGCTACGACCACGGCCTTACGGTCCTTGACTCGGCCGGCCTCCACCATTCCGGGAATAAGCCGGAGAGAGGATTTTCTGATGGCGCCATTGACAATCTTCGCGTAATTAAAAGATGAGTCGCCAAGAACCAACCCGCCGATATTTTCGGTGCGACTGATAATCCGAATTAGTTTTTTGAAAAAATCCTTTATCTTCATCCTGTATTCCATAGATTACGGCGCGGAAACTTCTATCTCCTTAAACGACCGGACTTCTATCTGGCGAGTCAGTGGGTCGACGCTTAAAATAACCTCAACCTTACGTTTACTTATTAGAAAAGCCGTGCCTTCCGAGGATATGAGGAAAGAGCATCCCCAAGCAACTCCACACCCTCCTAGAATATTAGTAATCGTCACGCTAGCAGTCCGGTCATTCCCCAAATCAAGAGGGTAAGGATTAGGACTTATAGTATCACCCCTTATCACTCGATAAATGCCATCTTCCGCGCCGGCGTAAGCCGCGGCAGTCGCCTCGGCGGAAAGACGGGCGCCAAACCCGCTTCGGGAAAAAAGACCGGCGACAACAATCACCGCCAAAATTATTTCAGCGATAATTCCGGAGAGCAAGAGAATGGACGGAAGAGCGGCCGCTCCCGCGATATTTTTTTTCATTGCTATGGACTCCAATTAACGATTACGTCCGTAACCACCGGCGAAGCCGTTCTCCAAGTATCGGTGCTAATAAAAATCTTGTAGCGGAAGTACCTCTTGTTGTTGATGTTGGAGATTTTAGCCGGAATATCGGCGCCGGTCGACGGAAGAGAAGCGCTGAAAGCTCCATCTACGTCAACTTTCGAACCTCCCCAGCCCGGATTGGTTATACAATGAGAGGGCCCTGGCGGATCAATCGCCCCTTCTTCTGGCGGATCAGTCGCGCCGTTAGCGCAATTTGACGCGGCCAGTTGAAAACTCACGCTGCCGCCATTCAGCGAACCGCGCCAGAGAATATAATTGAAAGCCGCGCCGCTAATTACTCCTGTATCGAAAATACTTGATTCCAAGAATCCTCCTGCTAATGTCAGATCCCAAGCCAACTGAGTTTTATAATTAACTCCGGGAGGAACAGGAACGCAAGTACCAGTATTGCTACAATTAAAACTTATCCAACCAATCACGTCGTTCCACGCCCAACCGGAAAATTGCCCGCCTGAATTTATAATAACCCGATAATTTGACTGCAGGCAGCTGTAATCCGGAGAACTACCGCCAGTTTCAGGATTATGACAGTCAAAGCTTATCCAGCCGATCGCGTCCGACCAGGCCCAGCCGGATAAGTTGCCGCTACCGTCGTTGGAGACTTTGAAATCCAGGGTTGGCGGGTTACAAATATTCCCATTTGGCGTGGAATTACAATTCAAAGCGATAAAACCGACCGATGAACTCGCGTAACCCTCCAGCCGGCCAGGATAGACATTAACATTATTTGTTGAATACAAATCTACCCAGCCGATAACATCGTTCCAGGCCCAGTGCCGATATTCCGGCGGCGCGTCAGCTGCGATATTGGTCGCACCACGGACTTTTTGCGCGACAAAAATGAATCCGGATAAAACCAGAAAAAATATCAGAAAAAATATTAAAATCCTATATCCTCTTTTCATATTTATAATTCGTATATTCGTCCCTCTATACTATCGGGACAAGTATGGGAAAATTAATACCCTTCGACTTTTATCTGACCTTGAACGGAATAATCGATTTTATTCGAAGAAGAAAAACCGTCATTCGCCGAAGTAACCGGTCCCTCGACGCCTGACCCGGCGCTCCAGTCGGTAAAAAGAGTGGAAATGTTTTTGGTCCGCGTTATATAACTGGCGATACTTATCGTTCTTTCGTTAGTACCTATGGTTTTCCAGGAGACGGAAATGATAATTTTCTGCGTCGAGGGGTCATAATTGGTGCCCGAGTCAATAATCGCTCCATTGCTGTCACGAAGAACATTATCAACGGTAAAACTCGGCGTATAAATGATACTTTCCACATTTGCTTCTATTTTCGCTCTATTCAACTCGGTTAACGGCCCTACGACAAAAGTCGCTCCTTCCGAATAAATATAATGATTGTTTCCCGCACCTTTCGGGGAAAGATTATAAATTGTATTCCAACTTGATTCAGCCAAAACCCGCACGTTGTCCATTGTTTTTTGCGCTATTTCAGTCGCGATTATATCCTGCTTGGTCTGCGTATTGGAGCGTAAACTGCTGACTAATCCAGCGGAGACCCCGCCGATGATAAGGGCGCCAATGGTTAATCCGATAAGCACCTCAATAAGCGACTGCCCCCGCCTGTCTCTCAAAATTTTTTTTATGCCTTCGCTTGACACTCCTTTGTTAATTTTCACCGCTTTTAAATAATTTTAACATAAACCACTATCCTCGCGCTATTCGTATGAATATGAATTTAGAATACGGTCGTGAGCTGGTAAATCGGCATGATAACGGAAAGAGCGATGATAGCCACGATAAGACCGATGAAAAGAAGAAGCACCGGTTCCAGAAAAGAAACCATGGTTTTGACTGAAGAGTCGATTTCGGAAGAATAAAAATCGCCGAGCGTTTCCAATACTTCCTCCATATGGCCGGCTTTCTCGGAAATGGCGATGAGATTAATCACCACTTTGGGAAAATACGGTTCTCTTCTAAAGGCATCGCCGACAGTCAATCCTTTCACCACCCCCTCACGGGAAATCCGGAGGAGCGCGTCGTGCAATTCCTCGGAACCGACGGCGTCGGCGGTAATTTCAAGCGCCTCAAGAATGGGCAGGCCCGCCCGCAAAAGCGTGGAAAACGTCGAAGAAAAACGCTGAATGGCTATGCGGTGGATGAGGACTCCCACGACCGGCAAACGCCCCAGTATTCTCGCCATAATTTTCTTCCCCAAAGCGGTCTTGGAGAAGAAATACCAAACGCCGAAGCCAGCCACGATTAAAAGGGGAAAGATTATCCAGATGTATTTATTCAGGAAAAGGGCGACGCCGAATACCACCCGCGAAAATCCCGGGGGCTGAATTCCTCCCTGGAGAAAAACCTTGGCGATTTTCGGCAAAGCAACAGTAACCATCAAAAACAAGATGCCGGAAGCGGAAAGAAGAAGAATAACCGGATAAACGAGCGCGGCGCGAATCTTGCCGCGCAAATCCTGCTCTTTTTCCAGAGAAACGCTCAAATTTTCAAATACCTTGTCCAAATTTCCGGAGGCCTCTCCAGCCCGAATCAAATTCACGAAAACCGAGGAAAAATATTTGGGATATTTGGCGAAGGTCGTATAGAAAGGCCGGCCCTTGCTTAAGTTCTCGCGAATTTCGATAAGCAGGGCTTTAACCGCCGGCTTGTCAAAATCCGCAATCAATATGTCGATGGCGTGAAAAAGGTCTGTTCCGACTTTAAGCATCAAAGCCAAATACTTGGTAAGGAAGACCTTGTCGGTAACGGTAATCGGCTGGTTGAAAATTCCGCGCGCTCCGCTCGGCGCGAAACCCTCGATGGCTTTGATGGAAATAGGCCGGAGTCCCTGGCCCGCAATCCATTCCAAAACTTCGGCGCCGGTTTTGGCCTCCACCGTTCCTTCGATTATTTTCCCGTTCGGCTGCGCCGCCGTGTATTTGAAATTCATTTCTATCGTAACTTACAACTTACGACTAACTACGAACGACTCTAACAGCTAATTTCTTCTTAAATCCGCCTAATTGACTGGAAACGCTATCGAGTAATTCGTATGCTTCATCAAACTCAACCGAGGTAATAAATCTATTATCCCTCAAAACATCGATTCCCGCCAATGTTTCATAAACTGAACCGAGGTCGCCAGTCGGATCATTCTCTAATTACCCTCAATAATTCATCTACGGTTGTAAGGCCGCGTTCGACTTTGCGGAGTCCGTCTTCAAACATAGTAACCATTCCTTCTTTCTGCGCTTCTTTTTTGAGCTTATCCAATGAAAAATCCTGACTGACGATAATCCGCCGGATTTCTTCGGAAACGTTCAGTATTTCGAAAATTCCGAGTCGGCCGCGATAACCGGTCCCACCGCAACTCGAACAACCTTTGCCTTCAAAAATTAGTTTTGGCGGCTGGAATTTTTCTCCAAGACCCAATTCTTTCATCTGATTCCGTATGATTTCCAGTACGTCAGGCGACGGCGCGAGCGAATAAATGCAAGTGGCGCATATCTTTCTCACCAGACGCTGGGAAAGAACGGCGTTCAAAACCGCCGACACCAGAAAATTGGGGATATTCATGTCGAAAAGACGCGGCACCGCGGTCGCCGCGTCATTGGTATGCAACGAAGACAAAACCAAGTGTCCGGTTAAAGCCGACTGCACCGAAATTTCGGCGGTCTCGCTGTCGCGTATCTCGCCGACCATGATAATGTTCGGGTCTTGCCTTAAAATGGCGCGCAGGCCGTTCGCGAAAGTTATTCCGGCCGCCGGATTAATCTGGGTGTGATTGATGTACTGAATATTGTATTCAACCGGGTCTTCAATAGTGACGATGTTCACTTCCGGCCGGTTCAGTATTCCCAGCACGGAATACAAAGTGGTTGTTTTTCCGGAACCGGTCGGGCCGCAAACCAGAACCATACCGTAACTTTTTTTGATATTCTCCCTGACTATCCCGGCCATATCCTCGAACAGTCCCAATTCCTCGAGAGAAAGCGGCCTTTGGGTCGCCGGCAAAAGGCGCATTTCCACTTTTTCGCCGTAATAGGTAGGCATCACCGCGACACGGATATCCAAAATGTCCGGGCCGACTTTCTGCCGGAAACGGCCGTCCTGCGGCTTGTAATGCTCGTCAATTTTCAAACCGCCGAGCAATTTTATGCGCGCCACGATAGCCGCGTGGACTTCTTTGGGCATCCGGATAATTTCGTGGAGCACGCCGTCGATGCGGTAACGAACGAGAATGTAGTCCTCGAAAACTTCGGTGTGGATATCCGAGGCGCGAGAAGAAAAAGCGTAAGCGATAAGATTGTCCACGATGGCAACGATGGGCACCTCGGTCGCCGCTTCCGTACCCCGCCGGCCGAGCCGCAGGGACTCGTTGATGTTCGATTCGATTATTTTTTTGAATTCTTCGGAAAGATGCCGGCCGTAAAAAGAAAATCCTTTATTTAAATCCGATTCCGAAGCGAGATAAGGGACGATTTTTATTTTCAGGTATCTCTCCAAAAATTCGATAATCTCGAGGTTGCCCGGGTCTTCCATTGCCGCGGAAACACGGCCGTCCGGCTCGCGGCCGAAAAGAATCGCTCTTTTCTGCCGGGCCAAATCTTCGGGCAGAATTCGCAGGACTTCTTCGTTAATGCCCTTTACCCCCAAACCAGCCAGAGGAACATTGAAGTAACGGCTTAAAAGATTATTAAGATAGGAGGAGGTAATGATGTTCTGGGAAATAAGCACATCGGACATATTCTGTCCCAGCCGGACCGCTTCAACAGCCAAAACGTCAAAATCTTCCGGCTTAATCAGGCCTTCGGCCGTTATGAATTCCTTAAGTTTTTCGTTGGGAATGCGGAGCATGATTACAATAACTTACGACTTACAACTAACAACCTACAACCGTTGTCAGTCGTTTGTCGTCAGTTGTTAGTCAGCGCTGGCTACAGCTTGAGCAGCAGCCACCAAGAGCAACGCGACAGCCAGAACGCATTTATGAGTATAACAAAGAGGCCGACGGGAATCCATAAATGATAAAGAGGGACTCGCTTGTTTTTGATTCTTTTCAGCCGCTGGAACAGGTGAATAATCAAGTAGCAAAAGACAACGGTAAGAAGATAAATCATCCAGCCCGGGTGGCCGGAGAGAAAAATTCCCAAACCGGCCAGATACGGCTCTTCTTTTTCAAAAAAAATATTCCCGCGTTTCCGGTTGGCGGACTTCATCCAAAAGATGAAAAGCGAGGCAACAGCCAGAGACAAAAAATATGGAAAAAAGAATTTGAATCCGGAATAAAGCAGAAAATAATTTATCGAGTTATAAGGAGGAAGAAAGGAACGGGTAAAACTATTATTTGCCCATCCTGAATATAAAAATATTGACTTAATAACCGCTGTTATGAAAACCGCTGTGACGCTTGGCCAAAAAACAATTTTTACCTTTCTAAATTCCTTTTGGGTAATAATAATTAAGAAAGCTATTGCTAAAATAATAATTGCTAAAATAGTTAGGATATCCATTATTAAATAGTTTAATATATTAATGATAATTGAGAAATAAGTCACATAAACACATAAACGCCTCCGAGAGGGGCGTTTATGTGTTTATGACTATTAAACTAAAGGGTTAAAGAGGTCCCTACTTCATAAAAAGCAGCGTCGTTTCCTCCATCCTTACCGTCCAAATCAAGGTTAGGACTAGCGCCCGAAAACTTCGTGCTCTCAAGTTTAGCGTTAAGCTCAAAAGTGCCGAGGGTATTATTACAAGCATAACGATATATAAGGTCGCCGGTACCGGTCGGATCAATCGGTAAAGTAGGTATAGGAGATCCGCCTGGAATATCAGTAAAAATGACTGGTATCCAACCGACGCCGGTGATAAGACGGCTGTTGGCCACGAGGGGCTCGATATTCGCGGCAACAGTGAAGGTCCCTGTTGCAGGCGCGGGATAGGCGCTTCCCTTGGTGCCGGCAACCTCGCACAATGCTATGGCAGCATCCAAATTTATCGGCGTTACTGACGCAACATACATGCCCAATGCTGTTTTTAAAGTATCCATATCGGTAACCCGCTGACTATCCCGCGCCTGTCTCAAAAGCTCGACCGGGTTCAATACAACAACTGTCGCGGTGGAAAGCACCGCCAGAATAGCGATAACAATTAGCAACTCGACCAATGTAAATCCTCTGTTGATTTTAGTCATTCCCGATTTATACATAACACTTATTTTTTATTATTTAAGTGACGACTTTTATTTACCTGAAAGTATAACATAGTGCTCCCCCCCCCTAAAAAAACTGGGGATAACTTTCCCCAAGAAGCCGCTGTTAAATGCCGACAAATTTCTTGATGTGGTTGATTAAATCGTCAATCGAGGTCTGGGCTTTCACAAAATATTCGATGGCGCCCAGTTCTTTGCCGCGGAGCACGTCTCCGTCCTGTCCCAGATTGGAAATGATGACAATCGGCCCGTCTTTAAGAGTCGGGTCTTGCTGGATCGCCTCCAGCACTTCGAATCCGGATTTCTTGGGGAGAATGATATCAAGGAGAATTAAATCCGGCTTAGTTTGTTTTAAGGCCTGGAGAGCCGCCTCGCCATCCTCGGCGTAAATTACGTTGATACCCTCCTTCTCCAGGCGGTTCCGCAGAAGGGAAGACAGGAATTTGTCATCTTCGACCAATAAAACATTTTTTTTATCCATGGTTTGACGATTGGGAAAAATTGGAAACGCAAAATTAACCAATCTAATCTTATCAGAAAAGAAAAGGAAAGCTAATCTTTTTTAGTAGAGCTCTTTTTGGTTGCCCCAATACTTCGACTTGGCTCGGTATAAAGAATATCTATTCCGAGTTTGTCGAAGAATCGCGACTTCGGGCTCCGCGATCAACACCCCTGTCCTTTCTTGACTTTCGCAAAAAATGGACAAATCGACTCAAAAATCTAATTTAATTGTTTCACGCACAGGTTCCCCTACACGTGCCTTGTTCATGTTCTCCCGCATATCGCTATACGGCATGGACTATATCTTCATCCTCTCACGAAATATTCTTGTTTTTATCGGATGGCTTGAATTCACAATTTCGGCGAATTTCTTATGATCTCTGGTTAGAATAAAGATTCGCCAATAATTCGGGTCTACTCTCCAGCTTGGATTATGGATTTTTCCGCTTTCTATGCCTAAATCTTCTAGTAAGCGTTTTAGTTTGCCTATTTTATCCTGATTTTTCTGCGCAAGTTGTATATAGAATCTCCCGTTTGTGCGGGGAATTCCGCCTTCTGCATCGAAAAATCCCTGGGCATAAAATTTCTTTTCGTTCTTGGTCTTCAGACAGATTGGATCCAATCCAAATTCCAAACCCTTACATAGCGTTTCTAACACATAGACATTTCTATCTTTACCTTCCTTATAAATCCAAGAATTACAGTTAATCTTCTGCAATAGCAGCTGTAAATTTTTTAGCCACTGCTTATTTTTCTGGACGAATCTGATTCTTTTGCCTTTATTAAGGCTTGCGTCATGAATTGCGCCATTTAAATAAGCAACAATTTCTAATTTCGTACGAGGAGTTTGGCGTATAGTCTCTGAGGGTTCTCCGATTTTCCATCGGAGCCTTCCCTGCTGATTGTCTGCAACGGCTACTTTGTCACTCACATCGTGATTTTACCACGAAATGAGTAGTACCGTATTCACAGGTGTTCCAGCATATAGCCAAATTTTTCAATCGCATTACTGCGAAAGGTCGCAACAAGTAGCTTACTCCTACGACTTAGCCCGTGTCACCGAGCTCGGACTAACCCAGCACTTTATTTACGAACGCATTCCTAAATAAAGTGCTGGGCCTTATCCGCTCCCGGCTCCCCTGGCTTGACGGGCAGTATTGAGATCATTCTTCACGTCTCACACCACTGGGCGAACGGTTTTCCCGTACCCTAGCGGTTTCTACCGTATGCTTCTTGCCCATTAATCTTATCTGATTACGAAGAAGCAATATCCTCTTAAACCCACTATCTTTCAGGTGTTTCTTGGCTCTCACCATAAGAACAATCTCTCGAAATAATTTGTATACTTTTGCCTTTTTTGCTTGTAAAGGATAGGCATCAAGAAATGGGAAAAGATATCTCTCCATATCTTTGGTGCTTGTAATTTTATACTTTACATGCGGATACCATCCATATCGTTCATATGAACAATCGTAGATTTTCCCGCAACCCAATGTATAACAAATTCTTTCAAGGATTTTCTTATCGTCGGCTCTTAGCTCTATTTCAAATTCACATCGCACCTCAAAACCTCTTTTCAAAGTTTTGTGCTTGCCTATGCTTACCGAAAAAGAACCTTCGCCGTCAATAAATCCTGAAATATAATGAGAATTCAGTTTCTTACAGTAGATTCGTTCCTTCCCAAAAGGGGCCTTGAGACGCGGATTGCGTTCATATGGCTTTCTCTTGGTACTATGAACTCTGCTGACTTCTTGCATGGCATTTACGGTGATTGCTCACCTATATACTCTCGATGTTATCACACATCGAGAGACCGTACAAGATCTCCCGTGGTAATCCTATGCGCCATTCTTTCCTATCTCGACATCACTACACACATCATTTTATCTTTGCACATTGGTTTCTCCATGTACTCGCTGGATCACCAAAATGATGTGCCACGAACTGATGTTCAAGCTAAAAAATGCTAATTTCACCCTTCGGTTAAATACCTCACGGCACAAAACCTGCGATTTCGCTTCAGAAGCATGCGCTACTTCTGGTCTGATTTTAACAGACTGGCATATATGGACATAAATCTACGTCCATATAATTGGTTCGCTCGGAAAAAATAGAATTCTTAGTTCCATTTTTCTCCTCGCTGCCAATTATAGAATCGCACGGCGACCCGAGTACAAGACTCGAGAACGTATTCACCGCGACATAGCTGATTCGCGATTACTAGCGATTCCGGCTTCATGAGGGCGAGTTGCAGCCCTCAATCTGAACTGGGGCCGATTTTGAAGGATTGGCTCCGCCTTACGGCTTGGCAA
>Ga0315273_10007060_pt1 | contig 14042 bp, 16 predicted proteins | sample YL17G02_0_MG_FD_205753 | JGI IMG/M metagenome (GOLD analysis project Ga0315273, IMG submission 205753) | Sediment microbial communities from Yellowstone Lake, YNP, Wyoming, USA - YL17G02_0 | ecosystem: Environmental > Aquatic > Freshwater > Lake > Sediment | place: USA: Wyoming | collected... | reverse complement strand
TGAAATGCCAAAGTTCAGAGTAGAAGTTCCGATGTTGGTCTGGTACGAATGCGAAATCGAAGCGAAGACGTTCAAGGAAGCATTCGAAAAGACAATTCTCGGTTCTCGCTTCGATCTCGACGTTCACGAAGCGAATTATGATTCCGAGGAGATTTCTCCGGAGGAACATAGTTGGCATGTTCACCGGCTCGACGAAGATGGGGAAGAGGGGAATGGAGAACCAAAATTCTTTTCCAAGACTCCGAAGGAGGAAAAGAGTAAAAAGAAAGGTGGGAAGTGAAATGCAAGTCACGATGACATACTGTGATATGTGCAACAAAGAGATCAAAATTCCCCAACATCACATAGTCAGAATCGAACTTGATGCGGCAGAGAATCACGCCACGGATGCACGAATCAGAGAGGTTTGTACCAAGTGCTACGAAAAATTGGTTGAGGCGATCCATGGACTTTCTCTGAGACAAGCGACGAAATATTCGAGAAGAAAGAGTGAGGATTGATATGCTACTATACGACGTGTTCTATTATGGAAAATCGTTCGATCGAACTGTACCATTGCCAAAACCGGATCCGAAGATTCGATATGCCGAATGCAAAAATGGTCCGAGAGAAATCCTTGTAGTCAGAGACGGGAAGTGGGTGGAGATCAGTTACGAGGAATTGCTGAAAGTGAAGAACTAACATGCCAGGAACTTATACTCCAGAAGTGTTATCGTTTTTTGGACCTTGGCTAAAAAAACACCAAAGGGAAAGCCATATTGGTGTCCGGATAATGTTTGTCGTTCTCTGGAAGGATATCTCGAATATCTAGAAGAATGTGCCAAGATTTGGGAGAACCCCCCGCACAACGATTCGCAACAAGCCGAGAGAGTCAGAATGTATGCAACCCGAATCAAAACCGGAAAGGACGATTAACATGCCGACATACAAGGTTCAGGTTCCAACCGTGACCTGGGATTCCTACTATGTCAAAGCGAATTCCGCAGAAGAAGCGTTCAAGAAGGTTCATTCCGAAAACATGAATGATGGAGAGTGGGATTCTGTGGAATCAAGTTGCGAAGGTCTGGAATGGGCCAAGCCCGAACAATATCCCTGGTTTGTGAATAAGAATCACGAAACGGATCTCGAGGAATTCAACAAATCCCCGGAGGATTGGAACCCGGAGAAGAACACACTTCCGAAATCAGAATGAATCCACTTTCAAATTGGGGAACCGTCAAGATTCCCAGGAACAATGTTCTAAGTATCAAAGTTGATCAATTGAAGGATTCGGATGGAAATGTTCTGAGGTGTACTCTTTCGAATTGGGAAAAGAAACATCTCGAAGAGTTACGGAGGTTCCATGAACCTTAGAGGGCTCAATCCAAGATCCGATAAAGGAAAAGCGATCAAGTTCTCCAAGTACCAATGGCATCCTCTCTGGTCCTATCTATTCTCCGCGGTTCACGACGAAAAGGGACTCATCACGATCAACAGTTTTGCCCGAGGGGCATATGAGAATCGGGGAAACAAGAAGTTCAATGACAAACAAGCAACCCGCCTTTCCGAAATTTTGACAGAGCAAGAAAAGCTAGGGTATCTCCGGACATTCTTCCGGCACCAACGCTGGGTACTCCAGGAAACCGAACGGGAGCTCTGCCAGTGCAAGGGGATCGGGTGCGAAGCCTGCGACTTCCGAGGATTCCGGATTCCGGAATCAAAGCTCTACCGATTCAACCTGGACGACATCCACGATCTGCGCGATTTCCTCAAAGACTGTGGCGGATTCACCTTCTCCTGACATTCCATCTTCTTTGACTCTCCAGCGCATATACGCGCGGGAAAATAACTGTACCTGGAGGGTACTGGAATGAAACATCCAATCATCGAGAATCCTAGAGAGGAAGGCGATGCGAAAAATTCAGCCGACCAAACCTAGTGCAGTTTTGAAAAAACGGGAATTTCAAATTTCACCCGGGGAATCAAGGGAGGTGGGTGCATGGCGAGTACAACCTATCAAAACCGATCAAGAATTTTCGACCATGATCATTCACTCGATCTGCACACAACCGAAGAAAGCGACACCTCGATGGTATTACCGAACACGAAAATATTTGATCAGATATTTTTCTTTGATCCGTCTAGATCGGGAGCAACATCGATTATCGAAGCTGTTCTTCGGCGTATCCAAGAAAATTTGATCATCGCCTTTCCGATACTGGGATGAAAAATGAAAAGGATTTAGATACAAAACGTGGAAAAATGAACTTTACAAAAGAGCAGAACTAGCATAGAAACCAAATAGCGACAGGTTGGCCCACCATGGAAGGTTTGTGGGTCTTTTGTTTCCGAAGGTCATTTCGAAAATCGTTTTGTTTCGAAGCCGGATCGGCCTTTTGGAAATGTTTTGGGAGGATTCCAAATGACTACAAAAATCAGAGAAGCGGACTACATGGACGCGAATGATTCCTATACTGGGTGGTGTACATTCTGCAAAGAATTCACTCGTTCATGCACCGAGCCGGATGCCGAAGGCTATGATTGCCCCGTGTGTCAGCGGCGAGATGTTGTCGGTGCGGAACAAGCTCTTATCATGGGTCTCTTTGAATTCGAGGAGGAATAACCATGCCTAAGATCACGTTCCACTACGATGATGGGACCGTTACCGAGATCCACATGGAGACAAATCTCCACGTCGCAGCCAAGGAAGCCGAGATCCGTTTCGACGGTATGTCGAATGTGTCCGAAAAGATCGGACTTGACCGAAACGTGATACCCCGAGCCCTATCCGGAGCGAAACCGGCAAGCGATCGGACATTTTTGAAGCTGGCAAACCTGCTAAAAATTCCGGTTGCCGCAATCGCTGGAGTCGATTCCGACCTGGCCATTCTGATCAAGGCCCGAACGGAGAGATCCAATGTCCAAGATTTGCCGAAGTAACACGATAGAAAAAATCGTCCGTCAACCCCTGAATGCGAATCAACAGAAGGTCGCTGATTTCAGAACGGGAAAGGCTTGCGTTTGCGCCGTTGCCGGATCTGGCAAAACCCATAGCGTCTGCTCCCGGATCGCCAACATGGTACAGGAAGGGACGGATCCAAAGAAGATCCTGGCAGTCACCTTCTCGGTAAAGGCAGCAGAAGAGATGGAGAAGCGCATCAAGCTCCTGGGATGCCCTATCCGCACCAAGACGGGCGGCGAGGGGGTCAGGATAGGCACGCTCCACTCCCTGGCCCTGGAAATCATCCGGGACGACTCGGAATGGAAGAAGCTCGAGGTGGATCAGAAGAGTCAGGGTGGAATTATCCTGAAGGAGATCGTGGGTTGGAAGTGCATGAACTGGCAAGGTGTGGACCTTACTAGCGTCGAGCACTACATCGCGCATTGCCGGAACGAGCTCGTCGATCCCGATGCGGCAACGCACTTCGACGAGAGGTATGTCCAGGCGTATACCGCCTATCACCACAAGATGCTCCAGGCCGGTCTCCTCGCCTTCGACGACATGCTGTTCTTCGCCGTCAAGCATCTCCGGACCAGTCGGGAAGTCCGCGACCGCTGGAACAAGCGATACGACCATACCATCATCGACGAATTCCAGGATACCAACCGAGCCCAACTCGAAATGTGTCTGATTCTCAGCGATGGATGTAAGAGTTACATGGTTGTGGGTGATGACGATCAGTCGATTTATCAGTGGAGGGGGGCACACCCAGAATTCATGATGGGCTTCGCCAGAGAAGCGACATTGATCACTCTGGACATCAACTATCGGTCCACACCCAGCATCATCAATGCGGCAAATAGCGTGATCGCTTTCAACCAAAATCGAATCAAGAAATCTGCCAAACCGAATAGCGTTTCCGACACTCTTCCCGAATTCTGTCCGGTCACAAATCCGGACGAGGAAGCCATTGTCGTTTTCGAAAAGATGAATCTGCAAAGGGAAGAAAAGAAGGAATGGAAGGATTTTACAATTCTTTACAGAACTAATGCACAAAGTCGCGCTTTCGAAGAGGTTTTCATTCAGAAGGGTGTTCCCTATCAGATCATCGGAGGATGGGATTTCTGGAAAAGGAAGGAAATCCACGACGTGATGAGCTATCTCAAGCTCTCGGTAAGAGATGACGATGAGGCGGCTCTGCGAGTCATGAACAAGCCGCATCGTTTTCTTGGCGCGAAGACCATGGAAAAGGTCAAGACCGAAGCGAAATCCAAGAATATGGGAGTGATGGATATCATCCGTTCCATGGCCGATGGAAACTATCAAGATGTCAGAAGTCAACAAATTCTAGCCCTAAAGGAATTTCTCTGTTGCGTCTCCCAGGTTCGGAATATGGCAAAGCAGAATGCAGAACCGCACCAAATCCTTGGATACGTCATTGATCAGATGGGGTATCTCGAGTGGCTTCTGAAAGATGAAGGTTCGGACAATCCGGAGAATTCCAGAACTTCGAATCTCCGCGAGCTCCAGAGAACGAGCATGAGATTCAAGACGGCGAACGAGATGATCCAGTATCTCGACGATCTCGCCAAGGAGAAAAGGAAGAAGAAAGTGGATCGGAATCTGGTAACTCTGATGTCGATCCATCGGAGCAAGGGGCTCGAGTTTCCCGTGGTCTTCCTGGTGGGAGCCAGCGAAGAAATATTACCTCATGCACGAAACGAAAACCTTGAAGAAGAACGTCGTTTGTTCTATGTTGCCATCACCCGAGCCCGGGAGAAGCTGTATGTGTCTTCTCCCCGAGAGATCATTGCTGGAGGCAAGATCAAGGAACTCAACGTCTCTCGATTCGTGTACGAAGCCGGGTTGGCAGTGGGAGTGCAGTAGCATGGCAGAACAATGACCCGACGTAAATTGATCAAGAATCTCGTTCCGGAATGGATGAAACCGAGAACGAGAGCGAATTCGAGAGAAGCGGAAGAAAGAGCCGAACGATACCAAATTCTCATCGTTGACGAGGATCGATTTCAGTATTCGGAATTCTGGAGAATCGTAAATGCTTTAGCCAACGAAAGGAAAAGAAGTAGTGGACAATCCGATCTCGTAAGGTTGCTTTTCGAAAAGATCCAGAAAGGAGGTTATGTCCAGTTTATAGAAAGTTATTTTGAGGTTTTCATAAAAGTTCTGAATCAATTTCCGGACTATGCGGTCTCGGAGTACAGAGGACACCCATTAGTGTTCCGAAACTTTTGTCGAAAGAGAGGACGAAAATGTCAAAGAATCGCTTCGAAATTACGATCTCGGAAGGAACTGATGCCGACGAGTTTGAGGGGCAGCTTGTCGGAAGTGCGGAAACGATGGAAGACAAATCCCTAGCGGAGCTCGTCCTGAAGCTGGCGGCGGAAAAGACCCTCACCGTCGAGGGGTCGGATTTCCAAAAGCTGCGGGGATTCCTGGTCCAACTCCACAAAGATGCGGGCTACACAACCCCCAAGGTGACTTTCCGAAAGCACGCCGAGATCCCTCTGGACAAGAGCATGATTCCCAAGAAGGAGAAGAAGGTCAAGGAGTTCAAGCCGACCCGTAGGCATCACTACCTGGTCCACTCCTTCGATCCTACGGTGAGTGGGTCCAAGCTCGTCCACTTCTGCCGGGACTACGCTGCGGCGCAGGAAGCTGCGGAGAAGGCGATCAAGACGTTCTCTCCCGGCATTCAGGGAGTGGTCGTCCTCGAGACTGTGAAGCTGGATTCCGATTTAATTTACCCGCTCGCGCGTTACACCACGGTTAACGGCGAGATGGTGGTCACCATCTGTGATCTCCCCAAAATCGCGAAGGAGCCGAAGGAGCCCAAGGCGAAGAAGGATCCGTTCGAAAAGAAGGATGTGGAAGCCCAAACAACAATTCAATAGAGGTGTGACATGGCCAAGGTACTCATCATCTGGGAAGAAATCCCAGAAGAAACAAAATTCTTCATTGAGGACTTTCAGAATGAAGAATTGGAAAAAGTGCTAAAAGCTCACGGGCAACTCGTCAACGAATCGGGGAAATTCCCCGAAGCCGAATGGCTTTCCGAAATCCTCGTGAACAAAGATCCAATCTTCTCCTCAGAGATGAGGAAAGGAATGAACGCAATCGATCTAAAGGGCATTGTCGGATTGGACTTCATCGTCTGGTCGGGATTCATGCTCTAAGAAAAACCGGGAACAGACTCGCTCGCTTGCCTGTTCCCGGTTTCCCCTATCTTGGATCAGCCGTCGCCACCCGTCCTACTCCACTGTCTGACCCACGTCAAGCAAAAATTTCGCCACCCAAGCGCAGAGGACTATCCGCTCGGGTGGCGAGTGTCCTGACCAAAGGACGAGACGAGTATATCCAGATCTCCGACCCGCCGCAAGCTCCTCGAACAAAAAGATTTCTTCATCCTCAACATCACACCGTTGTTCACTATCTTTTCAAAATTCTCCCCGGGGCCAAATCAGGCTCAACTATCCAAAAACACGAACCAAATTCCATGGCGGGTTCGATCCCGCGCCCTTCCCCTCCCCTTTCCCATTCCTCAAACAACCACCCCTATTTTCTTCTCTCTATCCTACCAATTTTCTTACCTAAAAAAATAATTTGAAAAAAGGTATTGCCAACATTCCCCCGTTCTGGTAAGCCGCTGCACTGGATCATCAACGTCGATTGTAGGGGTAGTGGATGCGCTCGCACGACTCAATTACCCTCCGGATTATTGACTATTTTGTCTATCACTTCGGGCAAGGGTTCAAACAAGGCTTTGAAAAAGAATTCCATGCCTACGTGGCTAGAGCTCTACCGGCGGCGCATCTGATCTTAAATCCGCAACCTCGTCCGAAATCCGATCGTATTCCAGACCGGATCGGCCTTCCAGATTCAATTCTGGAAAAATCGAAAAGCGAGATCGCCAATGGGGAGAGTGATCACAATTCGGATCGATACGCGCCTAGTATTAAACACAAAACAATTATCCGCCGACGAAGTAGTTGACATCAAAAGCGAATACACTAGGAATAATCCCAAATTCTATAAGCAGCAAAAGATGGGATTTGCGACGTACAACATTCCAAGGAAGATCAAGTCCTATACTCTGGATGGGACCATCCTCACCCTTCCCCGTGGCGTCCTGGGTTGGCTCCGCACCTACTTCGATAATTGCAAAACAACAATCGAAACAATCGACGACACCGTAGAAATCAAACCAGTGAAGTTCAAACCGGATTCCGAATTTCAACTTCGTCGCTATCAAGAAGAGGCTGTCGAAGCTCTAGTATCCGGAAATGGTGGCGTTGTCCGCGGTCCCTGCGGTTCCGGGAAAACGATTGTTCTTCTCATGGCTATCGCGCGTTTGGGTCAACCCGCCCTCGTGATTGTCCACAATAGCGCACTTCTTAAACAGTGGTGTACAGCGGTTCAAAAGCTATTTCACATCGAGCCATTGGTATTTTCCGGAACGAAGAAGAAGGTCCATCCGATTCCTGGACAGCCCTATATCATGGTGGCAACGCAACAATCTCTCCATTCCACGTTGAAAAAGCAAGGTGAGATCGCTTTCTTTTCGAAATTTGGAACGGTGGTCGGAGACGAAATCCATCGTTTTTCGGCCAACACGTTTTACAATCTCACCAATAATATACCTGCAAAATACAGACTTGGTGCCAGTGCAGACGAGAGAAGAAAAGACAATCTTGAATTTTTGATCTATGAAACCTTCGGTGAAGTGAAGTATAAAATCAAACGGGACGAGTTGATCATCGACAAAAAACTCCTCCCTTTACGAATCGAGTTTGTGGCAACGCAGTATGTAGACGAGGTATATCTATCATGCCGAAAAGAAGACGTGACGGTGGATTGGGTAATGTTCATAAGCCTGTTGAGCCAGGACGAGAAGAGACAATTTCTTGTGCTCTTACATGCTTGTCGCCTTCTCGGTGTCCCATGCGAGGAGACGAACGGAAACAGTCGAGAAAGCGACAAGCTCATTTCCTCGTTCAACTTTATTCGATCATCCCATGTTTCGGTTGCGGAATCAATATTCTCCGCACCGCGCTACGTCTTGCTCTCGATGGACTCGAAAAAATCGAAGCTCGCCTTAGCCAATAAAAATTTCATCTATAGCGAATCGGAAAGAAAGAATCACCAAATTCTAATTCTTTCTGATCGTGTCGAGGCTTGCAAAGATTACTTCCTCATGTTCGAACAGCTTGGCATTCCGTCCGGCCTACTTCTGGGCAATCCGGAAAACAAGGATGAGCTCATGCGTACCATTGCCGGATTGCAGACCGGATCGATCCGGGTCGGGATTGGTACGACAGTTGCCGACGAAGGTCTTGATATTCCTCCCTTGACCCATGTCATTTGCACATGTCCGGTCCACCAACATCCGAAACGAATGGAACAAATGGTGGGTAGAGCCGCAAGAATTTTCGGAAATAAAAAATTCGGAACGTGCATTTACATCTGGGATAGAAAAATATTTCCAAGTTCGGAAAATCAACGGGATGAAATCGAACGGAAATGGATAGCTCGAGTTTCGGGAGTCGTTGGAGCCCAAGAAATCTATGTGTGGGATAGGCTCCCGGGAAAAAAGAAAAGAGAAAACATGGAAATAGGATCTGACAAAAAACCTTGACGAGTCGTGTTCGACGAATTAGAGTCGATAATGCTGCTGCATCTAGGCAGCGTTTTTAATCACCACGGAAGAAGTTTGGAGGCAAACCCGGCATGGTTTCCTACGATTTTCTCTCGGAGTTGACAAATCTATCCTTACCACCCACATCGAAAATGACTCTGCTAACGATCGCATCGTTTCCAGACGAGAAGCCAGAACGATGGTCGAAACGAATCGGGATCCCCTATTCTGCGCTAACAGAACAGGTGATCCCATCTCTTGAGCAATTGGGATATTTGTCTAGGACATCCCCCACCACCTTCTCTATCATACTGGAAAATACCCGCAAGACAAAAAAGAGAATCACGCAGAAAAAAGAATGGATTTTTGAAATCGAGTATATCTGCAAATGCTTCCGAGAAAGATGGGAAAAACACCACAAGACCGCCATCATTTTTACGGCCAGAGATAGGTACAAAATCCAAGATACCTTGAAGAAAATCGGAATTGAAGAAACGGAAAGAAGAATCAACCTGTTCTTCACAGACGATTATGCGAAGAGTCAAGGATTTCCTCTCGGCTTCTTCCTGGCCACCCATTCCAAACTTGTCGAGAAGCATCATGAAACAACGTCGATCTGCCAGCGCGATACCTTCAATTCGGAAATCCAAGACTTTGAGTCACGAATCAAGAGAGATGCTGTTTCATTCCGGGATGGGGGAATCTGGCCTTAGATGTACGTTCCGAAACTTTCAACAATTGGATGGTAAGTCTCGAGCTCGTGAGATCGCCATGGCTTGGAACTATGGCCCGAAGGGGATCGTCTTCTATGGTCCAACCGGATCGGGAAAGACCCATCTGGGTTGCGCCATTGCAAACAAGATGATTCGCAAAGGGATCTATACTCGATTCCTTCGCAGCGTCGAGATTCCACGGGCAGACCAGGATAGGCTTGCCGAACTCGTTACGGACAACATTCCCCTCTTGGTTCTCGACGATATCGGGGCCGAGAAGGGAACGGATCGTTCTCTCGAATGCCTGTACTTCATCGTGGACGGTAGAGCGTGGAATGGGCTTCCGACAATCTACACTACCAATTATCGTCAATCCGATTTACAAGCTCGCCTCCCCGGAGGATACGGAGAGCGGGTGGTAAGCCGCCTGATCGGGCATTGTGCGTGGGTGCCCGTGGGTGGTGAGGATATGCGACTATGCCGTTCAACATTATCGCAGAACGTAGCATCATCGTCGGAATGTTGCGATCGGAAGGACTCAGAAGAACAGCACTCTTAACCCTGACTCCGGAACACTTCAAAGGGGCGAATTTTAGAATCCTCTTTGAAGCCATTGGAGATTGCGAATCCCAGAAATTGATTCCGGATTCCGCTACCATTCTCCAAATCACGGACGGACAGGATTTCGGGGGACTCGACTTCTTCAATGTTCTGGTAACACAGAACATTCCGGAGAATTTCAATTTTCATTTATCACAAGTCAAAGAAGATCTGAATCGTCGAAATGCCGCTATAGCCCTACCAAAAATCCTCGAAAGAGTCGAAGACAAAACTCAAGACCGCCAGCAAATTTTCAATGATCTCAAAGTAATATGTAAGATGATGGAGCAAGACGGAAAGGAAAATGACGTTTCCTTTGCCGCCAAATATTGCGCCCACTTCGACGAACGCTGCGCCTCTCCAAACAATTTCCAAGGAACGGGGATCACTACTCTCGATGAGATTTTGAGCGAAGGGTTTTCGAAAGAGACCATGAGCATCATCGCGGCGCGAACCGGGAATGGCAAGACGACAACCATGGTCGATATCGTGAAGCGGCGACTAAGGATGCCATTGACTCCCAAGATTGCCGTGTTCCCTCTCGAGATCGGACAGGTTCGATTCCTTGACAAGTTGATTTCGAGCATTACTGGGATCCAGACGATCAAGATGCGGAAGTTGGCCAACGAGCTCACGCTGAAAGATCGGGATCAAATCAAGGAAACCGTTCACTGGTTACAGGATTTGGAACGATTGATGGTTTTCGACAACCCATTTATCCGACTCGAGAAATGGACCAATGATACCGCGCTAGATAAGCTGGAAGCCATGGTGGCGATCCACGAACCCGATATCGTTTTCATGGATCTTTTTCAACGGATGCTTGTTGACATTCGACCCCAGAGTATCGAACTTGCATTGGGCCGAATGCAGAACATGGCCAAAGATTACAAAACTCATTTTTGCATGTTACATCAAATCAGTAGACGTTCCGAGGAAAGGAAGGACAAGCGACCCGAAATGGAAGACCTGAAGGGATCGGGCGGATTCGAAGAATTTCCGGATCTGATCATGTTGCTTCATCGACCAAAGGCGCATAAACAATTCAGAATAAAAGACGAAATTGAAATTACGCCTGTGAAGCAAAGAGACGGACAACCAAAGTTGACGGTAGTTGCAGACTTTATTCCAGAAATTTCAAGGCTGAACAATGATCGTTTCGCGGCGGATAAGACAACAGAGGACGAAGACCCGTTCTAGGTTTCTAAAAAGCCTGGATGTTGAATCTCTTCTCCGAAGTCTGGGAATAAAATTCTCGAGAATGGGTCGAGAACTCTATTGTCACTGTGTCCATCCCGACCACAAAAAAGATCGAACCCCATCCTGGCATATCCATTCTGGAATTGGAGATCCCAAGAACTCTGTCTTTTTCTGCTGGAGTTGTCACTGGACCGGAAACGCAATCACTTTCGTCCAAGCCCATAAAGGGCTTTCTTTCAACGATTCAATTTCCTTGCTCCAGCCCTTTGTCCGCGAAAAAGCCGAAATCATTTCGAGCACGGACCCATTGACGGGTCTCTATCCCTACGAGCCCGGGGAAATCGAATATGAATGGAGGGGGGAAGGCTTCGAACCAAAGCCCATCGTTTATGGAAGCCCCGCGTTCGCCTACCTTGTCAACCGAGGAATTGGAAAGAAGGACATCGAGTTTTTCAAAATTCAAGACTGGACAGAAGCGGGGCGAATTATCGTACCGATCCACAGAGGGGGAAAATTGATTTCGTGGATCGGTCGGACCTATCGAGGCGAAACTCCAAAGGTGTGGGCTCCGGTCGGGGCACCAAAAAAATGGGAAATCTTTGGGCTTGATTTAGTGACGAATTGGAAGGAAGCTAACCTTTCCGAAGGGTGGGCCGACGTGATTCGGCTTTACCAGTCGGGACAGATAAATCCACTAGGACTGTGCGGATCTCGAATGAGTGAGCAACAGGCCGAAATAATTTCCAGATTTGAAAAACTTCGAGTCTGGACAGACGGCGATCTCGCTGGGAGAGGATTGGCCTTGGACATCGCGACTTGGCTACCAGGAAAGGAAATTGAAGTGGTCCAATGCCCCGATAATCAGGATCCTGGATCCCTCGACGTAGAGGAAATCCAAAAACTACAACCGCAATCATACCGAGAGTGGAGGAATTCGAAATGATGACTGATCTAGTTGACGTGACAACCAATCCAGACACAGGCGAAGAAGTGCCCATGATTCCGGAGGCTGCATACAACTACGCGAACGAGAACAAATGGAAGTTGCCGAGCAAAATCAAAGATGCGGAAACCCTTGTCGAAATCCTGGAAGAAAAAATCAAAGGATTCTATGAACGAGAAGGCATCCCGCTGGATCAAGCCTATGAATGCGATCGATGCAAGCATACGGTTCAACCCCCCGATATGTATTGCTGGTATTGCGGGCACGATATTTCGGAAGACGGAGATGGTGGATTTCAAACGAGCACTCCAGACGAGGAAGAAATCGAAGACGACATCGACGACGCCAAGGAAGAAATCACAGAAGATGAAGACGGGCTCGAGAAAGAAGTAGTGGAATCTCTCGACGAGGCCGAAGACGATTTGCAAGACGACTTTGCCAAGGAAATCCAGGGAACCGAAGAAGAAAAAGACGAGGACGAAGACGAGGAGCTCAATTCCGCGCCCCCTCCGGGTTCTGGTGATGAGCTCCCCGAAGTCACCGAAGAGTGCGGCGACGACGAACAGGATGTCGAAATCCTTCCGCCCGAAAAGGAAGAACGCGACACCGGAACTCTTGATATCCTCATGATGGAGCACGAGGAGAAACCGAAAGATCTGAGCGGTTACACCAAACGAATCCGCACGCTCAATGCGAACGCGGGCGCGAACGCTTGGAAAATCGGAAAGTATTTGAACGAGGTGAAAGAGAGAGGGCTCTACACCGCAGGCGGGTACGAGGATTTCAAGAAGTACGTCGAAACGGAACTGGACTGCACCCACAAAACCGCAAAGAATTTCATGAAGTTCTCCCTGGTTTTCGAACAGCACATCGCAGAAATTTTGGGCACGTACAAGATGGAACTCCTACTCCGCTCGCCCCAGGCTGTCTATCCTCGGCTACTGAAGGCCGCGCTACCCAAGTCAGAGGGTGGATCTGGCTTGAGTCGCAACGAGTTAGAGAAACAACTCAATGTCGAGAAAAAGAAGTTGAAGATCGAATCCACCCGTGGTAGGAAGCCATCACCTCTATCCCGGATGCCGCTCAAGATTTTGGATGGGAAATGTATTTTGGTCAAACTCAAAGGTGGTGGAGAGACAGAAGAACTCATTCCGGACACGGCATTGAAAATGGTCATCAAGATGAATAAGGGATCGAGCCAACTCGAAATTACATTTTCGGCAGTTCAGTTTCAATCGTGAGTTGAATTAGTGGCCAGTGGGAGGATTTCCCAAACGTGTGGACGGTCAACTCCCAACTTAGATTGCTCCACCTCGCCTTCCACTGGTCGCATTTTTAGAGGACGTGAATGGCTCACCAATGTCGCATCGCTTGTGGTCTATGCTGCATCGACTGGCCAGAAGCCATTCCCGAAAAATATTTCCTTTCCAAAAAACCACATTGGACAGATCCTTGTCCATATCTGACTTCTCATGGCTGTAAGTTCTCGTTTGAGCAAAGACCGGATATGTGTCAAACACACAGTTGCACGATTTCTGATATTTGCGAAAAGTACAAAATCGAAAAAACAAGAGACAAAACAGAAGTCGATCCAAAGTCCAAAAAATTTATAGACCAACTTTACCAATTGCACCAAAAGATAATACGTCATGAATCAATCGATCCAAAGCTAATAATCCAAATCGACGGATTAAAAAACATACTCCACAAGGAATAGAGCCAATGGCTAAAACCAAAAGAGGAGTAGTTAAATATACTTGTGGTTATTATGATTATTACGACAACAAGATCAAGTTCACATACTGGAATAATGCGAAACGAAAGGTTCGTTCGATCGAATCTGATTGGTATTTTCGAATTCGGAGTGAAGACTTCCGACTCTTGAAGCGAGGCTACTTCGACGAAATTGCGAAAAGTGTCGAAGAAGACGGAAGCTATCTGAAAATTCACATGCCATTCAACACGTATCAACGAAAGGACATGATCCAGGATCTCGTGAATCAAAATATCGAA
>Ga0315273_10007059_pt1 | contig 14043 bp, 11 predicted proteins | sample YL17G02_0_MG_FD_205753 | JGI IMG/M metagenome (GOLD analysis project Ga0315273, IMG submission 205753) | Sediment microbial communities from Yellowstone Lake, YNP, Wyoming, USA - YL17G02_0 | ecosystem: Environmental > Aquatic > Freshwater > Lake > Sediment | place: USA: Wyoming | collected... | reverse complement strand
GTGAGCCTGGTCATCGGCGGCATCGGCATCGCCAACGTGATGATTATCAGCGTGACGGAGCGCACGCGGGAGATCGGCACACGCATCGCGATTGGCGCGAGACGCCGCGACGTCCTGTGGCAATTCCTGTTCGAGGCCGCGCTGCTGTCGAGCATCGGCGGCCTGGTCGGCGTGGCGATCTCGTGGGGTGTGGGCTTCGGCTTGAGCGTCTGGAAGCCCGCGTTTCCCGCGGTGCCGCCGGCGTGGGCCGTTGCCGGGGGCCTGATCTCCGCCATGGTGACCGGGCTGGTGGCCGGCTACCTGCCCGCACGCCGCGCGGCCGGTCTCGACCCGGTCGAGGCCTTGAGGTACGAGTAGAGCTACAGCTGCTGCATCCGCCCGGCTTTGCGATCCCAGTACTCGACTGTCGCCACACGGATCTTGATCATCGACAGTTCGGCGTCTTCGGCACCGCCCGGGAACCAGGTGGCGAACGTCGGACTCCACATCTGCCGGGCTTTGGCGACATCGCGCACCATGACCGCGTCGCCAGACACCGAGACGAAGCGATCTTCCGGCGCCGACACGTACGTGATGTTGACGTGACTGTTGCCGCCGATCTCCTGGGCGACCGGTGAGGTCGCACGCGAGAAGAACCACAGGGATCCGTCGAACGCGTCGCTCGTCGCCACCATCGGCCGGCTGCGCAGGCCGCCGTCGGCGGTGACCGTGGTGAACATCGCGAACGGAATATCGAGAATCAGGTCCCTGAAACGCTGCACGTCGTACTGGCCTTGGTTCTGGTCCGGCATCCGATCCCTCCCGTGCTGGTAACCGTGAGGCGGGTCTTCTCGAACCGACCCGCTCCACAGTTACAGACAGTCTACCTTGAAGCGCGACGTCGCGATCGCCACGACGAACCCGATCGCGACTGCGCCTGTCATGCCCGCGCGCGGCGAGGGGGCGGCGTGATGAACCCGTCGGCCGTCAGGGCGACGCCTTCGAGCTGGAGCAGGGCCTGCTTGATGGGCAGTCCACCACCGTAGCCCACCAACTGACCACCGCTGCCGATGACGCGGTGGCAGGGTACGATGATGGGGAGGGGGTTGCGCCCGTTCGCCAGCCCCACGGCGCGACACGCGTGCGGGCGGCCGACCCGGCGCGCGATCTGCGCGTACGAGCGGGTGGCACCGTAGGGAATCGCGGTGAGCGCTCGCCACACTTTGAGCTGGAACGGCGTCCCCTTGGGGTTCAGCTTCAGGTCGAACGCAACGCGTGTGCCGCGAAAATACTCCTTGAGCTGCCGGATCGCGTCACGAAACGGCGCGTCCGCCCGCTGCCACTGCGATTCAGGCACCTTGGCGCCCTTCCCGCGCTGGAAGCTGACGTAGCGGAGTCCGTGGTCGCGACACCCGGCGAGCAGCAGCGTGCCCACCGGGGTGTCGAGATACGTGTAGTACGTGGTGTGTTCCTGCTCCCGTTTTGCCATGTCAGTGCTTCTTAACGGCCGGCGCCCTGCGGTTGGCCGGTGTTTCGGGTTTCTCGACGAGCGTAATCTGCCCCATCTTCTCGGTCGCCTTCAGGTAGTCGAACACATCCGCAAGAGGAACCCGTTCGAATTCACCCGAGATGAAGTCGCGAATCTCGAGAACGGTCTGCTTCTGGCGCAGAATCGTACCCAGTTCAGAGGTCATGTGTCCCGTAATCTTCGCGCGGGCCGGCTGGACGGCCGCGCGATCGGCCGGCGGCACGCAGGTCGTTGTCGCTGAGCACGCCGATGGCGCCGCGCTCGACGACGCCCAGGCGCTGGAGGGCGCTGGTGCCCGCCGAGCCCAGCACGATCTTCCCGGTGGCATCCTTGCCCGCGTAGTCCTCGGGCCGCGCGCCCGCTCCCACGTCGACCAGTTCGGCCGTCACGTCGCCTGAATCGCTGCCTGACGCCAGCGAGACCGCCGTGTCGTAGATGTCGTAGAGCTTGTGCAGTTGGGGCTCGACCATCCAGCGTTCACCCTGCGACGCCTGGTACTGGGTGCGGGCCGAGGGGAACGACTCGATCTCGACGTTGCTGAATCCGTACTCCTTGGCGAAATTCGCCACAACGCCGGACTCGCGGAAATGCCCCAGGTATTCGCCGCGGGGACGGATGCGCGGGTAGGGCACCATCTCGAGCACGCGGTGCAGCGCGCGTTCTCCCGAGGCTTCGTTGATGATGGCGCGCATCTCAGCGGCCGAGAGCAGCGTGCGGTCTTCGCGTTCCCGGGCCACCATGCCGGCGGCCGTGGCAATCAACACGAGGGCAAGAATCGTCAGCGTCGATTTCATGCGTGCCCCTGATCAGTGCACCTCTGCCATGTGTAGCAGATTATGTCCGACTTCGCGGATGGCGTGAACCGTGATCACGTCAGCGTCGTCTTGGGCTGTCGCCTGATCTGTTCTATGTCGGGTAAACTCCTTGCAAGCGGCTCCATGCGTAAGGTGGAATCCTACACCGGTATCGGTGCCGGCGAGATACGATCTCGCTGATCTCTCTGATCCGATTGATGATGCTGGTGCGTCGCTCCCTCGTCGGGTTTCTGGTGCCGCGACTGATCTTCGCGGCCTTCTGCGTGATCACGTCGCTCTACTGCCTGATCGCGTATATTCCCTTCGCGTATCAACAGATCATCGAATTCCGGGTGATCAGCTGGACGGGCGTCTTCGCCCGGTTCCATCCATGGCTCTACTGGGTGGCCTTTGCCTGCCTGGCCTGGACGCTGCGCGACGACTACCGTCCCGGCACACGGGCGCTGGTGGCGACCGTGCTGGCCGCGGGTGGCGCCTCGGGCATCGCACTGGGGATATCTCCGCTGCTGACAGCTCTCGGCAACGAACCGGCGTCTCTCGCGTGGAGCGCGGTGTGGCTGCTGCCACTTCTGGCCGTGGCGCTGGTGGATCTGGTTGGGACCGGGCGGAGGATCGCCTGGGCTCGGACTGCCATCGGAGAGACCGGCCGGCTGTTGCGCACGTGCCTCATCACGGCCGTGGCGATCGCGCTGCTGTATGCGGGCCTGCAGCCGATTCGGCCCCGCGGCGTCGTGCTCGACCTGGCGTCAACCGGCGTAATCGCCTGGAGCGTGATCCTGCACATCGTGGTGTTCGTGGCGCTCTTCGTTCTGCTGGCGATCATCCGCGGGATCGCGTCCAGGTGTCGGCGGACGGTGCTTGTGGAGTTCGTCCTTGCCTCGGCTGCTGGCATCGCCATCCTGGCGGCGATCGTCGACAACCTGATTCTCGCATCCGTTTCGATGGTCGACGCGACCGGCCAGATGCTCGCTGTGTGGATCGCGATCGCGGTGGGTCTGACACTCTCGGGCTGGGCCGTGCGCCTGGCCCCTCCGGGGGAACCGGTCGTGTCGGGGATTGGACTGGCATTGAGCCCCATCAATGCCGTGGCAGGGGCATCGCGCATCGCACGCGTGCTGAGGGGCCTCGTGTGGGTGGCGGCGGCGTGCTGGCTGGCCGTAACGACATCAGTGATGGACTGGAACTACCTCTTCCAGGAACTCGGCGCGATCGCGATCGCGACCGTCGGATTCGCCTGGATGTATCACGTCGTCGGGCCAGAGCCCTTGGCGGGGCGCATCGCATCGACGGTCATGCGGGGCGTGGCGATTGCGGCGGCTGCCATCTTCGCCGTGGCCACGCTGGCGCCTGCTTCGCTGGCCATGCTGCGTCTGCCGGCCGGCACCCACTCATCGACGATTGAACGCTACGCAGCGTACGACGTCTCGTTCCGCATCGTTCACGGTCTCACCCGATTCGAGTCGGCACCATCTGACCGCGAGATGGGCGCGCTTTACTCGCTGATGCGACGTCACACGAACATCCCGCGTACCGTGACCATCGTCGCGCCCGACGTCGCGCTGGTGCCGGCACTCCGCGCGCCGGTCGGCCGCACGCCGCACGTGTTCCTCTTCGTGATTGACAGCCTGCGGCCAGACTACCTCTTGCCCTACAACGCGGCGGTGACCTTCACGCCCGCCATCGCACGGTTCGCGAACGGCAGCACGGTCTTCCGCAATGCGTTCACGCGGTACGGCGCCACCGGCTTGTCCGAGCCGGCGTTGTGGACGGGCACCGCTGTGCCGCACCAGCAGTATCCCGAGCAGTACTGGCGGATGAATTCGCTGCAGAAGCTGCTGCAGGCCGGCCAGTACCAGGCGTTTGTCAGCAAAGACCACATTCTGCAACGGCTGCTGGCGCCGTGGCCGGCGCTCACCGAACTGGACCGGGGTCGCAGTGCCAGGGACTACGACGCGTGTCGCACGCTGGCCGAACTGGGTGGCCGGATCACGACGCGGAACCCCGCAGACCGGCGGCCGCTGTTCGCTTACACGCAGCCGCAGAACATCCATATCTCGGCCATCACACGCGAGGGTGCGACCGTGCCTGCGGGCGAGAGCTACCCGGGGTTCTACGCGCCGTACGCGTCCCGCGTGCACCGCCTGGATACCTGCTTCGGCGGGTTCCTCGACCTGCTTCGGCGCGAGCACCTCTACGACGACAGCCTCATCATTGTGACGTCCGACCACGGAGAGTCGATTGGCGAAGACGGGCGCTGGGGGCACTCGTATACGCTCTTTCCCGAGGTCTTGAAGATTCCGATGTTGGTTCACCTCCCGGTGTGGATGCGCGGCGTCACGGCTGACCCGAATCTCATCGCCTTCACCGTTGACGTGACGCCCACGCTGTACTATCTGCTTGGACAGAGACCCATCGAGAACAACCCGCTGTTCGGACGTCCGCTGTTCACAGAGCGCCCCGATGAGCTGACGCCGTACCTCCGGAGCGACTACGTCGTGGCATCGAGTTACGGGCCGGTCTACGCGGTCATCTCCGACGCGGGGCGGTCGCTCTATATCGCGGATGGGGTGTCGAACCGCGAGTACGCGTTCGATGTGACGACGGGGCCTGGAGGCACGAGCCGCGACGTGACCGACGCGGTCCGCGACGCAGGCGTCAAGGCCATTCGCGACATGATTCGCGATCTGGATCGATTCTCACCGGTCCCTCGCGACCCTCAGTGACGCGGCCGGATCGCATTGAACGGGCCTGGTCGGTCCAATCGGAGAGCCCTGCACGTGAACGTTGGCGTCATCATCAATCCCGCATCTGGTCCGGCGCGATCGCGTCAGTCGGCCGGGATCCTCGTGGAGTGGACCCGACTGATGCTCCGTCGTCATGGCGTCGACGGATCGGTGGACGTGATTCAGGAACCCGGCGACGGTGAGCGACTTGCCAGGCAGGCACTCGATCGCGGCGCTGAGCGCGTGATCGCGTGGGGCGGGGATGGAACGATCAATTCGGTCGCCTCGGCCATCGTCAAGACTCAGGCGGCCCTTGGCATCATTCCCACCGGATCCGGCAACGGCCTCGCGCGCGAGCTTGGCATTCCTGCCCGGCGTGAGGCGGCGCTGGCGGTGGCGCTCGGCGGCCGCGATCGCTCCATTGATGCCGGCATGCTGAACGGCCATCTGTTTTTCAATGTCGCCGGGATCGGCTTTGACGCGCACGTGGCGCACGTGTTCTCTCAAGCCGCCGGCCGCACACGGGGCACCATGGCCTACGCCGCGACGACGATTCGCGAACTGTTTCGTTATGCGCCCTCTCGTTACGTGGTGAGCGCCGACGACGGGCGCGTGATGCGGGAGGGCGGGGCGCTCTTCATCTCGATGGCGAACACCAGGCAGTGGGGCAGTGGCGCCCAGATCGCTCCGCAGGCCAGGCCCGATGACGGCTATCTCGACTTGGTGCTGGTGGATGTGCGTCCCCCCCTGGTGATCCTGGCGCAGTTCTGGCGGCTCTATAACAAGTCGGTACCTCGGATCGGCGGAACGGTGATGGCTCGGGTGCAGGAGCTGTCGGTGGCCGCCAGCCCCGCTGCCCCTGTGCACGTCGATGGTGAGCCGATCGGGATGGCGAGCGACATCACCGTGCGCGTCATCCCCGGTGCGCTGCGCGTGCGTGTGCCGCTGTAGCAGTCAGCTTGGCGTCGGCTCTTGACGCCAAGCGGGCCTTGCTTCGTGCGTTTCTGATAGTGTGAAAGCGGGAGTCCTGATGGCGACAAAGAAGAAGGTGCGCTTCTCGGACGTGTGGGACGAGGCGCGCGTGCTCGTGTGGACCCATCGCTGGCGGCTGGGGCTGGGCCTGGGCCTGATGCTCGTCAACCGCGTCGTCGGGCTCGTGCTGCCTGCCACATCCAAGTATCTGGTCGACGATGTCGTCGGGAAGCACCGGGCCGATCTGCTGCCGCTGCTGGCTTTCGCGGCAGCCGGCGCGACGGCGGTCCAGGCGGCGACCTCCTTCGCCCTGTCCCAGGTGCTCAGTGTGGCCGCGCAACGGGCCATCACGGAGATGCGGAAGAACGTGCACGAACACGTGATGCGGCTCCCGGTGGGCTTCTTCGACACGACGCAGAGCGGTCAGCTCATCTCGCGCATCATGACCGACGCCGAGGGCATCCGGAATCTGATTGGTACCGGCCTGGTCGAACTGACCGGCGGGTTCGTGACGGCCGGTATGGCGCTTGGCGTGCTGTTCTACCTCAACTGGCGACTGACGTCGGTGACGCTGGTGGTGCTGGTGGTGTTTGGCGCGCTGATGGCCGTGGCCTTTGCGCGACTGCGGCCGCTCTTCAGGGAACGCGGCCAGATCAACGCTGAGGTGACCGGGCGGCTCAACCAGTCATTGAGCGGTGTCCGCGTCGTCAAGGCCTACGTGGCCGAGAAGCGCGAGGAGCTGGTCTTCGCGAAAGGCGCGCACCGGCTGTTTCGCAACGTCGCGAAGTCGATCACGGGCGTGTCGAGCGTCGGCGCAGGGGCCACCGTGATTGTCGGTATCATCGGCGTCGTGATGCTGGTCGTCGGCGGACACGCCATGCTCGCCGGCACAATGACGCTCGGCGATTTCGTCATGTACCTCTTCTTCACCGGCCTCACCGTGATGCCACTGGTACAGATGGCGTCGATCGGCACGCAATTGAGCGAGGCGTTCGCGGGTCTCGATCGCATCCGCGAGATCAGGCGCATGGCGACCGAAGACCAGCAGGATCAGAGTCGCGCGCCGATGCCCGACCTGGTCGGCGATGTGCGGTTCGAGAGCGTGGACTTCGAGTACGCGGCTGGCGTGCCGGTGTTGAAGGGCGTGACGTTCCACGCGCCGGCCGGCACGACTACGGCGCTCGTGGGCTCGAGCGGATCGGGAAAGAGCACCCTGATCTCCCTCATCATGACGTTCAATCGGCCGAAGGCGGGCCGCGTGCTGGTCGACGGCCACGACCTGGAGTCGGTGCGGCTGCACGACTATCGTGAGCACCTCGGCATCGTGCTCCAGGACAATTTCCTCTTCGATGGCACCGTGGCCGAGAACATCGCCTACGCGCGGCCCCATGCGTCACGCGACCAGATCGAGGCGGTGAGCCGGATCGCGCACTGCGACGAATTCGTGCAGGGATTCCCGGAGAAGTACAACACGGTGGTGGGTGAGCGGGGCGTGCGGCTGTCTGGAGGCCAGAGACAACGCGTGGCCATCGCCAGAGCGCTGCTGGCCGAGCCGAGGATCCTGATCCTCGACGAGGCCACGTCGAGCCTCGACAGTGAGAGCGAAGCGATGATCCAGGATGGCCTCGCGCGCCTGCGCAAAGGACGCACCACGTTCGTGATTGCCCATCGCCTGTCGACGATCCAGAGCGCCAATCAGATTCTGGTGCTCGAGGCGGGCGTCATCATCGAGCGCGGCACGCACGAGGAATTGCTGACCATCAATGGCCGGTATCGGCAACTCTACGACAAGCAGTACACGTTCGAACGCGATCGCTTCATCAATCCGGGCGAGGATTTCACGCCGGACCTGCCGAAGCCGGAGCAAACCCAGGCCGTCCCCGTCGTGTCGATGCGGCCTGGCGCGTTGTAGGTCCGATGACCGCCCGCGTCAGCCTCGCAGCGCGGCTCCCAGCTCGGTCTGCAGCGCCCTGACGATACGCTCGCGGATCCTGGTGGCGTCAGCATCGGTCAGGGTCCGGTCCTGCGCCTGGTAGGTCAGGCTGAGCGCCAGGCTCTTCCTTCCCGCGCCAATCTGCTCTCCCCGGTAGACGTCGAAAAGCGCGACGCGTGAGAGCATCGGCCCGCCTGCCGTGCGGACCAGTTCGCTCACGGTCGCCGCAGGGACTTCGTCACTGACAATCACCGCGATATCTTCGCGCACGGGAGGGAAGGTCGGCACGGCCCTCGACGTGTGCCGGTCGCTCGCCTGCGCGGTGAGCGTCGCCAGGTTCAGTTCCGCGATCAGGACGCGAACGCCCCTCATGCCGAAGCGCTCGGCGACCGCCGGGTGCAGTTCTCCGAAGGACCCCACCGGCTCGCCGCCGATCAGTACCCGCGCCGACCGGCCCGACATCAGGGACGCGTCGGCGGCAGGCTCGACGCTGACCGCCGGCACGTGCATGGCCTCGGCGAGGCTCTCGATGACGCCCTTGAGATCGTAGAAATCCATCGGCTCCGGGATCCCGCCCTGCCAACCCGGCATCGTGCGAGGGCCGGCCAGCAGCAGCGCCACACGCACCGGTTCGTCAGGCAGCACCTGATCGGGGCGTGAGAGGTACACCGGGCCGAGTTCGAAGAACGCGAGCCGATCGACGTGACGGGCGTTAGCGGCGGCGGTCTCCAGCAGCCCCGAGAGCAGCGTCCGTCTCATCACGACCCGATCGACGACGATCGGATTGGCGAGCCGCACGTACGGAGGACCCTCGCCCGACTCCGGCTCGGCAGACAGCCTGGCCTCGCGTTCGGGCGACGTCAGGCTGTATGTCACGATCTCCTGGAGCCCAAGGCTGACCAGCAGATCACGCACGCGCTCCTCGATGATCAGTTCGCGATTGGGATGGGGCGGGGGGATGACCTCGGCCAGCATCGTGTTCGGGATGCGCTCGTACCCGTAGACGCGGGCCAGTTCCTCAAGCACGTCCGCCTGGCCGACGATGCCGTGGCCGATGTCCAGCCGATGGTCCGGCGCGGTCGCGCGAATCGTGCCCCCATCGACCTCGCAGTGGAACTCGAGCGCACCGAGGATCCGGACAATCTCCTCGGTTTCAATGCGTACGCCAAGGTGGCGCTCGACGTACGCCGCCGTCAGGTCGACGACGGGCGGGTCCTCCTTGCCGGGGTAGCGATCGACGAGTCCCTCAGCCACGTGGCCGCCTGCCCACTCATGCATCAGGCCCAGGGCGCGCTTGACGCCGCGCTCCGCCAGCGCCGGATGCACGCCGCGCGAAAACCGGTACGAGGCTTCAGACGGCAAGCTCTGTGCCTTGACGGTCTTGCGGATATTGATGAAATCCCACGCGGCGCCTTCGAGCAGGATGTTCGTGCTCGTCGCCGACACTTCAGATTCGGCGCCACCCATCACGCCAGCCAGCGAGAGCGGTCCACTGGTGTCGCACACGAGGACGGTATCCCGGTCGAGTGTGCGATCGACATTGTCGAGCGTCTTGAGTGTCTCGCCGGGCGTGGCCCGCCGCGTGATGATCGTGGGTCGTGTGCTGCCTGCGCGCCGCTGGATCACGTCCCAGTCGAACGCGTGCAGAGGCTCGCCCAGTTCGAACATCGCGTAGTTGGTGGCATCGACGATGTTGTTGATGGGACGTGTGCCGGCCAGGCGCAGCCGGCGCTGGACTTGGTACGGGCTCGGCGCGATGGTCACGCCTTCGATGAGTCCGAGCACGAACCGCGGGTTGAGCGTGGCATCCCGAATGTCGATCTCTACGCGTCCGGCCAGCTGACCTCCGGTCGCCGGCACGGTCGCGGCCGGTGCCTTGAGCGTGGCACCCGTCAGGGCGGCGATCTCGCGTGCGATGCCGACGATGCAGGCGTTGCGCGCCATGTTCGGATTGATCTTCACCGTCAAGACCACGTCACCCATGTACGCGGCCGCCGGCATCCCGACCGGCGCGTCGGCGTCGAGCACGATGATCCCGTCGTGCTCGTCCGAGATTCCCAGTTCCTTCTCCGAGCACACCATCGACTTCGACTCGATGCCGCGAATCTTGGCGCGCTTGAGCGTCATCACCTCGCGTCCCGGCTTGTGGCCGTCGTAGAGGACCGCGCCTTCGCGCGCGAAGACGACCTTCATCGGCGTCGCGAGCGGCCCGGTGCCCTTGAGCGGGAGCAGGTTCGGCGCGCCCGTCAGCACGACGTGCTCGGTCCCGGTGCCGTCATCGACGCGCAGGAGGGTCAGGCGATCGGCATTCGGGTGCGGCATCACCTCGAGAATCTGCGCGATGACGATGGTGGCGGGATTCCAGGCGATCCCGGCCGCCGGGGGACCGGACCGCCCCGCGGCCGGCAGACCCGCGATCGGCCGGCGCTCAGGCGCGACGCCGACGTACTCGATGTCCTCCACCTCGAGCCCGGCAAACGTCAGGCGGGAAGCGAGGGTGTCGGGGCTGTCCGAGATCGCGACGTAGTCGCGCAACCAGCTCAAGGGCACACGCATAGTGAATGCTCGCTCGTCAGAACTGCTGCAGGAACCGAAGGTCGTTCGCGAAGAAGTACCGGATGTCTTCGATCTTGTGCATCAGCATCGTGATCCGCTGGGAGCCCATGCCAAAGGCGAACCCCGAGAACTCGCGCGGGTCGTACCCCCCGTTCTCCAGCACCACCGGGTGGACCATGCCGCAGCCGAGAATCTCGAGCCACCCGCTCTGCTTGCAGACCGGGCAGCCGGCCCCGTCGCAGACGAAGCACTCGACATCCATCTCCGCGGACGGCTCGGTGAACGGGAAGTGATCGGAGCGGAAGCGCGTCCGGACAGTGGCTCCGAAGAGCGTCTGGGCGAAGGCGGTCAGCGTGCCCTTGAGATCCGCCATCGTAATGTGCCTGCCTATCGCCAGGCCCTCGACCTGGTAGAACTGGATCTCGCTGCGGGCGGTAATCTGCTCATAGCGATAGCACATGCCCGGCAGGATGACGCGAATCGGTTCCGGGGCCCGCTCGCGCATCACGTGGATCTGGCCCGGTGACGTGTGCGTCCTCAGGATGACGTTCGGCGTCGTCGTATAGAACGTGTCCCACATGTCGCGCGCCGGGTGGTGCGGCGGGATATTGAGCAGGGTGAAGTTGTACTCGTCGAGTTCCACATCCCGCGACCGGTACACCTGGAATCCCATCTCGGCGAAGATCGCATAGATGCGGCGGAGCGTCTGCACGGCCGGGTGCAGGCGGCCTCGCGCCAGGGCGCGTCCCGGCAGCGTGACGTCGATCGAGCCTGCCGTGATGGCCCGCTCCAGTTCGCTGGCTCGCACGCGTTCGGCGGCGGCCTCAAACGCCTGTTCGAGAGCGTGCCTGGCCTGGTTGGCGCGTTGGCCGAGCTCGCGCCGCTCCTCTTTGGGCAGCGTGCCCAGCGTGCCGAGGGCGGAAACCACCGGAGCGCTCTTCCCGAGATGGGTGGCGCGCCAGGCATCGAGCGACGCGGAATCAGCCGCGGCCGCAAGTGCGGCCAGCGCGTCCCGCACGATCTGATCGAAGTCCATCGCCATAGGTGTATCCGGCACTCGCTACGGGGCATCTTCCGTCTGCTTCATCTTATCGAATGAAGCCAGAATTTCGTCACCCCGGCGAAAGCCGGGGTCCAGCCGGCCCTTTTCCAGGGGCCCGCCGGCAGCCGTTTGATCCGGGGCGCAACCTGCACTAAGGTAACACGCACACGACGTCCTCGATGCCTGGTTCACTGGAGGCGACTATGCGACTGTGTTGCGGGTGGGTGGCAGCTGTGTTCGTGACCCTAGTGCTCAGCGCGTGCGGCGGCCCGTCCGGCACGACCGCGCCTGCGCCAGCCGGCTCGCAGACGGCCGCGACACCAGCGGCTGCAGATCAGGCGAAGGGAAGCTACCGGTTCGAGCGCAACGGCTGGATCTTCGTGCACCTGGAAGGGATGCCCGCCCAGGTCGGCTTTCAGCATGGCTACCAGCTGGCGTCGGAAATCGCCGACTTGCTGAGGGTCGCCAAGCCGTACCTCGAGAAGGGATCCAAGAAGGACTGGGCGTTCTACCGCGACGCCGCGGAGAAGATGTTGTGGCCCGGCGTTGACGAGGAATATCGCGCGGAGATTGACGGCATCGTCGCCGGCCTGACTGCCCAGGGCGTGAAGGCGGACCGCTGGGACATCGTGGCCCTGAACGGCATCGAGGAGTTGCCAGACTACTACGTACCCTGGCTGAACAGGCAGCAGGGCAAGCCGCCGCAGGGCAAGGCCCCCGGCAACTGCAGCGCGTTTATCGCGACCGGCGACTGGACCAAGGACAAGCGCATCGTCATCGCCCACAACGCGTGGACCAATTACATCGTCGGCGAGCGCTGGAACATCATGTTTGACATCAAGCCCGCCAGTGGCCACCGCATTCTGATGGACGGCCTGCCCGGCGTCATCACGAGCGCCGACGATTTCGGTGTCAACGATGCGGGGATCGCGATCACCGAGACGACCATCACCGGCTTTGAGGGGTTCGACCCGACGGGGACGCCCTATTTCTACCGGTCGCGCAAGGCGCTGCAGTATGCCGAGTCGATCGACGACTACGTGCGGATCATGGTGGCCCGCAACAACGGCGGGTACGCCAACGACTGGCTGCTCGGCGACAACAAGACCGGCGAAATCGCCCTGTTCGAGCTCGGGCTGAAGAACTGGTCAGTGGACAAGACGAAGAACGGCTACTTTGTCGGCTCCAACTTCCCGGTCAAGCCGAAGCTCATCAAGGAAGAGACCAAGTTCGACGTGACCAACAAGGCCAGCTCGCCCAACGCCCGGCGCACGCGGTGGGAGCAGTTGATGGCGCAGCACAAGGGCGCCATCGACGTCGAGCTGGCGAAATCGTTCGAGGGCGACAAGTACGACGTGATCGCCAAGAAGGACGGGCCAAACGATCGGACGCTGTGCGGGGCGGTTGAAGACGTGGCGCGGGGCATTCCCGAGTGGGACTGGGCCCCTTACTTCCCGGGCGGAACCGTGCAGGCCAAGGCGATGGACGCCGGCATGATCGGCAGGCTCGAGATGTGGGCGGCGATGGGGCGGCCGTGCACCACGGACTTCAAGGCGGAGCCGTTCCTGGCCGCCCACGCCGAGTACGGGTGGATGAGAGGCCTGCTGCGCGACATGAAGAGCGAACCGTGGACGCGGTTCGCGGCAGGGGGTCGGGACTAGTTACTGACGAGGGCTCGTCGAACGTACAGATTTGTCACGGGCCGGCAACGACTTCAGAATTGCCATCTTCCTGAGGCTCTATCGATAATTCGTCCAGACCCCTGTCAGGCCTCTGTCAGGCCCGCTGGTGGTCCGCCCGCCAGTTCTTGACGGCCTGCTTGATGGTCTTCTGATCGGTCAGCTTTCCGTCGAGCACTTGTCGAGCCAGGTCGGGCAGTTCGGCGTCGCTGGCAAAGCGCAGGGCCACCAACTGCTTGACCGAGAACTCGTTGATGCGCGGCTTGAGATCGGCAGGCAGCACCTCGCGCATCCGCATCCGCTCTTCGAGGCGGATCACGCGGTCCTGGACCGTCAGCGCCATCACCCGCGCCAGGAAGAACAGCAGCACGAGCGCAATCGCCAGTCCCAGGCCCATCAGGTTGGCCCAGCTGAAGTGGACCACCGCCTGGTAGAGCGCGAAGAAGAAGTTGATCGCGAACAGCGGAAACGCGACGTAGTGGTACGGCGGCAGAATGCGCGCGTGATTCTCAAACGTCTGTGGAGTCTTTTCGGCCATCACTGTCTCCTTTGCCTGGAAACCACCTGAGCGATGATACCCTGAACCCGAAATCGGGCCGGACCTCATTTCGGACACGAAGCCACGCTGGAGCGTGGCGATCCCAGGCTCGAGCTGGACGGGACAGTTGGGCGGCGATCCCGGGCTCCTAACCTGGGTCGATGTGCGGCCCAGCGATGTCAGTGCCGGGAAACGTACTCAAGAGACACGTGAACCCATGCGTGAGTGGATCGTCGAGAGCGCGGACGAAGGGATGCGGCTCGACCAGTGGCTGGCTG
>Ga0315273_10007058_pt1 | contig 14044 bp, 8 predicted proteins | sample YL17G02_0_MG_FD_205753 | JGI IMG/M metagenome (GOLD analysis project Ga0315273, IMG submission 205753) | Sediment microbial communities from Yellowstone Lake, YNP, Wyoming, USA - YL17G02_0 | ecosystem: Environmental > Aquatic > Freshwater > Lake > Sediment | place: USA: Wyoming | collected... | reverse complement strand
GGGCACCGCGAAGTCCGGAGGTGGGACCGGGCCGGTTGCGTTGACACTCCCCGTCCGGCCCCGTAAACTCCGCGCTCCTTTTGGGTTTCCCTCTCGCCGGGAAGGCTCGTGACCGCGGTCGGCCATCCCGGCGGTCGAACGTATGGGGGTGTCGTCGATGAATCGTATCGCCCCGTGGAAGGTGATCGCCGTGATCACGGCGACCGCGTTGTCACTGTGGTACCTCTACCCCACCTTCCGCTACTACTCGATGAGCCCGGCGCAGCGCGACGCGCTCCAGCTCACCAAGCCTCAGGATCTCGCGGACCTCCGCAAACAGGCCATCCATCTGGGTCTCGACCTCCAGGGTGGCATGCACCTGGTCCTCGAGGTGGACCGCTCGAAGCTGAGCCCCGCGGAATCCAAGGACGCGGTCGAACGCGCGCTCGAGGTGATCCGGCGCCGCATCGATCAATTCGGCGTCGCCGAACCGCTCATCCAGCGCGAGGGCGAGGACCGCATCGCCCTGCAGCTGCCGGGCCTGACCGACCGCCAGCGCGCCCGCGAGTTGATCGGCAAGACCGCGCTGCTCGAGTTCAAGCTCGTCCGCACCCCCGAAGAGACCAAGACCGTGTTCCAGCGCCTCGACACCTGGCTCGCCGCGCAGGAGCAGACCCGCAGCATGGGGCTCGATTCGACGCTGCGCCGGATGCCGCTCACCGGCCACCTGCTCGACCTCTCCAGCTCGGCGTTCGTGCGCGACCAGGACGTCGCGATCGTCCAGCGCCTGCTGGCCACTCCGGGCATCGATTCGATCATCCCGCCCGATTCGCAGCTGCTGTGGAGCGACGTCGACCAGAGCATGCAGGGGGTCAGCGGCCGCGCGCTGTACGTGGTCAAGCATGATCCCGAGATGACCGGCGGCTCGATCGCCACCGCCGAGGCGCGCCTCGGACTCGAGCAGACCAATCCGGGCGCCTGGGGCGTGACGATGAGCATGACGCCGAAGGGCCGAAGCGACTTCGCGATGGTCACCGCCAACAATGTCGGCCGCCAGCTCGCCATCGTGCTGGATGGCGTCGTCAACTCGGCCCCGGTGATCCGCGAGCGCATCGCCGGCGGGGACGCCTCGATCACCGGCAGCTTCGACATCCAGAAGTCCAAGGACCTCGCCATCGTGCTGCGCGCCGGCGCCCTGCCCGCGCCGGTCCGGATCATCGAGGAACGCTCGGTCGGACCATCTCTCGGCGCCGATTCGATCCGAGAGGGCCTCACCGCCGGCATGATCGGCACCGCGCTGGTGGTGGTCTTCATGGTGGTGTACTACCAGCTGTCGGGCATCATCGCGATCGGCGCGATGGTGCTGAATATCCTGTACCTGATCGCGTGCATGGCCGGATTCGGCGCCACGCTCACCCTGCCCGGCATCGCAGGCATCGTGCTCACGATCGGCATCTCGGTGGACGCCAACGTGCTCATCTTCGAGCGCATCCGCGAGGAGCTGCGCAATCAGAAGAGCGTGCGTCAGTCGGTGCAGCTTGGATTCGACCGGGCGTTGCGCACCATCCTCGACGCCCATGTCACCACGCTCATCAGCTCCGCATTCCTGTTCCAGTTCGGCACCGGCCCCATCAAGGGTTTCGCCGTCACGCTCATGGTCGGCCTCATCGCCAACCTGTTCACCGCGGTGCTCTGCACGCGGATCGTCTTCGACTACATGCTCGGCCGCAGCGACGTGAAGCGGCTGAGCATCTGACAGAACGCGAGGCCCACGTCCATGCTGCAGTTCCTGATCGGCACCGACATCCCGTTCATGCGCTACCGGCGCTTCACCTACTTCTTCTCCGGTGCGCTCATCCTGGCCACGGCGGTGTGGCTGGCGATGCACGGCGGTCCCAAGTACAGCGTCGATTTCACCGGTGGCACGCTGCTCCAGGTGCGCACCAGCCAGGTCCTCCCGGCCGACCAGATCCGACTCGCGCTCGACCAGGGCGGCTTCCGCGGCCTCGAGCTGCAGCAGCTCACCGGGCAGAACGCCGATGAGTACATGATCCGCATGAAGACCCAGAGCTCGAACGATCCGTTCCCCGGCATCCAGCAGGCGCTCGAGTCGCGCTTCAGCGGCACCAAGGTCGAGTTGCGCCGCACCGAGGCGGTCGGTCCGAAGGTCGGCTCCGAGCTGCGTACGAAGGCGATCTGGGCGGTGCTCGGCTCGCTCGGCTGGATCCTGCTGTATGTCGGCATCCGCTACGAGTTCAAGTTCGCCCTCGGCGCCGTGGTCGCGTTGTTCCACGACGTGTTCGTGACGCTCGGCGTGCTGTGCTTCACCGGCCGCGAGGTGTCACTGACCGTGGTCGCGGCCCTGCTCACCATCGCCGGCTACTCGATCAACGACACCATCGTCGTGTTCGACCGCATCCGCGAACGTTCCAAGGCGCTGCGCAAGGAGAAGCACTCGCGCGCGATGGACATCGCCGTCAACGAGACGCTGTCGCGCACCGTGATCACCTCGCTCACCGTGTTCCTGACCGCCGTGGCGCTGCTCGTGTGGGGCGGCGAAGTGCTGCGGGACTTCTCGTTCGCGATGGTGATCGGCGTCGCGTTCGGGACCTATTCCTCGGTCTACGTCGCGAGCGCGCTCGCGCTCGACATCTGGATCTGGCTGGATCGCCGCAAGGGCGTCCAGGCCGAGTAGGGAGTAACCCCACGATGATCCGTCCGTCGCTCCGTCTCTCCCGCGCCGGCGTGCTGGCGCTGCTCGTGTTCGCGGCGTTCGGCGCCGCGTCCTGCGCCAAGAAGCCCGTCTCCCTCACCGATCCGTCGCTGGTCCCGCCCACGTATCCCGAAGGCCGGTCCGCGAACACCCACCTGGTCGTGTACCCGGATACCCCGGTGCCGATCCAGCTGTGGCAGGACAACGGTGAGAGCGGCGAGACCACCGACGACGTGCTGCTGTCCACTTCGTTCGTCTTCGAGTCGGGCGCCGGTGCGGTGGTCGGCATGATCGCCGACTCGACCAACGCCTCGCAATACCAGGTCTACAAGCGCCAGGCCGACGGCGGGTTCATCAGCCTGTTCCCGTACACCCTCAAGCCCACCAAGACCTGGCCGGCGAGACAATTCGACGTCTACAAGTTCAGCGACCCGCACCCCTACTCGACTCCGACGCGCCAGTACATCGGGCGGGGCGTGGTGGATGGGCTGGTGACCGCGGACGCGCCGCTCACCAACGTGAGCGATCTGACCCAAGCCAACGTGCCCGGCCTGCTCAAGTACCTGGGCCCGGTCGCGACCACCACCCCGCCGGGCACCGCCGACTCGCTGGTGTTGTTCACGTGGCAGGCGGTGCCCGGTGCCGCGGGCTATTGGGTATCGATGTACGGCTACCCCCCGGCCTACCTCGACGTGTCGGGGCTGTTCCGCAACGCGCTGCCCCGGCCGCTGATCCCGGAGCGCTTGCCGGAGTATTTCGTCGCCTACATCCCCGCGCCGAACACGTCCTACCGGCTCGGCACTCCGCTGCCGAGTGGCAGCCACCTGGTCTCCTACGATCGCGAGCTGGTGATGAACAACAACTACGCGGTGCGCATCGTCGCGGTGGACCCCGAGGGGCAGATGCTCGACTACACCGGGAGCACGGGCGCCTACATCATCCTCGGCGCGGCCAACGGCGAGTACTACCGCTACCCGCTGGACGCCGTGCTGGTGCGGCCGGTCGGGTTCCGCCCGCCGCCGGAACTGACCGGCGGCGCGGACGAGTCGCGACTTCTCCACCGCCGGCTCGCGCCGGGCGAGACGCGCGCGAGCGCCATCGCCGGACCGCGACACTGAGGCGCTCCGGGGCCGGCCGCACCCCGAGCGGACGCGACGTGCGCCCGGTCCCGACCCTCCGCCTGATCGCGAGCCTCGTGCTCGCACTCGTCGCGAGCCCCGTGGTGGCTCAGGTCGCGCCGCCCGGGGCTCGCGCGTTCTCGATCGCGCGCCTCAAGTACGGCGGCGGCGGCGACTGGTACGAGGATCGCACCTCGCTGATCAACCTGCTCCGGGGGCTCAGGACACGCACCTCGATCCCCGTCGCCGGCGACCAGGAAGCCATCGTCGAACCGGGCTCGGCCGCCCTGTTCCAGTACCCGTTCGTGTTCGCGTGCGGGCACGGCAACATGAAGTTCACCCCGGGCGAGGTCGCCAACCTGCGGCGTTACCTGGCCTCGGGCGGCTTCCTGTGGGTGGACGACGACTTCGGCATCGACCCCGCCTTCCGCCGCGAGATGGCAAAGGTCCTACCCGACGCGCCGATCGTCGAATTGCCGTTCTCGCATCCCATTTTTCACGGGCTTTACGATTTCCCCGCCGGATTGCCGAAGATCCACGAGCACGACGGCGGGCCGCCGAAGGCGTTCGGCATTGTCCACGACGGAAGGCTGGCGGTACTCTATACGTACGATTGCGATCTCGGCGACGGTCTCGAGGACGAGGAGGTCCACCACGACCCGGCCGAGAAACGCGAGGCCGCTCTGAAGATGGCCATCAACATCGTCCGTTACGCGCTGACGCACTGACCCGCCGCCCCTCGGGCCGCTGCATCGCATCCTGGACACGCGCATGCCCGACCCGTCGCTTCGCCAACCGCTCGTCCGTACCCATCGCGCGCAGCAACGGCGTCTGCTCGCCCGCGCGGTACTGCATGCCTCGGCCGGTGCCGTGTCGCTCATCGCCGCGGTCGTCGGCATCGGCGTGTTGGTCCCCGGAGGGGTCGCGGCCGCGGTCTCGCGACTCACCCTGCTGATCGCCGGCGTCGTCGTGCTGATCGCGCTCCAGCTCACGCGTCTCGCGCGCGACCGCCGCACGGTGGACGCCTGGCTCGAGCTCGTCGAGCAGCGCTTCCCGTCGGTGCGCTCGTGGCTGCGCAACGCGCTCGAGCTCGAGACCGCGCCCGCGCGGGACACCTCACGCGAACTGGCCGCGGCCGTGGTGGCCGAGGCGGGCGAGCGGCTGCGAGCGGTGCCGCTCGCCACGCTGGCGCCGTCGCTCGAACCGACGCGCCCGGCATGGCTCGCGATCGGCGGCGTGGTGCTGATTGCCGTCCTCGCGCTGGCCGTTCCCGCGCGCACGGCGCGCTCGTGGCGTACGTTGTGGTCACCGGGCATGGCGGCCCCGCCGGTGACGCTCGCGGTCGAGCCCGGATCGGTCACGCTCACCCCGGGCGCCGCACTCGCGGTGCGCGCGCGGGTGTGGGGCAGCGCCGAGGCGCCGCGGCTGCTCGAGGACCACGGCCTGCGCGCGGCGGCGGTGCCCGAGGGCGACGCGAGCGACGGTGCGCGCCTGTGGCGATTCGATCTCACCCAGCTCACGCGCGAGACCCACTATCGCGTGCGGGTGGTGCGCACCGAGAGTGCGCGCTACGCGATCCGATTCAGCGGCGCGGCCATGCCGGTGGGGTTCCGCATCCGCTACCACGCCCCCGCCTACGCGCGGCTGCCCGAGCAGGAGGGCGCCTCGGCTCGCGGCGACCTGTCCGCTCTCAAGGGCTCGACCGCGGCGGTCGAGGTCACCTTCGACCGCGACCTCGACCGCCTCGACGCGCGCCTGCCCGACGGGCGCGTCACGCGCTGGAGCCCGCTCACCCCTCGCCGCTGGCGCGGCGAGGTGCCGGTCACGCGCGCCGGCGAGTACGAGTTGTCCGCCCTGCCACGCGCGGGTTCGGGCACGACCGCATCGCCCACGCGGCACCGCTATCGCATCACGCCCCTCGACGACGCGCCGCCGGTACTGTTCGTGCGCGTCCCCGAGGGCGACCTCGATCTGCCCGCCGGTCAACAGGTCCCGGTCGAGGTGCTGGCCCAGGACGACCTCGGCCTGTCGGAGCTGCGACTCCAGTTGCGCAGGGACCCCGCGGCGCCGTGGACCGACCTGCCGCTGGCGCGATTCCCGCAGGGCCCTCGCGAGGCCACCGTGGCCACGCGCTGGGATGCCTCGGGCCTCGGCCTGCTGCCGGGCCAGAGCGCCTCGTTCCGGTTCGAGTTGTTCGACGACGACGCGGTGTCGGGCCGCCAGAGTGTGACCAGCCCGGTGTTCCAGCTGCGCTTCCCATCGCTGGCCGATCTCTACCGGAACGTCGACGACAGGCAGACCGCCGCGCAGACGGCGCTCGAGAAGGCCGCCGAGCAGGCCCATGAGCTGCAGAAGTCGCTCGACAAGCTCGCGCGCCAGCAGCCGCAGGCGCCGTCGCCGCAACAGCCCACCGCGAGCACGTTCGAGCGCCGCGAGGAGGTCCAGCGCGCGGTCGAACGCCAGCAGGACGTGGCGCGCCGCATCGAGGACGCCGCGCAGCAGATGCACGCCAGTCTCGAGCAGGCCAACGAGCGGCGGGCGTTCGACGAGCAGCTCACCCGCAAGCTCACCGAGTTGCAGGATCTCATGCGACAGGTGCAATCGCCGGAGTTCAAGCAGGCGCTCGAGCGCATGCAGAAGGCACTCGAGCAGCAGATGCAGAACCCGGCCACCGACCCGGCGCTGCAGAAGATGAAGCAGCAGAACGAGCAATTGCTCAAGAACCTCGAGCGCTCGATCGCGCTGCTCAAGAAGCTGCGCGAGGAGGAGAAGCTGCAGTCGCTGGCACGCCGCGCCGAAGAGCTCAAGCAGAAGCAGGACGCCCTCAACCAGGAACACGCCGCTCCGAAGAACACCGAGCCCCGGGCCGCCCAGGCACTGGCCGACCGCCAGCAGAAGGCCGCCGAGGAGACCCAGCAACTCGCCCGGGAGGCGCAGCAGGCGGCGCAGGACCAGGAGGCGGCGGCGGCTCAGAAGGACATGCAGCAGGCGAGCGAGATGTTGTCCCAGCAGGCCGCGCCGCAGCAGAACAGCGCGTCGCAGTCGAGCCGCAGCGGGCAGCCGAAGCAGGCGCAGAAACAGGGGCAGAAGGCGAGCGAGAGTCTCGCGGCCGCGGCCCGACAGCTGGAACAGGCGGTCCAGCAGATGCAGCAGGAGGAGCAGGAAGCCGATCTCGCCGCGGTGCGGCGCGCCGCGCAGGACCTGGTGTCGTTGCAGCGCTCGGCCGAGTCCAACCTCGATTCCGACGCTCCGCTCGATTCGCGCGGCGACCGCCAGACCGACCTTGGCGAGGGCGCCGCACGGGTGACGGATTCGCTCGTGGCGCTCGGGGACAAGAACCCCGCGCTGACGCCGCAGCTGCTCGACGCGCTGGGCCATGCGGTCCAGGGACTCCGCGGCTCGGGCCGCGAGTTGGGTGCGGGCAATCGCGGCAGGGGCGAACAACTCGGGCGCGAGGGCGCGGCGTCGCTCAACTCCGCCGTGCTCCAGCTGCGCGATGCCGAGGGCGGCATGTGCAACAAGCCGGGCAGCGGCAAGCCGGGCGGCAAGGGGAAACCACGGCAGGACAGCATCGGTGACATCGGCCAGCGCCAGAGCCAGCTCAACCGCGAGACCCAGAGCATGGCGCAGCGGCTGACCCGGCAGATGCAGCTCTCGAGCGGCGACCAGGGCGAGATGCGGCGCCTTGCCGAGGAGCAGGCGCGCATCCGCGAGGCGCTGGAGTCCGTGCAGCGCGAGGAGGACCGCGAGCACCAACTGCTCGGCCGGCTCGACCAGACACGCCAGGAGATGAAGGAGGTCGAAGAATCGCTCCAGAACGGTCAGTCGCTCGACGATCTCGAGGAGAAGCAGACGCGCATCCTGTCCCGCCTGCTCGACGCCCAGCGCTCCATCAACCGGCGCGACTTCGAGCCCCAGCGCGAATCGCGCCCGGGCGAGGAACTGGCGCGTTCGAGTCCGTCGGAGCTGCCGGCCGAGTTGCTGCGCGAGAACGACCGGCTGCGGCTCGACCTGCTCAAGGCCCAGGCCGATCGCTACCCGGCCCAGTACCGCGGCATGGTCGAGGCCTACCTGCGCTCGTTGAACGGGAGCCGTCGGTGACCCGACGACCACCGTGCGGGATCGCGGCCGGCACGGGCCGCTGGATCCCGGCATGGGCGGTGTTCGCGCTGGGGCTGTCGCTCACCGCCACCGCGAACGCGCAGTCCATCGAACCCTACCGTCCTCAGCGAGCGGCGGACACCATCGTCTTTCCCGACGACGACCGGGTGCGCTCGCTGCTGCCGCCACCCGATCCGCAGCGTCTCGGTCCCATCAGCCAGCGTCCCGCCGGGCCGCTCACGGGCGCCCAGCTCCAGTCGCTCGGCGTGGCGCGCGCCATGCGCGACCTGGGCCGGCTCGACGTCGCGCGCGACACGCTGCAGCGGCTGCTCGTCGCGTCGCCGCATCACCCGCTGCTGCTGTGGGACCTGGCGGCCGTGCAGCGCGACGCGCGGGACTGGAAGGCGATCGAGCAGCTCGCCCGCGCCGAGCGCGCCGCGACGCGCGACTCACTGCTGCTGGCGCAGGACTACGCCGACGCGCTCGAGAAGCTCGGCCGGCCGCGCGAGGCGGCGGACGTGGTGATCGAGGCCTGGGTCGCGGCCGACTACGTCTCGTCGTGGGCCGATCCCACCATCACCCGTCTCGCCGATGCCGGCGTGAAGGGCCTGGACTTGCGTCTGCGCGCCGTCGCCGCGACGCGCCCGGCGCGTGCCGATCTGGGCCGGGCGGCGGCGCGCCTGGCGTGGCGCTCGGGGGATGCGCGCTCCGCGCTCGCGTCCCTCGCGGCGCTCGACCGCATGCACCCGGATCGCACGCCGGAACGGTGGACCTTCGCCGAGGAGATGGTCGCCACGCGCACGTCACGCGATAGCGCGGGCGCCATCGAGGCGCTCATCGACCTGGCCGGCGACCGCGATCGCGACGTCGCGTTCCGTTTCGGTGCCGCGCGCCGGGCATGGGCGCTGGTCAAGACACGCGGTGAGGAGGCGTCCGCCGCACCCCGCATCGTGCGCGCACTCGGGGACCAGCCGCCGCGCTCGTGGGGAAACGAACTGGTCATCCCGCTCGCGAATGGATTGCGCTCGGCCGGATTGCCCGCCGAGGCGCGCAGACTTCTCGCCGACGCCGGCGGTGAGGACGACCCCCAGCTCGTGCTCGAGCGCGCGCTCGACCGGCTGCGCGAGTCGACCGACTCCACCACCGTCGAGCGCCTGCGCCCCCTGGCGATGATCCTGCCCGAGGCCGGCTTCCGCTACGCCGAGGGCCTGTTCTTCGCCGGCAGCACCGACTCGGCCCTGGCGTGGTACGGAAGGGTGAGCCGGAACGTCGACGGCCGTTTCACCGGGCAGGCGTTCGAGCGGCTCTATCTCATCGAGGACGCCGATCCGAAGGAGGCACTCCCGGAACTCGGCCGCATGGCGTGGGAGGAATGGCGGGGTGAGCCGCGGCGGGCCCTCGCGGTGGCCGATTCCCTGTGGCGCACGCTGCCGCGCGGCACCACGTGGGCGCAGGCAGCGGTGGCCGCCGCGCGACTGCACGAGACGACCGGCGACGGCCGCGGCGCGCTCGCGCCCCTGCTCGCGGTGGCCGACTCGCTCCCCGGCGACCGGCTGGCACCGTTCGCGCGCCAGCGCGCCGGCGACGTGCTGCGCGCCTACTACAAGGATGATGCGCGCGCGCTGGCGCAGTACGAGGAATGTCTCGCACGTTATCCGCGGGCATGGAACTCGGCCGAGGTCCGCCGACAGGTCGAGTTCATGCGGCGCGAGCGGCGCTTCTGATGCCGGTCCGCCCGGACGGAGGTCCATCGTGAGGTTCCGCATCGGATCCACCGCCCCGACCGGGCGTCGCCGTGGGGTGGCACCGGCCGGCGTCGTGCTCGGCTCGGTGGTCGCGATGGCCGTGATGGCCGTGATGGCGGTGGTGGCGCTGCTCACGCTCGGGCTCGCCGCGGGTCTCGTGCGCCGGCTCGGCGGCAGACGCCGCGCCAGGGCGGTACCCGGCGGCGACCGCACGCGCATGCCGGGCGGCGTGCCACAACAGGGCGTGCCGGCCGGGGACACGCGCAAAGGCGAGCGATCGTATGCCGAGGTGGTCGAGGCGTGGTTGTTGGTGCCCGTGCTCGCGCTGGCGTTCGGCGCCGGCGGAGCGGTGATCGCCCCGCGGGCGGCCGAGGCCAGGCTGCTGGTACCCATGGACGACAAACAGATCGATCATCTCAAGGCCTATGGCCTCACCTTCTGGGTCCTCACCCAGGGGCAGAAGGCCGAGTGGCTGCTGAACTACCGCGGCGGCTCGTTCCTGCTCGACGACGGCGCCGCGACCGAGCGCGAGGCCGACGTGCGCGGCGTGTCGTACGAGCACATGGGCCCCGGTGACGAGGCCGCCATGCGCACCACCATCGCGGACGAGAACATGGAGGCGGTGCTGCTCGAGAAGGCGCCGCACGTGGCGGTGTACATCCCGCCCAACACGCCGCCGTGGGACGACGCCGTCACCCTCGCGCTCAAGTACGCCGACATCCCCTACAAGACGGTATGGGACGACGGCGTGCTCAAGGGAGAGCTCAAGGACGTCGACTGGCTGCACCTGCACCACGAGGACTTCACCGGCCAGCACGGCAAGTTCTACGCCGCGTATCACTCCTTCCCGTGGTACCAGGAGGAGGAGGCGGTGCAGAAGGCCATGGCCGCCCGGATGGGCTTCGCCAAGGTGACCGAGCTCAAGGCCGCGGTGGCGGGCGCCATCCGTGACTTCGTGGGCCGCGGCGGGTTCATGTTCGGGATGTGCTCCGCGACCGATACCTACGATATCGCGCTCGCCGCCACCGGGGTGGATATCGCCGATGCGGTGTACGACGGCGATCCGCCCGATTTCGGCGCGCTGGGCAAGCTCGACTTCTCGCGCACGCTCGCGTTCAAGGATTTCCGGCTCGACATGGATCCGATGATGTACCGCTTCTCGGACATCGACTGTACGCAGGAGGCCGCCCAGCGCGGGCCCACCGCCGTGTTCACGCTGTTCGACTACTCGGCCAAGAACGATCCCGTTCCCACCATGCTGATCCAGGACCATGTCGCGAGCATCCCGGAATTCCTCGGCCAGTCGACCGGGTTTCGCAAATCGAAGCTGAAGAGCAACGTGCTGGTGCTGGCCGAGGTCGAGGGGACGGACGAGGTGAAGTACCTTCATGGTCAGTTCGGTCGCGGCACCTTCACCTTCCTCGGCGGTCATGATCCCGAGGACTATCAGCATCTGGTCGGCGACCCGCCGACGGATCTCGCCAAGTACCGGCACTCGCCGGGTTACCGGCTGATCCTGAACAACGTCCTGTTCCCCGCCGCCCAGAAGAAGAAACAGCGCACGTAGGCGGCTGCGCTGAGGCGCCGATCGACTGCGTTGCTCGGGCGCTCGTCGCTGCGACGTGTCCAAGAGGACACGTCCTGCTCCTCGCTCCCTCGCGCCGCGTTCGCTCCCGCCCCGCGCTGGTCATGAGCGTGTGAGAGGGCAATTTCGAATCGCGGTGATTGCGGTTCGCTTGCGCGAAATGCCCCGCTGGCTGCTCCGTGATCGCGAATGCATCGCGTTTCGCGCGATTCCGGGGGCCGGACACGGTGGGCTGCCCGCATCGCGCTCGTCCCGCGCGCTGGCCCCGCGCTTGCACTTCCATCACCCCAGCCGGGAGAACCCGGCCAGGAGGTGCGACCCGTGCAGACAACGCGCATCACGCCGAGGACACGGTCGATGACACTCCCCCTGGTTCGCGAGGTGCGTGATCTCATGCACGGCGCCGAGCGATCACCTCCGACCGGCAATTCCCGCTGATCCCCCGGCCGCGGGCGGCGTCATCCGCCGCAGGCGGCCGGCCACGAGGGCGGCCCATGGAGGCGGACCATCGACTCGAATGCCGCGCGTCAAGACGCGCATCTTGATCAGGAGTGACATCCCAAGAGCAGTGAGCGGCGTGGTCCTCGGTCATCGGACCGTGTCGCGGATGACCCGAAACTTGGACGTGAGCGCATCCGCAAGACGCTGATCCCCGGATGCCTCACCCGGGTGAGGGCGGCCCGACCGGGGTCGCACACCCACGCGTGGACGGGGCGCTCCGAGAGGCGCCCCGTTTGCGTTTCCAGCGGATGGCCCCGGGAACGGCGGCTCAGGCGGCCGCGGACATCAGCAGCGGCGCCGTCGCGGATCACGGTCGTGTGCTCGGTGGAGCGGCTTCACGAAATGGAGGCCCGACGCCCGCACCAGCCGGCCCATCGCCGGCGACCCGTCCAGGATCGCATCGTCGTCGATCGACCTGGGTCCTCCCGCGGCAGACATCCTGCCCGGGTGATCACGCCGGCCGGTACGAAGAACGGGCCGGAGGTCACCCTCCGGCCCGTTCGTGTCGTGCGGGACGCTACGGTTTCGGCGTGTCCGCCGGTGCCGGCATGCGCTTCTCGATCTCGAGGCGCAGCACGTCCTTGTTGAGCACCTGGAACTCGACGCGGCGGTTCTGGGCCTTGCCCTCCGGCGTCTTGTTGGTGGCGATCGGCTTGGTCGAGCCGTAGCCCTTGGCCGTGTACTGGCCGGCCTGGAGCTCGGAGTGGTGTCCCAGGATGTAGTTCTCCACCGCCTGAGCACGTGCCTTGCTGAGCTTGGCGTTCTTGCTCGCCGAGCCGGTGTCGTCGGTGTGGCCGCCGATCTCGATCTTGAGCTGCGGCCACTTGGCGAGCAGCGCGCCCACGGCGTCGAGCGTGCCGTAGCTCCCGGCCAGGATCGAGTCCTTGCCGGTCTCGAAGTTCACGTTGTTGAGACGGATCATGCCGGTGTCGAGCAGTTCGGTCTCGCGCTCGATCATCTCGACCGGGCAGCCGGTGGCGTCGATCTTGAGGCCCTTGGGCGTATCCGGGCACTTGTCGAGACCATCCAACACGCCGTCGCCGTCGGAGTCGACCGGACAGCCGCTGGCGTCGACCTTGGCGCCGGCCGGGGTGTTCGGACACTGGTCGATGCCGTCGAACACGCCGTCGCCGTCGGGGTCGCTCGGGCAGCCCTTGACGTCGACCTTGGCGCCCTTGGGCGTGTCGGCGCACTGGTCGATGCCGTCGGCCACGCCGTCGCCGTCGGAGTCGATCGAACAGCCATTCTTGTCGATCTTGGCGCCCTTGGGCGTATCCGGGCACTTGTCGAGGCCATCGAACACGCCGTCGCCGTCACCGTCGAGCGGGCAGCCCTTGGCGTCGACCTTGGCGCCGATCGGGGTCTGCGCGCACTGATCATCCCAGTCCCGCACTCCATCGAGATCGCTGTCCTTCACCTTGCCGCCGAACACGTAATGCAGACCGATGGTGGCGGTCAGCTCGTTGCTCGACTCGTACAGGTCGCGATCGCGGAACATGACGTCGCGCACCTGCACCCGCAGGTAGTGGCGCGAGTGGCTGGCCAGGTTGAACAGCACGCCGCCGCCGATGCTCGGCGCGCCGCGCTGCAGCTTCGCGGGCTCGACATCGGTGTCGTGGCTGGTGGCCACCCCGGCCCCCGCGGTGAGGAACGGCACCACGCGGCTCTCGCCCGGCCGCAGGTTGAAGCGCAGATCGAGCCCGGCGTAGCTGAAGTTGACCTTGCCGCCCGGGAACGTGTCGGCCTTGCCCGGCGCCCATAGCCCGACCGCCTCGCTCACGAGCCATGGCTGCCAGCGGTAGCCGAGCGTCGTCATGTAGGCCGGTCCGGCGATGACGTGGGAACGGACGTCCGGCGCCATCACGCCGACATCGCCGGAGAGCTCGAACGGGGTGCCCGCCACCTGCGCGAACGCGGGCACGGCAGCGAGGGTGAGCAGCAAGGACGACAGGAGCCAGGAGCGGCGCATGAGGATCGAACCTCCGAGAGACTTCGGCGCTGCGGGACGTGGAATGTGGGGACCGCGGGGCAGGCAGCGGGCGGCCCGGCCCGCTCACGGGTCAAAGACCGGTAAGTGCTACCATCCGCGCCCCGGCAGGTCAACGCGGCCGGGGCCGGAAACGGGCGTCGCGGCAGGCTTTGGCCCACCTGAGGGAGTTCGCTCGGCCCCCGGCGCGGGCCGGACACGGCTGCCCGCCGCGGGGCCGCCGGTCGCTGACCGGGCCGCGCCCGGAGCCCGGATCCGGTCGAGCGCGGGACCACCCCCGCGGCGGGGTGCGACCCTGAACCCATCCGGGCCGCA
>Ga0315273_10007057_pt1 | contig 14044 bp, 15 predicted proteins | sample YL17G02_0_MG_FD_205753 | JGI IMG/M metagenome (GOLD analysis project Ga0315273, IMG submission 205753) | Sediment microbial communities from Yellowstone Lake, YNP, Wyoming, USA - YL17G02_0 | ecosystem: Environmental > Aquatic > Freshwater > Lake > Sediment | place: USA: Wyoming | collected... | reverse complement strand
GGGATGTTGATCTCCCAGAGGATCTGGTCGTCGGCATTGAGCATCAGGGCGCGCACTACCTGAACGCCTTTGTCAGCCAAGCAATGAAGAGTCCCAGGAGCACCAGGGTTCCGACCCCAGCCCCAGCACCCGTCGCCCACTTCCCGGTGTCCTCGGCGTTGGCCAAGATCTTGGACACACGGTCGGCATCCCAACCAGCGTAGGCCCAACGCTTGGCCCGAAGCCAGGTAGCGAACTCGGCGAAGGACACCGGAGGGCGCTTCAGTGCGTCTACAAACGCCGCCATGCCCTTGGAGGCGATGGCGGGGAGCCCGTGGATGAGCTTGACGTAGGTCCAGAAGGACGAGCCCGTCCAGTTTAAGCCGTAACGCTTGGCGTAGGTCTCAGCCACCTTCTGCTTGTAGAAGACCAGCTTGGCGGAGATCCGAAAGTGCTCGGCGGCGTTGTAGGACGGGCTGTCCTCCATCACCAAGAGCTGGTTGAACTCTGCTGACGACAACCCCATGTCGGTGGCTTCGTCGGGATGGACCTGGAGGATGCCCCGCTCGTTCAAGCTGGTGGGCTTGGTGATGCGGCCACCGGACTCCCGCTTGATCCAGGCCAAGATGAAATCGACAGGGACGCTGGGGAGGTACTTGAGGGCGAACGGTCGCCAACGTTCAACGGTGGGTGCCCAGGAGGTCATCGTCAACCTCCTAGTTCCTATCTTCGGCGAAGATGCCTGTCTGGTACTCCCTGGCTTCCTCGTCAGGCATCGTCGTGAACTCTTCGGCCGAAGGAGGCGGTGCGATCTGTGCCGAGTTCACGAAGCTACCCCGCTGGTCCGTCGGGATGGGTTCGAACTCCGGGTGTGGGAGCGCCGCGAAGTCGAGCTGCGCGGGACCGACCGGCTTCATCAGGTAGTTCTGGATGAGCGTCAAGAGAGTTGCCACTCCAACGCCTGCCAGGATGCCTGCCTGGTGCTTCTTGAGGTAGGCCACCTTGCGGGTGACCAGCCAGGTTGAGATCAGGATGACGGACGAGACGATGGGGCCCAGGTGAGGCAGGAGGATCTTCATGAGCTTGTTGGTAGGCGGGCCCTTCTTCGGCGTCGCCAAGCTCACGACCAGGCTCTTGAGGATCTGGCTTCCCCCGAAGGACACCGCGGCGGGCACGATGATGCCCACGATGTCGCCCTCAGCTTCCCGCACAACCGGGTTGTTGCGTACCCGCCGAGCAACGGTCTTGACGAACTTGCCCACCGTGCTTCTCGCCTTAGCTTTCGCCATGTTAGCTCTCCGTCTGATGGACCGCCGGAGAGAGCTGACGGTCTAGGACCGAGTATACCGTAAGGACGAGTTGGAGAGGAACTACTTCCCGCGGTACGCCGCCATCCTCTTCTTGGTCTTGGCCGCCTCCTGCCAGTGGTAGATGTCGATCATCTTGGCGTCGCGGTGGATCTCGCAGCAGTAGCGGAACCGGGGGCCCTTCGACGGCTTCCTACATCCGGGCGCTATGCATTGACCGTTGGGACGAGTGAACTTCTTGGTCTTCTTGGCGGTCTTGGGCATTGTTGTAACCTCCGGTTATATTTCTAAGCTCAACGCTTAGTCGTGTCAAGCAGTTTATGTTCTAACAACCAGCCCAAGAAACGTGAGACTTAACATCGACGGTAAAGGGCATAGAAATCCCGTTCAGCTCGTGTGTCTGCTCCATCCCAGCAACGATCCACACCTTGACCGCCTCAACCTTGTCGGCATCGGCCTCAACAGTCAACGAGTCATGACCGTTGATGAGGAAGAGGACGTGCTGAGGACGTGTGGTGTACAGCTTGTCTAAGGCAATGTCCATGATGTCGGCAGCACAGCTCTGGACTGGTTGGTTGAACACCACGGTCTCTTCGGGCTGCCCGAGCGGGAACTCCCGGCGCCTCCCCAACAACGCCGACCTGACCTCGCCGTTCTTGATGGCGTCGGCAAAGAGGCGTGCGTGCCAACGGGCAACGCCTGGCATCAGAGCGTTGAGTGACCGCAGCGCCTTCACGACCACCTTCAACTCGACTTCGTTGCCGTCCTCCAGAAGCTTCTTCCAGGTGTTGATCGGGTTGGCGCCGTAGAGGAAGCCACCGTAGAACATGCGCTTGATGTCGTCGCGGACCTTCTCGCGGGCGTTCTTCTCCATGCCGTCGAACCCCGGGAAGACCTCTCTGGCGACGATGGTGTGGCTGTCCAGGTTCTTCTGGTAGACGTCGCAGAGAAAGGGGTCACCGGAGAGCCACGCCACGATACGCCCCTCGAGCGCCTTGTAGTCGGCGGCGACCAGGATGCGACCTGGTGGGGCTACTACTTGGGCGCGCATCGACGGCATCCCCTTCTTGTCGTCGTCGGGGAGGAGCTTCCACTGCTCGTAGGACAGTTTACGGTGTGAACCTTTACTCCAGTTCTGACTCCCGGGTTGTTTGGACGACCACCGGCCACTAATATCGATAGGGCTCCAAACTGGATGCAATCGACAGTTCTTATCGACCATCGATGGCAACGGTCGAACAAATGTCCCTAAGAGCTTGGTGGCCGAAGTGTAGTCACGTAGACTCTTGACCGTTGGATTGGTGAAGTAGGGCTGCAAGACACTCTTGCCCGTTGCTACCTGCCCCGACGGCGTCACGCCTTGTAGTGGGATACCTGAAGCCAACAGAAAGGCTGAGACCTGTTGGCGGGCGTTGAGGTTGAACACGAAGGGTTTCTTCTTGTTCTCTGTCAACTCCTGCATCCGCGTCGCTTGGCGGATGTAGAAGTCGTCGGAGTCTTTCTTACGAACCTTCTTGGCCTTCTCGGTCGTCAGGTACTCGAAGAACCGCTTCTTGAAGCCTTCACCCTCGAATCGAGCCTGGAGGAAGTTGTACCGCTCCTTGGCGTAGGCGCCGAGGTAGGTCGTGATCTCAGCATTGACCTTCAAGTCTATCGGGATGCCCCACTCCTGCATCTGTTCGGCAATCTCCGACATCCGCAGGTCCATGGCAAAGGACTGCTCGTTCTTGTAGTGCTTGAGGGCGCGGTCGATGGGGTTTCTGATTCGGGCCGTACAGAGAGCATCTTTTGCGTTGTAAGCTAACAGATTCTCGACGGTGTCTTTACCGTGGCGAAATTCGGCCTTCCAAGGCGGCACACACATGAACTGACTGGCGACGCGCTGGAGCTTATGGACGAGCCCCGGGAAGGCGTTGTGGTGGGCGAGGAGCGTACAGTAGCGCGGGCCGCCAACAGGCATGTTGTTGTGGCGGAGAACGACCCGATCATACAGCTCGTTGTGAAAAACCTTGGTGACCTTCGGGTCGGCCAACAGCGCCTTGACTCGATCTTTGGTCTTGGCCCACAGACAAACCCACGCCAGACTGGCCCCCCACGCCTCCGTCGCGAAACCTATGGCGGTCAGCTTCGCATGACGAGCCTGCCGGGCGTCGTGTCCGTTACAGGCATGGCAATCCTTACAGTCTTCCTGCTCGACCGCGACCGTCTCGGTGTCGCAGGCTACCCAGCCAACCTTCAAAGCAGCCTTGTAGACGCGCTCGAGGAGCGCGTGGGCACGTTTGGGGTCCTTGGCTTCTGTGTAGGTATCGTCGGTGAACTTGACCAGCGTCCCACGAGCTAAGCCGTCCACCTTGATGATGTCGTAAACTAGGTTCCAGAAGAGTAAATCCTGAGAGTGAGCACCAGCCGCGTCGCTGTCCTCGCCGCCACCCCGGAGGATGTGCGCAGGATGAAGCGTGGGGATGAACCTTCTTGTACCGACTCCCGGTACATCGATCTCATGGTAGGTCCCGGCCAGCTCGGTAATGGAGAACGTGTCTCCGAGGAAGGCTTGGGCAGCGTACTTGCCAAGGAGGAGGATGGGGACGTCGGGAAGGGACTTCAGCTCGTCGAGGAGGCGTGGGCGGCAGCACTCGACGGCGATCTTTAACGCCGCGTCCTTGTTCGCGCCCCCGGGTGGTCGGCAACTCGTTACGTTGCCCAACCAAACGTTACCTCTGGTGACGCCCACTTTGCCGAGGGCGCTCATGAGCAGCCCGCCACTGGGTCCTACGAACGGTTGGCCCTTGATCTCCTCACTGGCCCCCGGGCCCTCACCCAAGCAGATGAACTTGGGCGTGGCTGGGCCACAGCCGCGGACCTGGCGTCGGCCCTTCATCGGGCAGGTTGAGCAGTTGGGAGGCATTTTAACCTCACATGAAGGCATGCACAATAGTACCGATTAGTAATACAAACGTTGCCGCTACAACGCCTCCGCACAGTGCTGTAACCACTGCCTTGTCGTTAGAGCTACGGTACGGCACGAGCATGTGGACGACAAGCGTCACACCGATAGCTTGGCAAACTGAGAGGGCAGGAATGTGGAAGGTCGCCGCCACGAACCAGGACCAGAAGACCGATACGATCCACCCGTGGTAGATCATTAGCAATGGCGACATCAATAGACTGAGAAGTATGTTGAACCACGTATCTTCTGGATTAGCCATCGAAATACTCCCCCGTTGTCGTCGCTTTCAAGAACCGCTTCTCGAGCCATTGCGCAATCAAATCAAGAACGCTCGATGCACGACGAAACTCTGGGTCGCCAGTAAGCCCACCCGGACCAAACGTCATTCCGCGAAGTTTACTGGTAAACACCGACAAGTCGATGCCGTACTGAAGACCAACGCTCAACAAAATCGCCGCCGCATTGAGTGCCCCGTGCGCAGTTGAGCCGAGTCTATCCACCGTCAAGAACAACTCGCCGGGCTTACCATCTTCAGGGAAGCACGACACCGTGGCATAGATCTTCATCTCCCCCGACTCTTCCCACTTGTGTTGGCACTGTGGACAGACGTTGGTGTGCGGCGTCTTCTGAACTTTGAACTTCCGCGTAATGCCCTCACGAGTGTCGGGTAGGCGTCTCCGCCCAACTGTGTTCAACGTCTGTCGGTGGGCCTCGACTTTAGCGTGTAAATCCTGGTTGACGTGTATCAGATCGGTGTACTTGGCCATGTGGTCTTGGAAGGCGTCGAGAAACTTCTCGGTGCAGTCAGCTTCGAAGGACATACCCAACGCCTCGTAGACGATCTCAAGCTGCTTGAGCATGTCGTCGAGGAGTTCTTCGGCCTGGGGGCAAGTCTCGTCGGCAACGTCGTGCTTCTCGAGGGGTTCGAAGACTTGTTCGACGTGATCGCGTAGGTTCATGTTTCGTACCTCCGTTTTCATAATAATGACGGGGGGTAGTCGTAACGGGAAATTTCTGCTTCACCCTGCCACCCCTATCGCCCAAAAGAGGTATCGGGGGCTGGGGCATTGTCGAGTCGTGAGTACACCCCCAGCCCCCGACACCAATCAACTACCTCTTCTTGCCACCGTTCGGCTTCTGCGTTCCCCTCGCTTGAGGCGTGGGGGCGGCAGCCCTTTGGGGGGTACGCGCCGGGGCCGCGCGCACTGGGGGGGCCGGCGGAGCAGCCTCCTCCTCGATCACGCCCTCCTCGGGAGCACCCTCTTCGGGTGGCATGTTGTCGCCTTCGGTGTCGTCACCTTCTGGGCTCACCCCACCCGCGATCATTCGCTCCTTGGTCACATTCGTCCCCATCCGCTCCTCCGCGACGCCTGTGTCTATGTTGGTAGACATGTACGGTCGCTTGGTGACGCTGACAATGAGGTGCGCGTTTTCGAGCGACGAGAGCGAGAAGGTGTTGCCCTTGGATTCGTTCCACACGCCAGTCGCCAGGAGGAAGCTCTTGAGGCGCCCACGCATCCTACCCACGGTGACGTAACGGGCGAACAGCGTCCGACCCTCCATGGGCGTAGGGGTGCCATCGGAGTTGGCGACGATTTCCAGCTTGCATACGATCATCGGGTTGTTGTTGGAGCTGATCTCCTGCTCCGGCTTGCCGGAGACACGCACCTCGTACTCACCCTCGTCAGGGGGATCGAAGCCACCGTCCCAGACAGGGACGTTATCGTCAACGAGTCGTGCGTCGATGATGTCCACGGACTGATTAGGCATGGGTCTTGTCCTTTCCTTCGGGCTTCTTGTTCAGCTTCTCAAAGATCTCGCCTACGGTGTCGTCATCAGTGATATTTTCGGTCGGTACGCTAGTGAACCACGGCAGGGCGTTTCCGCGGTCCTTCTTCGGAATGTCGAGCAGGCTCGTGACTGGCACGTAGATGCAGTCGGGCGTCGTCAGGGCGTCGCCGTCGAGACCCACCACCTTTCGGATGATGTCGTATAGATTCTCTTTCACGCACGCTTTGGCAGCCTTTTCGTCCTTGACAACCACGTAATCGTGCCCGTGAATCGTGATGTCCACGCGGAACAACGTCAGCTTTGCTTCCTTCTTGGCCATGATCCTTTGTCCTTTCCGTTATCGATTTAAGCCTTGGCAGGCACCACCGGCGCCCGCCGAATAGGTACAGGTGCAACCGGTCGCTTCTGTTCGACGATTACTGCCCTTCCCTCCTCCTTGAAGATGTGCTTGGCGAGCGCGTTGTAGTTGGGCTCGATGGGGTCGGGCAGTATGTTGCCGAAACGCCCACCGGCAGGAAACACGCCGAACCGCTTGGTTCGGATCTCGTACTTGATTTCGGTCCCGACGGAGAAGGCACGCTGGTAGAGCCACAGGGCGCAAGCAGCGGGGCTCTTGGATGCCTGTTGACCAGAGAGGAGGATGCCTCCGTCCTGGCCCTCGTTGGCCGGCTCCTTCTCGAGCGCGATCCACACCACGTTGATGCCGGGAATGGAGTGGGCCTTGAGCATTAGGGCTCGAAGGTGGCTGTTGAGCTTGGAGTAGAGGTCGAACTTGTTGATCTTGCCGCTCTTGGTGGGGTTCTCCGACGCCTCACGCTCGATTACGGTGAAAAACATGTCCGCGTAGAAGGTGAGAGAGTCGATAACCAAGGTCTTGATGTCCCCCGGCTTGTTCTTGAGGCGCATCTCGAGGTTGTTGATCTCGGTCATCATGTCCACTGGCCGCTCAATAGCGCGGACCTCCGGTGGCCGGTCGGCTTCAAGCCAAAGGCTCTTGTCCATGGTCTGGAGCGTAATCCAGCCGCCCTCCATTGCGTCGGCAAGGAAGAGTGGGCGCGGAAAAGTCGCCGTGGTCAGAGTCTTTCCTGATCTGGAAGGCCCATAGAGCATTACGGTCAAACGCTCGGGCTTGTGATTACGGACATCAATGATACGCATGGGTCCTCCTTAACGCCGCACGTTGCTTATTTCGGTATGCTGACCATCGTCAATGGCCTCGAAATGACGTAGTGGGTGCTGACCCTCAATGAACTCTACAAGGCACAAGTTGGCAGCATCCACTAGATGCTCCAGGTTGCCGGTGCGTATGTACTCGTCCAAGTGCTTACGAGCGGCGGCCACTGAATCGTACATGGGCTTGCCAGGCTCGCCGAACATTCCATAGCGGTAACCGCCGACAAGTAGTCGGTTACGCATTAGGCGCTCAAACTCCTTCGACAACTGTGTCTGTATCATCTTCTCCAAGGGTACGGTCCTTTGTTCACGCTCCGGCACGCCTACGGCCCAGCGCCAGAGGTTATCGAGGAAGCGTTGACGGGTCCAATCCATTACTCGACTTTCATTCCAAACCTCTATTGAGACACCGACGCCAAAAACGCGCAGCGTCATTCCAACTGAGTATCGTCATTCGAGACCTCGATTAAGGCAATGTTGATAGAATTGGCATTTTCCATACCTATTTATACACGCGGAAGCAAACTGAGGCCACCGTCGGGACTTCCGTAGGGTCTTCTCCAACTCGGCCATGTAAGCCAAGTTCTTGATGTGACCCTTGGTATGCACGCTAATCGGCGCCACAAAGCTCCGATGGAACTGCGGCTGCTTGGTCTTGACTAGGATGTTGACGAGGAGTCCGGTGAGCTTACCGAACTTCCGGTCGAGGCCGTTGCGCTGCCAGAACGCCATCTCACCGAGGATTTCACCGTCAATCGACCAGCCGTCGATTACGTCTTCGGAGAGGTTTGAGGCGGTTTTGTGCTCGATTAGAACCACACCCGGCGTGATCGCTAGGATCTCAGGCGGGTTGGTGATTCGCGCAATGAGGTCATACCGGCAGGTGTTGCCAGTCTTTACGTCCTCAACTGGGTATTCGACCGCTAACGGCTCGAGGTAGTCCTCCTCGTAGTGTGCGCGGTAAGCGTCGAACACCGCCCAAGCTTTGTAAAGGAACGCCGGGTTGGCGTTCTGCTTCTCGACTTCGTTCTTGAGCTGTTCGGGTGTGACCGTAAACTCCTTGGACATCATCCCCAGGTAGTGAATTGCCAACCAGGCATGGACCAGGCTCCCGACCGCCAAGGCCGGCGATTCGAACTCCGACAGATCCATCTTCTGGACGTAGCGTAGGTAGTAAGCATAGGGGCATTGCTGGAGAAGCTTCCAGCGTGACCAACCGCGCCCAGAGCCACCGGCAAGCTGGGGGAGGTTGAGAGTCTTAGTTGCTAGCTCGATGGCTTGTCCGGTGTTACGAAAGCCGTCGAGGATGACGATGTCACCGGTCATTGACCTTCAACCTTTTGCCGTGGGCGCTTGAAGGTATAGATACCACCGTTACAGCACACCAACTCCCAGCCTTTAACGCCCATTCCGTTGAGTTTCAAGTGGAGCCAACGCTCCTGAGTATACTTAGAGCATGCAGAGTCATCCGGCCGACGTGGCGACTTGTCGTAGTCACTCATCGGACAAAGAACTCTATATTCCCATTTCGACATCAATTCACTCCCGTCGTGTTGAGCATGTCCTTGAGCTTCGTCAGTGCCACGTTCTGGATCTGCCGGATGCGCTCGCGGGTTAGCTTGTAATGCTTCCCCAACGCCTTCAGTGTCCAGGGTTGGTCGGTAAAAAACCGCTGGCGAACAATGTACTGCTCGCGTGCCGTAAGTCTTGCTATCGCTCCCGCTACATTCCGTTCCAAGTGCTGACGTTCGACAAGATCGAGGACCATCGTCTCGGGGCTGTCACATGTATCCCGGAACTCGTCGTCGATTACCTTGTTTGCCCGACCCATGTGGGCAGCGATGAGCTGAACGTCGGTCAGCTTCACACCGAGGCAATTAGCCAGGTCTTGTAGTGATGGTGTCTGTCCTCGATCGATCAGTACGTTGCGAACGTCGTTGAAGTGATAGAACGTCTTGCGCTGATTGGCAGTCGTGATCTTGACTGCTGTCACGTTACGCACGACGAAGCGACTGATCATCGCCTTGACCCAACTGATTGCGTAGGTATAGAAGCGAATGTTTCGTTTCGGGTCGAACTTCTGGGCCGCAATTGTGAGCCCTATACAGCCCTCTTGGACGAGGTCTTCGATTGCCAGATTCTTGTTGGCGTGCCACCACCGTTGCGCTTCCGCGATTGCGAGACCGAAGTGAGACGTAACTAGTCGATTAAACGCCTCGACGTTGTGCTCGTTCCTCCACTGACGAGCCAAGTGTTGTTCTTGTTCACGAGTCAGATGGTCGAATCGGGGCCTAATAACCCGCATCGTCCTCTCCTTCAAGATTGCACTCTAAAAGACTACTCAACGTAATGTCAAGCGTATCGTTGTCAATAGCGTTAGAAAGTAGCTCCATTTCGGTTTCGGACGCAGACAAACCAACCGCTCCCGCTAATCGACACTTCTTGATCAGGGCCGAGACGATTCGAACGTCAACGGGATGGTCTGCAACAACGTGGGTGACGGTCATTGGTCGCGTTGGGCTGAATGTCCGGTACTCAGCCTGACTGACGACTGCCGGCGTCCAGTCTTGCTCGGCGAAGATGGTATGGCGGGCATGGGAGAGGTCAATGCCGACCTGACCAACGGCCAGGGTTATGATTAGGACGCTGGGTGTGGACATACGCCACTCTTCTAAGATCCGATCACGGCTGTTGGCGTTCACGTCCCCCGTGACGATGTAAGCATTGTAACTAAAACGGAGATACTCATATATCTTACCTGCGATCTCTTTGTGCCACGTCCAGATGACCACCGACTCTTCCCCAACGAGGTAACGTTCGGCAATCTGCGTTGCGGTCATCCACTTGGCGTGGCCCAGGACCCGTCGAGCGTGTGCGATTTCGCCCACGTTTGAGGCGTTGGGGCGGAGCCCACTTGAGCGTAGCGCCTCGCCTAGCTTGGTGAGGTCCAGTCGTGCGTCAGCGTCGAGATTTACGGTCTCAACTGTCCTCTCGATGGGAGGTAAGTCTTCGACCACGTCCTGCCAGTGAAGGACTTGGGCAACCTCGGTGAGCCGCTGCTTCAGCTCCTCTTCATGAGAAGTCCCATCCGCGACGATACCGTAGGGGCCCTTACGGGCAGCACAGTAACGAACGATGTATTGAAAGTAGGTGCCAAACGCGCCCCCTCCAATCATCTGAAGGAGTGTGTAGAGCCCTTTGGGCTTGTTCCAGATCGGGGTGCCAGTCAGGAGCACGATCCGCTTCGATTGGGTGGCGTAGAGCTTGGCGGCCTGCGTTCTCCATGTCTGGTTGGAAGACGCGAGGAGGTGACACTCATCGATTACCAGCATCCCCGGCTTAATCGCTGGCGCCTGCCAAGATTGGGCAATGTCGTAGTGGACGAAGAGGATTGGCTTCCCGTAAACCTTCTTCTCATCATACGTCCGACCAGTTAGGACCGTAACCGGGACATGCGGCCAACGCTCCTTACAGGCTCGTAACCACACGGCGCGGGTGGACAACGGCGCCATGATGAGGAGGGGTCCATCGACGAGATCGTGGCTGGCAATGGTCACGAAAGATTTGCCCGTCCTCATTTGCCATGCTAATAGCGTCCCCTCCCGCCCCCGGATGAACGCCCGACCGGGAAGCTGATACGGCCGCAGGGTCAAGTTCCCAAATTGTCGCTGTAAACTGTCGGCTTCAATCGATTGACCTAATGATTGGGTCAATACGGGATCTAGCAGCGGTAAATGGCTTCGATGAATGAGACACTTGCCGTCGCGATCGATGCGCCAGCCTGGGACACCGAGCAGACACTCGGCGTTCTCACGTAGCAGTTTGTACCAGCCTGGAATTTTCGCCGGCGAGACCATGCGTGTCCTGAAGTGTAGTCACCACTACACTCTGCGCATCGTAGTGATACTCCAGGGGTCTGTCAAGGTTTTTTTGTACAACTTGACAGGTCCGTCGGTGGGGGCCTAGAGTGCCACTCCCCTGCAAGGAGGGAGAGACATGGGGTATCGAGAATTTAAGAACTTGTGAGATCTGCGTAGGCCAACCCGTGACCGAAAGCGAGATTCGTAATGTATGAGGCTATTGGTGTTCTTTTCTCCCCAGGACAAGTAATCGAGCTTCGCATCCCCACCACACGTAAGAACAAGACCCTCATCGGCTTCTTCGACGATCACACAAAGCTAGCCGAGGCCGTCCAAAAGTACGATGGCAAGCTCCCCGGCATCTACGTCACGTTGAACGAACTCAAGCCAGAGCTACTTGGCCTGGCAGACAACCGTGTAGGCGCCACCCACGGATCTGGCGCTGCCGACGTCGTCAAACGCCGCTGGTTGCTCCTCGACTTCGACCCCGTCCGACCAGTCAGCGGTGTCTCATCTACGGATACCGAGCACGAGCACGCCCTCAAGCTCCGTGAGTACGTTCGTGACGAGCTGGCTAAGCTCAATTGGCCAGCGCCGGTCGAAGCCGACAGCGGAAACGGTGCCCATCTTCTCTACCACGTTGACCTCCCAAACGATACTGGCACAACGACGCTCATTAAGAGCGCGCTGGAGGCGTTGGCGGAACGCTTCGACACGAAAGAGGTCAAGATCGACCGTGTCGTCTATGACCCGTCACGCATCTCGAAGCTCTACGGTACGTGGACCAAGAAGGGTGACCCGCTGCCCGACCGTCCGCACCGGCGCTCACAGCTCCTAGCTGTCCCCAAGGTCATCAAGGTCGTCAAAGTCGAACAGCTCCAGGCTCTACTGGTCAAGAAGCCGAACGGTAAGAGTAAGGTCCGTGCGACGGCCACGAACGCCCCAGACAAATTCCGACAGTCCAAGTGTGAGGTCGAAGATCTACTCAACGACAACAAGTATCTCAAGGATCAGGGCATCACGGTGCTTCGATCAGAAGTCTGGACATGCCAAGCCGGTGTGGGTCACCGCTGGATCTTGTCGCATTGTCCATTCAATCGTGAGCACAACCGGGGGGAGGCGTTGGTGGGCGTAGCCCCGGGCGGCGGTAAGATCTTCAAGTGCCAGCATGACTCATGCAAGAACTACGAATGGCGAGACTTCTGGCAAAAGATCTCGTCCATGCAACTTTACGACAAAGACGACCACCTACCCATCATTCGTCTCACCGAGCGCGTGGGGGATATGGTCAAGATTGCCCTCAAGCTGTTGGCAGACCATGAGAACGTCTACGACACTGAAGACAATGCCTTGGTGCGAATCCACCCAACCGACCGTGTTGCGGAACTGCCTCCACGGCGCGAACCATTGACCGCTGACGACATCGTTGCGGCCTTATCTGAGGTTGCTCACTGGACTATCGTCAAACGCGGCAAGCTCCATCGGGTGCGTCCACCCAAGGATCTTGCCCATCAAGTGTTTAGTGCCATTCATGAGGGTATCCCGAAGCTAAACGGCTTTACGGACTTACCTACAGTTCGTAAAGACGGGACGTTGGCAGACGAGGCTGGTTACGATGCAGCTACCCGACTGTTTTATGAACCCGGTAGTCGCCTCGTAAGCATTCCATTAAAGCCCACTCGTGACGACGCTGTTAAGGCGCTAGTGGAGCTGTACGGCGTAGTCGAAGATGTTCCTTTCGAGTCTTCAGCACAGCGCGCTGCCTGGTATGCCTCGGTCCTGACCTTGTTTGCGCGGAGAATCTATACTGGGCCTACACCACTATTTTTGTTCAACGCCAACGTCCGCGGCGCCGGGAAGACCTTACTGGCCACAGTGGCATTACACATTGCGTTCAAGGACGAGATCTGCCCGCAGACCTGGACCAGAGATGAGGATGAACAAAAGAAAATGTTTGTGGCGGCGCTTGTTCAAAGTGACCGTGCTGTATTCATCGATAACGTTGAAGGTGTATTTGGTGGTGGTACACTCAATAGCTTTACTACTGGGCACAGTTGGGCGGGTCGAATTCTTTCAGTCAGTAGAACCAAGCGTACAACTCAACCACCAGTTCTTTTCGTCACTGGGAACAATGTAATCTTGGGAGGGGATACTCCGCGAAGGATCATTTCCATCCGTATCGCTTCTCCACTAGAACGCCCCGAAGAACGTGACGACTTCAAGCATCCCGATCTGATGGCTTGGGTGGCTCAAGAGCGTCCCCGGTTAGCCGCCGCAGCTCTCACGATCATCCGTGCTTGGTTCGTTGCCGGGCAACCACAAGCAACACTCAAAGCCATGGGCTCTTTCGTCGGTTGGAATCCAATCAGACACATCCTGATGTGGCTTGGACAACCAGACCCGTTGTGTTCGTGCGAGAGTCTTCAGTTTGTTGACACGGATGCGGATACGGCACACGGACTGGTAGATGGTTTGGCTGAAATAACCGAAGATCTTGGTGAGGCTGTGTCAGCCGCCGATCTCCGTCGAATGCTCGAGGCCGACTTCACCGACACCAAATACAAAGCGTTTCGCGACGCTCTGATGGAAAAGTCACCACGAAACGAATTACCGTCGGCAAAGAGCATTGGACGTATCCTTCACCATGCAATGGGGCGTGCGGCTGGTGGTCGATGTATTTGTGCGCGTCGCGATACACATGCCAATGTTCTGCGCTGGTACGTCGGTTTCGTCAACACCACCACGATGTCTGACGTCGAGTTCGACGCCACCCGCCGTAACTAGTTGATTTCCCGTGTTCGCGGGTTAGTTTGCGGGTTCATTTGCGGGTTAATTTGCAGGTTAACTACATGAAACAAAAGCGTTTATGGCCAAAAAACGGCTGCGGGTTAGAAGCTGGTTCCCCGCTCGCGCACATACGCGACATGCGTACATATACCTACATATTATTATTATTACAGCTCCGTAGAAGATCAAACCCGCAAACC
>Ga0315273_10007056_pt1 | contig 14047 bp, 17 predicted proteins | sample YL17G02_0_MG_FD_205753 | JGI IMG/M metagenome (GOLD analysis project Ga0315273, IMG submission 205753) | Sediment microbial communities from Yellowstone Lake, YNP, Wyoming, USA - YL17G02_0 | ecosystem: Environmental > Aquatic > Freshwater > Lake > Sediment | place: USA: Wyoming | collected... | reverse complement strand
ACGACTTTCTGCCGTTTGGGGAAGAATGGAATCCGCCGGCGAACGCGAAAGAGAAGAAGCTCTTCACGGGCCATGAGCGCGACGCGGAGACTGGCCTCGACTACTTCGGCGCGCGCTACTACCGGCCGCAGATGGGGCGGTTCACGTCGCCAGATCCGATTGGCCTGCTGGGGGGGGGCAATTTCTATGCGTACGTTGGAAACAACCCCCTACGTTACATTGACCCGGACGGTCTGCAGAAAATTGCGCCAATTGAGCCAATACCAACCTACAGGGGCGGTGTCGACTGCGACAAAAATTGCCAGGATCAGCTTTGGCGGCAAATTCAGCAGCAAGACAGCTTCAACCGGTACATGATCGAGAAGAGCTTCTTAAACGGGACACCGGGCTGGCTGGGCCGAGAGGCCGTTAGAACGGCTCTGCTGATGCGTGACTGGCAACGCCAGTTGGTGGCGCGGGGCGACCGTAGCGCGGCCCTCCTCGAAGCCGTCGGGTCGATCTGTCAGTTGAAGAATGGACAACTCATCTCGCCCCCGTTCCAAATCCGCCCGTCACCCTGTGGATCACTCGGATGTCCCACGGGAACGAAGTGGCTTGTCGATCTTCACACTCACGGGCTTGAATATGCCCAGCCTCAGCCATCACCAAGCGACATCGGGTCGGCCCTCTCTCGTGCGGGTGTCTTGAACTTCGTGTGGACTGCGTCTCCGTGGACGGGCTTCCCCGGGGGCGCGGTGTTCCAGTACAACGCTCAAGGCGCTGTGTCTGTGTGGGGGCCGCCTGTCCCGTTCTTTCCATATCGATGACAGAGGTGCCGTATGCCTAAACTGCTCGCTGCCATGATCTTGTTGAGCCTGCTGAGCGTACGATCGAACTCTGGCCAGGCTCCTGTTGCGGCGATTGCTACGCAGGCTGCTTCGCACGCCGAGTTTCTGGATGCGATCCGTGCGCACGATGCGGTCCAGTTCGCCCGCCTTCTGGATCGCGGGCATCCCCAGGACGTCAGCGTACTGCTTCTGAGCGCGATCGAACGCTGTGACGCGGCGATCGCGAAGCTGCTCCTTGCCCACGGCGCGAATCCCAACTTCGGGATAGATGGCCCGGCCGAAACGCCGTTGATTGGCACCGCTCGAGTCGGTTGCTGGGAAGTGGCCGACATGTTGCTGACCGCCGGCGCACATCCCGATGGCCGTGCCGGCTTCGTCAACCGGGCGCAGTTTCCTCTTTACGCGGCGTTGTACTATCGCCACCGCCGAGTGGCGGTGATGCTGGTCCGAGCCGGGGCGAACCCGAACGCGCGGTATGGAATAGGTGACGCCGGTCAGCTCTTTCTCGGGCCGGGCCAAGGACAGACGCCGTTGATGGAGGCCGCCAGACAGGGCGACGTGGAGATGGTCGAGTCGCTCCTCGACCGCGGCGCGGACCCGAGCCTCACCGACGAGAAGGGCCGTCGAGCGATCGACTGGTTGAAGGAACACCAAGCGGCGGTCGACCGCATCACGACGAGATTGAGGTCGCCGCCGAAGCACTGAGGTGGTGAGATCGAACGGGGCGTGGGGCGTGCTTGCGCTTTTCGGTGGCGGACCTGGTGGCGCGCACGGCGCCGCGGCCCGCCCAACTAACGGCAACGGTGACGCTGGATGGCGCGGGACGGGTGCGCCACCTCGTGTGTCGCGGGGCGTGGACGGGGCTGGAGCGGAGTCGGGCCGTGATCGGGACGTCGCGCGACGGCATCGCGACGCGGCTGGTCGCCGCGCAGGCGCGGTTTGGCGGCGGACAGGACGAGGCGGTCAAGACGGAGGCGCGGCGCCTGCTCGACCGGCACGGCGTGGCCGGCGCCCGGATTGATACGGCCGCGCTCGAGGACGTCGGTGATCATGTGGTCTGGGTGACGCACGGCGCCACGGAGACCGGCGAGGCGGTTGCCCTCCATCTGGACCCGCTGACGGGTAGACTGCTGGCGTGGCACGTGGGAGGTGAGCGATGAGCCGCCGAGCGCTCGCGTATTTGATCGGCGCGGTGATGGGCGCTCTCATCATGCGTGCTGACAGTCCTTCGCGGCGCCGGCGGCGTGCGGCTCACGATCTCGTGACGGCCGGTTTCCTGATCGTGGTGACGGTGATGATTCCAGCTTCCGCGTGGGCGCAGTCGGGACAGATCGTCGAGTATTACCACCTCGACGCCCTGGGCTCGGTGCGCGTCGTCACCGACCAGAACGCGCAGGTGGTCGCCCGCCACGACTTTCTGCCGTTTGGGGAAGAATGGAATCCGCCGGCGAACGCGAAAGAGAAGAAGCTCTTCACGGGCCATGAGCGCGACGCGGAGACTGGCCTCGACTACTTCGGCGCGCGCTACTACCGGCCCCAAGTCGGGCGGTTCACCACAGTGGATCCAGGCCACGCCAGTGCGACGGTTGACGATCCCCAGAGCTGGAACGCCTACGCGTACGCTCGGAACAACCCGCTACGGTTTATTGACCCCACCGGGACGGACTACATCGTCCACACCAGAGGCGGCACGCCGTTCTGGTTCACGGGCAGCTGGAACGAGTTCCAGGGCTTTGCTCAGGGGTTCACTCTCGAGGGCGGCCCTTTCTCCGGAACAATCTATAACGCCGCCGGCCAGGAAGTTGGTACTTACCGATACTTCGACCCGTTCGACCGGGTGCTAGTGGACGCGGGCATGCGTGCCGGGCCGCCGGTCAATCTCGTTATGAACGCCCTCAGGGTGTTCGGATATGTTGTCGCCCCCGAAATCCTAGCCGCGGCTGACTGTGCCGCGGACTGGGCGGGATGCACGAAGTCCGGAGTGATGATGGCGGCGCTGTCGCCGAAGGTGCTCAAGCTCCTTGGCGCCATCGCTCCACTGGCCGAACAGACGGTTGCCCAAGCTATTCGCCTCAGGGGCGGCGGCGCGAGCCAGGTGAATCAGATCGCGACCTACTTGCAGCATGTGAAGCTCTCGGAGGTTGCGCGGAGAGCGGCGAATGGGGAGGCGGAGGCGGTCAAGGCACTGAAGATGGTTAAGCAGGCGGCGGCGAAAGCGCAGAGGTATTGAGTTGTGACTGAGACGAACGAGAACATGTTCAGTCCGTTCTTGAGCGACGAACACACCCGCACTCTTCGCGAGGTAAGAATGTATGCCTCGGCGGAGTTGCCCGATTCTGTCGAAGCCATCGATCTCTTCTTCGATCACTTGGTCGTCCGCGTCTCCGTGGAGTCACTCGACGACACCGTCTATTGCGTTAGGCTGTCGCCGCCAATTGCTGCGCCGGGCGAGCATATGGAGACCCTGACCAGTGGATTCTGGCAACCACTGCTGGGGAAGGTACTGACAGCCACGTGGCGCATGACGAATGAACGCGGGTACAACGATGCCGTGGAACTTCAGCTTAGGGATTCGGTCAACAAAGGCGCCTACGCCCTCGTCCGGATTGAAGCGGCCGCATCAGGACTCTGGATCACGGAACTGGCTCCAACTAGATCGGTCAGGTGAAGCGATACCGTGGTGAGAAGTCACAGCCGCGCTGGCGAGCGCTTTGTGATCTTAGGTGATGTTGGATCGCATGCAGATGCGGTGAACCCCGAGGACCGCGTGGCCGCGCTGTGCGCCTTCGGCTTCACCGACCGGCAGGTGCGCTTTCTGGTGCTCGTGCTGGAGCACGCGGGGGTGTGCCTGACGCGCCCGCTTTCGCGCTGTGCGCTTCGGCGCGCCAGCCGCCAGCACCGGGCGTGTGCCGGGATTGCCCACGGGCTGCAGACTCAACGGTTATTCGGCGAGCTCGTCGCCGGCGGCTTCGCGACCGGGGACTTGTCCGCGCCTGCCCGCGCGGGAAGGATTTTCGACGTGCGGTACAAGCCGCGGTACCACGCGCTGGGCGAGGCCGATCACCGACATCGGAAGCCGATGAGCGCGGGGCGCACCGTCGACCCTTCGACTGAGACGTAGATCCGCTCAGAGCAGGGCGTCCGATGGTGCTCGACGGCCAGCACGGTCTGGGTCACGGTGAGCGGCGGGCTGTCGGCGTCGTTGGGGCCGAGGGGCGGCGCCCGACCCACGGGTGACGCGCGTCCGCTCGGGCCCGCCGACGCGTGGCCGTGGTGGCTGGTGGCCTCGCTGGTCGGCCTGACGCTCACGGGCCTGCGTTTGGTCCTGGGTCAGTGTTGGACACTGGGAGGCCGGATGCATGCACGCCAGACGTGGACCGTGCTGATCCTGGCGTCGCTGCTCGGCGTGACGGGTGTGCGCGCCCAGGAGGTCGCGCCCGCGCCGCCGGCGTCGGCGCTGCAGGCCGTGCACGAGTTGCTGGCGCTCAGCTACCCGGAGCTGCGCGCGTCGGGGCTGGAACTCCGGGCGGTGCCGACGCCGGACGGCGTCGTGATGGAGTTTGCGGAGCGGGGCCCGGCCGTGGCGGACCTGGTGGCGCGCACGGCGCCGCGACCGGCGCAACTGACGGCGACGGTGACGCTGGATGGGGCGGGGCGGGTGCGCCACGTGGTGTGTCGCGGGACGTGGACGGGGCTGGAGCGGAGCCGGGCCGTGATCGGAACGTCGCGCGAGGGGGTCGCGACACGGCTGGCCGCCGGGCAGGCGCGGTTTGACGGAGGACAGGACACGGACGTCACGGCCGAGGCGCGGCGCCTGCTCCGGCTGCACGGCCTGACCGGCGCCCGGATCGATACGGCCGCCCTTGAGGACGTCGGTGACCATGTGGTCTGGGTGACGTACGGCGCGACGGAGGCCGGCGAGTCGGTAGCCGTTCATCTGGAGCCCTTGACGGGTAAACTGATCGCGTTGCACGTGGGAGGTGATCGATGAACCGCCGAACACTCGCAGCGACAACGTGGCCGGCCGTGGGCGCGCTCATCAGGGGCGCCGACGATCCTCCACGGCCGCGGCGTGCGGCTCACTATCTCGTGACAGTTGGTTTTTTGATCTTGGTGGCAGTGATGGTGCCGGCTTCGGCGTGGGCGCAGTCCGGACAGATCGTCGAGTACTACCACCTCGATGCCCTGGGCTCGGTGCGCGTCGTCACCGACCAGAACGCGCAGGTCGTGAGCCGCCACGACTTCCTGCCGTTTGGGGAAGAATGGAATCCGCCGGCGAACGCAAAAGAGAAGAAGCTCTTCACCGGGCACGAGCGCGACGCCGACATCGGTCTCGACTACTTCGGGGCGCGCTACTACCGGCCCCAGGTGGGGCGGTTCACGACAGTGGATCCGGGCCAAGCGAGTGCGACGGTGGACGATCCCCAGAGCTGGAACGCGTACGCGTATGCGCGCAACAACCCGCTGCGCTTTGTCGATCCGGACGGGAGGAGATGGTTTACCAAGAACTGCAACGCGATGTGGGTTGAGCCCAACCCGGACGGGACCTACACCTCGCCTGGCGAAGGATGGGTTGCTCATAATCAGGCCGATTACAACAACGTACTGGATGTGGCCTTTGTCGACGGGGAGCTGTCCTTTATCGGGGAAACCCGAAATGGCCGGAAGATATTGACCCCGTGGTTCCCCGACCCGCCAGTGGAGGACGCGACCTTCTCTCTCGCGGCGAGCCTCTGGGGCGTGGGGGCCGCTCTGCGCGGTGGGGCAGCAGCAATTGCGACGGGCATTCGCGGGCCATCTCTAGCTGGCCAGCTTAGGTTCACCGGTACGGCAGTCAAGAGCTTGTCCAAGGCCGGACGACACGTGCCTCTTCAAACCGTGGCTGAGGCGATCAAGCACGGAACTAGAATGCCCGACCCGCAGGGCGTAGTTGGTGCTGTCAAGATCGTGCAACAAGTCTTCGTCAACGGTAAACCAAAGACGCTGGAGATCATCTACCAGGAAGCCACCAAGACCGTTTTGCACGTACTATACAAATGAGACTTATCCTAGAATTTCGCCCGGGTCCGATAAAAACCGGACGCGCAACTTACCGAAGGAGCGAACTTGCGCTTGATTACGAGGGAGAGCAGGTACCCCTCGTGCGCACCGTTCAATCAGACATCGAGAGCACGCTGGGCATCAGACAGCCCACTTGGTTTGCGATCGCTGATACTCTCTCGCTCACGTTCTCCGGAACAGACGCAGAATTGATTTGCATTGATGCTTACAGCAACATCGAACGATGGGTCCAGTCGAGCGACCTGCCGCTTCCTGGAATCACGGGAGCCGGATCGGTGTACCTTGCGCGGTCGACTCATGGATCGGATCGAATCGACTTGGGGATTGTGCCGAAGTTTCGATACTCTCCCGGGCAGCATCGACTTCGGATCGATCTCGGCCCGATGCCCAGCCGGTACTACCAAGTGTCCACCTGCTTATTCGTCGGCCTTGACGATGAGGGTCTTGCGGCACTGGACCTTGGTGAGCTGCAAATCGTCTAGGAGCGTGTCCGAGTATTCGTAGTTAGTTCTTGCGCAGGGATCATGTTTGTACTACCGTGCGACCACGATCGCGAAACCGTTCCGATCCTACGTTCCCGAGCAGGACCTGTTACTGCCCCCCAGTCTTCGCGATTGGCTGCCGGACGGCCACATGGCGTTCTTCGTCAGCGACTTGGTGGATCACCTGGACCTGTCGGCCTCACCGCCGTGTATGAAGGGGCGGATCGTGGGCAGCCGCCATACCACCCGGCCATGATGACGAAGCTGATCGTCCACGGGTACTGCGTCGGCGTGTTCTCGTCGAGGAAGACCGCCAGACGGTTGGTCGAAGACGTCGCCTTTCGGGTGCTCGCCGCCCGCAACACCCCGGACTTTCGGACGATTTCCGATTTCCGCAAGATTCATCTGGCGGCGCTTGAGGGTCTGTTCACCCAGGTGTTGCAATTGGCCCGGGAAGCCGGCGCGGTGCACGTCGGGCGCATGGCGGTCGATGGCAGCAACGTCAAGGCCAACTGGCACATGCGACCCCTCCAGGACCGGACAACAGGACGATGAGAACCCTGCATGCATTGCTGAATAATCAATGAGGGTTCGCCTTCGTCTGGCTCCATTCCATGAGAGGCACATCGCGGAAAGTGGAGTTTCCAGGGAACTCCACACAGCAACACGGAAATCGACCGTGTTTCGGGGCGCGCGCCGGCGCCGACGTTAGCCGTTGTTTTCGGCACGTTGCCCTTTTCTTGCCCTTTCGGCGCCACAAAGCACGGCACACGGCGGCAAACCGCGGCATAAAGCGAAGGTCTGAAATCGCCCGGTCTTGCTCGTTCGGATGCGCGGTCCGGCACAGCGGCGCAACGCCCGGCGAAGCGCGGCTAACGACGCTTTTTCCGCCTGTTAACCGGAGGGTTGTAAGTTCGAATCTTACCTGAGGAGCCAATCTTCTAAGCACTTACGCGATCCCGGCCAGTGAACAACTCTCCAGAATGAGCATCCGGTTCGAACCGGATGATTCTCCATCGCTGGCGCAGCCCACAACTCCCAGCGCCACAGTGAGATGGCGGCGTACGCGCACACGCTCCAAGACTCCGGCCGTGATCAATTCTGAGATTTCATCGGGACCGATGTCTCGACAACAAGTAGTCCAATGGACTACACTATTCACGTGTCGAATTCTCCGCTTGTCACCGTCGTCGAGACGCCGGAATTCCTCACGCGCGTTGACAAGTTGATGACGGATGGAGAGCGGGAACGGCTGATCGCGTACCTGGCGGCCAACCCGACCGGCGGCGACCTCATCCCCGGCACGGGTGGCGTCCGCAAGCTTCGCTGGGGCTTGGAGGGGCGCGGCAAACGCGGGGGAGCGAGGGTGATCTACTTCTATCAGAAGGCCGACGTACCGCTATTCGCTCTGACGATCTTCGCGAAGAACGAACGGGCGGATATCAGCCAGCGTGATCGCAACGTTTTACGAGGACTGACGAGGCTGTTGGTGGACACGTACCGGAGATCGAGACGATGAGCAAAGCAGCGGATAGCATTCGGAAGGGGCTCGAGCAGGCCGTGGCATACGCCAAGGGTGACACCTCGCCGCGCGCATACCGCGTTCATGTTCCCGCCCACGTCGACGCCAAGGCGATCCGAACGAAGCTCGGCATGACGCAGCAGGTGTTTGCCGCGCGATTCGGCTTCAGCATCAACACGCTTCGCCATTGGGAGCAGGGCAAGCGGGAACCCGAAGGACCGACGAGGGCGTACCTCCTGGTCATCGAGCGCGCGCCACGGGTCGTCGAGAAGGCGCTAAAGATAGCCTGACGTCGTGGGTGCACCGAGACAGCGGGCCGTCGGGATGACGCTTACGGCGACGGCTTCCGAGTCGTCGCGTCGATCAGGAGAGTGTAGTCCAGGCGCAACGTCGCCCGAAGGGCACGGATGTCAGGGCGCTGTTCGACCGGCGTCGGCTGTGCATCGCCTGTGTGCCGGCCGCCGTCCGCTGGCGAGTATGGTCATCTGTGAACAATCAGTGAACAATTCACTCCCGAACACCGGGTAACAGCATGGTCCCACCCGAGCTAACCCCTCGAAGAACCAACAAGATAGACAACCTGCGTTAACCGGTTAACCGCAGGGTTGCCCGCCTTCGCTCGCGAAGTTCTCTGGCGAGCTACGGCGTGGTCTCGCCGTAGCTCCGCCGCGATCGATCGCGGAGCGCAGGCGGATAAGTTCGAATCTTACCTGAGGGGCCAGACCCGTCAACGAGTTACCGACACTCTCTCCGACCCACCAATCCCCGCCTCGTAGCCGGAGGCTTGTTGACAATCCTTCGACGACGATGGCATCGTCGTCGTCCGGACGACCGGGCCCCGAGCGGGATGTCGTCCTGCGGGTGACTGTCTCGTGTGATGGGTTGCTGGTTACACATTACTCGTGTAGTATGTAATTGAAACGCTGTGATTCAGTCCTTCGGTGATGAGACGGCTGCCGACCTCTTTCGTGAACGGAACACGCGAGCCGCCCGGAGTATTCCTCGCGAATTGTGGCCCGTTGTGCGGCGCAAGCTGAAGATGCTGGATGTGGCCGCGCAACTCGAAGACCTCGCGGTGCCACCGGGCAACCGACTGGAGCGACTGAAGGGCAAGTTGGCGGATCGTTTCAGTGTCAGAGTCAACGATCAGTACCGAGTCACGTTTCTTTGGAAACACGGACATGTCTACGAACTCCGCGTCGAAGACTATCACTAGGAATCCAAGCTGGCTTGGCCCGGCGGTCGCGCCTGGCGAAATACTGCTCGAGGAGTTCCTGAAACCCATGGGCCTGGGACAGGTCGAGGCGGCCCGACGCCTGGGCGTGTCGCTCAACCGCCTGAACGAGATCATCCTTGGCAAGCGAGGCATTACGGCGGACACGGCGCTGAAGCTGGCGCGTTTGTTCAGGATGTCGCCGCAGTTCTGGGTTCGGCTCCAGGCCGATTGGGATCTGCACCAGGCACTGGACCGCGAATCGCGAAAAGCCTCCTGAGGCTCGACGAATGAACAATCAGTGAACAATTCACTCCCGAACACCGGGTAACAGCATGGTCCCACCCGAGCTAACCCACTGAAGAACCAACAAGATAGACAACCTGCGTTAACCTGTTAACCGGAGGGTTGTAAGTTCGAATCTTACCTGAGGAGCCAAAATCTCTTTTCTATCAATCGCTTACGGCCGTCCATTTTCGTGGATTCTCAGGTCGTGACGCCGTTTGTGACATAACCCCTCGAAAACCCTCGTCAACGTCTCCCTCGGACGTTCAAGATCCCCGGTGGATTCAGTATCTTTGCGGCGTCGAACCGGGCAGGATCCGGCCTCCAACCGGAGGGCTGCAATGTGATGCCGTTTGATGCTCGTTGACGTCTGCCCCGCGCTCTTGCTGACGAAACAGGCGCCCTCAGCAACGAGCGATGGCAAGAGCGTTGGCTTGGATCGGTTACCAGGCCGCTTGGTGGTTCTATATAACTAGGTATATATTGCCTCCATCATCCTGGCTCGTCGGCGTCTGGCCGACGTGCTTCGACGTCGCGCCAGACAGCAGGAGACTCCATGACCACCAAGATTCAACGCTCGAGCGGCAACGTGTTTCGCGACTTGGGATTTCCGGACGACGAGGCGGAGAATCTCAAGATCCGAACCGACCTCATGGTTCGGCTCAGCAAGCTGATCGCGACCCGAGGGCTCACTCAGGAACAGGCGGCACGCGTGTTCGGAGTTACCCAGCCGCGCGTGAGCGATCTCGTCCGAGGCAAGATCGATCGGTTTAGTATCGATACTCTGGTCGCGATGCTTGGTCATGCAGGCGTCCGCGTCCAGATCGTGGTGGGTCGCACCTCGAAGGTGGCCTGACGTGTGCTTCACGGTGCAGCCTCGGGTGTACGCAGGCTATCCAATTGAACCAGAACGGGGTCACGACGGGTCGCACGATGTCCAAGATGACCGCGAAGAGACAGACAGTTTCCCGTCTTCACCAGCCCGCCAACGTGCCGCTCGAAGCGTGGCAGCGGGAGCTACGGCGCCAGTTCGGACGGGAGCAACGGTTCAGGCTCGAGAATACCGGTCACGAGGCGGTCTTCTCCGACTACCAGGTGACCAATCCCCAGAGCAGGGCGACGTATCGCGTCGCGATCCGTGGCGCGACACCTGGCGATAACTTCTGCAATTGTCCTGACTTCGCGACCAACGCGCTGGGGACATGCAAGCATGTCGAATTCGTCCTCGGCCGGTTGGAACGGAACCGTCGAACGCGGCCGATCCTCCGCGGCGGATTCCAGCCGCGGCACAGTGAGATCGTCCTCCAATACGGCGCCCAGCGTGCGGTCCGTCTCAGACCGGGGCAGGACTGTCCACAAGGGCTCGGTGCTCTCGCCGGGGAGTTCTTCGACGTTGATGGACTCTTGCGTGCGGACGCGTTCTCGACGTTCGAGACATTTCTCTCGCGCGCGGCTCGGCTCGACCACGACGTTCGCTGCTACGACGACGTCTTGGCCTTTGTCGCGGAAGTGCGGGACGGGGCACGAAGGACGCAGAGACTGGCGGAGGCGTTTCCTCGTGGCGTTCGCGACAAGGCCCTCCGTTCGCTGCTCCGGTGTGACCTCTACGCGTATCAGCGGGAGGGCGCGCTCTTTGCCGCACGAGCCGGTCGTTGTCTGATTGGCGACGAGATGGGGTTGGGGAAGACGGTCCAGGCGATCGCAGCCGCCGAGATCATGGCCCGCCTGTTCGGTGTCGAGCGGGTGCTCATCGTCTGTCCGACATCGTTGAAGCACCAGTGGGAGCGTGAGATTGCCCGCTTTTCCAGCCGGCCGACGCTGGTCGTCGGCGGACTTCGTGCCCGCCGCGAGCGACAGTTCGCAGAGCCGGGGACGTTCTTCAGGATCACCAACTACGATACGGTGCACACCGACCTGGACTTGATCGACGCGTGGTCCCCGGATCTGGTCATCCTCGACGAGGCGCAGCGCATCAAGAACTGGAAGACCCGGACTGCACGCAGCGTGAAGCGCCTGGCATCCCCCTATGCGATCGTGCTGACCGGCACACCGCTCGAAAACCGCCTCGAGGAACTCATCTCCATCGTCGAGTTCGTCGACAAGCACCGCCTCGGACCGACCTACCGTTTCCTCGCCGACCATCAGGTCCATGACGAGCACGGGAAGGTGACCGGCTACCGCCACCTCGATCGCATCGGACAGACGCTGGCACCGATGCTCCTCAGGCGGACCAAACAGCAGGTGTTGAGCGAACTTCCCGCACGACTCGACAAGAACTTCTTCCTGCCCATGACGGTGGAGCAGCGGCGACACCACGAAGAGAACCGTGAAGTCGTCGCACGCATCGTCGCGAAGTGGCGTCGTCACAAGTTCCTGTCCGAGGCCGACCAGCGCCGCCTGATGATTGCGCTGCAGAACATGCGGATGAGTTGCGACAGCACCTACCTGCTGGACGGCGAGACCGACTTCGGCGTCAAGGCCGATGAACTGGCGACGTTGCTGGACGAGTTGCTCGAGGAGCCTGGGGCCAAAGTGGTTGTGTTCAGTCAATGGCTGCGGATGCACGAATTGCTCGCACGCCGGCTGAAGACCAAGCGATTCGGACACGTCCTGTTCCATGGCGGCCTGACGGGCGCCCAGCGAAAGGCGATGCTCGACCGGTTCCGCGAAGACTCCGGCTGCCGGGCATTTCTCGCGACCGACGCTGGTGGCGTCGGCCTGAACCTCCAGCATGCGTCGGCGGTCGTGAACATGGACTTGCCGTGGAACCCGGCGGTGCTCGAGCAGCGCATCGGCCGCGTCCACCGTCTCGGCCAGCACAAGCCGGTACAGGTGGTGAACTTCATCGCGGAGGGCACGATTGAAGAGGGGATGCTCTCCGTGTTGAAGTTCAAGAAAGCGCTCTTTGCCGGGGTGCTCGACGGCGGCGAGCGGGAAGTGTTCCTGGGCGGCAGCCGGTTGAGCCGCTTTATCGACACGGTGGAGAAGGCGACAGCCACTCCAGACTCGCCGACGGAACGCCGGATCTTGTCGCAGGTTCCCAGGCATACGGAAAAGAGTGGCGAGCGAGTGGCATCTGTGACCCCGGTCTCGGCCGATGTCAGTGCCGATGTGTGGGCGCCCTTGATCCAGACGGGCCTCTCGCTATTGGAGCAGTTCGCGGACGCGCTGCGTCCCGCATCATCCGGCGGTCGGACGGGCCTCAGCCTCGTTCATCGAGATCCGCACACGGGCCAGGACTACCTGCGAATCCTCATGCCGAAGCGGGAGGTGTTGGATCGCGTCCTCCAGTCGATCGGGGCACTGCTGGCGCCGTCCGGCAAATTGCGATGAAGTCTAACTGGTCGCGCTCTCCCTCGGGCGCGTTCCCCGCGAGTGGGTCAGTGACGCGCGGGAGGAACGGCGACCGGGACGATGTGTGTGACACGCTTTGTGACCTAACCCCGTCGAAACACCCTGTTCTACGCTGATCGATCGGTGTTGATGGGTGTTCGATCGACTGGCCGCAACTCATTGACCGTCATCATCTTGATCGTCATTGGTCGCACTCGGTAGATCGTCGGGGCCGCTTCTGTTAACCGGAGGGTTGTAAGTTCGAATCTTACCTGAGGAGCCAACCCCTTCAATAAGTTACAGACAGCCCACTTTTCACAAGAGTGGAACTGTCCCCCTTTTTGTCCCCCCTCCCTGCATTCTCGCTCCGATTTCTGAGCTCCGTCAGTTGACCGTCGTCGCGCCCTGGGACTGGTTAGATTCGTTGGTGTTGGACTCGTCTTGCGCTTTCGCGGGGGGCTGCGGCCGATCCAGAACCGCCATCGCGTCGCGCTTAGCCTGCTGCCCGATGTGCCCGTAGCGTTTCGCCATCAGGACCATCGTCGAGCCTGCCCAGCCCAGGATTGCCCCCACAGTGGTCAGTGGTATCCCAGCCTCCAGCATGCGCGTACAGGCCGTGTGGCGCAGATCATGGAGTCGCACCTTCACAGCGGCGCGTCTTTTTGCGAGTTGCCACGCCTCCTGCACACTCGTGGTCGATGCGTTCGGTGTGGACTCGTAGATCGTTGCGCCGCCGTCCTTCTTCGGGGGTCCGTATGGCTCAGACAGGAACACGTAGTGCTCCGGCTTACGGTTCGGGAACTGCTGAGCCCAAGCCGTCAGCATCGCGAGTGCGCGCTCGTTGAGCGGCACGCTCCTCCCGGTTCCTGCCTCAGTCTTGCTCTCGCCGACGGTGACGTTCTTCCCGATCAAGTCGATCTGGTTCCATTGCAGTAGCCGCAGTTCGGAGTAGCGCATCCCAGTGTGCAACGCCAGCACTACGAACGGGTGAAGAACGCGGCTCCGGCTCTTGGCGCACGCGTCGAACAGGCGGTTCTCCTCGTCGCCGGTCAGCGCCCGTCCAGCATCATTGCGAACGGGCAGCATACTGACATCGTCTCCGATGGAAGCCCAGAGCCTGCAGTGCCTGAGCACTGCCCGAATCGTCGCGACTTCCAAATTGACGGTTTTGGGGGCGGCGCCCTTCTTCTTACTAGCCATCTTCTATGGGTGTGATCTTACCGATTGAAGCAAGTTTTCTACGCAGCAAGGGCGGCCTCCTCGTGGAGTTTGCGGATTTCGGTGTCGAGGTGATCGAACGCGTCGCGCAGCGGGCGCGGAAGCG
>Ga0315273_10007055_pt1 | contig 14047 bp, 9 predicted proteins | sample YL17G02_0_MG_FD_205753 | JGI IMG/M metagenome (GOLD analysis project Ga0315273, IMG submission 205753) | Sediment microbial communities from Yellowstone Lake, YNP, Wyoming, USA - YL17G02_0 | ecosystem: Environmental > Aquatic > Freshwater > Lake > Sediment | place: USA: Wyoming | collected... | reverse complement strand
CCTCAGCGCGCCGCTCAGCCCGCGTCTTCGGCGGATCCTGCGACGGCGGCCTGGAACTGTTGCGCGAGCTCTGCCGCGACTGTTCCTCCAGACGCCTTACCCGCTCCTCCAGCCGCCCACACAGCACAGTCAGCCGCTCCACCGACGCCGCCAACTCGAGGATCACCCCCACGCAGCGCTCCCGCCCCGAGTCATAGATCACCTCCGCCTCAGCCCGCTCCACACCAACAACTTCGACAAGACGGCAGAGGACCCTCTATCAGAACGAAGACAACTGAACGCTTACAGAAAACCGCCTATTTACAGGGTTATCGTAGTGGGCCGTGCTGGGATCGAACCAGCGACCTTGGGATTAAAAGTCCACCCGGATAGACTGCAGCAAACTGCAACAGACTGAATCTTCCTGCAAGTAACCGCTTTCAGCACTGCAACTGACTGCAGCGAACTGCACCCTGCGGAGACAGGCCGGTACGCTCAGCGTACGCTCACCTTGGGCTGTCACTGCGACGGCCCAGGCTACGGCGGCGAGTCCTGCGCATGATCCGGCGGACGCGGGTCGGGGGCCGCCGATGAGCATGCGGCTCGGGGTTAGCCGTGTTCGAGTGCGGCGGTGAAGTCGGCGATCGCGCTTACCGCATCTTGTGCCAGTTGCGCTGCGTCTGCCTCGGGTTGGACGCGGAGCGCTTGCTGCACGTAGCTCTGCGGGCCGAACGCTGATGTGTGGGTGAAGCGGGCCTCGATCTCGCGGAAGATCGAGCGCGCGGCTTTGACGTCCTCGGCGAACTTCCCGCCGGCGAGCAGTAGGCCTGCCTGTTCTGGGCCTCCGGCACGGTTGTAGAGAAGGACGTGGACGATGTCGTAGTAGTCCTTGTCGGCTCCGCGGGAGCGGACTGCGTATGACTTTGCCATCAGGTAGCCCTCGAGTCCCGCGAACCGCGCCCGCCGGACGCTCGTTTCGCCATCGGTTGAGCGCTCGATCTCTTCCTCAACCCAGTCGCGGGAGACGAAGCCGGTGCCGCGGAGGTTCGCGGCCTTGACGTGGTGACAGCCTGGAAGAGGGATCGTCTCGTTGGCCGGTCGGTCCTCTAGATCGCAGAGGAACTCGATCTTGACACGGGTGCCGTCGGTCGGGATCAGCCAGCGCCAGCCACCGACTTTTGGATCCGGTTTGGCCTCGATCGTTTCGAGCGCCGTTTCCAGCGCGCTGAGGTCGTTCTCGGGGTCGGTGACCAAGGTGACGTGGACGTCGATGTCGGTCGTGCCGAGGTGCGCTGGCGTCTCGTCTCCTTGCTGGCCGGTGAGGAGTTCCGGGACGAGACCGCCGAGCACTACGAGGTCGAGTTCGCACTCCCCGAGTGCGTCGAGGAGTCGGACGAGGGCGTTCTCGGCGAGTTTGCGAGCCTCTGGCGAGCGCTCGAGTTCGAAGTCAGACATGCAATAGCTCCTCGCGAACATGGTTGGCCGCTTCTTCGCCGCGACCGCCGAGTGCGTGGAGGTCGGCGTACAGTCGCGGTGCGCTGACGACCGGTAGGGCGCGCTGCTTCATACCGAGTGAGAGAATGAAGGGAGAGAGTGCCCGGAACTCGATTCGCGCCCCCTGGTCGACTTCGCGCAGCCTCGTGGCACGCATGGCATCGCGAAGGCGGCCGTCGAGGACTGCATTCGCTTCCACGGCGACATGAATCACTGGCACGGCGGTCACGAATGGGGCTGCCACCGCGAGTCCCGCCCAGCCTGAGAGCGCCCAGGGGATGTGTGGATTGAGTTCGCGCGCGAGGTCTGTTTCGACGAACTGCATCGGGTCGCGCAGGACGCGATGTGCGAGCACCGTCACGGGCGGATGGGCGGACAGATGCTGCGTCCATGCATCGAGGAGTCCGGCGGGATCAACGAGCCGCCAACCCGAGCCGACGCCGCGAGACCCACCCACCTTTCCAACCCAGCCGCGGGCGCTGAACTGGCGAAGGAGTTTCGACACCTGGGCAGGTGACCAGCCCGACTGCTCGGCGAGTTGGCCGGCGCCGAAGATCCCCTCGGGCGGATCCGCGAGCAGGAGCTCGGCAATCTCCACCGAGGACGCCGCCCACCTAAAGCCGATCGTCGCCTTGGAGCTGACGGCTTCATCGCTTGGATCGCGTATGACAAGGAGACCACTCGCGGTTTCGATTCTGGCCGCGCCCGTCTCGTCGACCCAGTTGGCATCGTGCTCAGCAAGCTGCTCGATTGCGCCCGACGAAAATCTCTGGGCCACGAGCACGAGCTGCCGTGGCCACGGCGACGGGATATCTTCCAGCACCGACTCCAGATCCCCCGGCCAGCCACGCCCAACCCACCGGAGCTCGAGCGTATGCCTCGTCCGTCCCACCACGACCGTTGAGCGGGTTGCACGAGGCCCCGTCTCCTTGACAGAAGCCAAAGGGCGCTGGATCACCCGCGATAGAATCGCTGCCATCCTATTTGCTACCGAATCCATTAAACTACTGTAGCAGTAGTTTATCAAGATTGGTAGCGTTCCTGCGGTCTCCGTCGACGGCGGCTCGCCACGAACCCGGAGCAGCACGACACCGTGTGGAGACGGGCCGGTACGCTCACCGTACGCTCAGTTCGGTCGCGCGTCACGCGGGACGACGTTCGACAACGGCTCGTCCATCAAGAACACCCGCGGCTGGCGGACGATCGCGCGCCCCATCACAACGCGCTGCCGCCCCGATTACGTCGAGCACGCCAGACCGGTGTCTGCGGCGGTCGCGCGGGATCGATGAACGTCATCGCGCGCGAGCCCGGGCCTCTGGGCTCGCTATTACTCGTCGGGATTCGCGCCCAGATGCTGAAGTTCCACGGCTTGCGGGGCGTGTCCGTCCGACCGGTCTGTTAGACAACGCAGTCCTTTGCAGGACGCGGAAGCCATGGTGTGGGTCAGGCGGAGCGACCGTGTGGCCGCCCACCGACGGCAGTCGGCGGCCTCGGAAACACCCGAGCCGCTCGTCGACGGGTTCGATCCCGCGTCCGCGACTCCTTCCGAGCCCGAGCCGGCCGCCGTGGGCCGGGATCGGCAGCGCGTCTTCGAGCGCAAGACCGCGATCGCCTACGCGGGCGCAGAGAACGCCGACGTCTATCAGCGGATCATGCGTGTGCTCTTCGAGAACAAGCGTGTGCTCGGCGCACGGTTGACGGAGGATGTGATCGCCGATCGGCTCTGGAGGGATCACGGGTACGAGATCGGCTCGGAGGCGCTCGTCCGTCACCTCGATCAGCTGGCCGCCTGGGGTGCGATCGATCGCCAGTACGACGCCGGCCACGCGCGCAACCTCGACGAGTTCAAGCGCCGCCGCCACAACTACGCGATCACGCAGGCCGGCGAGCTCGCCGAGCGCTTTCTTGAGGATCTCGACAACTTGCGCGAGCGTGTCGGCGCGCTGGAGGCGTCGCGGCTGCAGGCGATTCTCGCCGAGCTGGCTGTGATCGTCCGTGAGCTCGAGTCCGGCGAGCCCGACCCGCAGCTGCTGCGAACCGGCCTCGACAACCTCCGCGGCGAGCTGGAGGCGCTCGACCAGGGTGCCTCCGACTTCATGGCCCAGCTGGCGAACGTGCTCGCCTCGACCGAAGCCGTCAACGACGACAGCTTCCTCATCTACAAGGATCGCGTCATTCGCTACCTGAGCGGCTTCGCGAGCGAGTTCCGCCGCTGCGCGCAGCGGGTCGAGGATCAGATCCTGCGTGTGGAGGAGCTCGGCGTCGAGCCGATGCTGGCGCTCGCCGCGGCCGTCGACGAGCCGCCCGTGTTCGGAAAGACGGCGGAGGAGGTCGCCGAGCTGCGCCGTGCCGAGAAGCGCGATGCCTGGCGGGCGCTTTCGGGGTGGTTCGTGTCCGCCGGCCTTGAGACGGCGCCCTGGCGGAAGCTGACCGCGACGCTCGGCGCCGCGATCGACTGGGTCGTTGCCAGCGCCACACGGCTCGATGCACGGCGCGCGCAGCGGATCGACCGTTCGGCCGAGTACCGGCATCTGGCGGCGCTCGCGCGGCGCACCGACGCCGGCGAGTGCCACCGCGTCTTCGCCGCCGTCTTCGGGCTCGGCGCGCCCCGTCACTTCTACGGGATCGACGACGACCCGCAGAAAGCAGAGCTGCCGCAGATCGGCTGGCAGCAGGGACCCGCGGCGCCGGTCGAGGCGTCGCTCTACCGCCCAGGCGCCCGCGCCGCGGGCTCCGGCCACGGCGCGCGGCTGATCGACACGACTGCCCGCGCCGAGCGCTTCGCCGAGCAGTGCGTGCGCGAGCAGGCCGAGCTCGAACGGGCGCTCGAGCGCTTCCGCGGCAAGGGCGCGCTCGCGCTCTCCGATCTCGGAGCGCTCGATACCGAGGAGTTCCGCCACCTGCTCGGCTGGCTCGATCGGGCGCTGCTCGCCCGTGCGGGCGCCGACGGCGTCGTCCGCGCCCTTTCTGCCGACGGCCTCTACGAGCTGGAGCTGCACCCGCCTGCGAGGGCAGAGAAGCGGGCGCGGATCGCCACGGCTGATGGGGTGCTCGTGGCGCCCGACTTCCGCCTGGAGGTGCGGGAGCGGTGAGTGAGCTGCTGAACGAGCTCGAGCTGGAGCGGCAGGCGGAGCTGTGCCAGGCGCTGCGGGCGCTGCTTCGGCGGCCGCTGCTCGGTCAGGCCGAGGCTGCGGACGCGTTTCGGCTCGTGCGCAAGCACGAGGACGAGCTGCGCCGGCGTGCGAACGAGCTGCTCGGGTACCAGCTCGCCGTCCGGGCCGACCACGCCCGCCTGTTCCGGCCTGCCTGGCGGGCCGACGAGAGCCGCGGCGCGACGGTTCCCTCGAAGACGCTCCCGCGCGACCGTTGGCAGCCGTTCACGCCACGCCACTACCTCGTCCTTTATCTCGTCCTCAGCTTGCTCGAGGAGCGCCACTCGCTGGTGCAGCTGCCGCTGACCGAGCTCGCCGAGCATGTCTGCCAGCTCGGCGTCGACCTCGGCGCGCCGATCGACTTCGACCAGCGCGGCGAGCGGAAGCTGTTCGTGGAGGTGCTGCGCTGGCTCACGGACTGGGGCGTGCTTCGCGTCTCGGATGGCGAGACCCAGGACGACTACGTCGACCGTGGCCGCGACGGCGACTGCCTGCTCACGATTGACCAGGGCAGGCTCGGCTCGCTCACGAGCACCCACCGGCCCCTGACCGAGATCGGCGGCTCATCCGACCTGATCGACGAGGGCGAGTACCCCCCGACCGACGAGGGCCGCCGGGCGCGTGTGCGGCATTCGCTCGCCCGCCGCCTCGTCGAGGACCCGGTCGTCTACGTCGACGAGCTGAGCGAGGACGAGCGCGCCTACTTCCTCGCGCAGAGGCCCACAAACCTGACGCGCTCGATCGAGGATGCGACCGGGCTGCGCGCCGAGCACCGGGCCGAAGGCACCGCCTTCGTCGATCCGGAGCGGAAGCTGACCGACACGCGCTTCCCCGGCCGCGGCATCGACCGGCAGCTGCCGCTGCTGCTCTGCCCGTTTCTCGCCGCCGAGCTCGAAGCCGGGCGCGCCGAAGTGGCGGCGCCGAGCCTGCGCGCAGCGGTGCGTGAGCTGTACGAGCGCCACCGGGCGCAGTGGACGGTCGATCCCGACGACCTCGACGCTGTCGATCACGCCGCCGCCGCAGCACTTCAGCTGCTGGCGCGGATGCGGCTCGTGGAGCAGACGCCGGCAGGTCTGCGCGTCCTGCCGGCCGTGCACCGCTACCGCAGCCCGTCGGTCCGCACGACGAGGAAGGAGCAGTCGTGAGCGAGCCCCGCGCACGCTGGCGCGTCTGTCGCGCCGGCTTGATCAACGTCTTCGAGTACGGCGAGCAGGTGTTCGAGTTCGGCGGCGGCCGGCTGCTGCTCCGCGGCCCCAACGGCTCGGGCAAGTCGAAGGCGATGGAGCTCCTGTTCCCGTTCCTGTTCGAGGGCGACATGGCCGCGGCCAAGCTGGACCCGTTCGGCAAGCGGGCGCGGAAGATGAAGTGGAACCTGCTGATGGACGGCAAGCACGAGCGCCGCACCGGCTACGCCTGGTTCGAGCTCCGCCACGACGACCCGCGCCAGACGCCGCAGTACGCCACCTTCGGCGTCTGCCTGGACGCGCACAGGGAGTGGGACGACGTCAAGCCGCGCTTCTTCCACGTCGCGGGCAAGCGCGTCGGGCACGACTTCGAACTCGTCGACGACGACCGGCGCCCGCTCGGTCGCCGGCAGCTGCACGAGCTGATGAGCGGCCTGGGCGGGGAGACGTTCGTGCAGGCCAACTCCTACCAGGAGCGGCTGAACCAGGTGGCGTTCGGCTATCCGAGCCTGAAGCGGCTCGGCCAGCAGATCAGGCTTCAGCGCACGCTCCGGCGGCCGCAGCTCTCGGACACGCTCGACGAGCAGCTGCTGAACGAGCTACTCTCCGACGCGCTGCCGGAGATCGACGGCGACCTGCTGACCCAGTCCTCACGCCGCCTCGACCAGATCGAGGAGAGCCGCGTTCGCCTCGAGACGCTGAAGCGCAACGAGGCCGCCGTCCGCGCGTTCGCTGTCACCTACGCGAGCTACGCCCGCGCCGAGCTACGCGAGCGGCGTGACGCGTTCCGCGAAGCGGCCGCCGCGATCGAGGCGGCGCAGACCGACTACGACGAGCACGACCGCGAGCTCGCCGCAGCGCAGACGACGCTCGAAGGCACGCTCGACGAGCTCGCGCAGACCCAGGCGGAGCTGGAACGGCTCCGGGCCGCCGAGCGGACGCTGCTCTCCTCGCCCGAGATGAAGGCCGCCGACGAGCTGGCCCGGGCGCGCGAGCGGCTCGCCCGGGCGCGCTCTTCGGTCGAGCGGGCAGCCGAGCAGCACGCGCAGGCCGCCGCCGAGCTCGCGCGCGCCGAGACGGGCCGTGACGAGCAGGAGCGGCAGCTGAACACCGCGGTCGCGCGCTTCAAGGCCGAGCTCGAGCGGCTCGGCGATCTCGCCGAGGCCGCCGGCGTTGCCGCGCACGCGCAGCTCGCAGCCGCGCTCGCCGGCGAGGGCGAGACCGATTCCGTCGTCGACCAGCTGGAGCGGGCGGTGCGGGAGCGCCGCGCCCAGATCGACGAGGTCCGCCGTCTCCGGGCGATCGCCGACGACAAGGCCGGCTTCGCCCGCAAGCGCGCCGAGGTGCGCGAGCAGGCCCGTGAGCGCGCAGGCGACGCCCGCGCTGGGCGGGTCGAGGCCGAGCGGAGCCTGGCCGCCGAGCGCGTCCGGCTCGGCGAGCAGCTTGGCGACTGGGCCGACGCACTCGAGCAGACCGCAGTCGTCGCGGAGCTGCGTGCACGGCTCGAGGAGGTGATCGAAACCGCAGGGGCACCGGAGTCAGAGCGGCTCGCCGACATCCTCGCCGTCGCGTTCGCCGTGGCCGAGGCAGCAGTGGCGAGCGCGGAGCTCGAGCTCGACCGCCTCGCCGACCGGCTCGCCGAGGAGAAGCGGCCGCTCGAAGAGGAACGCGCGACGCTCGAGTCCGGCGTCGACCCGGTGCCGGCGCCGGTGCCGACCCGCTCCCCGCGCGAGGACGGTCGTCCCGGCGCGTCGTTCTGGCGCCTGGTCGAGTTCAACGAAGGGCTCGGCGAGTCCGAGCGCGCCGGCATCGAGGGCGGGCTCGAAGGCGCGGGGCTGCTCGACGCCTGGGTGCTGCCGAGCGGCGAGCTACTCGCGGCAGGAAGCGACGACGTGGCGCTCATCCCGGTCGAGCTCGGCGGCGGCCCAACGCTGGCCGACCACCTCCATCCCGCTCCGGGTGAGCTGCCGGTCGACCCGGACGTGCTCTGGCGGATCCTGCGCTCGATCACGGTCGGCGGCGGCGAGGGCGGGGGCTGCTTCGTCGGCCTCGACGGCGGCTTCGCCTTCGGGCCTGCCCGCGGCGCCCATCCGAAGCACGAGGCACAGTTCATCGGCGCGGCCGCGCGCGCCGCCAACCGCGCACGCCGCCTCGCCGAGCTAGCCGAGGCGCTGGCGCACCTCGCCGTCACCGAGCGCGAGCTCGAGCAGCGGCGCGAGGCGATCGCCGGGCGCCGGCACACGATCGCGGCCGAGCGGGCGGCGCTCCCGTCCGAGCAGCCCGCGCGGCAGGCGCACGCCGCGCTTGTTCGCGCTCGCCAGGCAGAGGAGGGCGCCAGGCGCGCGTTCGACGACGCCGAGCAGGCGACGATCGAGTCCGAGCGGGGAGCCGACCTCGCCCGCGGCGACGTCGAGGTGTTCGCCGGCCGACACCGCCTCGACCCGACCGGCAACGAGACGGCGCTGCGCGCGGTCGCCGATCAGCTCGACCGCTACAGCGACACGCTCGGCCAGCTCCGCCACGCCGACTTCGACCGCCGCAGCGCCCTCGGCATGATCGAGCAGCTGACGACCTCCGTCCACGACCACGGCCGCCGGCTCCTCGACCGCGCCGCCGACCTCCAGCACGCCGAAGCCGAGCTGCACGAGGCCGAAGGGCGCGCGGGCGGCCTCGAGGCGCTGAGCGGCGACGCCGAGCGCGCGCTCGAGCAGGCGGCGGAGCTGAAGGGGCAGATCGACGCCGCCGATGCCCGTTCGAGCCGGCTCGGCGAGGCGCGGGCCGACCTCAGCGGCCAGATCGCGAAGCTCGAGGAGAGGCGCACGCGCGCTGCCGAGCAGGTCGCAGGCGCCGAGCGGCGCCGCCACGACGCGGTCTCGTCGCTCGCATCCTACGTCCGCGCGGACCTGCTCGGGCTCGCGCTCGGCGACCGCGCGCTCGTCCCTGGCCGCGAGCAGGCGCTTGCCTGGAACCAGAGCGACTGGCTGGAGTTCTTCGCCGGCGTGACGAACGAGGCGCTCGCCACCCGCGGCGGCCGCGAGCACCTGATGAACACCCTCGACCGTGACTACGAGACGCTGCGCCAGCAGGTCGACGCCGGCCAGCTCCAGATCTCGCGCGAGCACGTCGAGGGACTGCTCGTCGTGCGCGGTTACGCCCACGGCTCCGAGCAGTCTCTCGCGACCCTGATCGACTCCCTCGTCGACGAGGTCGCCGAGAGCGAGCGCCGCCTCTCCGAGGACGACCGGCGCCTGTTCGAGGAGTTCGTCACCGGCGGCCTCGCCGACCACCTGCACCAGCGGATCAACGAGGCCAAGCAGACGGTCGAACGAATGAACGAGGAGATCGCCAAGGTGCAGGCCTCCTCCGGGATGTCGATCGACATCCACTGGCAGCGGGCAGACGCCGGCGGGACGACCCTCCGGCGCGCCCTCGAACTACTCCAGGCAGCCCCGTCACGGCTCACGCCCGACGAACAACGCGAGCTCCAGGAGTTCGTCCGCGAGCAGGTACGCAGCGCCCGAATCGAAGCCGCCGAGAACGAGACAACGCTGGCGCAGCTCGAACGGGCTCTCGACTACCGCCGCTGGCACACCTTCAAGCTGCGCAAGAAGAGCGGGAGCGGCGCCGAGGCACGCGACCTGACCCGGCACGAGCACGACAGCGGCTCCGGCGGCGAGAAGGCGATCTCGCTCCACCTGCCCCTGCTCGCCGCGGCCGCCAGCTACCCGGCCTCCGGAAAGCCGGACGCGCTCCGGATGGTGATGCTCGACGAGGCGTTCACCCGCATCGACGACGAGGGCCGGCGCGGGATCATGGGCCTGATCAGCAAGTTCGACCTCGACATCATGCTGACGAGCCCCGAGTACTGGGGCTGCTGCGCCGAGGTGCCCGAGCTCGACATCTACGTCCTCGCCCCCCGCGACGCGAGCGCGCCAGGCGTCGTCGCCCGCCACTTCCACTGGGACGGCGAGCGCAGAGCCCTCGTCGACGACCCGCCGCCGCGCCACGGCAACGGCAAGGTCGAGCTCGTCCCGCAGCTCGACGACGGGCAGCTCGATCTCGACGGCCACGCCCCCGGGGGCGGCGCCTCGTGACCGCGCAGGCCGAGACGTACCTCGGCGAGCCGGGGTTCACGCGGCTGTGGCAGGCAGCCCGCATTGCGTTCGAGCGGAACGGCGGCCTCGGCGGCCATGCGCTCGTGACCGACCTGAGCGTCGAGGAAGCAACGGCGCTCACCGGTCTCCTGCGACGGCGCCAGCCGCTCCGCGCGGGAGCCAACCTCCGGCTCCCTCTCGTGCTTCTCGACCAGACGCTGCGCGAGTTCACCTGCCCGCTCGAAGACGTGCTCGTCCAGTTCGGCGGGCGCCTCGCGAACCGGCCCGCACAGCGCGCAGCCGCGGCGGCGTGGGAGGAGGAACTCTGGCGTGATCTCACCGAGCGCGCGCATCGATCGCCGCCGTTGCTTGCAGCCGTTGCTGACTTCCGCTCCAGCGGTCTCCTGAAGCGACTGGCGCAAGGCGACGAGCTGCAGCTCGGAGTCCAGACACTCAGCGTGCTCGAGTCGCTGCTCGGCTGCGAGCCCGCGACGATCGACCTGGCAGTCCTCGCCGCCAGGCTCTGCGGCGACGCGAAAGCACTGAACGACGGCAAGCCGCTGGCAACCCTCGTCCTTCGCGCCCTCGCCCTGAGCGACGACGTGCCGACACCGGCCAACGCGATCGAACGACGCGCCCTCTGGGAACGCCACGGCGTGGTCTGCGACCCGCTCTCATCGCACGTCCTCTGCCTCAACCTGCCGCTCGCGGCCGACGGGCCGGTCGGCGTCGCAGCAGCCGCCCACTGCGACGCCGGAGAGCCCCTGCGGCTCACCCTGCGTGCGCTGCGCCGCTTTCCACCCCGGTTCGACGCACCGGTGACGATCTACGTCTGCGAGAACCCGACAGTCGTCAGCGCGGCCGCCGAAGCACTCGGCGAGCGCTGCGCACCGCTCGTCTGCACCGACGGCCGACCGGTCGTCGCCGTCACCTGCCTGCTCGAGCACGCCGCCGAGCAGGGTTGCACCCTCCGCTACCACGGCGACTTCGACTGGCCCGGCATCGACCTGGCCACGGACGCACTCCGCCGACACGATGCCGAGCCGTGGCGACTCGGCGCAACCGACTACCGCCGCGCGGTCGGCGCCGATGCCGGCGCGAAGACGCTGCAGGGACGCCCGACCAGCACGCCGTGGGACCCCGATCTCTGCATCGCGATGAGCGAAGCCGGCCTGATGGTCGAGGAGGAAGCCGTCGTCAAGGAGCTCCTCGAAGACCTTGCCGCCGGCGCTCCGCCTTCGCATTGGCAGTAGCGCTTCGCTTGACGCGCCTACAAGCGCCCTGATACTCGCTGCGTAGCGGTCGAAGATCCAATTCGAACCGTCGAGCGGGCGGAGTCGATAGCGGGTGACGCTCTTTCGTGGCGTTCGATTCGGTTCGATCCCGAAGCCGCTGGCGTGCTCGGCGCCGTCACCGACAGATGGCGACGCACCGGGAGTGCTCCGAATCTCGTGTTGTGCCTACCCGAAGACGATGAGGTCGCGCTTGGGCGCCTTCTTGGGGCCGCGTTCGAATCCGATCACGAGCCGCATGTCGAGGGCGGTGGCGAGCTTGCGCAGCGTTTCTGGGGTGGCGGCGTGTTGGCCGCTCTCGATGCGTGAAATGGCCGAGTGGCTGGTGCCGACTCGTTTGGCCAGTTCGGCTTGGGTGAGGCCGTGTTCGGTTCGGTAGCCGATCAGGTTGCGCGCGAGTGCTTCGTAGGGGGCCAGCCGAGCGAGCTCGGCCTGATAGGCAGGACTCTTCGCACGGCGCTTTCGCGCTTGCGCCTGGGTGCTGCCAATGGGGGTGTGAGTCTCGGTCTTCGTCTTCATCAGGTGCTCCTCTCTGACAAGAGCTTACCATATTTGATAAGCGTGAACAATCCTTAGGGCGCGTCGCATCCGACGGCACGGGGGACGCTTTCGCGGTAGTGCTTCCATCCGCTGTTTGAAGTCGGCGAAGCGCCCGTTAGCGATCTCGATGTCCGATGCCGGGATCTTGGCGGTCGTCTTCGACAGCGCGTGCAGCAGGATCACAAAGTTGCCGGAGCGCCGGTAGAGGACGCGATAGAGGGAGCGCCCGTAGTGGCAGCGAAGTTCCCGGAGCTGCCCCGCCACCTGCGAGCTATGCGGAAAGGGAAGATCAGGCTGCGAAGTCGTGCAGAGCTCGTTGATGCGGTCGATCTGATTGTCGAGCCCGACTTGCTGTTTGACCGGCAGCGCATCAATGAAGTCGCTGACCGGCTCACGCCCATCAGGGGCACGGTAGTAGACGGCGCGAAGACGTTTCGGATTGCCAGTCGGCGACCACGCGACGACGTTACATCCTTTGACCGCGGCTGCGCGCTGTACGTCATTTGGTACGCTCAGTGTCTATAGAGACAACACACCGGCCTTAAATATAGCTAATTTGCAGGATAATCGAATGGGCCGTGCTGGGATCGAACCAGCGACCTTGGGATTAAAAGTCCCCTGCTCTACCGACTGAGCTAACGGCCCGGAACGGCTGTGAGTGTAGGCGTTGCGGCCACAGCGGCGGGCGGCTCACTTGGCTTTCGCCGCCCCGACAGGCACAATGCCTGGTAGTGCACGCGCTCGAGAAGCCACGGCTACGCGGCATGTTCCACCTGTGGGCCTTCTTCGTCGCCCTCGCGGCGGGGGTCGTGCTCGTCGCGGTTGCCGACGGCACGCGCGCGCGGCTCGCCACGTGGGTGTACGTCACCGCTCTTGCCGCGATGTTCGGAGCGAGCGCTTTCTACCACCGCTATCCCTTCAAGTCGGCGGGTCGGCGGCTGTGGGCCCGTCGGCTCGACCACTCGATGATCTTCCTGTTCATCGCGGGCACGTACACGCCGTTCGCGCTGCTGGCGTTCTCCGGCACGCTGCGGTGGGTCGTGCTCGTGACCGTCTGGGCCGGTGCAGCACTCGGGCTCGTCCTCAACTTCTCCTGGATCGACGCTCCGAAGTGGGTGACCGTGCTCGCCTACAGCGCCGTCGGCTGTGTCGGCGTGATCACGATCCCGCAGATGTTCTCGGACGCCGGCATCGCCGCCTCGGTGCTCGTGATCGTCGGCGGGCTGCTGTACCTGGTCGGGGCGCTCACGTACGCCTTCCACTGGCCGAACCCGTTTCCGCGCACGTTCGGGTTCCACGAGATCTTCCACCTGCTCGTCGTGGCGGCCGCCGCCGCGCAGTTCGTCGCCATCTCGTTCATCGTCGCGTAAGAGTTCGTAACGGTCGCTGAACGGGCCGGACTGTACGCTCACCTGCATGAAACCGATCCAGTTGACCGACGCCGAGTGGCGTGCCCGCCTGACGCCCGAGCAGTACGCCGTGCTGCGCGAGAAGGGCACCGAGCGCGCGTTCACCGGCACCTACACCGACACGAAGGACGCGGGCAGCTACCGCTGCGCGGGCTGTGGCACGGAGCTGTTCCGCTCGGACGCGAAGTTCGACTCCGGCTCCGGCTGGCCGAGCTTCGTCGAGCCCGCCGCCCTTGCGAGCGTCGAGACGCATGTCGACAGGAGCTACGGGATGACCCGCACCGAGGTCACGTGCGCCGCCTGCGGCGGCCACCTCGGGCACGTGTTCCCGGACGGCCCCGGCCCGACGGGCGAGCGGTACTGCATCAACTCCTGCGCGCTCGAGCTCGACCCGGCCTCCTGAGCGGCTGCACGTCCGGGGCTGATCCCACCCGCTCATCAGCGGGTGGTCGTCAGTAGCGTCGGCGGCAGCGATGCCGGCTGGAGCCCACCTGCGGGCTCGTCGGCGGTGGGCGGCACGAGCGCGACCGTGAAGACACAGACGATGGACGTCCACACCGCGCCGGAGCCCGCCACGTGCAGCACGCGGAAGGCGTCGTGCAGCACCGTCTCGTCGCCTGTGAGCACGATGCCGACGCCGAAGCAGATCTGGACGAGTGCGAGCCCCGCGGGAGCGATGCCGGCGAGCAGAGGGCCGCGTCCTCGCACTGCGAGCACGAAGAGCGCGATCGCGAGGCCGAGCACGCAGTAGCCGACCGTGCGGTGGACGACCTGGAGCACGGCGAGGCGGTCACCGCTGACGGCGCCGCTGTTGCAGAGAGGCCACTCCTGCCCGCAGGCCTCCTCGGCGTCCGTCGCGACGACGGTGGCCCCGAGCGACACGAGCAGCAGCACCGTTGCCAC
>Ga0315273_10007054_pt1 | contig 14048 bp, 13 predicted proteins | sample YL17G02_0_MG_FD_205753 | JGI IMG/M metagenome (GOLD analysis project Ga0315273, IMG submission 205753) | Sediment microbial communities from Yellowstone Lake, YNP, Wyoming, USA - YL17G02_0 | ecosystem: Environmental > Aquatic > Freshwater > Lake > Sediment | place: USA: Wyoming | collected... | reverse complement strand
CCGTACGGAAGGAGAAAATTGATGCCGCCTCCATACCCGCTGAGGAACGATTCCGGAAGCAGCTTCTCTCCCCGAAACCAGGTGGCTCCGGCATCGGCGAACAATGCTAGGCTGACCCCGAAGCGCCAGACGGCAAATTCATCAGGGATGGGTGTACCGGTGAGCTGAAACACGCGTGGTCGCAGCAACGTGAAGCGCAGTTCCAGACTGGCCGTGGCAAGGTCTTCTCCTTCATAGACATCGTTGAAGTATCCTCTGATACGCTCGCCGTACCCGAAATAGGTTCGTGCATAGGTAGGGACAACACCACCGGAGACCACGCTTCCCGCGCATCGCCCCGCAAGGGTGAAGACGGGCGAGATCGGGACATATTTCCGGAGGTCCGTACCGTAACGGGTAAAATCCACGACTGAGGTGCCCAGCCCGGATTTCGTGACGTAGAAGGCCACGAATGTTCCCAGCATCGGGTATTCGGCCAGGTCGCGGGAATCATACTGGTAATTCAGGGTGACATAGAAATACCGATCGATGCCGTCAGTGGAGACGGTCCGGTTGACCCTGTAGCTCGACACTTCCACGATCCGGCGGCCCAGATTGATTCCGGCATTCTGGAAAAGGCTCAGCCGTTTGCCGAGCGTCACGTTGCCGTCGTAATGATCTTCGTTAAAATCGCCCGTTGCCGCCGCTTCAATCTCGCTCCGATTCTGGACCCGGCTGAAAGAGAGCTGTGCGCCAAAATACAGACGGTATTCCTGATCGATCAAGGGCTCGGTAAAGGAAAGCTGGAGCGAAGGATTGTAGCCGAAGACGGCCGATCCATACAGTTTCTGGTTACGCCCCTGGAAATTATTGTGCAGGAAGCCCGCGCCGTAGTAGAAACGTTTTACGTCCCCGTCGCGAAACCCGAAGAGGGGTACGGGGAAAAGGTACCAGCGTTCACTGACGAACACGTGGAGGATGCGCGGGGTGCCGAGCGTATCCGGAAAGAAATCCACCCGTGTAAAGAGCCCGAGGCTGTACACGCGGTTCCTGTCGAATTCAAGTACTTCGGGCGTGATGGGCATGCCCGGCTGGAATGACATTTCATTGAGAATGACATACGCCCTGGTCTTCGTGTTGCCCGTGATGATGATGGTGTCGACGGTGCCCGGGGTGCCTGCTCCGTGAGGAGGCAATTCCTGAGCGCGGAGGGTGCTGCCGGAAACAAGAAAGACGGCAGCGCACACGACAGCAAGAATGGCCTGGTGCATCACAGGAGACCGGCCAGTGCGGCGCAGGCAGCGGCCTGCTCGGCGTCCTTCTTGTTTTTGCCCGTTCCCGAGGCACGACGCTCGTTGTGCAGAAGCACATCAACGGTGAAGGTCCGGTCGTGATCGGGACCTTCTTCCTTGATGATGACATAGCGCGGGACGCCGAGACCATGAGACTGGGCGTACTCCAGGAGCCGGCTCTTGTAGTTGTCGTCGGCCGTGACGATGGTGCCGCCGCGAATGGCGTTCAGGACCTGGCGTTCGACGAAACGCCGCGCTGCGGCAAATCCGCCGTCCAGGTAAATCGCCGCCACGAGAGCTTCGAATGTATCCGCGGTGATGGTTTCGTAGCCTTTCCCGATGGACTGTGCAGCGCTGGGACTCATGAAAATGAAATCCGAAAGTCCGAGCGTTTTTGCATAGATAGCCAGGGCCTTCCGGTTCACCAGGCGTGACCGGCTCTTCGTCAGGTCTCCTTCGGGGGCGTTGGGGTGCTTCGCGTAGAGATATTCCGCAATAATCAGGTTCAGGATTGAATCGCCGAGGAATTCGAGGCGTTCGTTGGAGATTCCATTCGCCCCGTTCTTGTGGGGGAAGGAACGATGCAGGAGAGCCTGGACAAAGAGGTCACGGCAACGGATGTGATATCCGATTGCCCGTTCGAGCTTCCGGATGGAGGTGCGATCAAGGTTGGCGGGGAGGGCATCACTCTCGTCCTGCGTAACGCCGCGGGAACGGATGAACATCGTCTGTAAAAAGCTGCCTACCCGCAGCATAACCGGCTCACATGGGGTATTTCTTGAACATCAGCGTTGCGTTATGCCCGCCGAACCCGAAGGTGTTGCTCAATGCGTAGCGAACGATTCCTTTCACCGGAGTATTCGGCGTGTAGTCTAAATCGCAGGTCGGGTCGGGGAACTCGTAGTTGATCGTCGGCGGTATCATGTCCGTCTTGCACGCGAGGATGGCAGCGATGGCCTCGACTGCTCCTGCGGCACCGAGCAGGTGGCCGGTCATCGACTTCGTGGAGCTGATGTGCACTTTGAAGGCATGTTCACCGAAGACGGTCTTGATTGCCTGGGTTTCGCTGGTGTCGTTGAGCTGTGTGGATGTCCCGTGGGCATTGATGTAGTCCACCTGGCCGGGGGAAATGCCGGAATCCTTCACCGCTCTGCGCATGGAGCGCATCGCACCTTCTCCGCCTTCGGGGGGGGCCGTGATATGGTGTGCATCCCCGGTGAAGCCGAGGCCCACGATCTCCGCATAGATTTTCACCCCGCGTTTCAGGGCGAACTCGAGTTCTTCGAGAATCAACGCTCCCGCGCCTTCGCCCATGACGAATCCGTCGCGCTGTGCGTCAAACGGCCGGCTGGCTTTTTCCGGCGTTTCGTTCCGCCCGGAAAGCGCCTTGAGGTTATTAAACCCGCCCAGTCCCATCGGGGTGATGGGCGCTTCCGATCCGCCACACACCATGGCATCGGCGTCACCGTACTGAATGATGCGAAATGCGTCACCGATTGCATGTGATGCGGTGGCGCATGCCGAGACGGTGGCGTAGTTCGGCCCTTTGAAGCCATATCGTATCGAAATGTTTCCTGCGGCAATGTCGGGGATAAGCATGGGGATAAAGAACGGGCTGATGCGCCGCGGGCCACCCTGCATGTAGTTCGTAAACTGGGTGTCGTACGTGGTCATCCCGCCAATCCCCGAGCCGTAGACCACACCAATGCGGTCGGGATCGATATCTTTTGTGGACAGTCCGGCGTCGGTAACGGCCATATGAGAAGCAATCGCCGCGTACTGGGAGAAGGGATCCATACGCTGCGTCGTCTTCCTGTCGAGGAAGTCGGACGCCTTGAAGCCTTTCAGCTCACATCCGAAGCGTGTGTCGTACAACGCCGTGTCGAAGTAGGTGATGGGGGCGGCACCGGAGGTGCCGTTCATCAAGCTCTTCCAGAAGTCGTCGACATTCAAACCGATCGGTGTGAGCGCGCCCAGTCCTGTGACCACAACTCTGCGCTTCCCGTTCATCATCGTCCCCTCTGATCCTTATGATTCATCAATTCCCGGCCGCAATGGGGTGGATTGCAGGGGTGGTATCAGGCAGATTTCGATTGGATGTACTTGATGGCATCGCCGACCGTTGCGATTTTCTCGGCGTCCTCATCCGGGATCTGAAGGTTGAAGGCTTTCTCGAATTCCATGACCAGTTCAACCGTGTCCAGGGAATCAGCACCGAGGTCGTTGGTAAACGATGCTTCGGGTGTAACCTGCCCGTCGTCGACACCGAGCTTGTTCATGATGATCTCTTTCACCTTTGCCGCAACGTCTGCCATGACGGAGCCTCCTGTATGATGATGGAAAACATGGAAAACTATGAACACACAACCCTGACTACATCGTCATTCCCCCGTCGATGGCGAGGACCTGGCCGGTGATGTAGTCGGCCCGGGGCGACGCCAGGAACACCACCACGCCTGCCACCTCTTCCGGCTTGCAGCCGCGTTTCAGCGGTATCACGTTCAGGAATGCCGCCCGGTGTTCCGCACTCAGCACCGCCGTCATTTCGGTCTCCACAAAACCGGGGGCAATCGCATTGACCGTAATATTCCGGGGAGCAAACTCCTTGGCAGCCGATTTCGTGAGTCCGATCAGGCCGGCTTTTGAAGATGAATAGTTGCTCTGCCCCACATTGCCCATCAGCCCGACAACGGAGCTGACGTTGATGATCTTTCCCTTCTTCTGGCGCATCATAATGCGGCCGACGGCCCTGGTGGTGATGAAGGAACCCTTGAGGTTGACGTTGAGAACCGCATCCCATTCATCGTCGGTCATCCTGACCAGGAGTTTGTCACGCGTGATGCCGGCATTGTTTACCAGGATGTCGATTCGACCGAGCTCGGCGGTCACTTCGTCACATGCCTTTTCTGTCGCGGCGCCATTGGTGATATCCACCGCCTTCTCAACGACCTTTCGGCCGCTCTTCCGGAGCGAAGCCACAAATTCCTGAAAATCGTCAGGAAACGCCCTGTCGAAAATCGCCACATGAGCGCCTTCTTCGACGAACTCTCTGGCGATGGCCCGGCCGATTCCGCGAGCACCGCCGGTAACAATTGCCACCTGATCTTGAAGGAGATTCATGCTATCGGTTTTCCTGAGTCTGGTTGGGCAAGCATCGACCCTAAATATTGTGAGAACTTCCCTCTTTTGCAAGTCCACGGCTTCGATAATGCTCCTCAAGCCGCTCATACCCTTCCTGCCCGAGCAGATGAACGAGTTCATCACGGCAGGCGCGGAAGAGCGGGATTGAGAAATCAGGCTGTATGGTGCAACAGGGCTGTTCGCCCTGCAGCATTGGATCAAAATTCACGAGATTCCCCGAGACCTCTATCGGAAACAAGATGCAAAAAAGGGGTTTCCAGGCCCAGCGGTCCAGCCCGTGGGCTGTGGCAGCGACCTGGATGGAGCATCTCCCCAGGCTATCGAGAAACGCGCATTTGCCGTTACATTCCTCTGTCCCGATGCATTGTCCCGAGGGGAAATCCGAATCCTCGTGTTCCGAGGGTTCAAACCAGAGCGCAGGATCCCGGGGTTGCGTGGCATCCATATGTTTCTTGATGATGTCCTGAAACTCCATAATCCGGTCCCGTTCGGCAACATCAGCATACACACCGCCCTCACAGCAGACGGACGTGCATGTGCAGGGTCCGCCGCCTTCCGGGAATCCCTGCGAGAAGAGTTCGTCAGAAAACGTGTATTGATGTACCCGCAACAGGGAATCCCGGTTCACTGCTCACCTCGGTTTTTCATGATGTCGGCGAGCTTGTCGTAGCCGGAAGTCAGGACGGATGTTTCAGTCCGTTTCACCAATCCCTGGAGGACCTTTCCCGGCCCGATCTCGATAAAATCTGTTGCGCCATCGCGCACCATGTTGCGCACGGTCTGTTCCCAGCGGACGGGGCTGGTGAGTTGCCGGTACAGGAGGTCTCTGATGGCAGCAGCCTTTGTGACAGGTTCGGCAGTGACGTTGGTGTAGACCGGGATCCGGGCATCCTGGATTTCCGTCCGATCCAACGCCTGTTTGAGTCCCTGGCGTGCACCTTCCATAAGCGGCGAATGGAACGCGCCGCTTACCACGAGCTCTTTCGCCATTTTTGCCCCCCGGGCCCGGGCCAGTTCCATGGCCTTCCGGACGCCTTCGACGGAACCGGAGATGACAATTTGTCCGGGTGAGTTGAAATTCGCCGGTTGCACGATACCTGCGGCGGATGCTTCACGGCAGAGTTCTTCTGTGACCTCCGGGTTGAGTCCGACCAGGGCTGCCATCGTCCCTTGTTGGTGTTCGCCGGCCTGTTGCATGAGTTCTCCCCTCAGCCGAACAAGGCGCAGGCCGTCCTCGAAGGAGAGAGCCCCTGAGACCACCAGGGCCGAATATTCACCCAGGGAGTGTCCGGCGACCATCGCCGGGGTAATATGGGTGAGCAAACGGGCGGCGACCATACTGTGCAGGAAGATCGCGGGTTGGGTATTCCGTGTCTGGCGCAGTTCTTCTTCAGGTCCTTCGAAACAAATTCTGCTGAGTGGTGCGCCGATAATCCGGTCAGCCGCTTCAATCATTGCGCGGGCCCGGGCATCCTGCTCGAAAAAGTCGCGGGCCATGCCCACGTACTGGGCACCTTGTCCCGGAAAGATGAACACGATCGTTGACATAGGGGAGGTCAGGAGATGTTTTCCGCGGACCAGCGGATCAGGACGGATCCCCAGGTGTATCCCGCTCCGAATGCCGCAAGCACGATCTGCTGGCCTTTGCGCAGTTTGCCTGCTTGCCACCATTCCGAGAGGCACAGGGGAATCGTGGCGGCAGTGGTGTTGCCGTACCGGTCGATGTTGATCATGACTCGTGATTTGTCGAGTGCCATACGTTCGGCGGTGGCATCGATAATCCGGAGATTTGCCTGGTGGGGGACCAGCCAGTCGATGTCCTTGCCGGTCAGGTTATTACGTTCGAGGATTTCCACCGAGACATCCGCCATGCCGACCACGGCGACCTTGAAGACCGCCTTCCCATCCTGATACAGGAAGTGCATGTTCTTGTCGACCGTTTCGTGGGTTGGAGGATTCAGGCTTCCGCCCCCGCGCATGTGGAGTGCAGGTTCTCCCGCGCCGTCACACCGGAGGATGTGGTCGATGATGCCCGCCGAACCGTCTTCGCAAGGCTCGAGCAACACCGCAGCTGCGGCATCACCAAAGAGGATGCAGTTATTCCGGTCAGTGTAATCGGTGATCGAACTCATCTTGTCTGCCCCGACCACCACGACGCGTTTGTGCGTGCCGCTTTCGATGAACTGCGCCCCGGTAATGAGCGCAAACAGAAAGCCCGAGCAGGCGGCCGAGAGGTCGAAACCCCATGCATTGGAGGCCTGAACTTTTTCCTGGATCAGGCATGATGTTGCCGGGAAAAACATATCGGGCGTTACGGTCGCCGTAATGATCAGATCGATCGAGTCGGCCGGAATACCGCGCTTGTTCAGGAGATCCTGTACCGCCCGGGCGCCCATGTCCGACGTCGCGCCGTTTTCAAGAATCCGGCGTTCACTGATGCCCGTGCGTGTTCGAATCCATTCATCCGTCGTGTCGACCATGGTCTCGAGGTCGCGGTTGGAAAGGATTTTTTCCGGAACGTAGTGCCCGACCGCTGTAATAGTTGCTGTCCGCTTAGGCATCGATCTTCGCGAGTGATTCCTGAATATGAGTGTTGACACCCTTCAGCACCATTTCTTCCGCTTTATAGATCATGTTCTTGAATGCCAGGGGGGAAGACTTGCCATGGCCGATGATGACAACGCCGTTTACGCCGAGAAGCGGTACACCGCCTGTCTCCTGGTAGTCGAGGGGTTTCATGACGCGTCTGAGGGCGTTACGGGCGAGCAGGCCGATCATCGAATTCCATAGAGAGCCCGCCGCGAAGGCCTTAAATTTTGCCTTCAGGAAGCCGGGAACGCTCTCCCCGAACTTGAGCAGGATGTTTCCCACAAAGCCGTCACAGACGACAACGTCGAGATCGCCGCTCAGCACATCACGCCCCTCGACGTTACCGACAAAATGCAGACCGCTTGTGCGGAGGAGTTTCAGAGCCGCAAGGCTCACGTCGTTTCCTTTGGAGTCCTCTTCGCCGATGCTGAGCAGGCCGACGCGCGGGGAGGGTATCCCGCGCATGGCAGAGACGTACATCGAACCCATGATGCCAAACTCCAGCAGGTGTTGCGGACGGCAATCGACGTTGGCGCCGGCATCCACAAGCAAGCAGGGGGCGTTGGCGGTCGGCACGAGCGCGCCGATCGTGGGACGTCCGACACCCTTTATGCGTCCCAGGATCAGCGTACCGGCGGAGAGCACGGCGCCGGTATTGCCCGCGCTGATAAAAGCGTCTGCCTTGCCGTCCCGGTGCACGTTCAGGCCAACGGCGATGGAGGACAAACGTTTGGTCTTGAGTGCGGCGGTCGGAAGGTCATGCATATCGATGACCTCGGGCGCATGGACCACGGAGTACAGGTCTTCGGGGGGTGTGATTCCTCCCGTTGCGCGGCTCTGATCACGGATCGCGGCGCGAATGATGTCCTCCGGGCCGACAAAGACGAGGCGCAGTCGTCCCCCGGACTCTTGGAGAGCCCCGCAGGCGCCCGCAATGACATGCGCGGGAGCAAAATCCCCGCCCATTGCGTCCACCGCAACGGTGATATACGTGTGCCGGGAGTTCAAGAAACGGCCGGACGTGCGTGTAGCGTGACGGCGGTTACGTTAGGAAGCTTTGGGTACAACGATGGATCGCCCGTTGTAGAACCCGCAATTCGGACAAGCCCTGTGGGGAAGCTTGTGCGTGTGACAATTCGGGCATTCGGCCGACGCCGGTGCGGTAGCCTTGTAATGCGTCCGGCGTTTGCGCCCGCGGGTCTTTGAATGGCGTCGTTTCGGATTCGGCATGGCAGTACACTCCTTACCTTCTGATAGTCTTGCTCAGTTACTTTTTTCGTCGGTGAAGCCGCGCAGTGCGTCCCAGCGCGTGTCCACCGGTTCCGGGGGGCACGCGCACGGACCGGTGTTCAGGTCGGCTCCGCATGACGTGCACAATCCCCTGCAGTTGTCGCGGCAGAGCAGCTTGCGTGGTACTGCGAGCAGGACCATTTGCCGGACATCTTCGGCAAGATCGATGCTCGACAGACCCGGAGGGATGACCTGCACTTCTGCAGGGTCAAGATTCCCGGCGTCGATTTCATCCTGCACGTAATACATCTGGTACGTAATGCTCAGAGGAAAAGTGAAGGGCGCTGCACACCGGTCGCAGAGAAACGACCCCGTCGCGCGGACGGTAGCGCTCAGGTACAACTGCCTCCCGTTTCTCTGCAAAGCCGCATCAACATCGACCACTTCGGAAAACTGCTCACCGAGCTCCAGGGTCACGGCTTGCTCTCGAAACTGATACCGGTGGAGCCCCTCGGAGAGCCCCCCGATCTGTATCTTCATCTTCCTCCACCAGACGCTCAAATGGGGCTTCAAGGCCCCATTGTCAACCCGTACTCAAAAAGTATGACAGTATACCCAGAAATTCCATCAGAGTCAAGGCCTCCGACCTGTCCTCGAATCGGGGGCAAAAAACCCTACTCTCTGCTCCAGACGGTGATCTCTCGGTCGGTCCTGGTGCGGGGGGCCTAGCGGACAGCTTCCGCGTGTTCCAGGAGTTGTGTCTGGACGTGTTCTACCGTCTCGGCGAGCGCCTCCCGGAACTTTTCGAAATCCTCCTTATAGAGGAAGATCTTATGCTTCTCGTATTCGTCATCACCCACACGTTTGCTCTCGGTGATAGTAATGTAGAAGTCCTTCTCCGACTTGGTCGATTTGACATCAAAGAAGTAGGTCCGTTTTCCTGCCCTTACACGTTTTGTAAAGATTTCATCCTTGTAACCGTCGTTCTCCAAAGTCTCCTCCTTGTACGGGAATTGTGAGTGAACCGTTCCGCCCGCCCCCTGGGGCGGAGCGTGCGCCGCTACTGTTTGATGACGGCGATTTTTCCTGTGGCCACGGCGCTTCCATCCTCCGCCGATGCAATCACGATGTACACCCCGGATGGGACAAACGCTCCTTCGCTATCTTTGCCGTCCCAGAATCCGACGAGGCCTCCCGGTGACTTGATATCGCGCACCACCCGGCCGTCAATGGCGATAATCTTTAAACTCGCATTCTTCACCAGCCCGCTTACGGTCACGAGTGTGGTGGCAGGGACCAGAAAGGGGTTCGGATACACGGTGAGGGCATCGAACGCTGCCTTCGGCGCCGCCGCGGCTGTTGTCAGGCTTGCCAGGCCGTATGGCGTCCCGAAGTATGCGGTTCCCGTTTTCTGATCGATCGCGATGCTCTTCACATCGTTGTCGATGACCTTCCCCTGTGTGTTTTCCACGGTGTACGAGGCGAGTGTTTGCGTACCGTCCGGGGACAGCAGGAAGACCCCTTCCGTGGTGCCCACCCATTTTTGATTCAGCGGATCCACCGCGATGGTGTTGATAACCAGACCATTCAACGGTTTGTATGCGGCGATGGCGTCCTTGCGGATCGGATTGGAGGGATCCAGAATAATCGTAATACCGCGGTCGGTGCCGACCCAGAGATCGTTGTCCCGGTCCACCACAATCGTCTTCACTTCATTGCTGGGCAACCCATTCGCGGTCGTGATATGGAACGCCGCAGTGCTGTCGAGCGTACCGGCGTTGCCGAGGCTGATGATACCCCGGAAAGCGCCGTCGCGCACGGTCGCCCAGAGGTTGTCGAAGGCGTCAACCGCGAGGCACCGATCCACGGGGCGGTCCATCAGACTGTTCACCTTGATGCCACCGATCGATACAGGAATGTTTTTCCATGTTCCGTCTGCGCGGCGCGTGCTGATCAGGTTTTTGTCCGCCGCCAGCACCACGCTCATCCAGGCGTTGCCCCGGCTGTCGCACACCACGTTGCTCACAACGATGTAATTCGTGTCGTTGGAAATGCCCATCATGCCAACGTTCCGACCGAAGATGCGCGATGAATCGATCCGTGTGCTGCCCGGAAGAAGCTCGACGGTGCCCCGGCCGTATGTGCTGGCCCACACGGCTCCATTACACGCCACCGACACCCGATGGACGTCGTTTGTCGGGAGTGCACTGTTCGCCATCGTGAACGTTGTCCATGTCGTCCCGTCGTAGCGGTACAGACCGCGGCCGGACACATCGCCCGAACCGCACCAGAGAACACCTCCTGGATCCACGACCAGGCTCAGGAACTGGTTGGCGTCGGGGCCGTTGGGAACGTGCGAGGTCCATGGTGTGCCGCCGGTCAGGAGCCCGCCGCCGGTGGAGCCCACCACGGGGATTCCCTGCGCATCCGAACTCACTGAAGGGCAAGAATAGGGAAGCGTTGTCCCAAAGAGTGTTGCGGTGTTTTGTGCAGACACCGCGTAGACCTCCTGCGTGGCTGTGGTCACGAACAGGGTTGTTGCCGCCGCCGTGGATGCAAGCATGGACTTGCCGGAGAGTGCGGCCACGGGGACCCACGTGCTGCCGTTTTCGTAATACAGGCCCCCCGTGGTGCCCGCGTACAACGTACCGTTGAAGACCGTTAATGTGCGGGGGATGAATCCCGGTTCCCCCACGGTCTCGAGCGTCCACGACTCGGGCGGAAGAAGATTGGGGTTGCTGAGATTGGCGACAGCCACGCTGTTCACCGTCTGTCCGTCGGAAATACACGCGTAGAGCCTGCCTTTGTGGATTGCCGCGGAGAGCACCGCTGCCCGCGTGTCGGCGGGGACGGACCCGAAGCGGGAATAGGTGTCACCAAATTCGAAGGGGCCTATCCGGAATACACTCAAACCGAAATCCGTGCAAATCAGGGCGGTATCTCCCTGGATAACGATTGCGTTGATTTTCTTGTTGGTCTGGTTTGCCGTGGCAATATCGAGGATGGGGCGGATCGTGCCGGTGGAGGGAGTGTAGACATGCAACACGCCGTTGCTGGTGCCGCTCCAGACATCGCCCGCACCATCGATGTTGACCGCGGTCAGGTCGATGTTGCGGAGTCCTTCGGCGTTGGTGAGCAGGAGGAAATCGTTCGTTTGGGCGTTCCAGCGGAAAAGGCCGCCGGAGGTCGCCGCCCAGAAGGAGGGCCCATCGCCGACCACGCCGCGGACGTCCTTCATTGAGGTGAAGTTTTTCCACGTCCCGGTGGCGGCAACGGCACACACCGGCGCCAGAAGCACCACCACACAGACCCACCAACCGCGCTTCATCATCCTCTTCTCCGCCCTCGCTTCTTCTTCCTACGTGGTCTTGAGTTGTGTAACAACGTGGAGGAGTTCCATGGCGCTCATGGCCGCATCCCATCCCTTGTTGCCCGCTTTTGCGCCGGCGCGTTCAAGGGCCTGCTCCAGGCTATCGGTCGTGAGGACGCCGAAGGTTGTGGGCACACCGGATTGGAGAGCAACCGCGCCGATACCGCGCGTCACTTCGCCGGCGATATAGTCGAAGTGGGGTGTGGCGCCGCGGATGACGCAGCCCAGGCAGATGATTGCATCAACCCGACCGGAATGTGCAAGCTGCAGTGCGGCCTGGGGAAGTTCGAATGCTCCGGGCACATAGACAACGGTGAGTGCGTCCTCCGTCCCCCCGTGACGCAACAGGCAGTCCACGGCACCGTTGAGGAGCTGTGTTGTAACGAGGCTGTTAAACCGGCTGATGACGATACCGAACGTTCGTCCGGTAGCGCTCAGGGTTCCCTGAAGAGTCTTCATATGTGTATTCTCCTTCTCTGAGCCGTCCGGCAATACTCCGGTCAACCGCCAGCGCGTCCCGGCCGCGTGCAGGAATGGTTGCCCGTGGTGGTGCGGCGGTTCAGCGTTGTTTCGCCCGCCGTTGTATGGTTCGCACATGATCCAGGGGAATCGTAAATTTCCCCAGAGCTCCCTCGTCGCTCCTGCCGCCGCCGTGAAAATCCGATCCGCCGCACGTCAGGAGGAAGTATGCTTCGGCAATCGCCCGATAGTACGCTGTCTGCTCGGGCGAGTGCGACGGATGGACGATCTCGATGCCGTCCACGCCGGCATGAATCAACTCGCGCAACAGAGTATCCGGGAGAGATGCTCCGGGATGGGCAATGAAGGAAACTCCGCCAGCCTCGGCGATCAGCGCGATTGCCTCCCGCGGCGCCAGCGTCACTTTCTCTTCATACGCCGGACGTCCGAAACCGATGTATCGGGAAAACGCTTCGTGGTACGATTCGGCCAGCCCTGCGGCGGCGAGCGCGGTGGCAATGTGCGGACGTCCCACCGCGGCCCCGCCCGCCTGGTTGAGTACGGCGTGCATGGTCAGCGGCACAGACATTCCATTCAATTTCTCTACCATCCGTTCCGCACGTCGCATGCGTTCAGCGCGCATGGACGCAAGATACTCCTGCAGGGGCGGGTACCCCGGGTCGAGGAAATACCCGAGGAGATGCACGTCTTGCTGCGCAAGGGTTGTGCTGAGCTCGACCCCCGCAATCACTTCGATGCCCAGCTGCATGCCTGCTGCTCTGGCTTCGCCGATCGCGCCGACATGATCATGGTCGGTAATGGCGATGCAGGTTAACCCTGCGTGTCGCGCGCGAGCAACAACTGCCCCGCCAGAAAACGCGCCGTCGGAGTAGGTGGTGTGGATGTGCAGATCAGCCCGCTCATCCATACACCGCGTCGGGAGGTAAAAGAACGGAGAAAGGCCTACAGGTACCTGCTTTTGAACTTCTCATAGTCGTTGATGATCAGCTTACCCCTTTCGATTTCGATATGCCCTTCGCGAATGAACGAGTGAATCATTCGTGAGATGGTCTCGCGCGACGTTCCCGCCATATTGGCGAGGTCCTGCTGCAGGGGAAGCTCATCGATTTCCACGCGTCCCTTGCGGATCTTGCCAATATCGTCCGCAAGCTGCAGGACAACATTCGAGACACGTCCCGCCGCATCTTTCAGGGAGAGGCTTTTAATCATGGCGTCTGCCTTACGCAGACGCAAGGTGAGTTCCTTAAGGAGGGCGATGGCCACCGACGGAAAATCGTGGAGAAGTTTCAGAAAATCCCGCCGGTGAATCATGAAGAGTTCAGACTTGCTGGTGGCGACGACACTTGCCGAGCGCGCCAGCCCATCCAGAATCGCCATCTCCCCGAAGAAGTCGCTTTCCCCCAGGATGGAGAGAATCACTTCCCGGCCGTCGTCATCCATCCGCACAATCTTTACCTTACCCGTGACGATCACAAAAAGGGCTGCTCCCGCCTCCTCTTCCAATAGAATAATGCTTCCCTTTTTGTACTTTTTGCGAACCCCAACTTTAGCGATGGTTTCAAGGTCCATCGGCTCAAGATCGCTGAGGATCGGGACGTTCTTCAAAAATTCCAGGTCGTCCTTCATCGACAAGGCCGCATTGTGTGTCTACCGGTTATGGCGAAATAACAGCTCCTAATACAGAAATATAGAGTCCCCCGGCATGAAAGTCAAGGCGATCAAGAACTTACGGTACCTAAAGGTGGAGTACAGTCGGGATCAGTCCCCCAGGAGAATGGAACAGAAAAGAGCGAAGGCGGCCTGGGCTGTAACCAGTGCAATGGCTGCGGAGGTATCATACCGGTGACGTTGGACCAATAGCGAAACATCGCCCGTTTTCATGTATTGCGCCTGCCGGTCGTCTGCGAGGGTTTTGAAGTAGGCTGCAAAAATGCCCGAAACGACAGTGGCGCCCGCACTCAGGTAGA
>Ga0315273_10007053_pt1 | contig 14048 bp, 13 predicted proteins | sample YL17G02_0_MG_FD_205753 | JGI IMG/M metagenome (GOLD analysis project Ga0315273, IMG submission 205753) | Sediment microbial communities from Yellowstone Lake, YNP, Wyoming, USA - YL17G02_0 | ecosystem: Environmental > Aquatic > Freshwater > Lake > Sediment | place: USA: Wyoming | collected... | reverse complement strand
TCGAGGATCCGGCCCAGCTCGAACGCAGGCGGTCTGGACCCGTCCTGGCGCAAGGGCTGATGAGCTACGAGGTTGCGGCGCGGCACCTGGACCGGGGTATCCGCCGTGTCCTGCACGCGTCCCCACGGGGGCTCAGGTCAGTCGCATGACGCCGATGAACTGGAACGGTGCATCGACACCCCCGCGCGCGCACGAAGCGAACGGTCCGCGTCCCCGGACGGTCGCCGTCGTGGCGGCGCTGCTGTTCCTGGTGATCTACGTCGCCTTCTTCCCGGCAACATACAGCATCGAGGACGAGTCGAACATCATCTCGCTCGCCACTGCCCTCGGACACGGCACCGTGTTCCTGGATCGAGCGGGCATCGACTCCGGCAGGGACCTTCCCGTGCTCGGACATCGGATTTCGAAGTACTCGCCGTTCCATGCGGCGCTGCTCACCCCGGCCATCGCGACGGCCTGGCGGCTCGCGTTCCTGGTCACGGCCGGGTTCGTCCTGCTGGGCGCCTGGATCATCGTCCGGATGCTCGAGCGCGAGGGTCTCTCGAGCGACTGGGTGCTGCTCTACTTCGTCAACCCGGGTCTGCTCTACTACTCTCGGACACTCCTGTCGATGGTGCCGGCGTCGGTCATGGCACTGTTCGGCGTGTCCCTGCTCTTCCGTTCCAGGCCGCGGCCGGTCGCGGGCGCGCTGGCGCTCGGAGCCGCGGCGTTGCTGCACATCTGGCTGGCGCCGGTCGCGCTGGTCATCGCAGGGTGCTGGTGGGTTGAGCGCAGCCGAACGTCCCTGCGCGGGGCCGCAGCGCTGGTTACTGGCGCGGCGCCGGCCGTCCTGTTGATGGGCTTGTACAACGGCGTGACCACCGGCAACCCCCTGGTCAATTCGTACTGGTTGATCGGGCATCAGCAGAACTTCGCGGGCGACCAGTTGGCCGGGTTCGTCGTGTACTACAGCATGGCGCTCCTGTTCGTGCCGCCTGGCGGGTGGATGGCGATGACCCGCCGGTGGGCCGGTTCAGCGGCCGTTCCCCTGGCCATCGTCGCCGTTTTGACACTCGCCTCGTTCTACTACTACCGCGACGGGATGAATTTCGGGGTCGCCGGATGGGTCCCGGGACTGCGATTCCTGCTGCCGGCCAGTCTCCTGGCCGTCGTGCCAGCCGCCCACTGGTGGAACGACGCGGTTCTGCCGATGAATCCCAATAAGAGGCTCAGGTGGCTCGCCCCAGTCTGGGGCACGGCCCTATTCGGCCTGGGCTTCGCCGTCCTGTCGGTCGGCCACCAAGACTACCTGAATGCGCAGCGGGACGCGCAGCGGTTCGTTGCGACCGAGATCCCCGCCGGGGCCCGAATCGTAGGCGGCCCTGGGACGTTCAAGCTGTTCGCACCGGTGGTCGGCCGCTGGTCGGTCGAGTTGGTCGAAGAGGGGGAAAGCCGGCTCGCGGTGCAGCGCCGCGACTGTTATGTGGTGTGGATCACGTCATCGGAGGAACAGGTCGACCCAGGCTGGTTCCGGGATCGTGCCTCACGGGCTACCACGGTGAACAGCTGGATCTGGCGTCGCAAGATCGTCATCGGCCGGCCGGCCGCGCCGGAGCCCCCCGGAAGCGGATCCCTGTCGCGTCCGGCGGGAGGCGGTGACCGCCCTGCCGGGCCGGCCCGGTCGGGACGGTCCGCAGGCCCGCTGGGCCGGGTGGAGGCATCGTGAATCTCGCGACCGCCCTTGTTCTGCTCTCGATGGTCATCGGCGTGTCGATGTTCGTGTCGAGGCGGGTGCAGCCAGGATTCATCGACTTCCTGACCCCGCTACTCGGACTCTACTTCCTGCACAGCGTGACCCGCGCGTGGTTCGACTGGTATTGGCCTGATCTCTATCGCGTGAATGCGATCGTGCAGCTGTCGGGCGAAAGCGGCATCGTGGATGCACTGCTCCTGACCACGGCCTGTCTGGCGGTCCTGACGGTCGCGTACCTGGCGGTCATGCGGTTTGGGGCGGCGAAGCAGATGCCGTCGGCGTCGATCAGCGTGCCGCAGTTCGATTTCGGGTTCGGGCTGCTCTTGTTCGGCTTTGTCTGCCGGCTCCTGTTGCGATTGCGCATCGAGCAGGTGGTGCCGATACCGGATTCGCTGACCACGCCCATCGAAACCCTGGGATGGGCCTCGCTCGCCGGCCTGTTTCTCCTGGCATACCGATCGGGACAATTGGAGAAAGGCTCGGCCGGTCGCGATGCGGCAGCAGTCGTTGCCGTCGTCGGCGCGGTCGCCATCCTGATCGTGGACGGCCGGTTCGCCGTGTCGCGGGAGAATCCACTGCAGCTCGGGCTCGCCCTCCTGTGCGGCAGAGCCATCGGGGGGGGCATGAGACTCCCGAGACTGGCCTTGATCTGCGTCATTGTCAGCCTGCCGGTGTTCGTCTGGATCGGCGCGATGAAGAGCTTCCAGGCCGAGGAACTGGGCGAGGGCCCCGGCTACGTCGAGGGGATCTCTGTGGTCCGCGAGGACAGGCAGCAGAGTCTCACGGAGTTCGTCATCGGTTCGATTCAGGGGCGCCTCCACGGGCTGGACTCGGTCGTGGTCTGCCGCCAGATCGTGCCGGAGATGCGTCCCTTTGAGGAAGGCTCCGTCTGGACGCGGATTCTCGTGTCGGCATTCGTGCCCCGGGCGTTCGCCCCGGACAAGCGGGTCGGATGGGGAAGCCGCTTTGCGGTGGAGTTCTGGGGTCTGCCGGTCGACCAAGAGGGAAGCGCCTCGGTGGGCATCAGCCAGATCGGCAATCTCTATGTCTACGGCGGCGTGCCCGGCTGTCTGTTCGGCATGGCGGTGCTGGGCGCGGGGCTGAGCCTCCTGGCGGAGGCGCTGAGGCGGCGCCGTGACGCGTTCGGCTACATGATGTTCTTCCTCACCGCCATCACCGTCTGCCAGGTGGAGCGCGACCTCGAAGTGACGCTGGGCGGCGTGCTCAAGCTGCTCGCCGTGTTCGGCGCGGCGGTCGCGGTCCGCCGGTTCGCGCTGGACTACCGGCGCGATGACGCGCCGTCTACGGGCAGGGAGGCCGCCGGGCTGGCGGTCGAGGCCCGATGACGGCGGCGGCCATGAAGGTGCTGCTGGTCCCGAGCCTTCGCCTCGAAGGCTGGAAGGCCATGGATCGCTACGCGGACGCGCTCGCCCGGGAACTGCCGCGGATTGCGCCGCGCGGCAGCATCATCTCCGTCGCGCGGAACCTGCGGGCACCGTCGGGTCTCCGCTTCCCGGCCCGGTGGCTGGTCTACCCGAGGCTGGTGCGCTGGTCGGGGTGGGACATCGTGCACGTGCTCGATCACTCGTACGCCCACCTGCTTCACCGCCGGCGAGGCCCGGCCAGAACAGTGCTCACGATTCACGACCTGTTTGCGCTCGATCCCCTGTCGAAGAAGCCAGGTCTGCGGGGCTGGCTGCTCGGGCAGGCCAACCGCTGGGTCCTTTCCGGCGCGCAAAACGCCGATCTGTGCCTGTGCGATTCGACCACGACCTGCGAGGATGTCGTCCGGCACTTCCCGGAGGTCGCGCCCCGCGTGAAGCACGCGCCGCTTGGCGTGGGCGACGAGTTCTTCGTCGCCGATCTTCCAGCCTCGCGCCACGCGGGCCGGGCGTTCCTGGGTACGCCGCCGGAGGCCGTCCTCGTGCTGCACGTGGGCTCGTGTCTCCCGCGCAAGGGCATCGAATCGCTGCTCCACGCCGTTGCCCGACTCGCGCGCCGCATTCCGGACATCCATCTGGTGCAGGCCGGCGGTCCGTTGCTGGGCGGCCAGCGTCAGTTGATGGCCCGCCTGAATCTCGAGGGCCGTGTCACCGAAATCCAGCACGTGCCCGAGGCGAACCTGCCGGATGTCTACGCGGCCGCCGACGTCGTGGCGGAGCCGTCGCTGTTCGAAGGGTTCGGACTTCCCGTCCTCGAGGCGTTCGCCGTCGGCACGCCCGTCGTCGCGACGCGCAACACCTCGCTCAGGGACTTCCCCGAGGCGCTGCTGCAATCGGCGGGCACGGGAACGCCAGGCGAGATCGCCTCGGCTCTGGAACGGGCGATTGTCGACCGAAGCGCCGCCCGCGCGCGGGCGCAGGCGGCACGGGAATGGGCCTCGGCGCACCGCTGGCGCGACGTGGCCCGACAAACGTGGGACGCGTACTCGGCACTCCGATGAAACCCATGCGCGTGCTCTACCTCGAGCCTTCAGGCCTGGTCACCGGCGGGGCCATCGCCCTGCTCCGGCTGGTCGAGGCGACCAACCGGCGCCGCTTCAGGCTCCTTGTCGTGCTCGGCTCCGACGGGCCGCTGGCCGTCAGGTTCCGCAAGGTGCCGGGGTGCCGCGTCCTGGTCCGTCCGTTTCCTGCCGGCCTGGGCCGGATCACCCGATTCAACGTCATCAGCGGGGGCATCTTTCAGGCCGGGGGTTGGTTGCGCTACGGGTTGATGCTGCGCGGGATCGCACGCCGCTGGAAGGCCGATGTCGTGCATACGAACGGCCTCAAGATGCACCTGCTCTCGATCCTGGTCGGCCGCGGCGCCACCAGGCTACTCGTCTGGCACCTGCGCGATCTCGTCGCGCCGCCGTACATGCCGCGACGGACGGCGCTCATCCTGCGGTGGCTTATCGGCCGGATTCCGCACCTGGCGATCTGCAATTCCGAGGCGACGAAGCGGTCGGTCCTTGGCTTGACGGAGGCGGGCGTCGGCGCGGGCGGAGCCGAAGCCGCCTGGCGGCACGTCAAGGTCGTTCCGGACGGGATCGCTGTCGACTGGCTCGGTGAAGCGACGGCACCGCGGCGCGGCCGTCGGCGCGGACTTCGAGTCGTCATGCTCGGCCGGATCGCGCGCTGGAAGGGACAAGACGTCTTCGTGACGGCCGCCGCCCGTCTCTGCGAGCACGATCCCACGACGACCTTCCTGGTGGCGGGGAGCGCAACCACCGAGGCCGATGCCGCGTTCGAGCGAGATCTTCGGTCGCAGGTCGATCGCGCCGGACTCTCGGACCGGATCCAGTTTCTGGGGCTCGTCGACGACGTGCCGGATCTGCTCCGGTCGGTTGATCTCGCGGTCCATTGCAGCACCTCACCCGAACCGTTCGGTCAGGTCATTCTCGAGGCCATGGCCGCGTCGGTCCCCGTCGTGGCGACCGCGCTCGGAGGGCCCGCCGAGATCATCACGAACGGTGTGGACGGGCGCCTCGTCCCGCCCGGCGACGACGAGGCGCTCGCCCGGGTCCTCGCCGAGCTCCTGCGGCACGGCGCGCTGCGCCGACAACTTGCGGCACGCGGTCTCGAGACGGTGCGGAACCGGTTCGGGATCCAGCAGACGGCCCGCCAGGTGGCGGCGGTCTACGAAGAGGGGGCGGCATGATGGGCGCGCGCCTCGTGTCCCCATCGGATTCCCGCACGGGCGACCACGCGCGAGACGCGTCGTTGGCGCCCGTCGCCCGCCGGCGGCGCCTGCGCACGGTCAACGACGCCATGACCGGTCTGCTCCGCGCTGCGGCGGCGGCCCACGAGCGTCGCGACCCGCCGCCGATCGCGAGCGCTCCCCGCAAGGTGCTGTTCGTCAAGCTGGTCGGGCTCGGCGATGCCGTCATGGTCCGGTCGCTCGCGGAGCACCTGCAGCGCGCCCGGCCGGAGGTGGAGATCGGGATGCTCGGAGGTCCCGCCACCGCCGACGTGCTGGGGGCTCTGCCTCGTGTGACGGTGCATCAGTACGATCCTGCCAACCTCGATCGGGGCCTGCGCGCCGGTCTCCGGGTGCTGCGCGCCATCCGGTTCCAGGCGTACGACGCTGTCGTCGATTTCGAGCAGCACCTCGCGGCGATTGCGATGTTCCTGCGCGCCACCGAGATCCCGATCCGGATCGGCCTCGCCTCCGGGAGCCACCCGCGAGCGCTGTTCCAGACCCACACCGTCGAATTGACCGGCGACGAGCGAATGTGGGACGCGTACGCATCGCTTCTTCGAGTCCTCGCGCCGTCCGTCGTTCCTTGGGGAGCCCTTCCCCTGAGGTACTCGCCGGCCACGATCGCCAGTGTGGATCAGTGGTGGACGCACAACGGGCTCGACCGCTGCCGGAAGATCGCGGCCTTCCACGTCGGGTCCGGCGGGCGGAGCGCCGCACGCAGATGGCCCGTGGACCGCTTCGCCGGCGTTGCAGCCGCGCTCTCCGGCGCCAACGCGATCGACGCGGTCGTGCTGACAGGGAGGCCCGAGGAGCGGCCGCTGGTTGAGCAGTTTGCCGGGATGTTCCCGGGCAGGACGGTCGACGCGACAGGCCTCGGGTCGGTCGTCATGACCGCGGAAGTACTGAGGCGATGCCGGGTGGCGATCAGCAACGACACCGGGATCATGCATCTGGCAGCCGCCATGGGGACGCCTACCGTCGGGCTCTTCGGCCCCAATACCCCGGCGAGATACGCGCCCGTCGGGCCACTGACCGACTCCATGTACACGACGCGCGTGCCCTGCAGTCCCTGCATCAACATCCACAACGGCCAGGTGCCCGAGTGCTTCGCACGTGACACCGGCCGGTGCATGCTCGATCTGGACGTGTCGAGCGTCACCGTACGGGTCCTCGCGCTGATCACGCAGCTCGACACGAGGTGCGCGTGACGGCGACCGAGTCGTCGCAGGCTGGTCGCGCGACGATCCGCAGGTTTGCGGAGGCGGCAGGGCCCATGTTCAAAGTGCTCGGCGGCGTCGTGCTCGGCGGGGCGTGCCTGATCGGCGTGGTGCTCTATCTCGGGACGGGATCCCACCGGCTCCCCAAGCCGCCGGCGACCGGTGTGTCGAAACCACCGGCGGAGTACGACTGGAACACCGACACCCCTGAATTCTCGCAGGCGTACCTGCGACCGATTGTCGAGCAGTATCTGCAGACGCTGCCGCCCGGATCCCGGGTGCTTGATCTCGGGTGCGGCAACGGCGCGATGCTGGGGACGCTCCTGGACAGAGGTTGGACTCTGGTCGGGCTGGACATCTCGACGTCCGGGATCAAGCAGGCCCGGAAGCGTTGGCCCGGCGTGCGCTTCGAGGTCGCCGATGCCACAGGGGATCTGGGCGCCCTCGGCCAGTTCGACGCCATCTACAGCACCGAGGTCATCGAGCACGTCGTGCTGGCGCGCCGCTTCGCGCAGAACTGTTTCCGCCTGCTCAAGCCAGGCGGGATCGTCGTGCTCAGTACGCCCTACCACGGCTGGCTGAAGAACGCCGCCATCGCCCTCTCGAACGGCTCCGATGCGCACTACGGTCCCCAGGTCGACTGGGGCCACATCAAGTTCTGGAGCGTGAACACGCTCGGCGGGCTGCTGTGGGACGCCGGTTTCGACGAGCTCGAGTACCAGGGGGCCGGGCGCGTGTCCTACCTGTGGAAGAGCATGGTAATGAAGGCACGCAAGCCGCGGTAGCCCGACATGAAGAGGGGCTTCTTGTGGTTCGGCACCGCGATCGTGCCGGCCGTCAACGGCATCACGGTTCTGGCCGGGGCGCACGTCGTCGTGCTGCGGCGCCCGGAGCGCCGCTGGATCTGGCAGCTGCGCCCGCCGGGTCTCCCACGCAGATGAACGGCCCGCCCCGCGGGGACCTTTTGCGCGTCGGCCTGGTCGCGCACGAACTGACCGACGAACGAGGCAGGGGTCTCCAGGCGTACACGCGAGGGCTTGCGACCGCACTCGAGAGAAGCGGCGCGGTCGAGGTCGTCTATTTCTCCCGGAGTCCCCTCGCCGCCTCCGCGAAGCATCTGACCGGCCACCGCGAGACCTGGATGGGATCGCGGGAGTTTCTATGGGAGCAACGGGAACTTCCACGGCGAGCGCGACGACTGGGCGTGAACGTCCTGCATGCGCCGGGCAATCGGGGCCTGCCAGCCTTCGCGCCGTGCCCGACCGTGCTGACGCGCCACGACGAGATCGAACGAACGTGCCCGCCCGACTTCCCGAGGTCCTTCAAGTCCGACGTGCGGCGCAGGTACGCGGACTTCGTGTCGGTCCGGGCGGCGGCCCGGATCGTCGCCGTCTCGGCGACATCGGCCCGAGCTGTGGCCCGCGAGTGGCCGGGCGCGGCATCGAAGATCGTCGTCGCCGGCGAAGGGATCGACGATCGCTTCTTCGAGGCCGTGCCGGCGGCCGACATCGCACGGGTGCGCAGCGCCTACCGGCTGACGGGCGACTACGTCTGCTACCTTGGGGGCTTCGAGCGGCGGAAATCGGTCGACGTGCTGGTCAACGCTTTTGAGTCGATGACGGCGGGCACGCACCGGCTCGTGCTGGCGGGACATCCCCGCGGGCTGGCGGACGCAGTCCGCGCCCGGGTCGAGCGCCTCGTCTCGGCCGGCCGGGCGGCCTTGCTCGGCTTCGTGCCCGACGAAGACGTGGCACCGCTGGTCGGCGGCGCCGTGGCGTTCGCCTTCCCATCCAGTCACGAGGGCTTCGGCCTCCCTGTCGCCGAAGCGATGGCGCTTGGCACGCCGGTGATCTGCTCGAACGAAGACGCGCTGTCGGAGGTGACTCAGGGGGCTGCGCGGGTGTTCGAGGCCGGGGACGTCGAAGACTGCCGGCGGGCGCTGGAAGAGGTGCTGGGAGACGCGCAGTTACGCAGCAGGATGGCGGAAGACGGACGCGGCGTCGCGCAGCAGTATGCGTGGGCGCGCGTGCTGCCGCGGTATTTGGATCTGTACCGGAGTATCATCTAGTCGGCATCGACGGCCGCCGTTGCCTGGACCCGCAGGGTGGCATCGCCGGGCCGGGATCCTGTCGTGATGACTGTCGTGTTTCTCGCCCCGAACCCTCCCGACCCCCGAGGACCAACCGGGGCCCGGTGCTACGCGCACCTGGTCCGTCAGCTGGTCGGCAGGGGCCACCGGGTTCGCTTCATCGTCAGCGGACGTGCGGCGGCGCGAGATCTGTCGGCAGCGACCGCCTTCGTGGACGGGCCATCGGGCGCGTTCTTTCTGCGGGCCGTTGAACCCGCGCGCGAGCCGACATGGCGCCGCAAACTCCGCAGCGCGATCTGGCCCAATCGTCCGCCTGCCGGCTGCCCGGTCCAAGCGGCGGTGGATGACGCCGTCGGGCAGGGATGCGATGTCCTCCATGTCGAGGAGTCGGCAGGCTGGTACGGCGCGGGGCGCGACCGTGCGCTCCTGTCCGTGCAGCACATCGACAGCATCGATCTGGCCGGGGAGCGTCTTTGGACCGGTCTGTCCGGCTGGAAGGAGGCGGTGCAATCCCGCCGGCAGGAGACGCAGGTGATACGGGGCTACTGCCACATCCGGTGCCTGACCTCCAGTCTGGCGGACGCGGTAGGGCAGATCAACCCGGGCGCGTCCACGTATGTCGTGCCCCCGGCGCTCGACCTGGCTGACTACCCCGTGCTGCCCGAGCCGGCGGGCGAGCCCACGATCGGAATGATCGGCTCGATGTTCTGGCACCCGAGCCGTGAGGCGGCGCGTCGGCTCATCCGCGATATCTTTCCTCTGGTTCGCCGGGAGGTTCCCAACGCGCGCCTGCTCATCGCCGGCTGGGTGGCCCACCGGTTCCTCGGCGCTTCGGCGGGTACAGACGGCGTCGAGATTGTGTCCGATCTGCCGGACAGCGAGAGCTTCTTTCGCCGAATCCACGTCCTGCTTTACGCGCCACGACGTGCGTCCGGCGTGAAGATCAAGGTCGCAGAGGCGCTGGCCTACGGGCGCGGCGTGGTAACCACGGCGGACGGGACCGAAGGGCTCGGCCTGACCGCGGGTGACCATGTCCTGGTCGGCGCCACCGATGCCGAACTGGCGTCGGCCGCCTGCCAGCTCCTGCGCGATCGCGAACGCCGCCGGCGTCTCGCAGTGGCCGGACGTCAGGTTGTCGGCGACCTGCTCTCTCCGGAGCGGACCGCCGGACAGATGCTCGAGGTGTACTCCTCATTGTGCCTCGGACGATGACAGCCGGACTCGTCGTGACCCACACCGGGCAGCCGACACGCCGCGCGGTCCTCGTCCTGCCCGAGCCTCCGTACCCTGCGGACTGCGGCAACGCGCTGCGTGACGTCCAGCAGGTGGCGCTGCTCTCCCGCCTCGGCTACGAGACGATCCTCGTGTGTGCCAGGCCCCGCCCGCCCGCGCGTCGCCGCGCGGACCGACGCGACGCGCCGGAGGGAGTCACCGTTCGATTCCTGAGCTCGCAGGCCGTCTCCGAATGCGAACGTCCGCTCGCCACGATCCTGCGGAAGGCGTCGTACCTGCGGCCGCGAAACGCCGCGCACCCGTTCGGATGGTGGCTGCGATTCTACGAGCCCGAGCATCGACTGCCGGCGCTCATCAGGGATCTCGATCCCTCGGCGGTGGTGCTCCGATCCGTGTACGTGCAGTATCTGCCGGCGATCAGGCAGGCGGTCAAGTGCCCGATCGTCGTGGACTGCCACGACGACGACCTGCAACTGGCGGCCGAGATGGTGCGGTCCGTGCCCGCTTACCGGCGCGCCGGTCCCTGGGCAAACGCCATCGGAGTCCAAAGCGCGCTCGCGCACGCGCTGCCGCTTGCCGATGAAGTGTGGGCCGTTTCAGCGGCGGACGCGTCCGGCCTGAAACGGCTTGCCGGCGGACGGCCCGTGCTCACGGTGCCCAGCGGCGTGGACGAAGGGCAGGTCGCGGTGGCCAGCGTGGCCGGACGAAACGGGATCGGCGCCATCGTCGCGAACTATGCGTACGGGCCCAACCTCGCCGGCCTCCAGTGGTTTGCCGCCAGGGTCTGGCCGCTGATCCGCGCGCAGGTCCCGTCTGCCGAACTCTGGCTGGTCGGGGATGGTGCGGGCGACGCGCTGGCCAGGTTGTGTCAGCGGCATCCGGGACTGCGCACCTTCGGCAGGATGCCGGACCTGTACTGCGTGTACCGCGACGCGGGCGTCATGCTCGCGCCGCTTCTCCAGGGTGGCGGCAGCCGGCTGAAGGTGGTGGAGGCCTGGCGGAACGGGAAGGCGGTGGCCGGGACGAGCAAGGGGCTCGAGGGGCTCGACGCGCCATCCGACGCCGCGGCGGTGGCCGACAACCCTGAGCGCCTTGCGGCGGCCATCGCCAGTCTCCTTGCCGACGAACACGCACGCCTGGTCATGGGGGCGCGCGGCCGGGAGTTCGTCGCGTCGCGCTACGCCTGGCGCGTCATTGCCTCGACGCTGCAGGATGCCTCGGTGATCGGTCGGCGTGAGGATCCGGTGGGGAGGGTTTCCATGGCTGCTGTGTCGAGGAGCGCGCCGTGGGTCTGGTAGGGTCGATGGCGAGCGATTTCCGGTTCTTCCGGGAGTCGTGCGATGGGCGGGCCGACGTCGCCCTGATGAGCTACGGGTTGTACCCCGTCCTCCTCTACCGCATCGGGCACCGCGCCCAGCGCCTCCCGTGGGTGTTGCGCATGCCGGTGCTGTTTCTCTACCATCTCTGCCGGATCATGACCGAACTGGCGTTCGGCGTTTCTCTGGCGCGCACCGCGGAGATCGGCGTCCCGCTGATGATTCACCATCACGGCCAGATCTTCGTGGCGCCGGGCTGCCGCATCGGCGCGCGCTGCCAGATCTACCACGGCGTCACGATCGGGGAACGCGGCGGGCGCCAGGCGGGCCGCCCGACGATCGGGGATGACGTCATCGTGGGGGCCGGGGCGAAGATCCTCGGTCCCGTCCATGTCGGCAGCCGGGCTCGGGTCGGTGCGAACGCGGTCGTGGTGGACAACGTGCCGCCGGGGAGCACGGTGGTCGGCATCCCCGCCCGGCCCGTCCAGCGCACGCCGGAGCAAATGTCGTGAGATTCCTGCAACGCCGCGAATGGAGGCAGATGGTGGTCCGGTACTCCGGTTGCGTACTCCTGATCCTGCTGGCGGCTGGTCCAGCCGCGGCCCAGGACGAACCTGGCAGCCCCTCGGCGGCCGCCCGATTCCGGCTGGGCCCTCTGGCGTTCTCGCCGGCCATCGCGCTGAATGACGTGGGCATCGACTCCAACGTCTTCAACGATCCAGTTGATCCCAAGGGGGATTTCACGATGACGGTGATCCCGAAGGTCGACCTCTGGCTGCGGCTGGGCGCCGCCCTCGTGTCGGGCCGGGCCGCCGTCAGCTACCTCTACTTCCACGAGTTCGCCAGCGAGCGCGCCTTCAACACCGACAACGCGGTCAAGCTGGAGTTCCCGGACGCGCGGATCCGCCCGTACGTGTCGGGCACCTACGTCAACGCGATGGACCGCCAGGGCTACGAGATCGATGCGCGGGTGCGACGCGAAGACGGGACCGGCACGGTCGGGCTTGACGTGCCGATCGGGAGCACCCTGACGATCGGCGTGTCGGGCGCCAGGGAGCGGATCCGCTATGACGACAGTGCGATCTACGACGGCGTCTCTCTGGCACAGTCGCTGACGCACGACGCGGACGTGGCCAAGGCGTCGCTCGGCGTCCGGGTCGCTCCGCTCACGACGTTGCTGCTGGAGGCGGAAGCCGCGTGGGACTCGTTTCCGGGCGCACCGGACAAGAACGCCGAGAGCGTCCGCCTGGTGGCGGGGATCGACTTCAAGCCGTTCGCGCTACTGGAGGGCGGCGCACGCGTCGGCTTCCGGGAATTCAACATTGCGAATCCTCTAGTACCGGACTTCTCAGGCCTGGTGGCGCTGGTCAATCTGGCCTACCCGATCACCGAAGGCACGCGGGTCGAGGTGCGCGGTCAGCGAGACGTCAATTACTCGTACTCGCTGGAGGAACCGTATTACGTGCTCTCCGTGATTACAGGCACTGTCACGCAGCGCCTGTTCGGCCCTGTGGACCTCAAGGGCAGGGCCGGGTGGGAGCAACTCGAGTACGTGGCCGCCGCCGGCACCGCGGCGCCCTCCGCCTCGCACACTGACCACGAGACGCAGTATGGAGGCAGCATCGAGTTCCGCCTGGGCGAGGCGAGGCGCCTGGGGTTCAATGTCGACGTGTACCGGCGGCGATCACCCATCGACGATCGCAACTTCGACACGATCCGCGCCGGCGTGTCGCTGTCGTTCGTCTTCTAGGTACCGCACGCCATGTTTCCAGCACGCACCCGGACGGTGAGGACCTGAGCGATGGCCACGGATCCGTCAGCCGAGCGATTCCGTCGCTACTGGACGCGCCTCGAACTGCGCGAGAAGGCCTACGATGTTCCCGCTCCCTGCATCTCGTGGAGGCGGGTGCCCGGACTGAACGAGGTCGAGGCGCTGGTGTGGGCCACCGTGCGCGGGGCCTCGACCCTGCTGGACTACGGGTCGGGAGACCAGCGCCTGAAAGGGAAGCTCCTCGAGGTCATCGAACACCTGCCCCTCGAGGCGGGCCTGGCGCTGCGCGATCGGCTCGTCGACCTGCTGGCGCCGGGAGGGGTCCTGGTGCTGAGTACGCCGAATCCGGCGTGCGTCGTCTCGCCGTTCGCGGAGGACGAGACCCACCTCCGCCTCTACCCGCTCCGCGATCTGGTCGCCTGGGCTCGGGGGCGGGGTCTGGCCGTGGAGGCCAGACGCGTGCAGCTGCTCCCGCCCCGGATCTCCGTCGGCTTGAGGATGCGCCTCCTCGCCCGCAGGGTCCTGTGCGCGATTCTGGGCGCCGACCGCGCCGATGGATTGCTGCTGATCTGCCGGCGGCCGCCGGCCGGGACCCAGGCCCGAGACGCAGCGGACCTCGGACGGCGCGGAGAATCGGCGTACTCCTGAGGATGAATACTGTCATGCGCAACCGATTGCGTGACCTGGCCGTCGCAGTGGGCGGCGTTCTTGCGCTGGCCGCATGCCAGCAGGATGCCGCCACGATGAACAAGGACCCGTTCGTCCGGGGCAACGCCCGGATCCAGGGACACTACGGGCGCCAGGACGGCAAGCTCGAGCGGCTCACCTACGACTCGAACAACGACGGGAAGACCGACACGTGGGCCTACACCAGCGCGGCCGTCATCGCGCGGATCGAGATCGACGCGGATGCCGACGGCAAGGTTGACCGCTGGGAGTACTACACCCCCGGGCAGACGCTCGAGAAGGTCGGCTTCTCGCGCGGCAATACGGGGACGCCTGACGCCTG
>Ga0315273_10007052_pt1 | contig 14048 bp, 12 predicted proteins | sample YL17G02_0_MG_FD_205753 | JGI IMG/M metagenome (GOLD analysis project Ga0315273, IMG submission 205753) | Sediment microbial communities from Yellowstone Lake, YNP, Wyoming, USA - YL17G02_0 | ecosystem: Environmental > Aquatic > Freshwater > Lake > Sediment | place: USA: Wyoming | collected... | reverse complement strand
TAACCATCCCGACTATAGAGGAGGCCGAAGCAACTTATGTTGTGGAGAGGTGGAAGGGCAGTAAAGTCTGACGCGGCGCTCCGGTTTCTACGCCACATAACGGGGATCGCCACAAAACGGGACCATTCGGCGAGAGTGCTTGGACCGCACCCTGTTCCGGACGACGGCAGACTTGGAGTCGAAGTTGCTCGATTTCAAACATTGTCGAGGGTTGTATCAGACACCCCTCGCAGCATGACTCTGCAGCACGGACTTTGGAGCATGACAGCGCGTTAATCAACGACAAGGTTGATTAGCGGAATCCCCATCGTGCACGGATGACCAGCCCCGTATTGATTCACCGAGCTTTCGCGTGGTACTGGGACTTCAATCCGTCGCTGTATTTCAGAATCATGGTTCTCCAAAACCTGGGCCGTGGGACGTAGAAAATGCTGAAGAATGCGAATTCGCCACAGACAGGCAGAGACCCGCTTGACCTGCTGCAGATACCCGCCGAAAAGCCAATCGAAACTCCAAGTATTCTGCCCTGGATTTAGTCCAAGCCAGGATTTTGTCGCGGCAAGCGCGACAAGAATCTCTAAGTTCTTCTAAGTTCTTATGTTAACTTCGGCCCGTCGGTCGAGCACAAACGGGATTTTATGCCGGAACGATGCCGTAAGTATTGAATTTCCACACACGGCTCCTACCAGCAGCAGCGAAGGCTGAGGCCTTTCCGGTGCCTCGCGGGCGGTGGGGCGCGGCGGGCCATGATCTGAGGGGGACTGCTCCAGGGTTTGTTCGACGAAGCCGGCGAGCACTGAGCCGAATCGCCTAAACTGTTATCCGGGGTTATAATAGGCGTCGTGAGTGAGGCGACTACTAATCAAATGGACGGCGTTTTGCTGCCTTTCCTTCAGGCTTCGAACGAGCCGGAAGCCGAGCTTCTGCTCGCTCACCTGCTTGCCGAGCACGCAGATCCTGTCATCAATGGGATCGTCAAATCGGCCTTTGGCCGTTCAACCGCCTCATCGGAGGTCGCGCGCGAGTACCGGGACACGCAGGACGTCGAAGACATCGTCGGTGAAGTCAACACCAAGGTGCTGGACAGGCTGCGCCGCCTGAAGTCGGCACCGCATGAAAATGTCATAAGTGATTTCAGGGGCTATGTGGCAGTGGCGGCTCACAACGCCTGCCACACCTATCTGCGCGGCAAGTACCCGAATCGCACCCGTCTGAAGAACAAGCTGCGCCATCTGCTGAGTCATCATTCGGAATTTGCAGCATGGGAAAGCATGTCCGGTGAGTGGATATGCGGGTTCTCATCCTGGAAGACACAAGGCGTGCCTCCGTTGAATATTGGTTGGATCAACCAGGCCCGGATGGATCCCGGCAGATATGTGGATGTGGGCTCCCCTGATAATACGATCGGCTTGCTGAGGGCAATATTCAAAGGAGCGCAGGCGCCGATCCGCGTCGAAGACCTGGTAAGTCTCGCAGCGGATATCCTGAATGTAAGAGACCGCCCGGCGGGCAGCAAATTCGACGCCGATAGCCAGCGCGTCAAAAACCTGGCCGGAAGACGTGTCGATCCGATTGATGAGGCGGGTCAACGCTTGTACCTGGAGCGGGTGTGGAAGGAGGTCGTGCAGCTGCCGCTTCCTCAGAGAGTAGCGCTACTTCTTGGGCTGAGAGACGAAGAGCGCAGAAGCGTCACCATACTTCTCTCCGACATTCGCATTACAACTTTCCGCCAGATCGCTGAGGTGGTTGGCATGTCGGCCATTGAATTCGCCAACATCGTGAAAGACCTGCCGCTGGATGACCAGGCAATCGCCAAACGCCTGGGTGCCAGCCGCCAGCAGGTCATCAGTTATCGGCTTTCAGCTCGGAGGCGGCTGGCCAGGCGAATGCAATTATTCGATGAAAGTGAGCGATAACGGCTAGAGGTTGAGCGTCTTAGCGTCTTATATAATTGGCTGGAATCCGGCCGTGCATCGGCGCTTTCCGGTGGCGGCGCAAACAGAGAACTGAGAGAGCTGCGGCGCTCCCCGGATCATGGTTGGAAGAGCTGAGGATTTGTGACTAAGCACTTATCGGACATAGACTTAGAGGCCTATCGCAACCGAACGGCTCCGCCGGAGCAGCTTCTTGCGATTAACGACCACCTCGCCGAGTGTGATGACTGCTATGGCCGGTCTGAGTCCCGGGATCATCTTCTTGGTGACGTCAGCCGCGCCATCAGGAGGAATCTCGAAGGGGTTTTACAGGAGCAGGTTGAGCATCCGGACTATGAGCTCCTGACCGGCTATGTAGACGGTACACTGAAGGAAGAAGACTACAAGACTCTCTCAGCCCACATCGAGTCGTGTCAGGAGTGCAGGAACGACGCCGGCGAAATGCGCGCGGTAAAGGCGCGAATCGAAGTGGAGTCCGCGGCCGGCGGAGGGAGCGCTCCTTCGCCTGCAATGGCGGCAGAGAGGCGGATGACGAGGTGGAAGAGGCTGGTTGCGTTTTTTCGGGCACCGGGATACCGGATAGCATTTGAGCTCACCTGCTTCATTCTGTTGATTGCTGCCACGCTGTGGGTAGCAGCCAATCGGTCGCGCCAGCAGATCGCCGGTCTGGAGGGAAGGGTCAACCAGCTTGAGCAGGCGAATGAATCGCTGAAACGCCAGGCCGAAGAAAGTGACCGGTTGCGAGAACAACTGGCCCGCCTGGAACGAGGCGAGCATCCTCAGCCGGGGCCTACGGAGGCCCTGAAGGACGGAAATTACCAGGTCAGGCTTGATCAAAAGGGAGAGCTGCTGGGTTTGGCGGCCCTTCCGATAGGCTACCACGCCCTGGTTAAGGACGCACTGGCGAGCGGCGCCGTCTTCATGCCTGCAGCGCCAACGACGGGTATGGGCCGCGTGGGGACCTTGCTTGGCGCTGCACCTCAGAAAGAAAACTTCGAGCTGATTTTCCCGATCGGCACCACGGTCGAAGATGCGCGCCCGACGTTTGCCTGGCAGACTCTCCCGGGAGCCGGCGGGTACACCATTTTTGTCAGGGACACGGCAAGTGGTGCAGAGATTGAGGGCCAGGTCGGCGCTCGACCTGGCTGGCAACCCGAGCGGCAGCTCGTTCGCGGTCACGTGTATGCCTGGATGGTCGAAGCAAATCTTGATGGGCGGAGGGTGAGGGCGCCGGCTCCGAACAAGCCTTTCGCCAGCTTCAAGGTTCTGGATGCGCAGACGGCCCGGGAGATAAACCTGGCCCGCACGAGCTGGAGCGGCTCTCACCTGCTGATGGGCTTGCTCTATGCCAGGGCGGGACTCCGGAGCGAGGCGGAAAAGGAATTCAGGAATCTGGCGGCTGCAAATCCAGATTCTGAAACGGCGCGAAGACTGTTAAGCCGTGTGGCGGCAAAACACGAGTAACTACCAGCCGTCGCCGACAACTATAAAGCCGGCCCAATAAAATGGGTGGCGATAACCCGGGCTTTTGAGCATCTTCAGCGCAGCTTCTCTCAATGCCTGGGCTGATCCGTGCACACGCGCCGAATCCCTGTTGAGCGATAGCAGAGCCCGATGGAAGTCGATCATCAGTTTTGTCGTGCTATCGGATTCCACGCTCCACTGGCTGACCACCGTAGTGGGACAGCCGGCCACGAATAGCGCCCAACTCATCCCGATGACGCCCTCGCCGGTGCTGATGCGCCCCCGCGCAGTCTGGCAGGCTGAAAGAACAGCCAGGTCGGCCTCGAGGTTCATGTTCATGATCTCGCGGGCTTCCAGCAATCCATCCTCGCTCGAGTCGGACCCGGACTGTGACAGCACAAGATGTGAATAGAGCGGATTCGCCCCGTCCAGGATACCGTGGGTGGCGAAGTGAAGGATTCGGAAGCGCGCCATCTCGGCTTTCGCCCTATCCTCGGTGGCCTGAGCCCCGACAAACACTGCGCTGCGCAATGTTCCATAGAGATTGCCGAGAGTCTCAGCCTCCTTTCTTGCGGCCGGCAATGGCCCGAGCTTTTCATTCCTTTCGACCGCCTTTACTCGCTCGACGGTTTTTGTGGAAAGTGCCGGATCGCCGAATGCCAGGAGCGTCGGCCGGGAAGTGGAGCCCGGGATGACGACGGGTTTTGGCGCGCTGCCTGCCGCCAGGCCTCCTGACTCCCTTTTCCTTATCTCCCGGAGCGTGTTGAGCGACGGCGTATAAAAGATCGCGTGGTTTTCGATAAGGTAACGGCCGGCGCTGTCCTTCAATGCCTGAAATGGCATTTCCCAGAGCACGTCGTCCGGCACCAATATCAGGGTTTTCTTGCCTGCCAGCATTGGAGCTGCTGGCCCGAGCAGGAGCTGGAAGAGTTCAGCCGACGGCTTATCAGTCCCCATGCTGTTGTTTGCGATCCGCTCGCGAAACTGTTCGACCCTCTCCGTCAGGTTTTTCTTGCTGACGTTCACGGAATGCGCCTTGACCTGGATGGTGCCGTCGGCTCCAGCCGCGACGACGAAAACATAGACCTTGTCCTCCAGAACTTCGAATTCGACCACGGCCGCATCCTGAGAAGGGAGTGCATGCATCGCATCCTGGATGGTAAATGGAGCTGACCGTCCGCGATCAACCCTCAGCTCAGGATGGTCTACAAACAGCCTGTCCAGGAACGAGTCATAGTCGACTCTCGCCTTTTCCAGACGGATCTTCAGGTCGCCGATGCGGTTCTTGTCAGAGTTCTTTTGCTGGTATTCCCGGTATAACTGGGTGTTAAGGGCGGCCAGTTGCCCGTCGAGCTTTCGCTCGTTCTCCTTTTCTGCCGGCAACATGGCCTTGGCAATATCGAGTTTCACACTGCCGATAAGGTCCAGCAGCGTGCGGCTTCTGGCCCGCTCTGCGAATTCCAGCGCCTCCTCGGGCTTATTTTGCCTGGCGAGCAGATCGACCATCAGGTAGTAAGGCTCGATCTTGCGCTCGAAGAAAAAGGCCCTTTGCTGCTCCTGTCCGCCGATCCTGCTGCGAATCTGCTCCGCCTTTTCGATCGCCAGGTTCAGATTTTCTCTGGCCCGTTCGTACTGGCGAAGGGCCAGATAGTTCTTGCCGCTCATGGTGAGCGCCAGGTAAGAAAAGTTGGTCTCATGAATTTCGTCCGCGAGCTTTCCCGCCTTGGACGAGAGCTCGATCGACCGTTCAAAATCTCCAAGATCGTAGTAGGCTCCTGCTTTCCACCATGCCAGCTCAGACTGTCGCATTTTGTCGCCAAGCTTCAACGCGATCTGCAGTGCCTGGTCGTATAACTGGAGGGCCCGTTCGGGCTGGCTTTTGCGTCGATGTATGGTAGCCAGTCCTTCCAGGGCTGGAATGACCATGGTTGGCGGCACGGCCTGTTCGGCCAGTCTCAGGCACTCCTTGAAATAGCCGCCCGCAGCTTCGTACTTTCCTTGACGTTCGTTCGCTACTCCAAGGTTACACATTGAGATAACCTCCGCTGCCCGGTCGCCCATCTCGGTGGCTATCTTCAAGCTTCTGGTATGGAGCTCCGTTGCCTTTTCGAAGTCCGCCTGGTCCAGATAAAGGTTGCCCAGGTCAATCAGAACCGTCATTAGTCGGCTCCGGTATCCAGCCTTCTCGGCATCTATTAAGGCTTTGCTGTAGTATCGGAGGGCTTCCCTATGATCGCCGAGGTTGTAATAGACCTCGCCAATACTGATAAGGTTGTCCAGGATTTCCTGTTTATAGCCACCGCTTTGCTTATACAGGATCTCAAAACGTTCAACGGCTCTATGGAGATACTCCAGGGCTGTTGAGCTATCCCCCTTCCAAGCCGCGATTGTGCCCAAGTTGCCACACCCTACGGCCTCACCATATTGATACTGGATTGAGGTTCTATTGGGCGACTTCATCACGAGGGACAGGGATTGGAGGGAGACCTGCTCCGCCTCGTCAAAGCGGACAAGCCTGATATAGAGGACGCCGAGCATACTAAGGTTGTTAATAAGGCTTATCTCGGAATTGCTTTTCGCGCTCAGCCTCATTCCCAGAAGCAGGGCTTCCTCCGCTTGCTGGTAGCGACGCAAGTGCAGGTGAATCGAGCCCACCCGATACTCTGCTTCCGCGAGCAATCCGTCATCCCGGGCTTGTCTTGCTGCCTCCGCCGCGATCTCATAAAGAAACAAGGATCTTGGCCGGTCTCCGGCATCGAAGGTTTTTTGTCCCGCAAGAGTCAATGTCCACCATAGTGTCCGTGCGGCTATCGGGTCGCATTGCCTGACTATGGCAAATGCCTTTGTGGTATCAGCTGGGGTGAGCTTCAGAATGGAGGTGAGTGCTACTTGCGGTTCTCCTGTCTGTTCGAGAGTTTTTTCCTGCGCTATCGTGTCGCAGTGTAGAGCAAGAAGGAGGAGCAGCCAGGCGGCAGCAATCTCGATTATCACATGGGTACGATGGGCGAAAATCCCCAGATCCGCAATGGGATTGGAATTATTACCGCCGCTCGGCAGCAGTTGTACAACGGAGAACGCGGCTGTCCGGGAACATCGGACAGCCGCGTGGATTACGCAAATCAGGCAGCCTTCTTCCACAATTCTCCCGAAGCCCCGGTTGCGATCTTGCGGGCGGCGGGCGTTTTCTGAGAGGGTGTCATCAATGCGCATGCTCACCACAGAAAAAAGTAAATCAATATCCACCACCAATCCGGCGGTGGCGCCGGAGCCGGCGCGGGCTTTTCGGGCCCCGAGCTGCTTTGTGGGTCGGGTGAGGCGAGGGCAGTAACCGGCGCCACGGCGCAGAATACAAATGCCATCAGCAGGCAAAGCGCAATCAGTTTTATCTTGAATGTTTTCACGACGATCTCCTTTCAATGGAAAAGGGGTGTTATATTGTTGCTCCGATCAGGTATTTCTTTATGAATAGGGCCTCAGCGTTGAACGTGTAGTTATAAGTCCAGATGTTCCTGAAACCATGCGCTTCGTCACCGGCGAGAAGGTACCAGACCGGCACCCCTCTTTTTTTGAGCACTGCCGCGATGCGCTCCGTTTCGGCAGCAGACGTCATAAAGTCTTTTCCCCCGATTATCAGGAAACAAGGTTTCTCGATCTTGTCGGCTCTGTTGACGGGTGAGGTCTTTTCCATGAATTTCCTCACCCTTGGATCGCGTTCGTCTCCGAACTCCCGGCGAAATCCATCCGGCTCGTTTTCGGAATTACGCTTGATGAAGGTGGCCAGGTTGGTCGGCGCTATATAGGAAATGACGGCCGAAATTCTGCTTGGATACATCGCCGCGACCGAGAGCGCCACGTAGCCCCCTGAACTGTCCCCTACAACCAAAACCCTATTGGCATCCAGATCGGGTTGCTTCGCAATCCAGTCCAGCAGCGCACCGATATCCTTTATTGAATCGACGCGCAGGAACTGGTCGTCCAGTTTCATGAAGGTCTTGCCGTAGCCGGCGGTTCCGCGGATATTCGGATAAATCCTGGCAATTCCAAGAGCATGGATGAAATAGTTGTCTTCACCCCGATAGTCCGGGCGAAACTGCCTCGTCAGGCCTCCGTGGATATCAATGATGACCGGCCTCTTGCCTGTAAAGGATTCAGGGGGACGATAGAGGAATCCCGAGATCATTCTGCCGTCGAAGCTTTTCCACCGGATCAACTCCGTCTCGCGGAACGCGTCGGTTTTAATGGGATTGTAGGCCTTGGTCCACCTCTCCAGCTTTCCCGTCTCGAGGTTGACCGAAAAGGCGTCCGACGGAAACCTGGTTGACGAGAATTCAAAGCCGAGGTAGGGCAAACGCTTATGCCACATCAGCCCCGAGACTACGCCGGCCGGCATTTCAGGGACCGGAATCTCTTTATGAGTTGCGGTGTCCATCAAGTGAAGCCGCCCGATGCCATCTTCGTTCGATACAAAAGCGAGCACCTTTCGATCCGGAGAAAGGCCAAATTCGTCGACATCCCACTTGAGGTGGTCCGTGAGGAAATCATAATGCCCGGTGGCGAAATCGAGAGCGGTCAGGCGGCGAAACTCGCTGTCACGATCAGTGACAAAATATATGCCCTGGCCGTCCTTCTGGAAGTAAGCGTAGGACCCGTTGAAGGTTTTCTCTCGTCCGGTGGGTGGCGTCAATAAGGTCTTGCGGCCGGTCTCGATGTCGAGCACCCACAGATAGCTCTCATCGGGAGACCTCCAATCCGACAAAATAACTCTACGATCATCCGGAGACCAATCGAAGACCGCCCAATTCTCGCCCTCCGGCTTTGCAATCATCCGACTGTTCTTGGGCTCGAGCGGATCCATTACGTAAATCTCGGTGTCTTTCTGGTCGCGGTGGTTGCACGCAAATGCGAGCAAATTCCCCGAATTCGAGAAGATCGGGTACCTGTTCTTCGACTTGCCGTCGGTCAACAGCGTGACGGTTTTGCTGTTGATATCGTTTCTGTAAAGCTGGTACTCAAAATTATCGTCGGCTGGTTTTGAATAAATGAAGAATCGGCCGCGGGGATCGTAGGAGATTTCCTTGTGCCAGTCGGGAAGCTTGAGAAAAAAGACGGGCGCCTGGCCGGGGTTCTCGACTCTGCTGGCTCCCCAGGTACCGGCCACCCAGCCGCTGACGACCATCTGCGGCTTTTCCAGATCCCATCCCATCAGGGATGATCCGGGAACGGTTCGATAGATACGTGTCTCCGTCCCGAGGGATGCTGGAACGGGAGGTATTCCCTCGTGGACCACGCCGGCAGGGGGGGGTATCTCTGCCGTTTGCGGCCAGCAGATCGGCGAGAATGCGGCGAGGGCAAGAAATATATGCGGAATCCTCATGGCGCTTCGGTCGAGAGAATTGGTTTCTTGTACGGAGCCACGGAATTCATGCCTCAGGGTAATTGCTTTGGAACTGATGCTAACAGTGATACCGATCATAAAGCAAGCAATCGCAATAATGAGAATGGTCGCCACCTGACCTTGTGTCAGTGCGGCAATCTGCGCTCCGACTTGAGATCCAGCCGGGGCTGCCTGCAGATGGATTCTGGGTCACTACTGATCTTGCATCATGGCTTCATGTGGTTAAGACGCGAATAGAGATGGGATGTGGCCATGGTCCCGGTTTTTTTAGGACCTCAGCCGCATTTTCGGCCAACGACAATCGACGACTCCAAGGATGCCGCTGTGTGCAGACGGTCGTGCTTACCGCGCGCAATGATCCGGCCCCCATCGAGAACCAGGATTTGATCTGCATCGCGGATGGAGCTCTGTCGATGGGCGATCACGATGCGCGTGCATGCAAGCGTGTTCAGATTCCGCTCGACGGATTGCTCGGCGTTCTGGTCCAGCTGGCTGGTGGCTTCATCCAGCAGCAGGATGGCCGGTTTGTGCACCAGGGCGCGTGCCAGCGCCAGACGCTGGCGCTGGCCGCCGGACAGGCCCGAGCCGCCCATCGTGCTCTGGTTCCCCCCCAACGGGTCGATCTCGTCGTCGATGTGGTTCCTGAGGCCTGCGAAGCCTGCGGCGCCGCCTTTCCGCCTTCATCCTGAGTAGGTGCGAATTCCACGGCAATATAGCCATGTCGTGGAAAATCAGCTCAATCAGGAAGTGAATAATCGGTGGCGAACACCATCTCCTGGTTTGGAACCGCCATACCTGAGTCTCCAGTCAGAACCGGATGAACATGGATAGTGGACCGTCCGGCGTTGAGATAAATCTGTACCGCGTGGCTACATTACTCTGGAGTTTGCATCTACTCATGACGAAGGCAAAACAGAAATACCCTCTTCACGCGGCGGTTGTCACAAATGATAAATCTCACTTCTCGCGCTGGCAGTTCCCTGATTCTGAGCTTTGTTGTCACGGTCGCGATTGGGGGCCTGGTTTTCCTTCATCTCCGGAATCGCCCCGCCCTTGCCTCGGGGGACCCGTGTCCCGCCTTCCGGTTGCATACGGTCGACGGTCGTTGGCTCACACGCGACGACCTGGCAGGGAAGGATGCCGCTCTATTGTTTCTGCATCCCTCGTGTCGAGTGTGCCGGTCGACCCTGTCCCGGCTCTGCACCGCGAATAAGCCCAAGGCCAGGGTGATCCTCGTTTCCCTGGCCGATGATTCCCTGACCGAGGCCTACGCCAAATCCGTGTGCTCATTGGGAACCTGGACTTGCGGGGAGGATGGGGCTGCGTGGCGGTTGTTTGGGATTCGGGCCATACCGACCCTGGTCGTACTGCGACCTGACGGAAGGGTGGAGCACGTTTCGGTCGGCTCCAATGTCAGTTCCGATTTCTTCAAGTATATCGGCGGACATGACGAGATTACGAGAACCGCAAGCAGAGGACGAATGCCATGACCAGAAAAATGGCTGCTGTAGTTCTTCTCTGTCTTGCTTTTGGACTGGCTTCGGCCGCACTGATGGTCCAGCAGGTTTATTCCCGGCCTGAGCTGGCCAGGAGGCTCGGGGCGTGGTGGAGCGGCGCGCAATACCTCGGCAGCGACGGGGTTGAACTGCAGCGTTCTTCCAATGACTGTGGTCCGACGGCCCTGAAAATGGTCTGCGACCACTACGGGGTCTCCACTACAGGCGAAGGTCTGGCAAGGGAGATGAGGATGGTTCACCAGGGAGTGACACTCCGCCAGTTGCAGAAGGCCGCCCAGGGAAGGGGTTTGGCCTGCGATGCACGGCCGGCCACATTTTCTGAACTGAGCGCAAGCGGTGAGCCGGTGATTGTGCTCCTTCGAAGCCGGCACTTCGTGGTCATCGACCGGACGGATGCCGCCGGCTTTGTCTATGCGCGGGATCCCTCCTTGGGGAAACTGCGATATTCCCAAAAGGCCTTTGAACGTGCGTGGACGGGTCTTGCCCTGATTTTCTATGAGAAGAGGGCCAAGTCCGCTGCCAATAAGGGTGTTTTGTCCAACAAACGATCGGGTGGGTAGGGATGGTCTCTGCCTCCCTTATCGCATAAGAGAAAGGAGAATCAAATGATGAAACGTATTGTTGGGTTGTTCCTGGTGCTCGCGCTTCTGGCGATCCCAACGGTCACGTCCTACGCACCTGCCTCGAGCAGCGCGACACTGGACACTTACGGCCAGAACTTCTGGGAAGGTCTTGCCTGCGGCGTGGCATTTGGCGCGGTCGTTGTCGGGGGCGGGGCCCTCGCGGCCGGAACCGGCGGATTGGGTGCTGCCTTCGCAATCTCGGCGGGCTTGCACGTCCTGGCCGTGTGCGCCATAGCTTGATCAACTAACGATTACTGATAAAATGGAGGTTACCATGATGAAGAAGCTGCATCTGAAACTTGTTGCGGTTTCGCTTGTCCTCTGCCTTGGTGCTGTACCGCTCGCGCAGGCGATCTCTCTGAGGAGCTCGGCACCCGTCACTGTTGACGACTCCTACGGGGGCAGTATCTGGAAAGATCCTTGCACTCTGGACGGTTTCGTTTTCGGGGCCGGCGTGGTTATGCAGAATTGGCTTGCGGCAACCGGCGCTTTGATCAAGGCCGTGTACATGGACAACTGTTTCTAGTTGATATCTCTGGCGGGTGCTTCACGGCACCCGCCGTTCCTAAAAAACCATGCTTGGAAGACTCCTTCATTATCGACTTCTGAACGACCTGAGGGTATTGCAAACCAGAAATCCCTCTCGCGCGAAACACACTATGATTGCTTTCGCGCACCTGTTGCTTATCCCCGGAATGTTTATCTTGTTGATGCCCTTTTTTGAAGTTTTCTTCTCCGGATATGCCAGAGCCGGTTCGCTGAATGCCCTTCCTGTAAGTCTCCGCTGGGCGACAGTCCTGCTGGGCATCCTTCAGCTAAGCTACTTTCTGAGCGAATTCGCCCGGACATTTGCCTCTTCCACTGAGCTTTTCTTGTTTTCGATGGCGTCCGCTCCGCCGACGGTCACGTTGACGTACCTGGGGGCTCGAAGCTTCTTGAGAAGCGGAGCCGGCCTTTTGGCTTTGTCGAGCTTCACCCCATTGCTTGCCTGGAAGCTGGGCCGCGGCAGGGGAGTCCTGGTTTCGAGCATCTGTCTGGAGCTATTGTTCCTGCTTACTCTCACCTGCCTGGCCATCGTTCTCTTTGTTCTTTTGATGGAGCGCGCTTCAAGATGGGGGCTCTCGGCGCGTACGTTCGCTCTCAGCCTGAATGTCCCCGTGGTCCTGTTAACCTTTGTTGCGCTGACCTACCTTTTGCCCGGGCGAGGTGGACATTTGCCGTTCGGACTCTCTCCGGACGGTTTCCTAGGCAGCGCCATCTCCTGGTTTTCGAACTCATTCACTCTGCTGGGAAAAAGCGCATGGGGAGGATTCAGGGCAGTCATTCAAGCCTTGCTGGAACTGACGGTTTCGCTCGGGGCCGTTGCGTTTGTGGCGGTTCCACGCTGGCACCTCGTCACCGCCGGGCTGGCCGCCTTCGGGGAAAAGACAGGAATGAAAAGCGGGGGGCAAAGCCGCTTTTCCGAGAATATAACCTTATCCGTCCTGGAGAAGGACTTAAAACAAATCCGGCGGGATCAGGCTGCCAAGGGCGCTCTGCTGAGTCTCGGCGCCATTGTGCTGGTAACGGCATGGATGCGTCACACCGCCGGCGCCGCAACGAGCCACGCCACTTCGCCCAAGGGCATGATCGCCGCACTCGGGTTCCAGTTCCTTCCGCTGATCCTGTCTGCCAGGGCCATGGTCACCGAACTGCCCTTCCTGGACCTCTACCGCCTGTCTCTACCCGATCCGGGTCTTTTGATTCGAGCCAAGCTGCGATCCCACGTGGCCATTCAGCTGGTCCTCGCCCTGCTGCTCGGTGCAATCTCGTTGTTGGCTGGCGGCACGAACCATGCGGTTCGGGACATGCTGTTTCTTGCAGCGACGATCGTCGTCTTCGCACCGCTTATGACTTGCCTGGCCATCGCACTGGGGATTTTTTTTCCCGATCGCACGGGCGTCAGAAGTTTTCTGGCTCTCCAGATGAAAGGAAGCGTCGCTTACGGCCTGACTTTCCTTCTGACCTACGGCTTCACCTTGCAGTCCTATGAGTATCTGGTGAATTCTCAGCCGCGTCAGGCTGTTCTTGCTTTTTCGGCCGGAGCCATGCTGGCCATGGCGGGGCCAATGGCTTTGGTGTTTGCTGGAAACCGTCTGGTCGATTCCACTGCATAGGTCATTGAATCCATGATTACCATAAAGCAACTGGCAAAATCATACGGCAACAAACCGGCTCTTTCGGACGTCAGCATGACGATCCGGAGGGGAGAGGCTCTGGCCTTGCTGGGCCACAACGGGGCAGGGAAGACCACGACCCTGCGATTGCTGTGCGGGCTGCTGCAGCCCAGCGGCGGGCGCATCGAAAGCGGCGATCCCTGCGCGCCTCCTGCCTGCAAGACCAGTCTGGGTTTCGTGCCGGATGAGCCGGTGATGTTCGATTATTTGACCGGAAACGAGATGGTTCACTTTGTCGGCACGCTCTATCGCCTCAAACGGGACCAGCTGGAGGCAAGAGCGGCCCGATATTTCAGGACCTTCGAGATGAACGGCGCGCGGGATGGGCTGATTCATGGCTACTCCAGAGGAATGCGCCAGAAAACAGCGATTATCGCCTCGCTGATTCATGATCCCCAGTACTGGTTTATGGATGAACCGGACCGTGCTCTGGATCCGGTCGCCATGAAGACTCTCAAGGATCTGATCCAACAGTTCAAAGCCGAAAACAAGGCGGTGGTGATCTCGACTCATCGCCTGGATGTGGCCGAGAGTGTTTGCGACCGGATGGTAATCCTCAATCAGGGAACTACCCTTTTTGAGGGTGGCATCCAGGAATTGCGCAAGACAACCGGTCTCGAGTGTTCGACATTGGAAGAGATTTACGTCCGGCTCCTCGGTTCCTCACAGGACAAGGCTCATCGCTCAGGGGTGAAATCCAATGACTGAACACAATTCTGGCGCTGTCGCATTTCCCGGCTCCCTTTTCGAACCTCTGCGCAGTCTCGGCGCGATCCTCTGGAAGCCAAGCGAGGTATTTGACAAGTTGAGGGATAGACCCCGATATCTGCTTCCGCTGATCGTCGTGGCGCTGGGTGGTCTTTTGCTGGAACTGGAGGCTCGACCGCTCGTCGAACAAT
>Ga0315273_10007051_pt1 | contig 14048 bp, 11 predicted proteins | sample YL17G02_0_MG_FD_205753 | JGI IMG/M metagenome (GOLD analysis project Ga0315273, IMG submission 205753) | Sediment microbial communities from Yellowstone Lake, YNP, Wyoming, USA - YL17G02_0 | ecosystem: Environmental > Aquatic > Freshwater > Lake > Sediment | place: USA: Wyoming | collected... | reverse complement strand
GATATTGTTTGGCTTGTGGATATCACAAAATCTGAATCACCTTTCATTAATTTCCTTTCATCCCGTAAGAGAATTCTTCCCTTTTAGATCCGATGAAAAATCACCCACAAATTTGTGCGAGGAACCGAATAACTTTGTGGGGGCTCTCCACTTGTAATCCCAGACTCCGGAATCTATCTTTTCTTTACTTAAGAATCTGGGTGAAAGTTAATAGCACTTGACATTTCAAATGAGATGAGCTAAGTTAAATTGCTTATAAAAGAAACTCAGCGGGGGAGCAATGTCCTTCAAATTTATTGGATAAATTAGAGTATAATTTTCTTTAGCATTTTTTTGGGGGAGGTTAATTATGCTTAAAAATTTGTTTCAATTATTCAATTTATCTTTGGCTATTTACTTGGTTTTATTCATAAGTTTTTATTCTCCTGTTCTTTCAGTGCCAGTAATCGCCAAAGAGGAGCCAAGAATAAAAATTGCAGTGCTCGATTTCAAAGCAAAAAATGTTCCTGAAACAGACGCAGCCATTATCACAGATTTATTCAGGGACCAATTATTCAACACTAAAAAATTCCAAATGCTTGACAAGGCAGCTATAGACAACGTCATAAAAAAATTTAATTATCAAGCTGCCGGAATCTGCGACGTGGAATGCGCCATCAATATCGGCGAAAATCTACAAGCTGATAAAGTAATCAATGGTGATGTGAACAAGCTGGGTGCGAAATATCTAATTTCCATCAGAATGGTTGACGTAACAGATGCCACTTTGCAGCTGACAAAAGTATTTGAAAAAGAATGCCGTTTAGAAGATCTGACTTTAGAAATGCCGGGCATTATATCGCAGTTTGTTGAAGAATATACAAACTCAATAGAAAACAATCCGATACTCCAAGAACCCGTAAAAATTCAAACAGCTGAAACTCAACAATCCATAAAAGGCAAGCTCAAAATCACAATGGTTCCGGACGGAGCGACGGTGATCGCGAATGATAAATTGCTGGGCATTTCCCCGTTTGAGGAAAAAGAGCTGGAGGCCGGAGAATATAAGATTACAGCCCGCAAAGCCGGATATGAACTCAAAGAAACAACTGTAAACATTTCGAACGGAAAGACGGAAGAGATAAAAATTGAATTGAGACCTATCGAAGCTCAAAGCGGAGTCATAGCAGATAGAGGCGGAACAGCCCCCGAAGAAGAGGAAGGCGGAGGAGGAACTCTATGGTGGATTATCGGCGGCATAACCGCAGCTGGTCTCCTAGCGATTTTGCTCTCTTCCAGCGGTGAGGAATCCACGGGCACTCTTACAATCAATAATTCACTTTCAAGCGTTATAGGCGTTAAAATCGATAGCGTATATCAAGGAACAATTGACGCCTTGTTATCGAGGAGCTGGGAACTGTCAGTTGGCAGCCACGAGATTCAGGTAAGTTCTGCTTCTACGCCATTTACAAACAACAATCAGGCATCTTCGCTCGTCTCGCCGCAATCTGGCAAGAGTTCTTCATCAAGCCGTCGCTCTATGAGGATGAGGAACCTTATAACAGAGGATCAATCTTCTGTTTCAGGCGGTTTCAATAGTTCAGTGCCGGATAAATCCGTTGATAAAGTTGTATCTTCTTATCCGGACTCCCCGTTTTCAGGGTATTATCTCAAGACGTACACTGTAAATATAGCGGGTGGTAAGACTACATCGCTTACTCATGGCAGCAGCTGGGATACAGGAGATGCTTATGTCACTTCCGAGCCGTCCGGCGCTCAGGTCTGGTTGGATAATGCAAATACTGGCTTGACCACTCCCGCTACGTTGAATAATGTCGTTCCTGGCCCGCATACGGTTACGTGCAAGTTGGCCGGTTATCCCGATGTATCGAGAACTGTAAATATCTCAGACGGACAAACCAGCAATGTCAATATTGAACTGGAGCTCGATAGATGGGTTACAATCCCTGCTGGTTGCTTCGATATGGGAGATCATTTTAATGAGGGTCATGGCGATGAACTTCCTGTTCACCGTGTTTGTATTTCGTCTTTTCAGATGTCAAAGACGGAGGTTACAAATAGTAAATATAAAGCATGTGTTGACGCCGGCTCTTGCAAACCCCCCAGTCCTACATCGAGTTATACCCGCCCTTCATATTATGGCAACTCAACTTATAATGATTATCCAGTGATCTATGTTAACTGGAACCAAGCCAAAGCATTCTGCGCGTGGAAGGGAGGCAGGCTTCCGACCGAGGCGGAATGGGAATATGCAGCACGGGGTGGATTGGCTGGCAAGCGATATCCTAACGGCGATACGATCAGTTGCAGCCAGGCTAATACTTGTGACTATGGAATTGGAGATACCGATCGTGTCGGTATAAGGACACCTAATGGATATGGATTATATGATATGGCGGGGAATGTATTTGAATGGGTGAGTGACTGGTATGATGAGGATTATTACAGTTACAGCCCTTCTAATGATCCCCAGGGGCCGAGCAGCCGTAGCTATCGCGTTGTTCGCGGCGGTTCGTGGAGCTATATTACGGGCGACATCCGCGTATCTGATCGCGGCGGGTTCGATACGGCGTCTAGGCGCGGCGACAACGGGTTTCGTTGTGCCAAGTAACATAAAATGTGTTTTCTGTATTCTGGCTTTCTGTTTTCTGTCTGGGGGGTACAGGGGGCTAACGCCCCCAGTCGAAAATATTTTTAAGTTGTGAAGGAGTGCCGGTTTTACTGTGATATTGCATTTTGTTAATGGCGAGCCCCCGATTTCTGGACTGTTTTGAATGTTAGTTTATTCCTTTTAAACAGCAACACCCGAAGGCGAAGAGAGTCCCGCATCGTAGTGCGGGACAGGCTGGGCGAACAAAGCCTTTGGGTGCATAGAGAATACGGAGGGGGGCGCATAACCAAGATCGCTGTGAGGTCTCAGTTCGTTGTATTCCTTCCGCCAATCCTCTTTAACCAGGCTGTGTCGCAATTCAAATGAACTCATGTTTGATGTTCTCAGGCATTCTTAAGTTATTGATACTAAAAGGAAGATTCCCCGTCGCAGCCCTCCGAAGTATCCCGGAGAATGACTTTTTTATAATTGCGACACAGCCTGTTAACCACCCGCGCCTCCTGCAGGCTTCCAAAGAGCTCCCGCTCAAGGCATTCATCCCTGAACCTGTTGATTGAAAACTCCAATAGGGATCTGAGAGACCTGATTCATTTCCTCTTGTATACCGGTTGCAGGATCAGCGAGGCGTTGAAGCTCGAATGGACCAACATCGATCTGGACAACCGGTTGATGCGGATCAGCACCAAAGATTCCAAGCGGAAAGGAAGGGTAATCCACAAATTGATCTCGGATCATCTGCTTCCCATTCTCGTCGAGAGAAGAAAAAGCACCGAGAAAATCAGTTCTCCTTATCTCTTTCCCAACGAAAACGATTCCACTCGCTATACGAAGTCGATGAAAACGGCCTGGAAGACCGCTTGCAGGAAGGCAGGGCTGGTCGGCATCACACCACACATGCTGAGACATACCTTCGCGTCCTGGCTCAGAATGTCGGAAGTGGATATCGAGACCGTGTCGAAGCTCGTCGGCCACAGGGATGTACAGACCACAAGCAGTTACTATTCGCATCTGGGGAATTCCTACCTGCTTTCAAAGGTGAACAAGATCGGCGAGATATTCCCTCCTTACAGGACTGGAGAATAAATCTGTGACACTTTGTGACACTTTGGGCTTTTTTCGAGGTTTCAGGAGGGCTTACTTTTTCGTAAGTCATTGAAAATACTGGAGCCGGTGGGCGGGATTGAACCGTCGACCTACTGATTACGAATCAGTTGCTCTACCACTGAGCTACACCGGCTGTGAGCGGGAAGATAATATAAAGCCCCGGTCTTGTCAATCCTACGACACATGCTGCGAAGCATTTTGCGACTACCTGCCTGAAGAATATCTGTTTCAAATAAAGAGGCGTTGTTTTCAGAGCTCATTGCAGGAGACATTGGTTCGATTGAGGAAAGAAGAATGATCCTTAGAGATTCCGGATACAAAGGAAACGTCACTTATCAATGGGTTTACTCAACAGCAAAATCCGCCAAGGGAGAAGGCTCTTATGATTACCGCTCGGAATTCCTCAAGTTGGTCCAGGCCGCAAAGGCATTGGATAGCAAGCAGAAATAACTCCTGAAAAATGTGGAATGATTCAATGCTCTGCTAAAGAGCAAAAGCGATATTTTGTAGAAAGCTCCTAAAGAGAAAAACCCCGCTGGTTCAGCGGGGCTTTTTGGATTTGAATCTTAAAACAATTTATTTTTTTCTAACGGTGTCTTCCTTCTTCGCGCTGCCGGAAAGCACTTTACAGATGGAGACCTTGTCTTTCGCTTCGGTTACTTCGATCTCTCCCACAACCTCGGTCTCCCGGTCCAGTTCGATGCCGGTGTCCGGGTCTATAATCGCTTCGCCCAGCCGGATGACTTCATAAACATCTCCGACCTTCACATCCTGGCCTGAGCCGACATTAATGTAAACCTTGCCATCCTTCACAAGCGCTATCTTTGCGGTTGAAGCGAGCGAGGATTTCAGCTCTTCCGCCTTTTCAACGAATTGATCCACGATATCCTCGACTGCCTCGCGCATAACTTTACCGGCGCGTTCGTTATAGCTGCCGCGCGTCCCGATGTTGAAACGCTTGATGGCGATAGCCCCGCCGGATGCCGATCCTTCTCCCTTCGCAGCCGCGATAATCTCTCCCGTTGTGGTATTGAGCATACGGGCATCCAACGCAGTGCGGTATGTTTCCACATCAGCGCCGATGACTCCCAGTATGCCACCGCCGGTCTCTTCCTTGCCGAACTCCGTCACAGAGCCGGTAATGATGAGCTGGACTCCGAGGAGCTTGCCGATCTTGGCGGCCGATTGTGCCGTCACCGCACCGCTCTGGCCGAGTCCCTGCTCCTGCATTATCATTTCAAGTTTCTGGCGTTCGATGACGCTGAACATGCCGGATTCAACGAGAGCCGTTACCATCGCATCCTGCGCCGCTTTGCCGAGCTCCCAGGTTGACCATTCGTGCGCCGCGTTATTCTCGAATTCCATAACCGCAACGCGGATTTTCGACTGTGCCATTCCAATCAGGGGCAAAGCCAACAGAACCGTCAAGGCGAGTAAAAATATTTTCTTCATTGCCGATCCCTCCTTTAAAAACTATGAAATAGTAACTTCCGGTGATTTTCGTTAATCATAACCTATAGTTATATATTTAATACCAATCGCAGGCATTGTCAAATGCATAAAAACCACCCATACTTTTCCTTTTTTCCTGCAAAAAGAAAACGCGCGCGGTACCGTTTCAATTCCTGAAATGAAAATGCTGCTTTTAAAATAATCTGTGCAAATTAAAGACCTTTGAAAAACCGCTATTCTGTCATTCCGGTCGAAGAGCCGGAATCTGGTAACATGCTTCTTATCAACGAGATGCCGGATCAAGTCCGGCATGACTAGGTTAAAAGAACAGGTTTTTCAAAGCTCTCAATTATGAATTGGGGTTGAAAAATAAATATAGTGTATTATATTGATAGATACATGATATAATTATTTTATTCAAGGAGGATATTATGCCGAACAACCAGCCAAGATTGTTTGCGAAGGTTATCAGCGATAAAAAAAGAAATAACAAAATCGACAGTCTCATCAAGGAAATCGAAAGCAGTTCCTTTTTTAAACCGGTGAAACAAAACGGCGTCCTTGTCGGACTTCATACATCCAAAGATGGATATGGAGAGGTGTGTAAGGAAAACGGGCTTATATTCCTGCGGCTTAGAGGAACGCAGTTCGAAATGGGCTACCAGCACGGCTACTTGCTTGCCGACCTTATCCAGGCGAAGACAGGAAATCCACCGGTTAATCTTGTCAAATTCTGGAGCAAGTATATTGACACCGAATACGTCAATTCCATGGCGCCGGGCCTCGGCTGGCTCGTAAAAAGCCTCACCGCGCCGCTTTCTGAGAGAGCGTCACTCGCGGACAGAATGACGGACGACGAATTCCGCTCTCAGGCTGGAGTGCAGGCGGGCTACAAGAAAGGGATCAACGACAGAAAAACGTTTTTTTTCATGCTGCCCTGGAGCTATCTGAGTCTCGATGAATTCATCCTCGGCTATATCCAGCCAGATATGTGTAACATCTTCATCAACCGCACCCTCGGCGGAACCGAACCTCTCGTAAAGCCATTCGTCCCGAAGAACGGGACATACCTGCCGAAGGTCCCCATCGGCCAATTGGGCTGCACCTCCGCCGCGATTCTGCCCGAAAAGACCGCCGACGGCGCACTGCTCTACGGTTTGAATTTCGATTACGACCCGCTCGCCGGGCTCTGGGAGAAGAACCTGACTGTCATACTCTTCGATCCCCTACCTGAAGACGGACAGAAGCCGGCGGACATCCAGAAATACCTTGCGGTAACTTCAGCCGGTATGCATACGGCGGGTTTGATGGGAGTGAACGAAAGCGGAGTAACATTCAGGGTTCACAATAACTTCTCCGGCGAAACGGACAAAGCGTTTAACAACCTTAACGATCCGAAAGAACTGCACGGCCAACCGCTGCTTAACTTCGGCTCGCAGATTTTGCGGTTCGCAAAGAACATAGCGGCGGACAGCTTGGAGCTGGAAAAAATAATCACTAACGTCAAAAACAGCGTGAAATGTCCCGGCGGGATCAAAGATTCCCCCGCTTCCGGCTGGACGTTCATCGTAACCCAGGCGGCGAACGGCAAATCGAAGGCGATCATCCGCGAGACGAACTTCAACCGCTTTGCCTCGGACGAGATCCCTTCGAAGCTTACCACGGCAAACGCCAACCGCTTCGGCATCATCGCCGACCTTCCTGAAATAAAGGCCGGTGGGGATATCCGCTCGATATGGCAGACGAATTTTTATACCAAACCTCAGCTGATGGAAAAGGATATCTTCGACCGCCGTTCAAGCCAGCTGGACCGGATCAGCCGCTACATGAGGATCGGTAAGAACGTCCGGGCGAAATACGAAGCCGGTGGGTTCGACTGGAAATCGCTGGCGCAGATGGTTGCGGACGATCGTGACATTTTCGTCGGCGACAGGCGGAGGATGAACTACAAGTCCATCGCAAGCCTTTCGACGGTTACAAGCCTTGTCTTCTCCATTAAGGGCGCGCCGGGCTCGAAACCGGATATTACGATGCGCATAGCTTCGAGGGATGACAAGAGAACCCCCACCAGCTGGGGCGAATATTATGAAATCTCTTTTGCCGATTTTGTCTCTCGCGCGGATATATCAGGGGTCTCCAAACCTACCGGCTGGGCACCCGTCGGGCAGGACGATGTTTTTTACCAGGCGATGCAGATTTTCTACGACGCATATACATACAGCACTTTCACGGAGCCGGGCAAGGTTGAATATTCCAGAATTGCAACCTCTCTGAACGATATAAAAGCGCTTTTCTCCACGGCGGCAACTCAAAAGGACTTCGATCCGGTGATTGATTTTATGCTCGGCCGGATAAACTACTGCGACGGCAAATATAACGATGCTGCTGCGAATTTCGAGGAATGCCTGAAAGGAGCTGTCTCTATAGCAGATCCGCATCTCGCATCCGTCTGCCGGCTCTATCTCGCAAGGACCGGTTTCCTGCAAGGGACCGATGCCGGACGTAAACGGGCGCTCGTACTTCTAAATGAACTCGCGGACAAAGATATTTATTACGACAACCTCGCCCTGACGGACGACATCCGTAAAGCCTTAAAGCCGTATATCAAGATAACATCGCCCGGCGCTTCGAAACTGAGATACCTCTTCGACGTCCGCATCCAGGCGATGATTGACGATCTGAACAAAGACAAGAAATATAGCGCGGACAAGATAAAGAAATCGCTCTCGTTCAGCGGCCCCGAACCGCTGCTGTATGATTAATTAGGTGGGAGCGGGCCATGTCCCGCGATAAAAGAATAGTTGTAACTCCCTATGTTGCTCCGAACGAAAATAAGGGTACAGAATAAATGCACCTCAAATGAAGATATCCGGCTGTTGCCCTTCGAAGAATCCCCGAATATGACAGTCATTTTTATCCGGAGCGGGTGTCCTGCTAAGGCGCCTGCTCCCGAAGAAGATGTAAAAACCACTAAAATTGAAATATCTATGCGGGAACGGGCTTGTAGCCCGTTCCTTTTGTTATTAAATAAAATCAGATCTGACATCCCAATTATTCAACCTTGTGCTATTCATTGCACTCCGGACCAGGCAGAACAGGCTGTGCCGCAATTCAAATGATCTCATGTTTGATGTTCTTAGGTATTCCTAAATTATTGATACTAAAAGGAAGATTCCCCGTAGCCTCCCCTTCGAAGCATCACGGAGAATGACAATCTTTTATTATGACACAGCCTGAAATGCCTGCTCCGGCGGAGCGAAAGACGTTCGGTTCAAGTGCGGAGACTTGAACCGGCAGAACAAAGATTCATATCTTCAATATGGTTTCTATATTCTTAATAGGCTGAAATATATTTTTACGTTGGATTAAGTTTTTTGGATTTTTCTTCTCTTAAAATAGAAAAACGATGCTGCGAGGAAACCCGCGATGCAGAGGTACTGGGCGTCGGAGAGCGGGCCGCCGATGGTTATCCTGCCCATGTCCCCGCGGAAGAGCTCCAGGATGAAGCGAGCGACCGAATATAAAACGGCGTAAAGGAGAAAGACCTGTCCCTTGAATGCGCGCCGTGAATAGAACCAGGTCAGGAAGAAGAAGATCAGGAAATCCGCGAGCGAGCTGTAGAGCTGCGTTGGATGCATTGGGACGTTAAGCGGGACGCCCGTATGTTCATGCGCAACCCCGCTCGTAAATGTTACGGCAACGGCGCAGTCGCAAACCTTTCCCCAGCAGCAACCGGCGAGAAAGCAGCCGATACGCCCCACCGCCTGCCCCAGGATGATGGAGGGTCCCGCGAGGTCCAATATCGTCCAGCTGTCGAGCTTGTGCTTCCTGAGATAGAAAACCGCCGTGGCGACGGCGAAGATAAGACCGCCGAGGATAACCCCTCCGGAACGGAGCAGTGTTATAAACGCCTTGAGACTGCTGAGGTAATAAGACGGCTCCTTGAGGAAGAGCGGTATCTTCGCGCCGATAACGCCGGCGATTAAAACAAAGAAAGAAAGGTCCAGGATTCTTGCCGGCTCGATGCCTAATTTTTTCGCCCGAACCGCGGCAAGCCATACGCCGAGCAGGAACCCGGATACGAGCATAAAACCATAAGAATAAATCTTGATACCGAAAATATCCAATAGAACCGGATGCATTTTACAGCCTCATTATTATTCGCGGTCTTCCACGGGTTTTTCTTTATCTGGCGCTTCTTTACCCGTTTTTTTACCGGGGAAGACGGTTTTGAATATCAGAATCGCAACACCGGTGGAAATGGCCGAATCCGCAAGGTTGAAAATGGGCCAGACGCCGGTATCGATGAAATCGAGCACTTTGCCGTAGAGAACACGGTCAAGAAGGTTCCCGAAAGCGCCGCCCATTATCAGCGAAAGCCCGAAGAGGTTCCACTTCTCGTCCAGCGGCAGAGTGAATATGTAGAACAAAATGAATATTATTGCGAGCAACGAGAATACGAAGAAAAACGGTATCCTGATCGCCGGGTCGAGATTTCGGAACAGCCCCATAATGGCGCCTTCGTTGTAGATGTAGGAAACCCGGATTACATCGGCCTCGATCAGCCTTTTTGCCAATTGGTCCAAAAATAGAACGACGAGGCTTACGCCGACATAGGCTCGGACGCTTTTAAAAGGATGGAGCGATATTTTTTTCATTTAAATAGTTTTATTCCAATATTTATAATCGTTTGAGAACCGGGGCGCATCGTTCGCAAACGGTCGGAAACTCCGGGAATTCGCCGGTCCGTTCGGAATAGTGCCAGCAGCGCGCGCATTTAGCGCCGGTTGCCGCCGCGACGTCCATCGAAATCTCCGGAACCCTTTCGCCTTTATACGGCAAATCTTCGCCGTTTTTCGAGAGTTCAACCTGGCTCACGATAAGAATCTCACCGATAAGATCGAGATTCTTCCTGACGAGCGGGGCATATTTCTCTCCTGCGGCGATGATCACCTTCGCGGTCAGAGAATGGCCGATGATCTTTTTCTCCCTCGCCCTCTCCAGAGCCTTCAAGCCGTCCTCCCGCAGCCGGATAGCGAAATCCCAGTTTTCCCTCTCGTCTTTCGTAATGCGGTACTTACCCGCTTCCGGGAAAAGCATAAGAAGCGGCGATGTTTCTTTCCCCTTGAAGTCCGGAAGGTAGTCCCATGCCTCCTCGGCAGTAAAGCTCATAATCGGGGCCAGAAGCTCTATCAGGTTCCTCGTTATAGTAAAAATCGCGGTTTGAGCGGAGAGCCGCTGTTTATCCCTCGGATGAAAGATATACAACCGGTCTTTCAAGACATCGTAGAGGAAGGCGCTCAGATCGACGATGCAAAAGCTTTCCAGGGCATGGAAGACCTCGGTGAATTCAAATTTCTCATAAGCTTCCCGGGCCTTTCCTATCATCTCATCCAGGAGGGCAAGTCCGTACCGGTCGAACGGCTCCATTTCATCGAACGGAACAGTGTCCTTGTCCGGATCGAAATCATATAAATTGCCCAGTCCGAACCGGATCGTGTTTCGAATTTTTTTGTACGCCTCTACTGCGCCTGCAAGTATCTGGTCGGAAAAGCGGACATCCTCCCTGTAATCCACCATCGCAACCCAGAGGCGAAGGATTTCCGCTCCGTATTTCTTCAAAAGCTCCGGCAGCGGTTCGTAGTTGCCCCTGCTCTTGCTCAAAGGATGACCTTCGGCGTCAATCGTGAAACCGTGCGTGAGAACCGCTTTATAAGGAGCCTCGCCCGTAACGGCGATGCTTGTCAGCAAAGCGCTGTGGAACCAGCCCCTGTGCTGGTCGCTCCCTTCGAGATAGAGGTCTGCGGGCCAGGGAAGGTCTTCCCGTTTGCCGAGAACGACCCTGCTGCTCACGCCGCTGTCGAACCATACGTCAATGATATTTGTCTCTTTCCTGAAATTTTCGCTGCCGCATTCCGGGCATTTCGTTCCGGCCGGCGCAAGCTCTTTTGCGGTTTTCAGATACCAGGCATCCAGATGCTCTTTCTCGAATATCTTCGCCGCATGCTCGAATATTTCAGGGCTTGCGATCACCCCGGCGCAATCGTTGCAGTGGAAAATCGTCAGCGGTGTCCCCCAAATCCTCTGGCGGGAGATGCACCAGTCCGGGCGGAGCTTGACCATATTATAGATTCTTTCCTCGCCCCATTCCGGTATCCACTTCGTCGCCTCGATCTTCTTCAGCGCCTTCTGCCGAAGATCGTCATGTTCAATATTTATAAACCATTGCTCCGTCGCCCGGAAGATCACCGGGTTGTCGCAGCGCCAGCAATGCGGGTATGAATGAACCAGAGATTCTTCGCCGATTAGCGAACCGTTCCCGCGCATATGGTCGTTGATCGGGGCGTTAGCCTTGAAAACGTTCATCCCGCCGAAGAATTCCAGATCCTTCACAAAATTGCCATGGTCGTCCACCGGATTATAGATATCGAGGCCGTACTTCAGCGCGACGACGTAGTCCTCCATGCCATGTCCGGGGGCAGTGTGAACGCATCCGGTACCGGCATCGAGCGTAACGTGATCGCCCAGGATGATCAGTGAATCCCTGTCATAAAATGGATGGCGGGCTTTGCGTCTGTCTAATAGTTTGCCTTTGAACCTGGCGATTATCTTTGAATCTTTCAGACCGCAGGTTTCAATAACGCCGGGGGCAAGGTATTCCGCGACAATATATGTTTCGCCGCCGGATTCCACCGCTACGTATTCATATTCGGGATGAACGGTTATTGCGAGATTTGCAGGTATCGTCCAGGGGGTTGTTGTCCAGATGATGATATTCGTCTTCTTCTCTTTCAGCTCCGGTAAACAATCAGAAAGGTCGTCATTTATCTTAAACTTGACATAAACCGACGGCGACTTGTGGTCTTTATATTCCACCTCCGCGGAGGCGAGCGCGGTTACGCAGTCTATGCACCAGAGAACCGGTTTCTTGCCGCGATAGATGTAGCCTTTTTCGTAGAGCTTCGAGACCTCTCTTACGATGTTCGCCTCGTAATCGGCGTTCATCGTTTTATAAGGCTTGTCCCATTCACCGAGGATGCCCAGCCGCTTGAATTCGTCGCGCTGAATATCAACGTATTTGTCGGCAAAACCCCGGCATGCCGCGAGGAATTCCTTGACGGATTTCTCTTTAAGTCCCTTGCCGGCCTCTTTCTCCGCTTTCAGCTCGATCGGCAATCCATGGCAGTCCCATCCGGGAAGGTATGGGCTCTCATAGCCGGACATCGTCTTCGATTTGACCACGAAATCCTTCAAAATCTTATTGAGAACATGCCCCATGTGTATGCTGCCGTTCGCATACGGAGGGCCGTCGTGCAAAATGTATCGTGGCGAGCCTTTCCGTTTTTTGCGGATAAGGCCGTAAATATCGCTGTCATACCATTTCTTCAGTATTTCGGGTTCCCGCTGAGGAAGATTCGCCTTCATCGGAAAATCCGTCTTCGGAAGATTCAAACTGTCTTTTAATTTGTTTTCACTCATTTGCCGCTCGACTTTTCAGTAAACAATCCTTCATTTTCTACATATTATTCAGCTTGTCAAGAAAGCTTTATAATTCAAACACTTGCAGCTATCTTTAATCTAAATTATCACTCAACCCGGATAAGGCTGCGTAATAATATGACAGAAAAGAAAAAGATGATGTTTGATGCCCGTATAAGTTTTAAATAAACGGCATCATAAAAAACTAAGATTTTTTGCTTTCCGCCGTTTTCTGAAGATGCTTCTCCATTATAATAAAAGCCGCCACGATAAGCGCGCCGATGACAACGGTAATGAGCGTTAAAAATTCATTTCCGCCGAAGCGCTCCGGTATCTTGTTTGCGAGATATATTGTTTCTTCTCCCACTATAGTTGTTGTTTTAAAGGGCCAAAGCGGCCAGAGCGATCCGAGCACCAGGCCAAGAAGGAAAGCCATCGTGAGGTCGTGCCACTTCTTTAAAAGGACATCCAACAACCGCGTGAAAAAAACCATTCCGATCAGGCAACCCAAAGCAAAGACTCCCAGAATGATAAGCTGCCGGTGAATAATCGCCTGAAGGATGTCGAAATACAAACCGATCAGCAGAAGTAAGAACGAACCGCTTACACCCGGCAGGATCATCGCCGAGATAGCGGCAGCGCCGGCGACGAAGATAAATACGAGCCGCCCTGCGCTCAGATCGGGGTTATAAACATCCCCGCCGTTCGCGCCCTGCACGGCATTCGCCGCTTGTTTCGTTTTCGCTTTCTCGATGAGCTTTTCGCCCGACATCAGCGAGGAGAAACCGATGACCAATACAATAGCTATGATCATTGAAAGAAATCTTGAAATCGTCTTCTTCTCAATCAGCCTGAATGGGACAATCATCGAAGTAAGTATCAACCCAAAGAAAAAGCCGAAAGTCGGGTCGTGTTGCTTTACAAGCAAGTATGTCATAACGCTTGCCAGCGAGAGTATGGCAATAGCAACACCCACCCCGATTTGAATCAGGAAGAAAGCGTCTATTTTTTTAAGTTCTTTAACAAAACCATCCCAATTCTTTTTTTTGAATGTAAAAATTCTGAAAAAAGACAGGAAAGTATTGATTGATATGTTCTTGATCCCAGTAATCAATCTCTCGAAAATACCGAGAACAAGCGCCATAGTGCCGCCGGAGACACCGGGAATGATGTTCGCAACCCCTATCGTGATCCCTTTCAGGACATTTACTACGTATTTGCCGATTGATCCGTTTCCTGTTTCAGACGCCATTGGACATAACCTCACTTATCGAAATTTTGCTTGTAATGAAAACAAGCAGCCGAGATTATTACAGAGGCAAAATGAATTTGCAAATTCATAATATCCGCAGGCATTTGATCTGAATTGAGACAATCATACCTTATCTTCCATTATTATCTC
>Ga0315273_10007050_pt1 | contig 14049 bp, 12 predicted proteins | sample YL17G02_0_MG_FD_205753 | JGI IMG/M metagenome (GOLD analysis project Ga0315273, IMG submission 205753) | Sediment microbial communities from Yellowstone Lake, YNP, Wyoming, USA - YL17G02_0 | ecosystem: Environmental > Aquatic > Freshwater > Lake > Sediment | place: USA: Wyoming | collected... | reverse complement strand
CCGATCCTATCCCGACCGACAACCCGATCTTGAGAGGAGAGTTCGACCCCCAAAATAGCCACAATATCCTTTATCACCTTAACCGCCTTTCCGACCCGCAATATCAAAATTGGGAAACCGGCGTTTTGTTCTGGTTACGCAACAATCCCTTGCCTGCTTCAATCGGCGAACCGCTTTATACTTACGCGTCCGGCAAACTCCCGGAACGCGGCGGATCTTATGGAACCATCGAGATAATTGTTTCTTCTCCCAAGAACGGGGAGTTTTTCAAAGACGCAATCATCGGAGAAACCCTGGTCCGCTCTTCCGCGGGAATCGGGAAAATCGAGCTCTACTTCAATAACCGGTTGATAGAAACAAAGAGTGACAATTTGGGAGAAAGCTATTCTTACTCCTTTTCATTCCGACCGACAGAGTCACAACCGCAAAATCTCCTGGTGGTGCGGCTGACCGACCAAAATGGCAATTTTATCTCGAAAGAAATTATCGTTTTCAAAGAAGATTGACGATTAAGAGGGCTTGATCGGCATGATAATGTAAAAACCGGAGGGATCTTCGGGTGACTTAATCATCGCCGGACGGCTGTCCCCTTGAAGTCCCAGAAGCAGATCGGCGGAATCGATGTTCTTAATCCCATCGACAAGATACTTCAAATTAAAAACAACCTCGACGGCTTCTCCTTTTACTTTCGCCGGCAGAAGATACTTGCTTTCTCCCAAAAGACTGTCCGAAGAATGAATTCCGACGGCTTTTTCCCCCTGGCGAAATATAATTCGGACTTCGTTGTTGCGACTCGAAAAAGAATTGGCCAGACGGAGAGCGTTAAGAAGCTCCTCCTTCCCTAAAACAATTTCCGTTTCCAGTTCCTTGGGGATAATCGGTTCGTAATCGGGGAATTGTCCCTCGATCAATCGCGAAAATATTTCGGTTCCCTTGGTTTCAAAAACCACCTGTTTCCCGTCGACGTAAACAGAAATATCTTCATCCTCCTCAGTCCTCATTATTTCTTGAGCGGTCTTCAGGGGAAGAATAAATTTGGTTCCGGCAGAAACCTTAAACTGGGCGCCGGAAATGGTTTTCTCCGCCAAACGGAAACTGTCCGTCGCCGCCAGTTTAAAAGAAGAATTATCCAGGGAAAAAAGCACCCCGCTTAGTTCGGGTCTCAAGTCGGAAATCTGCGCGGCGCTGATCACCTTGCCCAAGGCGCTCTTAAGCGCAATCAACGAGCCCTTGATAATGGCCTGGCTTTTGGAGATTTTGGGGATAATCGGAAATTCATCCACCGGCATTGCTTGAAGGGCGGCTTCATAATTGTCCGTCCGGATAGTCAGGATGTTTTTAGACGCCTCCAACTCCGACCTCTCGCTGGGTAAATTATTAATTATCCCTAAAAAGATGGCGGCAGGCACCATAATCTCCCCCTCTCTTACGATTTTCCCGGCAATATTTTTAGTAATGGCTGTTTCCAGATTAGTAGCCGAAATCAAGAACCCACCACCCTGGGTCTTGATGATGATATTCTTTAAAACAGGGAGGGATAAGGATGAGTTGCTGATTATTCGAGAAATACCATCAAGCGCATTTTTTAAATTATTCTTTAATACTATTATCTTCATTTTATTTAAAGCTTGTTGTAGTTAAGGGTGGGGATTGGTGGATATTAATGAAAGGATAGCTGACTAAAAGGAAAAAATGAAATGATTATTGGGGAAAAGGTGTTTATAATTTTTTATACTCAAGTATTTTTTGGGGAGGACTGGGGGAATCCACAGGTTATACGACTCGGGAATCGGGCTTGCCCACCAGCTCTTTAATCATGATCATTTTTTGCTGGAAGACGCCGTTCTTTTCGATAATTCGAGAAATTTTTTCGTAGGAGTAAATAGCCGTAGTGTGGTCGCGTTTGCCCATTTTCTCCGCGATATAGGGGTAGGACATATTAAGCATTTCCCGCAACAGATAAATGGCGATTTGCCGCGGCTCGACGACTTCTTTTTTTCGGCTTCGACCAAGGAGGTCGGTGGGAGAAATTTCGTAAAAAGAGGCGACCGCTTTGATAACCTGGGTCGGAGTGATGTTCACGTTGTCGCGAGTTATCATCTCGGCGAGCAGTTTTTCCGCCTGGCCGAGGTCGAACCCGCCTTTCTGCTTTGCCTGAAAGATAATCCGGTTCAAGGCGCCTTCCAGTTCCCGGATATTTTTCTGCACCAGCCGGGCGATCAAAGAGATAATTTCATCGGGAACGGTTTCGGCCATCTCCTGCATTTTTACTTTCAGTATTGCCATCCTGGTTTCGAAGTCCGGCTGGGAGATGTCGGCAATCATGCCGCCTTCAAAACGGGAGCGGAGGCGCTCCTCCAGGATGGGAATGGCCCGGGGAGGCCGGTCGGAAGAAATGATGATTTGCTTATTGTTCTCGTGGAGAGCATTGAAGGTGTGGAAGAACTCTTCTTCGGTTTTTTCCTTCCCGCCGATAAACTGGATATCATCGACGATTAAAACATCGACGTTGCGGTAGGCCTTCTTCACGTCTTCTGTCCGCTTGTTGCGGATGGCCCAAATAATGTCGTTGGTGAATTTTTCCGAAGAAACATATTTGACGTGAATTTGATTTTTGTGCCTTAGTCGGATTTCGTTGCCGATAGCTTGGATGAGGTGGGTTTTTCCCAGACCGGTGCCGCCGTAAAGGAAGAGGGGGTTGTATCTTTTGCCGACACAATCAACCACCGCTTGAGAGGCGGCGTAGGCCAGTTCGTTGGAAGAGCCGACGACGAACGACCCCAAGGTGTAACGGGGATTCAGTCCGGTTTCCGGATCAAGGCGGGTTTCAGCAAAGGAAAGCTGTTTCTCCGCCGGCGATTCCTTAACCGGCTCGTTTTTCTTGACAAACAGTCCGGAATCGACGGCATAATTGATTTTTTTGACGGACGGCTCTTTCTCTCTTAGAAGCCCGAAGACGAGCTTGTTGTATTTGGCCTCCACCCATTCTTTGGCAAAATAGTTCGGCAAGACAATCATCGCTTCGCCCTGCCGGATTTCCACCAAGGCGCTTTTTTTGAGCCAGGTTAAGAAATTAGGGCGGGAGATTTGGAGCTCCAGTTCGGCGAGGACCAATTCCCAAAGCTCCTCGTAATTCATAACCTCATTGTATGGAAAGAAAAATAGGCCGTCAAAAAAATTATAGAGGGAAAGCTGTTGACTACTTGGGGATAATTACTTAAGTTGAGGTTATGCCGACCTATAACCCTAAAAAGAAAAAGAGAAAGCGCACTCACGGCTTTTTGAAAAGACAATCCTCCGCTGGCGGAAGAAAGGTGATTGCCAAGCGCCGGGCGCAAGGCAGGAAAAAGCTGGCTGTTTAATGCTTCCGAAAAAATACCGGTTGAATTTGGGAAAAATACGGCCTGGCCGGATTCTGTTCACGGGCCGGCACCTTCTTATCAAGTCGGGAGAAAACGAGCTGCCTTACGGCCGTTTCGGAGTGGTGATCAGCAACAGAGTCGAGCCCAAAGCGGTCCGGCGAAATTTATGGCGACGGAAAATTTTTTCCTGGCTGGAAAAGGCGGTTACTGGCGCCGCGGGGAGAGATATAGTTATAATCCTGAAGAAGAAACCGGAGAGGGGAGAGGAAGAACAAATCAAAAACGAATTAAAAAATGTCCTGGATTTTTGAAAAAATACTTTATCAGCCGCTACTTAACGCCTTAGTCGGGTTTTATAATCTTTTCGGCGGGAGGGACTTCGGTTTAGCGGTAATCGCCCTTACGATTATCGTCCGGGTGATTCTGTCTCCCCTTTTGCACGCCAATCTCCGGCAGCAGAAAGTCATGTCCGGAATGCAGGCGGAGCTAAGGCGCGTCCAGGGGAAATACAAGGACGACAAAACAAAACAGCTGGCCGCGGTTCAGGAATTATATAAGCAGAACAAAATAAATCCTTTCAGCAGTTTTCTTCTCCTTTTGGTCCAGTTGCCCATACTTTTGGCTTTGTACCGGGTTTTACTCGACGGACTGAACGGCGGAGCCGGAGACGGCCTGTATTCGTTTATCGCGGCGCCGACACATATTAATTATAGTTTTTTGGGATTGGTTGATTTGAAGGCGCCCAGCCTCTGGTTGATTTTCGCCGCGGGGCTCGCCCAATACTGGCAAGCCAAGGTGGCTTCGACAGTTAGCCCGACGGCTAAAAATTCCGCGGCGACAGCGACCCTTCTCCTGATGCCGCTCATAACTGTTGTCTTTTTATGGAAAATTCCGTCAGCTATCGCTTTATACTGGACAGTTTCCACGATTATTTCTATAATCCAGCAAACAAGAATCAAGCTGCCGAAAGATGAAAAAATTAAAGGCCGTAATTGAAGAGCTGATACCCCTTTTCCATCTAAACGAGACCAGAGCCGAGTTCGACGAGAATAATAAGAAAATATTTTTTCACATCAGCGACGAGTTCATCAGCTCCCGGAATTTGTCGGAGATAGTGATGCATTTTAACCGGATTTTCGGCCTAATCGCCAAAAAATTCGACGAGGGACCGATTACCGTTGATGTCAATAATTTCCGGAAAGAGAGGGAGCGCTTTGTGGTGGAGTTGGCTCGGGCCGGCGCGAAGAAGGCGGCCATAACCAAAAATGACGTGGTTTTACCGCCGATGAACGCTTACGAACGCCGGCTAATACACACTGAATTATCCATCCGGCCGGATATCAAAACCGAGAGCGTAGGCCAGGATTTGAGCCGCCAGGTGGTGATCAAATTCCTGGAGTAGTAGAGAGAATGGCGGGATTGATGGTGTTGAGTATCACAAAAGAGCCGGCGAGAATAAGCAGTCCGAAGACGGCGTTAAAAATTCGGTCTTTCGCGTCTTTTTGTAAGCTGGCATTGCCGGCAGAAGCGATATAAAGGATGCCGCCAGAAATGATTACTCCCAAGGCGAGTAGTCCACCGATACTAAGGGCCCAGACAAAAATGCCGCGGAAACCGTTCGCGATTCCAAGGGCTCGGGCGAAAGAATCGAAAACTTGCGTGACAATACCTTCTGTTTCTGTGGCCATTGCTTATATTATATCCTTTATTTTTTTTGCAGAAAAGCTTTTCCAATTCCGGTTGAGCTGTGGGCAGAGCAGGCGAATTATCCCGAAGATTCCCCTTGGCCATACTGTTGTAAAATTTCCTCCGGATTGGTGGTGATAATCTGATGTTCAAAAGGAGAAGAAACAATCTGGATGGCGGCGTGGCTTAATCCGGCGAGAAACAGTCCGGCGCCGACATCGACTTCCACCAGAAAGTTTTTCTCCGCTTCGGTGAGGCCGAAGGCCTTCGCGGTTTCCTCAATAGTGGCCGGAGATTGCTTTAAGAGGAGCTGAATGGAAGAGTTGGTGATAATCGGCCGGCCGTAAGGAGAATTCAAAAAATCCTCCACATCCTGGGTGATAGTGGTGATTCCTAAATAATATTTGCGAGCGCGTTTGGCCAGACCAAAAAGGAAAGCGGCGCTGTCCGGATATTTCATCATCCACCAGGCCTCATCGACGACCATAATTCTTTTTTTGAGCTCGCTGCGAATCTGGTTCCAGATAAAATTCAAAATGGCATACATGGCAATGGGCCTTAATTCTTCTTCCAAATCGCGGATGGAGAAAACCACCAGCCGGTTTTTCGCATCGACATTAGTGGGCATATTGACGAATCCGGCGAAACTTCCTTTGGTGAAACGATAGAGCCGATCAGCCATTTCTTCTCCTCCTTTGATATTTCTCAAAATAGTTTCCAGGTCTTCGAGCAGGGGAGGAGTCGCGCCTGAAAAATTTTTATCAAAAGTGATGTCGCGGCTGGCATAGGTTTCGGTGATGGCCCGGTCAATCAGAGCTTCTTCGGCGGAAGTTATCTCGCCGAGCATGAGCTTAAGCAATCCGGCTAAATTGACAAAGTGGGATTTCAATATTTCTCCCGGGTCTTCTCCTTTCGGAATAATAGGGATGTCGAAGGGGTTGATTCGGTTTTGGGAATTCAAGGATATTTCCACTATTGTTCCGCCGAAGGTTTTGGCCAGGGTTTGATATTCGTTTTCCGGGTCGATGATAAGAATATCGGTGCCGAACATAAGAGAACGGATGATCTCCAGTTTGGTGGCGTAGGACTTCCCGGCGCCGGCTTTGGCGAAAACAACCGTATTGGCATTCTCCATGGAAAACCGGTCGAAGACAACCAGGGTATTGTTATGGAGATTGATGCCGTAAAGAACCCCTTCGTCCGAAGTAAGGCTGATAGAGTCGAAAGGGAAGAAGAGGGAAAGAGGAGAAGTATTCATCGGCGCGTTTATCTCCAGTTCGTCTTTTCCTATCGGCAAGACGGCATTGAACGCTTTTAGCTGTTCAAAGAGAGGGGGTCTGGCGGACAACAATTGGGATTCGAGAACGGAATTTATTTTTTCCTCCAAGTCGTTTAACTGCTTTTCCGAGTCGGAATAAAAAGAAAAATAAAGAGAAGCATGGAATAATTTTTCCGTTGATTGCTGGAGGGCGTCGCGCAAGGCCTCGATATCACCCAGAGCGGTTTCAATCATCGGGTCGCGCGTCAGGCCTTTTTCTTCCATTTCCGATAGCTGGGCTTCCAGACCGGTCGCGCGCGCCCGTAATTTTTTGAGCATAAGACCCGTATCAGCCGGAGAAATATGGATGGCGATATCCATAATCTCGGGCATGTTTATCATGGAAGAGAGCCAGCCGGTGGAAAGAAAGCGGGGATAGCTAAGGACAGCGATAGTGCGGCAGAAAAGGCCGTCTAACTTCAGGGATGAAGGCAATATTTCCATCTCTTTGGGCAGGATTTCGGCGATGGATCGGGGCGGAGAGAGAGAGTCCTGGCCGGGAGAATAAAAACTGTGATATAAATCGAATAATTCTTCGTCTTCAAGCGTCACGGAGCGGAGGCCCATTTGCCTCAAGCCGCGCATTACCCGGTCGGTATTTTGGTTCAGCTTGGTGAGATTTTGTTCCAGGCGATTATCTGTTTCGGTTCCGGGCTTTTTCTTTTTCCCGGGAATTTTAACCGAAGGCAACACGACTGGGTCGAAGGGGATGATGACGAAAAAACTTTTCTCCATAATGGCGTTTTGAGAAATAAAAGCAGCGATAAAATCCCGATACTGCTCAATTTGCGTTTTCAGGAGGGGATTCGTTTCCTCCATCGCTCTTCCGTTAATTTTATCCAGATAATCATTTATATTTACTTTTCGCGACCGGACATTTATCTGAACGGGAAAATCAAGAGAATTAAGAAAATTCTGGAACGAAGAAATTATTATTTCCTGCTCCTCTTCTGATTTCAGATTGAAATTAGCGCCGGAAACCATAACAACTTTTCTTAATCCGCCGCCCTTTAAAAATACCACGCCGTCTTTTACGCGGTCGATTTCGGAGATATTTTCTATATGTTCGATGGTGTTTTTCGGCATTAGCGGTAGTCGATTCTTTTGGCGACTTCTTTTTCTCCGGTTATTTTCCGAAGAATTTCATATCTTTCCTTGGCAACGGATTGCTGACGGGAGAATTCCGGACCAAAAGGGGCCTCTCTCTTGGGTACCGGATTCGCGGAAGTGGTCAGCAAACGGAACAGGTTTTTGAGAGGCGCTTCTTTGGGCAACCCTGTTTCTATTTCGACCGTAACAGGAGAGGGTTTTATCGCCTGAACTTTCGAGGAGAAATATCTATTGCCCCAGAAATAAGAGAAAGCCGCCCGGGCAAAGGCCGTTATTGGCCGGCCGTTTATTTTATGTACGGCAATAACAACGGAAGAGCCGATTAAAATGATTGTAATAGGGGCCCAGACCGCAAGGGATAAAATATCGAAAAGTAAAATTGAAACAAGGACGGTCGCCGCCGCGTAGAAAAACTGGCCGATGGTAAAGACCCAAAATATTTTACTTTCTGTTTCAACGAATTGGGGAATTTGGAACTGCATTTATTTGGGGAGGTCTTTTAGGTCCACCGTGTTTTCCGGATTAACTTTTAGCGGGTTTTTATCGGGTTGTTTCGTGGTAGAGTCCTCCGTGGCGGCAAGGGGGAAGGTAGAAAATTCCGATGAGTAATTTACGGTTTTTTCTGTTTGCCGCGAGTCGCTTCCAGCCCCTTGTTTTTCGGCTTCAAGAAAAGAAGGTTTCAGCAGGGGAGGGGTCTTCGGGGGCGGGGTCATCACAGCCGGTTTTTCTTGAGCGGGAGAAGAGGAGGGACTTGCGACCGGCAAATTTCCCGGTGCGATTTTTTGGTAAAAAACCGACAAGTCATTTCTTAACGGGTTAATTATTTTTTGGAGAATTTCTTTCGAGAGAAAAACAGCCTTGTCCTCTCCGATATTTAACCCGTCTTGGATCTCCCCGGTCATATTTTTCGGAAAAACGAATCCCAGAATAACCAGACCGGTTAAAAAACGCAGAGAGAAGTTATCAATATCGTTTAACTTCGCCTGTCCTGAAATTAGATTTATTTTTTTGGAGGTCTCCGGAGAGACGAGAACTTCTTTCAGTCTTTCGGAGAGAAGAGAAAACCTGTTTTCAATTTGTTCCGGGGTTAAAGAATATTCCATTTTAGAAATTATTATCTTTTAAGACGCGCCATTCGCCCGGTTTCTTTCTTCGGCCTCCAATCTCTCTATTTTCTCCTTCTGGTTTTTTTCTAGATCCTTTAATCTTTTTATTTCTTTTTCTTCTTTTCCTCCCGTGTCTTCTTTAGGTTTTGCCCCTGCCGCTGATAGCACGGCCTTAAATATGGATGCGTCAAACATTCCCGATCTGACGCTTTGAGGGTACGCCTGGTAGAATTTTTTCACCTTTTCCCATCTCGATTTTGAGGGAGCGGGAACAGGGACGCCGCCAGAAGCAGGAGGAGTGGCTCCACCAGGAGTGCTTTCCCACCAGTGGGCTTCGGACCACCCTTCTCCACTGCCACTGCCACTACCACTAGGAGCAGGAGGAGGAGGAGTAACGTCACTAGGAGTAGGAGGAGTGTCTCTACCACCACTAGGGGTAGGGGAAGTGTCTTGCCAGGAGGCCTGGGACCACTCCCCTTCTTCTTTCGAGGGACTGGGGACAGGACTTCCTCCACTAGGAGTACCTTGGTCGGGGCCAGGACCACCCTCTCCTTCGGAGCCAGCGGGAGAAGGCGATTCATTAGAATCCTCCTCCGGTTCAAAATATGGAAACCCCAATTCAGCCTCTCTATACCGGGAGTTTGCAAAAGTTTCGGGAACAGGACCACCCTCTTCCTTAGGGTTAGCGGAGGAGGAAGGTTCGCCATAATCCTCCGGTTCAAAATATGGAAACCCCAGCTCAGTATCTCCATACCGGGAGCTCGTAAAAGTTTCTGGGTTTGGTTCACTAGGAGTGCTACCACTGGGAGGACCTTCTTGCCAGGAAGTTCGAGACCATTCTCCACTATCAGGAGTACCAGGAGGAATAGTACTACCAGTAGGAGGAGGAGGACCAGGAGGAATAGTACTACCAGTAGGAGGAGGAGGACCATGCCGCCAGTAGGTTCGAGACCATCCTCCTCTTCTACCACCACGGCCACCACCACTAGGAGTAGGAGGGGGAGGAGTGGTGCCACCAGAGGGGGTGGAAGTGGGCCTTGTAGGTCTCCTGGCCCAGCGCGCACTCGCTCCTGCCGCTATTTTTCTCGCAGTCATTCTTGCCGCGCTGCCAAGTACGGCCGGAGTCATTGCTCCGGCTATAGCAAAGGCCTTATCAGCTCCGGCTATGCCCATTTTTTTCGCCGCAAACAATCCTCCGAAAAGCAAGACAAGAATAACTATTAATTTTCCCATAAAAGCGAGAAACCCTTGGCTATAGAGTTCTGTCGGGTTGTCGAACGAGCTCTCCAGCAAGATTTTCACCAGATATAGGAAAAAGGAAAAGACAGGCAGGAAAATTATCCATTTAATAAAAGTAGACCACCATTCTTTCCAAAGGTTACCGAGGTCGCCTCCTAATTTGGGGAAAATAAAACTTAACCACACAAGCGGAGAGAAAATTATAAGAATACTTAAGGTTACATAACGGACAGCAAGCGCCCAGATCAAAAAGATTATATTTATAGCGGCAATGAGAGAAATAATCGCGGCGAAAAAGAGATTAAATATCGGCGCAACGAACACCCTTATGAAGACATTAGGATCGTTTTCTTTAGTAATCTTTCCCAGGGTGTCGCGCATGGAAAAAAGATTAAAGCGCTTCCAATAAGAGAGAGTGAATTCCTCTACCGGACCATCCATCGCAACTCCTGCCGAGGTTCCTGTATTTTGCGCCGGGAGGTCGGCATTTATAGAACACACTTCTCTTCCGAGAAAGGCCGAAGTTATTGAGTTCGAAACATTTAGGAAAAGACCAATGAAAAACAAACTAAAATTTATTAAAAGCACGGCTATTATCAGCTTAGCCAAGGCGTCTTTCATCGCATACCCCTTCAATCGCAATATAGTGGCAAAGCCGATTATGACCAAAACCAGGACAAACCCGACATTTGTCAATCCTAAAGTTATACGGAAACCGGTACCTACAACCCCGCTGGCGAGCACGCCGCAATTTAAGGCAAAAAGACCTCCAACTAATACGAGACCAAACCACAGAATTAATGAAACGGCGACTCCGATTAGCAGCATGTTAAACCAAACAGCCAGGAGGGAATCCATTAAATTGTCCACCCCTCCAACCGCAATCGAAACAATAGAGCCAACCGGTATTACAGTAAGTAGAGTAAAGCCTTCTATGGCTTCCACAAGATTAGCGAGGGTATAAGTAATTAGTTTAGCCCCCAAAGCCCAGACAAGAAGTACCCCGAATTTCGCTAGGGCCGACGTGAGATTATACTCTTCGACCGGCGCCGGTTCTCCGAGGTCTGTGAGATATTCTGTAAGGGCTCCGCCAACATCCTTAGCTTCAGTGCATTTATCTTCCAAACAAACTAATTTTTCAGTGCAGTCTTTAGCATCTATGCAAGGATCGCCGGGTTTACCTGTGCCCTTGTCCACCGGATGGATACATTGTCTTGTGGAGAAGGAACACCGGTCCCCAGCAATGATGCAATCGTTATCGTTCGTGCATTCAAAACCGGTCTCGGCATTGAGTGCCGCGAAAACAGGCATTATTGGCATTACCTGCGAAAGGGAGAAAACTATTAAGATGAAGAATAAAACCCCACGCTTATTCATGCTTTTTTAAAGTATATCATTTTTCAACAAGCTTGCTAACAAAATAATCATTTTCATGTTTAAATTTTGCGGCCTCGAAGAAGGTACAAGCCCTGCTTTTTTAAGTTCTTCCATAGTTCTTTCTTCGTGGTTTTTGGAGATTGCCAGCAAATTATTCAAAATTGTTTTTCTCGGTTGTTTAAATAGAATTTTGACGAGCCGGTAATACTGGTCGGGATTTTTTGTCTTCTTTGGGAAAAGACGGATTATGGCGGAATCTACTTCAGGTGGAGGAGAAAAATTTTGGCGGGGAATAAAACCGATAATTTCCGAGTCGGTCCAGAATTGGGTGATGGCGGCGAGAAGATTCATCCGGGGCGGTTGGGCCGTAATCCTTTCCGCCACTTCTTTCTGGATGGTGAGGACAATGATTTCCGGCTTATTCTTCAGCTCGCTCAATACGCGGAGCAGTCGGCCAGTGATGTAAAAAGGAATATTGCCGATGAGCTTGTAGCGCCGGAGTCGGAGGGAAGGCAGGGCTTTTAGAACGTCGGCGTTGATTATTTTAAACTCGGTGTTGGTTGAGAGAGAAGAGAGATTACGCGGCAACGCCTCCGCCAGATATTTGTCTTTTTCAATCGCGATTATTTTTTTAGGGTGATATTCAACAAGATGATTGGTGAGCTCGCCGTGACCCGGCCCGATTTCAATAACAATATCGGTTTTTTTTATTTCCAAACCAGCGGCGATTTTCTCGAGTGCCTCTTTGTCTTCCAAGAAATGCTGTCCTAGTTTGCGGGGCATATTTAAATTATATTTCCTGGCCGGACTTAATCCAAATAGATTTCATCGCCAGCGGCGATTTCTTCCTTCAGGTTGGACTCGCCGCGGAATTCAACGATTTCCGGCGGGATTTCATAAAGAAAGCGCGAAGCCGGACCGTAGAAGCTGATACAGAGCCGTTTTTTAGCCCGGGTCATCCCTACATACATCAAACGTCTTTCTTCTTCCAAGTCGTATTTTTTGAGCAGGGATTTTTGATGAGGCAGAATACCCTCGGTCGCGCCGGCAAGGAAAACATTTTCGAATTCCAGACCTTTGGCCAGATGGATGGTCATTAATTTTACGCGCTCGGTCGAACGGATATTCTTTTTCAGAGAATCGCCGGATTGGAAAAGGGAAATTCTCTCCAAAAATTCTGCGAGCGAAGAAAAATTTTCGGCAAAATTGATAAACTCGTCCAGGTTCTCTTTTCTTTCTTCGGCATTCGGGAATTTCGACGAGAGAAGATTTTCATAGTCGGCGGTTTTAAGGAAAAAACCGATGATCTCGAGTGGGGAGCCGGATTTGGCGATTAACGGCAGTTGGTCAATGAGCTCTTTGGAAATGGCGCGCCGGAAATTGGTTTCCAGCCGGTTGCGGCTGACTTCATCTTTGGGATTATTGGCGAAACGGAGGCCGGCGACCAGGTCTTTAATCTCATACCGTTCATAGAATTTGAGCCCGCCGAATATCTCGTAGCCGATATCAAAGGAGATGAGAGATTGTTCGATTTGGCGCGACTGGGCGTTGGTGCGGTAGAGGATGGCGGTTTCTTCGGGATGAGCCAGACCGGCGATTATATCGGCGAGACAGTCGGCCTCTTCTTCCGGGTGATTAAAGCCGCGAATTTTCACCGGTTCGCCCGGTTCGTTTTTTGTCCAGAGATTTTTGGGACGCTGGAGAGTATTTTGAGAGATGACCGCGCCGGCCGCGGAAAGGATGTTTCCCGAAGAGCGGTAATTTTGGTCGAGAACGACGACTTTGGCGTCCGGCCAGTCGTTTTCGAAATTCAGGAAATTTCGGAAATCCGAGCCGCGAAAACTGTAAATACTCTGCTGGTCGTCGCCGACCACGCTTAGACGCCGGTGTTTTTCGGCGAGGAGCTTGATAAAAAGATACTGGCTGGAATTGATGTCTTGGTATTCGTCGACAAGGATGTAAGCAAACCGGTTGCGGTACTTCTCGAGTATTTCCGGGGAGGAGATAAATAAGCGCACCGGTTTTTCGATCAAGTCGTCAAAATCAAAAGCATTCTGTCGGTTGAGCGACTTTTCGTAGGACTCAAAAATCAGACGAATTTTTTCATCTTCTTCCTCCCAAGAGAGAAACTCATTTTTGATTTTAGACACGCGGTCACGGACAGCCGGCAGAAAAAGTTTTTCCTTGAAATCGGCGTTTTTCAGAATCGATTTTATGACCTTTTCCGAATCGTCGTTGTCAAAAATAGCGAAGTTGGGGCGCCGGCCTAATTTTTCCGCTTCTTCCCGCAGAATGCGGCTGCCCAAGGAATGGAAGGTGCCGATGAACGGACTTACGGATCCTTTCAGATAAGAAGAGAGGCGATTTTTCATTTCCCCGGCCGCCTTATTGGTAAAAGTAATGGCGATGATTTTGTTTGGTGGAATTCCCTGTTCGATAAAATAGGCCAGACGGTTGGTCAGGGTGCGGGTTTTACCCGAACCGGCGCCGGCGGTAATGAGCAGGGGAACGTGAGGCGCGAAAGCGGCCTCCTCTTGTTTGGGGTCGAGTTTCCGATTCACTCCACCAATGTACACTCATCTCCCGCCCGATGACAAATATAAACAGGTAGAACAATTAGAACATATAGAACAGTTAGAATTTCATGCCAGGTACTCGGTTCTCAATCGATACTGAAAGGCCTCGGCGACGTGGTCCAATCCGACTTGTCCGGATTCTTCCAGGTCGGCGATGGTACGGCTCACTTTAAGCAGACGGAAATAACCGCGGGCGGACAAAAGGGAACGGTCAAACGCTTTTTTGATGAATTCATCCGCTTCTTTGGTCAGACCGACGATTTTTTCGCACATTT
>Ga0315273_10007047_pt1 | contig 14052 bp, 9 predicted proteins | sample YL17G02_0_MG_FD_205753 | JGI IMG/M metagenome (GOLD analysis project Ga0315273, IMG submission 205753) | Sediment microbial communities from Yellowstone Lake, YNP, Wyoming, USA - YL17G02_0 | ecosystem: Environmental > Aquatic > Freshwater > Lake > Sediment | place: USA: Wyoming | collected... | reverse complement strand
CACTTCCGATGGTGGATCACCTGGTTTCCCCTTACATTCGTCCATTCGTGAGATTCGTGTTTCCCTAGCCTGGGAGCAACTTCTCCGCGCCCTCGGGCGATTTCCAGGGATGCTTCGGGTTGTAGTGCGTCCAGACCATCTCCGCGAGCTTACGGATCGCCACGACGCCCTCGTTGTCGTCGGTCCAGCGCTGATCCTGCTGGTCCTTCGTGTAGATCGCGAGGATGTATTGCCCGCCCGGACTGTCCACCACGGCCACATCGGACTTCGACTGGTTGATCGCCCCGCTCTTCGCGGCGGTATGCACGTCCGGCGGCACGGTGTAGAGGATGCAGTCGTCCCAGTACTGATGGGTCAGGACACGGAGCATCCGGTCACACGACGCCGGGCTTCCGGCCTTCTTGTCCACGATCAGCTCGAACAGCTTGACCATCTCGTTGGGGCACGTCATCCCGAGCCCCCACTTCTGCTGAAGCGGTCGGAGCCCGAGTTCGTCGCACTTCTTGCCGTTGAGCAGCTTGGTGGTCTTGAACCCGTGCGCGTCGAGCCAGTCGTTCACATTCTTCTGGCCGAGGTGCTCGCGCAGGAGCATCGTCGCCGTGTTGTCGCTCACGGTGATCATCAGGTGGGCCCACTGGCAGAGGGGGAGCTTCGTACCCTCCTTGAAGTAGCAGGCAAACCCGCCCTCCTGGCGCTCGTCGTCCTTCGGCTGGACCTCGATCGGGTCGTTCCAGCCGACCTTGCCCTGCTCGATCTGGTGCATCGCCTCGCACATGATCGTGGTCTTGATCGTGCTGGCGGTCGGGAAGGTCTCGTCGCCCCGGAGGTCGATTCGCTCGTCAGGCTTCCCGCGGTAGTGGAGGCTGTATCCGAGCGTGCCGTGGAATCCCTCGGCCACCTTGTCCATCTTCGCCTTCAGCTCGGCGAGTGTCTCGGCGGACGCGGATACCGCGCAGATCAGAATGCCGATCAGAAACATGATGCAGTGTTTTCGCATGAAGTTCTCCTTGTCAGTTGAAGGCATCGAAGGTCTGTCAGCGGCCACAGACAGCACCCACCTGCAGCCGGTCGGTGTTCGGTGGCCCGCCGACCGGCGAACGGTACTGGAGAACATAGTCGACAGGGTTCTCTGTGTCACTTGCCCACTGGACAAGCCACTGTTGGACGTCCTCCTTGGGCTCGCGCGTGTCGTCAACGAAGTGCGTCCAACGAATCTCGTCACCAAAGGGTCTGAAGCCCTGCTTGGTGAGTCGATTGGTGATCTCCTTAGTCGCAGCCGTCGCCGGATATTTCTCCTTCAACTCATACCTTACGTATCTGTCGCCTTCACCCCTGCCGTAGTGTACATTCTCGGCACCCGCCAGGACGATCAGCGACTGAGGCCGGCTGCTACGTACCACAACCACCGCGGCTGCTAAGACCACCGCCACTGCCAGTAGTGCCAACTGAAGCCGTTTTCTACCAGATAATAGACTCAAGGTTTCCTCCTAGTTAGGCTTTCGTTTGTACAGGATCACTGCCGCTTCCGGTTGCTGCTTGAGCGTCACGAGATAGCCGGTTTCCATCAAGTCCTTACCGGTCGCCTCGACGGTTTCCTCCGAGTCGAAGCTCGACAGCTTGTACCGCGCCTCGGGATCGAGGCCCTGGAGCTTGAAGCGCGCCGACTCGTAGGCGCTGTTCGGACGCCGGAACGCCTGCACCATCCCCGCGCCGAGGTCCGGGCGGTCGAACTGCCAGGCCATCCACTGGTCGTACTCCAGCGTGTACTTCGTGAGCGGGTAGAAGTCGCCGTAGTAGTAGTCCGCCACCTGCCGCCACTCGCCGATCAGCTTGCGGAGCAGCGGCCAGTCGATGTCCGTGCGCCGAACATCCGGGCCGAGCGTCGTGTTCGGGCACATCGTGCTGCGGAAGATGTAGGTGTCGAACTTGATGAACCCCGTGCCGTAGTACGGCAGCCAGGACGCGAGCCCGTAGGTGTGGCACTGCTCGCCGACGGGATCGAAGATGTAGTCGCTTCGGAGGAGAGGCACGCTCCGGCGCATCGTCTCGAGGTCGTTCCGATGCCCGCCGGACGCGCAGGAGTCGATCAGCATGTCCGGCCGCCTGCGACGAAGCTCGTCCCAGAACGCGAGGTAGCCGGTCACGTAGTGGTTCTCGGTGATCCCCTGGCGGTCGGCGGCGTCGTTCCCGCGCCAGTAGGAGAGCGGATCGATGTTGTAGTCCTGGCGGTATGCGTCGATGCCCTGCTCGGTCATCAGCTTGTCGGTATGATCGGTCACCCACTTCCGGGCCTCCGGGTTGCCGAGGTCGAGGAGCTTCTGCCCGCCGTCCGCGCCGAGCAGCCACTCCTTATGCGTGTCGTAGAGCCACGATCCCGGCGTAACGCGCTCCGGCTCGAACCAGACGAGCGTCTTGATTCCCCGCTCGTGCGCATAGTCGCTCACCGCGCGGAGGCCGCCGGGGAAGCGCGTCTTATCGACCTCCCAGGTGCCGGTGCTCGACCAACTGCCCTTGTTCGGATACCATCCCGCGTCCATCCACCAGTAGTCCGGCTTGATCCCATTCTCGAGATAGCGGTTGAGGAAGAGGATTTCGTCGTTCTCGTTGCAGAGCAGGCCGGGGAAATGGTTGCCGCTGACCTCGGGCATCATCGGCGGAGGGAGCTTGCCGCCGAATCGGGGCAGGTTGTGCGCGATCATCCAGCGCCGCCAGATGTTCTGCGAGCGGATGCGGTCGCCCGTGTAGAACTGCAGGACGATGAGCGGCGTTCTGATCTCCTCGCCGGGATGGAGCACGAGCTTCGTCAGCTCCTGGCCGGCCCTCACGCGCAGTCCGAGCGCCTCATCCCGCGCGAACTCAGCCGCCCACTGACCGGGCCATCCGACGACGGCGATCATCCCCTGGTTCTCCCACTGGAGGTTGAAGTAGGGGAAGACGACTCCGAGCGGGCGACCGCCCGGCGGCGCGAACCGGATGCTCTTTCCCGCCTCCAGCTTCATCTCCAAAGGCTCGAAGTCCCGTGGAGTGACGGTCGTCCCGGCGTGATGGTGCAGGATGAAGTCGCCCTGACCGCTGCTCTCCAGGCGCAGGTCGATCGCCTGGATGTCGGATATGATCGGCGTGTCGGCGGCGCCGGTGTTCTTGAGGTAGACGGTCCACTCCACTGTCGGGAAGTCCGTGTACTCAATGCCGACGCACCGGACCTGCAATCCCTTCGGCTCGGAGTAAGTCAGAGTGTGCTGGGTGCGGTTCACATCGAGCTTCTTCGACGCGCGCTCGCACTTCCAGGTCTCTGAGTCGAATGGTTTGCCGTCGTAGTTGAACGAGAACGGCGGATCGGTCGTGAGCGACGAGCCGTGTCCACCGAACGGCAGATCCCCGAGCCGGATCGACTTGCCGTTCTCGAGTGTTACCGCCGCGTCGGCCCAGTCGGCCTGGTCGCTCGAGATACCGTCGCCCGCGTCGCCGACCGCCAGCGTGAACTCGGTCGCGCCCTTGAGGTCGACGCTCATCGGCACGGCCGGATCCCCGATGCGCCGCACGCCCGAGTTGAACGCCTCTTTGCCGCCGACGCTCACCGAGAAGACGACGCTTCCGCCGCCCGCGCGGGCATCGACGCCGACCACCGACGCGAACTCCCTGCCCTTGGATGGAAGGCGCACGACCACCCGGCTCACGGCATGGCAGTAGAGCCCGTGCTGAAAATTCCTCGTGCCGATCCTGAGCGGCTCACCGGCGCGAGCGTTCAACTGCACCGGCCCGTGGTTCTCCAGCACGAGCAGCCCGGCCTCCAGAGTCTCCTTGGGCTGTACGCCCTGGAACTTGGCCGCCGCCCACTGATGAGCGGTCTGCATCTCCGCCGGCGTTACGTCGAACGCCTGCGCTGCCTGAGGATGAACCATAGTGAGTACCAGTCCTCCCATGATGAGTGAATTCAGTGACATGTCGGCTCCTTGTCAGTACTTCCAGGCCTTAGCCCTGGGCTTGTGGATGCTCAGTTCGATCTCAACACCCGGCTTGAGGTCGAAGTACAGCACGACGTGGACCTCCCCGTCGGTGTTCCTCGCGAGCACAAAGTCCCGGGCGCTCGTCTCGATACGGCTTTCGTCACCGATCGGCAGTCCCCACAGGGCGATCGCGTAGTCCGGGAACTCGGCGGCCGTCTCCATCCCTAACTTGATCGTGAGGCCGCTCTCCGCGTCGTAGCTCTGGGAACGGATGACCGCCACATCCGGCGTCGCGGTCGCCGAGATGCTGCTCCCGTTCGGGGAGGCTTCCTGCTTCGTGTAATCGCACCACCAGATCGGGTTCGGCGACTCCCTCTCGAACCTGATAGAGCGCTTCTGATCCTCGATCAGGACGAACTCGCTCGACAGCGAATCCTTGAACGGCACATAGGGCTCCATCTCGGGGGTCAGTGCCCTCTCCCTCATCTTCCTGACGTTGGTCATCGAGGTGTACCATGGAATCCGCTCGCACGTGCCCAGGACGCCGTAGTTGCCCCAACCGCCGGTCCACCACGCGTCGTAGAGCAGGTGATCGGTCTTGCTGACGGAGACCGTTCGCGGGGTGACAGGGAAATGCCGGCGGTAGTAGTCGACGATATCGATCGACCTGGCGAACACCAGCTTGTACTTCTTTGTCAGATCGAAAGCTACCAGCTTCTGGTACTTGGCGACGAACTGCTTCATCGGCTCTGCGTCCCAACCCTCCCTGAACTGCGCGTTCGGATAGCCGGGGTGAGCCATGACTCCATCGTAGAGCGGAGTGACGAACGCCGGGTGGCTGCTCATGGATGTGATTCCCTTGAACTCGTCCATTCCCGCCAGGATGCACTTCCTGGCGGCGTCGAAATCGCCCTCGGCGGCCGCGTAGTGCCAAGCGACCGGGCCGATGAAGTGGAATCCCCCGCAGAAGTCCCACTGGTGCGCGATGACCGATCCGTTCGGTCGCTGGTTCACCTTGCGGCAGTCGGTCGGCGAGGAGTAGTAGGGAAACTCCGGCATGCCGAGCCAGGGCTTCGCGTTAGCCTCCTGGAGTCCGCAGTGGTCATTCACGCCCAACTGCATGAACGTCCGCGTGTATCCCGGGTCGAGGTCGTGGCGCATGACGACGCGGATCGAGCGAGCGTCGTTGTGATCGGGCATCAGCGATCGGACGCGGGCCATCCCCTCGCCGTACTGCTTCGTGCGCTCCTCCTGGGTCAGATCGGGAGTGTCGGGGAACTCCGGGACGATCAGCTCGCCGTAGTGACGATTGTACCCGAGCAGCTTGATGAACAGCGGATCATCGGCCTGGAACTTGTCCACGGGCAGCTTGTAGTCGAGCGGGATGCCGGTGCCGTGCAGGGTCGGCTCGGACTCGATGCCCCAGAACGTCGAGAATGAGAGCACGATGTAGTCGTCCCGGACGACCGAGAAGTAGCGGTACAGCGATTCCCCGCCGATGCGCCATTCCGCGATGTAGTTGCCCGTTTCCTTCGGCTGATAGGTGACCGCGGCCTTGCCGTCCGTGAAGCGCAGAGGAACCTTCTCCCATGGCAGCTTCCTGAGCCACGACAGGTCGCCGCCCGGGATGAACGCCTTGCCCGGTTTCGCCTGCTCGAGGTACCTGGGGTAGACCGTCAGTTCGCCGGATTCCGAGCCTTCAGGGAGGCGGAACGCGAACTCGATCTTCTCGCCGAGCTTCAAGAGACGGCTGCTTGTCGTCCATGTGGCCTGCTCCATCCCGCGTACCTCCTCAGCCCTCGCGCCGATCCCCGCGATCAACAGAACGGCCAATACCAGGTATCTCACCCGGCGACTCCGGGCTTCATTCCCATCGCGAAGAGCGCCATGCCGACCGACACGAGCGCCATCCCACCGTACTGGATCGGAGAGACACCCACGCGGAAGATGAGCAGGAGCGCGATCTGGGCGCACAGAAATCCGCCGCCGGTGCCGAGTCCGAGGGCAATCGCCGGGTTCATCGACTTGTACAGCAGCATCAGGAGCCAGATGCTCGACGCCCCGAACACGTTGCCTGCGATGAAGCCGAAAAGCCAGTGCGAGGGCGTCAGGCTGCCGTACTTGAACAGGACCTGCGCCGTCGCCTGCATCAACCAGAATGCCACCATCCACACTATGCTCAATGCTTTCCTCCGTCCGCGTAGGGATCAGTCAATCAAGGAACCCTTCTGTAATACAAGCTCGAATCAGCATCCTTGACGAAAGAGATGCCTCCAAAGGTGCCCACCCCCATGCCGACATTGGTCTTCTCGACAGGATACTGCTTGATATCTAGGATAGGATCCGGGACCACGAGGGCGTTGTCGAGCCAGATTGTGCCGTCACGATAACTCCACGTGTCCGTGTTCGTCATAGTCGGTCCTTTCCTGCCGGGCACAAAGGTCTGTGAGTAGGTCCCGTTTGCATGCAAGACAAGGGTCTCTACGCCGTGGCTCTTTGCACCGACTCTATGCTCTATCCGGTATGTGCCAACCAGCGTAGCTGTCGTGGCTGGCGGGGCACATCCGCTTGGAAGGAACGCAAGGCCGAGCACCAGGATGACAAGTTGTTTCCGAAACGAGTTCATCACCTTCCTCCTTCTGCCTTCGCCAAGCGCTTGTACACAATCATCGCCGAGTCCGGCTGGTTCGGCAGCGTTACGAGCAGGCCGGTCTCCATCAATTCTTTGCCGGTGCGCACTTCGCCGGACACGCTGTATCGCCCCTCCGGATCGAGGCCTCGGAGCTTGAAACGCGCCGACTCGTAGATGCTGTTCGGGCGCCGGAAGACCTGCACGACTCCCTCGCCGAGGTCCGGGCGATCGAACTGCCAGGCCATCCACGCCTCGTTCCCCGGGTCATACGGCGTCAAGGGGTAGTAGTCACCGTAGTAGTAGGGAGTGATGTCGCGCCACTCCGCGATCAGCCCGCGCACGGAGGCCCAGTCGGAGTCCGTCTTCCGCACGTCGTAGCACGTGTTGATGAACGGACAGATGCAGCTTCGGACGCTGTATGCGTCGAACTGGTTGAATCCCGTGCCGTAGAGCGGAATCCATGACGCGATCCCATAGGTGTGGTTCTGCTGGCCCGTCGGTTCGAGGATGTAGTCGCTCCTCAGCAGCGGCACCGACCGCCGGAGCGTCTCTATGTCGTTCCGACGCCCGCCGGACGCGCAGGTGTCGATCAGCATGTTCGGATGACGCCGCCTCAGTTCGTCCCAGAACGCGAGGAATCCCTCGACGTATCGTATCTCGGTGATCCCCTGCCGGTCCTCCGGGTCGTTCGCGCGCCAGAATGCGAGCGGATCGATGTTGTAGTCCTGCCGGTAGAGATCGATGCCCTGAGACACGATCAGGCCGTCGATATGCTCGGTCAGCCACTTGAGCGCATCGGGATCGCCCATGTTCAGCAGCTTCTGATCGCCGTCCTTGCCCAGCAGCCATTCCTTGTGCTCATAGAGCCACGTGCCAGGCGTGACCCGCTCCGGCTCAAACCAGACGATCGACTTCACTCCCTTCGCATGTCCGTGATCGGTGATCGCCCGCAGCCCGCCGGGGAATCGCTTGGTATCGACCTCCCACGTCCCGGTGTTCGGCCAGCCCCACGCGCTGTAGTTCGGATCGTAGACGTACCAGCCGGCGTCCATCCACCAGTAGTCGAGCTTCAATCCCTCCTCGAGGTAGCGGTCGATGAAGAGCTTCTGGCTCGCTTCGTCCGCATGGATCATCTCGCCGAACTGGTGCGAGCTGCACGCCGCGAAGTGCGCGGGTGGATACTTTCCGCCGGGATGCGGGGTGTTGTGCTCGAGCATCCAGCGCCGCCAGACGTTCTGCGAGCGCACCCGGTCGCCCTTCCAGAACTGGACGACGACGAGCGGACTGCGGACCTCTTCGCCGGGATGGAGACTGAAGTGAGTCAGTTCCTGGCCGGCGGTCACATGCAGGCCGTTCGTCTGATCGCGCGTGAACTCCGACGCCCACTGACCGGGCCAACCGAGCACCGCGATCACTCCCTCGCCGGGCCACTCGATATTGAAGTACGGGAGATCGCTGTTCGTCGAGCGCCCGCCGCTTGTGGTGATGCGCTTCGACGCGCCCGGACCGAGCGTGTCCCTGAACGGCTGATAGTCGGTCGGGATGCACGGGCTGCCGGTGTTGTGATTGAGCGCGAACTCGCCCTCCGCGTTCCGCTCGAAGGTGACATCGAGCGCCTGGACCTTCTCAAGGACCGGCGAATCGGCGGGACCGGCGTTCTTGAAGTAGACCGTCCACTCCAGAGTCGGGAAATCCTTGTACTCGACGCCGACGCATCGAACCTGCAGCTTCGTCGCCGGATCGGTCCAGGTGATCGTGCGCTGCTCCCGGTTGGAATCGAGCTTCTTCGAGATTCTCTCGACTTTCCAGGTTGGGAGCAGTTCGGCGGACGACTTGCCTCCGTATACGAACGAGAACGGCGGCTCGGTTGAGTAGGTGCGCGCCCTGTCCTCGATGATCGGCATGTCGCCGAGCCACACCGTCTCGCCGTTCGCCAGCACGACCTTCGCGTCGGCCCAGTCGGACTGATCGCACGAGATTCCATCGCCCGCGTCGCCGATCTCCAGCACGAACTCGGTGGCACCACCGAGTTCGACCGACACCGGAACGCCCGGCATCCCCTCGAGCATCACGCCGGAGTTGAACTTCTCCCCGCCGCCGACCTTGGCGACGAATACCACACTCCCTCGGCCGCCTGAGGTCTGCTCGTTGCTATCCACGCCTGCGATCGCGCTCAACGACTTGCCCGGACTCGGCAGCCGCACGATCACCTTGCTCACCGCGTGGCAGTAGAGTCCGCGAGTGTACTGCTTCCCGGCGATCACCATCGGCTTCTCGTGGCGGGCGTTTCTCTGCACCGGATCGTTGTTCGCCACCACGATCAGTCCCGACTTCGCGGGCGATTGCTGAACTTTGCCCTCGAACCGCGCGGCGGCCCACATCCGGGCCTCCGCCATCTCATCCGCCGTGGGGACCGCTGCATTGAGCGAAGCTGCCATCATCAGCACCACCATTCCTGTCAGTATGCGGTACATCATCGAATCCACTATCCTTCCGGCCTTCATCCGCCAAGCACTGTTATACACCGAGGCGGCACGTTTGGCAAGCGTAGGAGGGATTTTCCGGGATGGTTTGTGCCCGGTAATCCCGATTGCCGCACATCGGTATTACCGGGCACAAACCATCCCGGAAAATCCCTCCTACGTGGTGCTTGACCGGGGGCCTCTCTGGACCGTATGATGAATGCACCATGTCGTCATTAGTTCCATCTACCATATCCCTGCTGATCAAGCCCGCCGGGCCGGACTGCAATCTCCGGTGCACGTACTGCTTCTACCGGCAGAAATCCGGCATGTTCCCGGACACCAAGGTCCACCGCATGACCGACGAGACGCTCGAACGAACGATCTCCCAGGCGATGGACGCCGGGCGCGACTTCGCCATGTTCTCCTGGCAGGGCGGAGAGCCGACGCTCATGGGCCTCGAGTTCTTCAAGCGCGCCGCCCAGTTGCAGGGGGAAAACCTCCACCAGGGCCAGATCGTGTCGAACTCGCTCCAGACCAACGGCACGCTGATCGACCGGAAGTGGGCCGAGTTCCTCAAGGAGTATAACTTCCTCGTCGGCGTCAGCCTCGACGGTCCGGCCGGCATCCATAACCACTACCGCCGTGACGAGAACAAATCGCCGACTCACGCCAAGGTCATGCGCAACTTGCAGATGATGCTCGATGTCGGCGTCGAGGTGAATATCCTGACGCTGCTGAACGAGAGGAACGTGAAGGAGCCGGATCGGGTTTATGAGTTCCTGCTCAAAACGGGCGTGAAGTACTTTCAATTCGTGCCCTGCGTCGAGCCGGGACCGGGCGGCAAACCGGCGTTCTTCTCGATCACGCCCGAGGAGTACGGCGACTTCCTTTGCCGGCTGTTCGACCTCTGGCTCGACAGCTCGATGGACATCTCGATCCGCGACTTCGACGACCTGATGATGCTCTTCCAGGGCCAGCGACCGAATACGTGCATCTGGGGCCCAACATGCGGCATGTACGTCGTGGTCGAGCACACCGGGGACGTCTTCCCCTGCGACTTCTTCGTGCTGCCGAAGTGGAAGCTCGGAAACGTGAACGAGACGACCCTCGCGGAGATCATCTACTCGGAGAAGATCCGGGAGTTCGGCGACGAGAAGACGAAGTACTCCGAGGAGTGCGCCGGTTGCGAGTGGCTCAGGTTCTGCCACGGAGGATGTCTCAAGCACCGTTTGCTCATCGGATGTGCGTCGCCCGAGCAGACCTACTTCTGCAAATCGTACAAGCAGCTTTTCGAGCACAGCCGGTCGGTCCTCGATGAAATACACAGCCAAGCCCCTGAACACAAACCGACCGCCGAGAACGTCTAAACTTAGGTAGCCATGTGGCCCACAGTGCAAGGAGGTACGTTTGATGACTCGTATTGCTTTCCGAGGGATGACCCGCGAGCACTTGATTGCCCTCGCCATCATCCTCCTCGTCTCTGCCGTCTGCCTGATCATCTCGAGCGATCCGGCTCACGGCGCTGACCAACCAGCGATCAAGCAGTATAGCCCCTTCGACGACCCGAAGCCCGCCATCCCGAAGGAGATGCTCTCCGACAAGCGGCTCGACCGGAAGGTCCAGGTCTTCGCGAAGAATATGGACCTCAAGGCGCTTCTCGGCGAACTGAGCCTCAAGACCGGGGTGAAGCTCTCCGTGGACCCGAAGATAGAGTCCGAGCGCCCGATCATATACTTCCGCAGCAGATCCCTCCGCGACGTGATGACGGAGCTGTCCGGCTTCTACGGCTACACTTGGCTCGCGAAGCCCGGCGGATACGAGTTGAACGAGGATACGCAGCGCGCAGGCTTACGGGGATCCCTGATCGAACAGGGCAGGCAGAGGCAGGATGCGATGCTCCTCGACTTCACGAGGAAGTACCTTGCTGCCTCACAGGAGGACGCGAACATCAAGAAGCTGGCCGTGGACAACAACTATGCGTACCTGTCGCTCTTCGGCCCGACCGGCAAGTTTACGTCCGCCATGCTCTCCAGTCTCGGCGAGGACGCGCTTGCCCGCGCTCTGACCGACGGCGGTGTGAACATGGGCTTCTCGGAGACTCCGTCGGCATTCCAGACCGCGTTCTGCGAATGGTCCAACGCAAACATCGGTAGGAGATATCGCGGCGGGGATCAAGCGCCTCCCGCGACGCCGATCGACCCGGCGGGCATGGCCTCGCAGAAGGTATCGATCAGGCGCACTGAGTCCGGCTCATCGAGCTTCCCCAGGTTCGAGTTCAGCGTCACAACCGCGAGCGGGTATCCCTCGACGCTCCAGTTCCCGTCCTATCAACTCCGCTACGATGATCTGAGCGCCGTCGCCGGGTGGAGCGCGGAGGAATCCGCATCCGCCCCGAAGCTCTCGAATGACATCAAGATCAGCCCGCCGATCCCCGAGACCAGGTTGTGGCTCACGACGCCCGACCTCCTCGAGGCCATTGCGGATCAAGCCGGCAAGGACGTGATCGCCGACAGCATTCAGCAGGAACAGCAGGGGCCGCTGGTCGCAGGTGTTCCGCTCGGCACACTGGTCGAGCAGATCTGCCGGGATCAGGGATACGCGTGTCAGGCGGATGGCACTACCCTGCGCCTGCGCCTGAGTCAATGGTACTCTCAGCCTCTCCTCGTGGAGGGGCCGACGGAATTGCTCGAGACCTGCTGGAAGGACCTCGAGAAGGACGGGAAGCTGTCCATGTCCGATCTGGTAGCGCTCGCGAGCCTCACCCCGGATCAGATGCAGTCGCCGGCAGTGCGCAATCTGCCCGGTTCGCGAGATGCGACCAGGTCGCCGGCCGCGTTCAGGCTCTGGGTATCGTTGACCGATGCCAAGGTGTCGGCGGACGGCATTCCGGTCACAGGTCTTTCGGCGGAACAGAGGAAGCTGCTCGATGACTGGATCGCCACGGGACGGAATCTGATCGCGCCCGAGAAGCTCACCGGAGCGGTGCTGACCGTCACTACGGAGCGCTCGGAGGGCGGGTACCGAGGGCCGACCGAGTACCAGCAGTTGAGCCTAAAGTCGGGCGACGAGGTCCTCCTGGCGAATCCGGTGTTCCTGTCGCCGGCCCTGAGCGACGATGACCGCCAGGCGCTCATCGAAACGCGCAAGGCCGACCGCGCGGCGGACGTCATCAGACTGGTGATGTAGTGGCCGTGCCTCCGTGCCGGCCATAGGACATGCAGGAGGGGTTTTCCGGTTTCCGGAGAACCCCTCTTATGTTGTCCGACTCGTCCGATAGGAGCGCAAACATGAACGACTGGGAGAATCCCGCCATCACAAATATCAACCGCCTGCCGGGACGGGCGTACACATTTCCCTATCCCGACGAGGCATCGGCACGGGCGGGCGAGTCGCCCTGGGTCGAGCCCCTCAACGACCGGTGGAAGTTCCACTACGCCGAGACTCCCGCCGAAGCGCCCCAGGACTTCAATGAGGACGCCTTCGACGCGAGCGCCTGGGACGACATCCCCGTTCCATCCAACTGGCAGATGTGCGGCTACGGGCATCCCCACTACACCAACGTCCAGTACCCGTTCCCGGTCGATCCGCCGCGCGTCCCGACCGAGAACCCGACCGGCTCATACCGCCGTGACTTCCATATCCCCGAGGGGTGGTCCGGTCGCCAGGTCTTCCTGCGCTTCGAGGGAGTCGATTCCGCGTTCTACGTCTGGGTCAACGGTCAGATCGTCGGCTTCAGCAAGGGAAGCCGCATCCCCGCCGAGTTCGACGTCACCTCATACGTCCGCCCGGGGATGAACAACGTCGCCGTCCGCGTCTACCAGTGGTCCGACGGCTCGTACTGCGAGGACCAGGACATGTGGTGGCTGAGCGGCATCTTCCGCGAGGTCTATCTCATCGCCGCCCCGAGGGGGCACCTGTGGGACATTAAGGTCAGCACCGAGTTTGACGCTGACTACAAGGAAGCCGGCCTCAAGCTGCAGGCCGATGTGCGGAACTATGGCAATACGGACATCGACGACTACCAGTTCGAGGCCGCTCTGTTCGATGCGGATGGCTGCCGTGTCTCCGGGTACAACTGTCTTCTGTTGGAGATCAATGCCCACGACCATACCCTGATAGAGGCGACCATGGATGTGTGTATTCCACACAAGTGGTCGGCGGAGGACCCATATCTCTACACCCTGCTCGTCTCCCTCAAGGACTCTCAGGGCAGCACCATCGAGACGACGCCCGTCCGCGTCGGATTCCGCCAGGTCGAGATGAAGGGCGGCAACCTGCTCGTCAACGGCGTCCCGATCATCTTCAAGGGCGTCAACCGCCACGAGTTCCATCCCGACCTCGGGCGCGCGCTCCCGGTCGAGACGATGGTGCAGGACATCCTGCTCATGAAGCGCCACAACGTCAACGCCGTCCGCACGTCGCACTACTCGGATGACCCGCGCTGGTATGATCTCTGCGACTACTACGGCATCTACCTCATCGACGAGTGCGACCTCGAGACCCACGGCTTCGGCTGCCTCAAGGACTGGCACGGCAACCCGGCGAACGACCCTGAGTGGGAGGACGCCTGCGTCGACCGCACGGAGCGCATGGTCCGGCGCGACAAGAACCATCCCTCCGTCATCATGTGGTCGCTCGGCAACGAGGCGAACTTCGGCTGCAATCACCTCGCGATGGCCGCGAAGGCGCGCGAGCTTGACTCCCGCCCGATCCACTACGAGGGCGACTACCAGCTCCAAACCGCCGATGTCTACAGCCGCATGTATCCCCACGTGAACGACGTTGTCGCCATGGGGGAGGGGACGTATGACGGCCCGGCTCGATACAAGGAGATGCCGTTCATCCTGTGCGAGTACGCCCACGCGATGGGCAACGGGCCCGGCGGCCTGCTCGAGTACTGGGACGCGATCTACAAGTACCCGCGCCTGCAGGGTGGCTTCATCTGGGAGTGGATCGATCACGGCATCCGAACGCGCACCTCGGACGGCATCGAGTACTTCGGATACGG
>Ga0315273_10007046_pt1 | contig 14052 bp, 10 predicted proteins | sample YL17G02_0_MG_FD_205753 | JGI IMG/M metagenome (GOLD analysis project Ga0315273, IMG submission 205753) | Sediment microbial communities from Yellowstone Lake, YNP, Wyoming, USA - YL17G02_0 | ecosystem: Environmental > Aquatic > Freshwater > Lake > Sediment | place: USA: Wyoming | collected... | reverse complement strand
CCCACTATTACGCCCGTTTCATGCTGCGGCATGCCACCAGGCAGGCCCGTGCGGTTATTACCGATTCGGAACATTCCAAACGCGATTTGATGCGCCATTTTCACGTTGCGGCGGACAAGATTCAGGTCATTCTCCCCGCCGCAGACGCAGGCGCGACCCCAGTCCGGCGAGACGCCGCGCCCTTGTCACGCTATGGCATCGTGCAGCCGTATATTCTCTATGTCGGGAAGCATCATCTGTACAAGAACATTTCGACTCTGTTGCATGCGTATGTCATGCATCGTGACATTCTCAACAATTTCCAGTTGGTCATTGCCGGGACACGAGATGCTCGCCGGAAGGCCCTGTATCACGAGGCGGCAACACTAGATCCGGGCCAACGAATTCTCTTCACGGATTTCGTGGCCGACGCCGAGTTGTTCGATCTCTATCGCGGCGCGAGTCTGTTCGTATTCCCATCGTTGTATGAAGGGTTTGGCCTGCCCCCGCTGGAAGCGATGGCCTGCGGCGTCCCGGTCATCAGCTCAAACGCGGCGTCGCTGCCCGAAGTGGTCGGCGATGCCGCAATCCAGGTCGATCCTTTGAACGTGCGGGAATTGGCCGCGGCGATGCGCACGGTGCTGACGGACCCCGAACTCTGGCGGACCATGCGACGGAATGGGCTCGAACGCGCGCAGCAGTTTTCCTGGGAGACCGCCGCGCGCCGGCTTCTGCAAGTGTATGACACGCTAGGCGTTCGAGCGTCTCGTGTTTAGGCGAGTGTCGCTCATCTACCCACCGTCCTTCGAGAGCCACTGGGGGGCGATTCGGCCGCCGGTCGGCTTGGGCTACCTTTCGGAGACACTCCTGCAGCAGGGAGTTGAGCATCAAGTCATTGATATGGGCCTGGGCTATTCCGTCAAACAGGTGCGAAAGCGGATCGCCGCCTTTCACACCGACCTCATCGGTGTGAGCATGACTTCCCTGTTCCATCAGGCGGTGTACGACATTGTGCACGCGCTTAAACGCCAATTCCCGACGATCCCGATTGTGGCGGGCGGTCCGCATCTTTCAACGCTGCGGCAGCAGGTCCTGGCGGATTGCACCGCCATCGACTACGGCGTCACCCTGGAAGGCGAAGAAGCCCTGTGCGAGTTGTGCCAGGGCAAGCCCATTCCCGAGATCGAGGGCCTGCTTCACCGGACGTCCGCCAACGACGTGGCCTACACCGGCGACCGGAAATTCATCATGGATCTGGATCGCCTCCCCTTCCCGAAATACGAGCAGTTCGAATTGGCCAAGTATGTCGCCCGCGAAATCGGCGTCATGACGTCCCGCGGTTGCCCATACGCCTGTACCTTCTGCCCCGTCAAGACCACCATTGGCCGCACGCCCCGGTTTCGCGGGGCGCAGCCGATCGTGGATGAATTGCAGTACTGGCATGCCCAGGGGTATCGGGACATCCTGATTCTGGACGACAATTTCGCGATGCACGCGGACCGGGTGTACGCCATCTGCGATGAGATCGAACGCCGCGGCTTGACCGGCTTCCGGTTTCGCTGCGGGAATGGCATTCGCGCCGATCATGTCGATTACCCGCTGCTCGAGCGGATGTACGCCGTGGGGTTCCGGTTCCTTTCCTTCGGGGTGGAAAGCGCGAATGAACAAGTGCTGCGAAACATCAAGAAGGGCGAACGGCTGGTTCGCATCGAGCAGGCGGTCAAAGAAGCCTGCGATATCGGCTACGACGTCACCCTGTTCTTCATCATCGGTCTCCCGGGTGACACGCCGGCCGGCGCGGAAGAATCGTTCCGGTTTGCCAGGAAGTACCCGGTGTTCGATGCCAAGTTCTACAACTTGATCCCCTTTCCGAACACGGAGATCTATGAATGGCTGGAAGGGAATCACGGATTCCTGCATCCTCCGGCAGAATATCTGAACTGCGCCTCGCATTGGGATGTTGAGCCTCAGTTTGAAACGCCGGAGTTTCCTCGTGCCGAACGCGTGCGGATACTGAAACGCGCGCACAAGGTGCGCAAAGAGATTCGCACAGCGGCGATGCGGCGGAAGCTCAAGACGTTGGGGCCTCTCAGTTCGCTTGCCGCATCGTTGTTCGTGTACGATTGGGTGCAGGACTTTCTCCTCCACAATCGATATGTCCGAAGAACGCTTGAAAGCACGTTCCGCTATGTCGCCACGGGATGACCGCCAGTGAAAATGCGCCCTCCGTCACCGCGGTCGTGCCTCTTGCAGAAGCGGATTGCGGCAGGCTGTGGCCAACGGGGCGGCATGGCTAGCGCCGGTCTTGTCCAACGTGACTGCGCCCAAGGAGCAGGACTGTGCAAATCCGTATTGAGAAGACACCAATCAGAGACGTGTACTTGGTCAAGCCGGAGGCCTACCAGGACCAGCGTGGCTTCTTCACCGAACTGTATCGCAAGGACCAATTCGAGGAGCTGGGATTGCCGGGAGACTTTGTCCAGTGGAACCATTCCGGCACCGTAAGGGGCGTCACGCGCGGGCTGCACTTTCAGTGGGACCCGCCCATGGGCAAGCTCATGCGCGTGGTGCGCGGTGAGGCGTTCCTGGTGGCCGTGGACATCCGCAAGGGATCGCCCACCTTGGGTCAACACGTCGCCGTCACGGCCAGCGCCGACAATCGCCTCGGCGTCCTTGCTCCCGCGGGCTTTGCGCGAGGCTTCTGCGTGACGTCGGAGTATGCGGAACTCATGTACCTGTGCTCCGGTTGTTACAGCAACAAGAATGAAAGCGGCGTGTTGTGGAATGATCCCGCACTCGGGATCGAATGGCCCGTGCGGGACCCCATCCTTTCCGACAAGGACCGCAACGCGCAGACGCTGGGCGATTGGCTCAAGCGTGCGGAGAGCGACTTCTTCAAGTACTGACGCATGAGGACTGAGAGATGAGAATCCTCGTTGCCGGCGGCGCCGGTTACCTTGGCAGCGTCCTCGTTCCCCGTTTGATGGAGCGGGGATACGATGTGGACGTGGTGGACCTTCTGTGGTTCGGCAACCACCTGCCTGCGGACATCACGATCATTCAGAAGGATGTGGCGCAGCTCACGGAGAAGGAGTTGGTCGGCTACGATCAGGTCATCTACCTGGCGGGCCTCTCGAATGATCCGATGGCCGAGTACTCGCCGGCGCGCAACTTTGTGGAGAACGGCGCGTCACCCGCGTACCTCGCGTACATTGCCAAGCGCGCCAAGGTGCGGCGCTTCATCTATGGCGGCTCCTGCTCCGTGTACGGCTACACGGTGAATGAGCTCTACCACGAGACCTCGCCAACGGTTTCCCAGTTTCCGTATGGCATTGCCAAGCTGCAGGGCGAGTTTGCGTCCATGCAACTCATGGATGACAGGTTTTCCGTTGTGTGCTTCCGGCAGGGCACGGTGAGCGGGTTCAGTCCGCGCATGCGGCTGGACCTGATCGTGAACACCATGTTCCGGGCTGCCGTGGCGGAGCGCACCATCACGGTGAACAATCCCGGCATCTGGCGCCCCATCCTGGCCATCCAGGACGCCGTCAGCGCGTACGTCCGCGCCGTCGAAGCGCCGGCGGCGATTTCGGGCGTGTTCAACGTGGCGTCCGGCAACTACACCGTGGGCGAGGTTGCCGACTACGTGAAGAGCGGGGTCCACAAAGCACTGGGGATCGATGCGCGCATTGTCATCAAGAACATTCAGGACTACCGCGACTACAAGGTAAGCACCGAGAAGGCAAGGAACGTGCTCGGCTTCAGACCCCGCTTCGACGTTGAGGGCATCGTCAAGGAGCTGGCGGAGAACCTGGCGCAGTTCGACAAGTTCGACAGCGACCGATTCTACAACATCCGGGTGTTCAAGAGCCTTTTTCCCTAGGCACCGAGGAATCCGCCCCATGCAGCGCATTGCCGTCATTGGCGCGCACGGCCAGTTGGGAACGGACCTGTGCCACGCGTACCGCAGCGCCGGACACGAAGTCGTGGAGCTCGGCCAGCCGGATCTCGATGTTGCAGGCGCGGAAGACTGCGCGCGGGCGGTCGACAAGGCGCGGCCCGACGTGCTCATCAATACCGCAGCCATGCACCACCTGGACAAATGCGAGCGGGATCCGGCCCGCGCTCATGCAGTGAACGCGCTGGGGCCGAGGCATCTGGCGCAGCTGGCTCGGGAGCGCGGTTTTGTGTTGCTGCACGTGAGCACGGATTACGTGTTTGACGGCACCAAGGGCGCAGCCTACGTGGAAACCGACGCGCCGCGGCCGCTTAATGTTTACGGCAATTCCAAGCTCTCCGGCGAGTACTACGTTCGAACGGTGGCGCCGAAGCATTTCGTGGTGCGTGTCTCCGGCTTGTTCGGGCGCGCACCATGCAAGGGCAAGACCGGAGCCAACTTCGTGCAAAACATGCTGAAGCTGGCCCGCGAGCGGGGCGAGGTGAAGGTGGTGGACAGCGAGTGGTTGTGCCCCACCCACACGCTGGATGCCGCGCAGCAGATTCTTGCGCTGACGGGAACGCGGCACTGGGGCCTCTACCACGCGGTTTCGCGCGAAGGATGCTCCTGGTACGAATTTGCCCGGACCATCTTCGATCTCACTGGAACAGCGGTGAAACTCCATGTCGCTGGCCCCAATGACTTTCCCGCCAAGGTGCCGCGTCCGGCCGATTCACGCCTGGAAAACGCAGCGCTTCAGGCGCTCGGACTTAACCGCATGCCGCACTGGAAGGAAGGCCTTCAGCGCTACCTCAACATGCTCTAGGACGAGGGACGGGCGGACATGAATCGCCAGCTCCATGTCATTTACCTCCAGACCACCGCGAAGAGACAGGAGGAGAGTCTCGCTGCGCTCAACCGCATCATCGCGCAGACATTCCCGGGGCTGGAGGCACACATCCTGGTCGTGGACAATGCCATCACCACGCCACACGAACAGCGCATCGCCGCCAATGTCACGCTGATAGACGGCGACAACCGCTGCCGCGAATTCACGGGCATGGACCGCGGTATCGCGTGGCTCGAGAACAGGGGCGACGTACCGCGGGATGCCGTGATACTCCTGTCCAACGACACGCTCCTGCGTGACATCGAGGCGGCGGACTTCTTCCGCGTGGACGGGCAGTACGCGCTCAGCCAAGTGGATCAAGACAGGCTTATGGGGCACGTGGATTGCGTTGTCATGCCCATGAGCATATTCGGCATCTCCATCGATCACTGGGTCCGATCGAACTATGTGCTGTGCACGTACGGAGTACTCAGGAAGATCGCGCCGCTCGGCTTGCCGTTTGATGACGCCGAGATCTTCTCGGCATCACCCGACGAATTCTTCCACCCGGACGTTCGCCTGTCCCGGATTTACCAGGGATTCCTGAAGGGCTTTCTGCAGGGTCAGCCGAATCTGGCCTTGTTGAGCTGGCCTTCCGCCAGCCGTTTCCGCGCAGACAACTTCGCGGCCTTCAAACTCAAGGCCAAGGCCATCCTGTGTGAGCACTACTTGAGCGCCAAGGCAAAGCAGAATGGTCTTGAGTTCGCGGACATCTCCCGCCGGCGCATTCCGTCCAAGGAGGCGCGTGCTCGCATCAAGCTGTTGCTGTACCTGACGGCCACGTGGCGCCTGGTGCCCAGGTTCCGACGCAGGTTCGGGATGTAGGCAAGACTACCTGCAAGGGAGTTGTTGATCTTCTGTGCTTACAAAATCACTGTAACGGCTGTGCTTGAAGAAATGACATACCCATACTTGGTGATACCATGACTCCACAACCTTCTCTGCCATCAAATGGTAGGGAAGTCCAAGTTTGGCGTCGGCATGGTCCTGGTTGAACTCATTGATTGCCAGTCTCTGTCCAGTAAAATCGTTGTACAACTCTATGTTTGTTCCAATGGTGTCGTCAAAATAGCAGAACACTCGAGGTAAGTAATGTCTTTCACCGGCCCCAAGCATATTCAGAGCAGCGACCGTGGATGAATAGAAATCAAGATCATACGCTATCGCTCCAATGGGGGCAGGACTATACCTCTCGAAGAAGTCCTTTGATGTATCCTTGATGTCACCCAAGACCAATTCTGCCTTCTTCAGTCGTGCTTTGAGTCTTGGGACATCCATCTTGAAGAAGCCCTTCCTCCAGTGATATGGGAGGTCCCTGTAATCCAAGGGCTCCGGGAGGCCTTCGGCTGTGTCAAAACCATAGATGTCGATATCGATTGTGAGCAGTTTTGAGATGTGTTGAGCGTGGTACTCGAGATTCGCGAGTCCACTCCCCCCAGCTACCCCGAATTCCAAAACGCTTATTCGCTGATATCCCAGTTTCTTTGCTAGGACGGCAGCATTGTAGACACAATAGCCATAGTGTGGACGGTCTATTGCTCCTATCCTCATACGCAGTTCATAACTGCCTATGCAGAATTTCTGGATGATCTTCTTTGCTATAGTTCTCAACGGATGTGGATCGAGGATTAGTTGTTGCAGTTTCCCTACCATCAGTCTTCTCCCCCCCCCCCCGAAAACGCGGAACTCGACACCGGCAACCAGTTGACATTCTTCGACCTGTACCCGGATAGTACTGTCATTGAATCCCAAACGCACCGTTCTCACGTTGTTGGGGGTGCATCGCAGTCACGTCGCGCATGGTGCTTTCGGATTCGGCAACGATTGCTTGGAGTATCTTATGATCGACAAGATCATGGCTGTGCGTGTCGGTTCTCATGGGATGACCGAGCGGTGAGGCGGATCGCCGCCGCCTTCCTGGCCCTCTCGCTCGGCTTCGGGCTCGAGGCCTGCGAGCCGTGCGCGGGGATTCTTGGGTGCACCAGTAACCCGCGGATCAGTTTTGGGGGCCAACTGATCGTCCGAGAGACCGGCGCGCCGGTGCGAGGCGTGGCGCTTGACTTCGTGCGCACGGGGGGCGTGTCGCTCGCCAGCGACTCCATCAGGACCACGACCGACGCCTACGGGCACTTCCAGTTGGCGGTCGAGGCCTCGGACGTCGGCGAGGTCGTTGGGGACTTCGTGGTGCGGGCATCCGCACCCTGGTCGCCGTACCGCGCGCGAGACCTCCGCTTCCGCACGTCGGAGGTCCGTGGCGAAGGGCAGCTCCTCGGCCGGCTGGTGGTTGACCCGTACATCGAGTTCATCGGCGTGCTGTTCGACCGCCGGGACGGACGGCTTCTGGCCGGCGCGCGCCTCACGATTCTGCGGACCGGTGGCGTCGCCGTCTCCGCGCCCGACAGCGTCGAGGTGACGGTAGACAGCGACGGGCGCTTCCTCTACGACACGAGGGCGGCTGAGCCGGGCGGGATGATCGCCGACCTCGTCGTCACGGCGCCGTCACTGCCCCGGGCCTACCGCCTGCCGGGCGTGCGATTCGAGGCGACGTACCTGGATCGCGTGCCCCAAGTGGCGGCCGCGTGGAGGATCGGTGCCGGTCTCCCGTACGTCGGAGTTCTGTTCCGCCGAGGCTCCCTAATCGTGTCGGCCGGCATCGAAGTCGAGTTCCAGCGGACCGGGGGGATCGCCGCGGATCCGGACACATTCGTCGTGAGCACGAACGCCAACGGCGCATTCTCGCTCGTCACCACTCCGCTCGCCGACGGCGTCCTCGTCGGCGACCTGATCATCCGGCCTCCGCCTCCTGCTGTGGCCGAGACGATCCAGGCGATACGCATGCAGACAGTGGACACGGAACCGCTCATCCTGTTTGGCGTATGGGGCTACGGCTACGGGATCTTCTACGGGAGCCAGCTGTGGCTGCGGGGCACGGAGGGGCCAGCCGCCGGCCTCGAGGTCGAGTTCCGGCGCACAGGCGGGATCGCCATCACACCGGGCAACATCGTCGTGCGAACGGACAGCGCCGGCCGCTTTCCTTTGGGGGCGGGCGCAGATGGTGCGGGAGAAGTCGTCGGAGATCTGACGGTCCGCCTGCCCGCCCCCCTCCCGCCCACCGTCATCCCCGGAGTACGCATCGCCACGTTCGCGAGTAACGAGATGAGGTTCCTGGGCTATTGGGGCGTGGGGCCCAGCCTCCGGTACTTGGGGTTACTCCTCAGGGCCGACGCTGGCGTCCCGATAGCGGACGCCGTGGTGGAATTCCAGCGCACCAGCGGCATCGCCGTTTCCCCGAGCGTACTGACGAGCAGATCCATCGCGTCGGGCCTCTTCTCGCTCACCATGAATCCCTTGGACACCGGCGAAGTCGTCGGGAACCTGACCATCCGCCCTCCTGCCCCGTTCCGGGACACGACCTTCACCGGGGTTCGCTTGCAGACGTTCGATAGCGACGCACAGCGGCTTGGCGGCATCTGGCGCATCGCGCCGCCACAGTGAGCACCGGGCGCCGGCTCGCCTGGAATTCCTTCCTCAACGTCATGGGGCACGCCGCACCTTTCCTGACCGCGTTCCTTGCCGTGCCCGTGCTGTTGCACGCGCTCGGCACCGAGCGCTTCGGCATCCTCAGCCTCGGCTGGGCCGTCATCGGGTACTTCGGCTACTTCGATCTGGGACTGGGGCGCGCGCTGACCCGGATGGTCTCCGAGCGCCTCGCCGGCCGCGATCGGGACACGCTGGACGCTCTGGTCTGGACCGCGTTCCGCCTCCTCCTGCTCCTGGGGCTCTTCGGGTGGCTGGTGGCGTTTCTGATCACCCCGTGGCTCGTGAGCCACGCACTCGGCATCTCGCCGGCGCTTCAGGACGAGGCAAAGTGGGGGTTCTACGTCCTGGCGGCCGCTGTCCCCGCCACCGTGCTGACGAGCGGGCTGCGGGGCCTGCTTGAGGCCTACCAGCGGTTCGACCTGGTCAATGCCGCACGCGTGCCGCTCGGGATCCTGAACTACGCCGCTCCGCTGGCCGCCCTGCCCTTCACGCGGAACCTGGCGGTGGTGCTGATGGTGCTGCTAGTGTCCCGGGTCTTCGGGGTGGTGGTCCATCTGACATTGTGCTTCGTCGTCCAGCCTTCACTCAGGAAGGGCATCCTGGGTCCGAGCAGCGCCATCGGCCCCCTCGCCCGCAGCGGCGGCTGGTTCACGGTCAGTACCCTCGTCGGCCCCCTGATGGGCATGCTGGATCGGTTCCTCATCGGCGCGATCATCTCGGCGGCCGCCGTCGCCTACTACGCCGCCCCGTTCGAGTTGGTCTCCAAGCTGCTGGTAGTGCCCGGCGCCGTGGCGAGCGCGCTCTTCCCCGCCTTCGCCGCGTCGGCCGGCGGGACGCCCGTGGCCGCGGAGAAGCTCTTCGACCGCGGGGTCAAGCTCATCGGGGTCGCGCTCTTCCCGCTCATACTGCTGCTGACGACCTTCGCCGGCGAGGGCCTCCGCTTCTGGATGGGGCCGGATGTCGCCAGCCAGAGCACGCGCGTCCTCCAGGTGTTGGCGATCGGAGTGTTCTGTAACGGTCTCGCGCAGGTGCCATTCTACTTCGTCCAGGGTGCCGGGCGCCCCTCGGTCGCGGCGACGCTCCAGCTCGTGGAGCTGCCGCTGTACTTCGCGCTGACGTGGCTCCTGGTCACGCGATTCGGGATCGTGGGCGCGGCCTACGCGTGGACGCTCCGCGTCGTCGTGGACGGGGTAGCGCTGTTCGTCCTGGCGCGCCGCGAGGGGGGGACGACTGGGGGCCGGCTTCAGCCGCGCCTCCAGGTCGCGCTGGCCGCCTCCGTCGCCGTGCTAGGAGTCTCCCTCGCACTGAGCGGCCAGGCGATCGGCCCGCGCGTGGCCTTCGTGGTCTTCGCCACGGCCGCCTTCGGGACGGTGACCTGGCGCGCGCTGATGGACCGGGGCGAGCGGCGCGCCGTCCTGCAGCTGCGCGACGTCGGGATCAGGCGCCTAGCGGCCCTCCGGTGAGGGCACCCGCGGGTCCGCTCGCCAAGGCGCCATCGCATGCGGGAATGCGGTGCTCGGTCGCGCTGTGCACGTACAACGGCGCTCGTTTTCTTCCCGCCCAACTCGAGAGCATCCTCGGACAGAATCGCCGTCCTGACGAGATGATCGTCTCCGATGACGCGTCCACCGATGGCACGTGGGAGATCGTTCGCCGGTTCGCGGAGCAGGCACCGTTCCCCGTGCGGGTTTCCCGCCAGGAAGTCAACGTGGGGGTCACGCGGAACTTCGAAAGCGCCATCCGCCACTGCGATGGGGACTGGATCGCTCTCTCGGACCAGGACGATGTCTGGTACGCCGACAAACTCCGCGTGCTCGAATCGGCGCTTGCGGGCGATCCGCAGGCCGGAATCGTGTTCACCGACGCCGATGTGGTGGACGAGGACCTGCGCCCGCTCAGCCATTCCCTGTGGGATACGGCCGACTTCGACGAGAAGAAACGGCAGCAGGCGCGCCGCGGAAGCCTGTTCGACGTCCTGCTGTGGCGGAATGTCATCACGGGGGCGACGATGGCTTTCCGGGCCGGCGTGCGGGACGTCGTCCTGCCGATCCCGGACGGCTGGGTTCACGACGGCTGGATCGGGCTGATCGCCGCGGCGACGGGGCCGGTGGCGATGGTCGAACAACCGCTGATCAAGTACCGCCAACACACCGGGAACCAGATAGGGGTGGAGAAGCTGACGTTCTCCCGTCGCGTGGATCTGGTGATGCGTATCCCGCTAAGCGACTATGTGCGCCAACGTCACCTGTTCGAGGCGGTTCGCGAGCGACTCGTCAGTCTCGGGGTGGAACGCCAGCAGCGGGACCTTCTCTCTCGGCTGGAAAGGAAGCTGGCCCACTTGGCGGCCCGAGAGCGCTTGCCTGGGCCGAGATGGCGCCGCCTTCCCACGGTGGGCCGGGAGCTGCTCGCGCTCAACTACCACCGCTACTCCAGCGGTTGGCTGAGCGCACTCAAGGATATCGCCCAGTCGAGCGCTCACCGCGGTGAGAGCACCAGAGCCAACGTGTAATTGACGATATCGATCGTGCGGCGCTTGCCCGGGTTCATGATGCCGTTCTGGAAGAAGTAGTTCGTCCGGTTGCCGGCTGTGAACTCGCCGGCCAGATCCAGACGCCGCAACGCAACCCCAGCGCGGAATCCCGCGAACACCGACACGTCATGGCGGTACCAGTTCGCCGCAAACTGGCGATAGAGGGCGCCATTCTCCCAGCGCACGCGCCCCGCGAACAGCCCCACCTGCCACGCCGGCGCCACGTAGTCCCCTGCCAGCCACTCGCTGGAGGCGCCGGGACCGATGCCAGCGCCGATGACCTTCCCACGCTGGGTGTAGCCGTGTACCGTCGCCCGCCCCGCGTAGAAATCCGGCGGCGTCGGCCGGTCGGTGTAGGCGATCGACTGCTCCAGATTCGTCAGCTCGGCCTGGAGCCGGAAGAACCGGTCGTCCCCTCCCGCTGGGCGCGCCCACTGCAGGCCGAGCGTGTAGCCCTGCGTGTGCTGTGGAGCGACGAGCAGATCGCGCACCGAGCGCGGCAACTCCATGCGCGCCCACTCGGCGTACACCTCGAAGTGGCTCTCCGGGAAGACCCAGCGGCCAAAGAGCGAGATGAGCTGATCCCTGCGCACCGACGAGTCCGCCTCTCCGGGGTTGGCGAGGCGCTCGAAGCGTGTCACCACGTCGAAGAGGCGGCCAAGGACCACACCCGCGTTGGCGGCCTCACCACCGTAGACCGTCCGCGCGAGCCCGAGGGTGAGGCCGCGTGCGCCACCAGGGCGCAGCGTCACCACGAGGCCGCTCAGGGAGCGGAGGTCGTTGGACGCCACGGTGTCGAAGTACAGCGACTCGGTGAGGCCGCCGATGACCCAGCGCGCCTCCAGGGGGCCGAGCGGCGTCCGGACCGGTCGTGAAGTGCGGAGGAAGAGGTGTGGGATGCCTTGCGCGTTTTCGCTCATCAGGATGGCGTTGCGGATGCCGGGACCCCACCACTGGTTCTCCGTGGACGCGCCGACCGCGACCGGCCCCGCGACGACGGTGATGGAGCTCTGGCCCAAGCCGACGATGCGCACCGGCTGATCCCCGAAGCGAAGCGGCAGGTCCGCTGACTCCGCACCGATGTGCCACGGGGATGAGAACGTGGATCGTCCGGGCTCCCGCCCCGGGAAGACCTCGAAAGGACGGTTCCGGCTGTAGGTCATCTCGGGCGCGAGGACGATCTGCACGGGACCGTAACCGGCCCGCGCACCTCCCCGAACGAGGACGCTGGCACCACGTCCCGCCCACATCGCGCCGCCGTTGTGCAAGAAGGGGATGCGGCTGTTCCAGACGGACCGGACCTCGGGGTACAGCCACTGCACGGTCGGGACGCCAGCGGATGAAGGAGCCGCGGGCGTCATCGAGGACGGCGTCCGCAGCAGGAAACCGTCGGCGGGCGCCCTGCCCAGGATCTGGTCCAGCCGGAGGCGGTCCTCCGCGGCGCTCCCGATCGTGGTCCAGGCGTTCCCCTGGGCGACGGCCACGCCACAGGGAAGGACGAGCAACAGAGCAGCACCGGAGACGGCTCTCGCGCCCCGACGCAGGCCGGCTGCGGCCCGCCAACGGCCAGCCGCGAGCGTCCACCCCCGGGGCGGTGCTATACTTTCAGCGAACTTGTGCTGGAGATGCCCCGGTTGGATTCCCATCAAACCTCGCGCTTGGCCCGGCGAACCATCGCCCTGTCACTGCCACTGGTGGCCGCCCTGGCATTGCTCGCGCCGCAGCCGCTCGCCGGTCAACGGGTCGTGACGTCCGCAGGCTGGCACGAGGCGACCGTCGGCAGCGAGCTGGAAAGGTATCTCCGAATCCTCCAACTCGCAGGGCAGAGCCCGGTGTACCCGTGGTCCGTCCGGGGCTTCTCACCGCGAGAGATCGACAGCCTCGCGCGCCGGGACTCCCAGCACCCCTGGGACACCCGGCTCGACGGGGCTCCCCCGGACCCGACGCGGCGGCTCCGCCTGGCCATCCTGCGCCCCGAGGTCCGCCTAGTCTACAACTCGGCGTTCCCCTGGGCCCAGAACGACCGCGTCGTGTGGGCCGGTCGCGGGCTCACGAGCGCCTTCCAGGCCGGCGTGCAGGCGCGGTACGGGCCGCTGTCGCTCACGCTGCGCCCGATAGTCTTTCGCGCGGAGAATGGCGCGTTCCCGTTGCTGGCGAACGGACTGGCGGGTGAGAGGGGTTTCGCGAACGGGGTCGCGGCGAGCACCATCGATCTCCCTCAGCGCTTCGGCGACGGGCCCTACGCGCGCATCGATCCCGGCGAGAGCAGCCTGAGGCTCGATCTGTTCGGCGTCGCGCTGGGCGTTTCGACTGGCAGCGAGATCTGGGGCCCGGTCCTTGGCCAGCCGCTGATCCTCGGGGCGGGCGGTCCGGGATTCTCCCACGCGTACATCGGCACGTCGTCACCCGTCAACGTGTGGGTCGGCCGCGTGCACGGCCGGGTGCTCGTCGGCCGCCTGGAGCAGTCGGCGTACTCGCCGGCCCCCGCCGACTCGGGCAGCCGGCTGGCGGCCGGCATCGTCGCGACGTTTGTCCCGCGGTGGGTGCCGGGCCTCGAATTGGGGTTCACGCGCTTCTTCCACCAACGGTGGCCCGTCGGCGGCCTGCTGCTCTCCGATTTCCTCATTCCCTTGCAGGGGTTCATTCTCTCGAGCAGCCGCTTTTCCCGGAAGTACATCCCGACAGACCCGAACTACACCCCTCAGAACCAGTTGGCGAGCGGCTTCGCGCGTTGGGCATTGCCCGCCAGCGGTCTCGAGATCTACGGCGAGTACGCCCGGGACGACCGCAACGCGGACCTTCGGGATCTCCTCTCGGAGCCCGACCACATCAGCGCGTACGCGCTCGGCGTCGTGAAGCTGCTGCACCGCTCGGCGCGCTCCTACTCCTTCTTCCGCGCCGAGCTGACGAACGGCAGGATCACGGACCTCGCACGGCTCCGTGACCAGGCAGGCCTCTACGTGCACGTCCCGATAATCCAGGGGCACACGAACCGGGGCCAGTTGCTTGGCTCGCCCGCAGCCGCGCTCGGAGGCGCGGGCTGGACCATCGGGCTAGACAAGTATGGGACGGACGGCCGTTGGACGCTCGAAGGCACTCGCCTGGCGCGGCCCAGCGGCCCATACGCCGAAGGGGCCGGCAGCGCTCGCGGGTGGGATGTGTCGTACGCGGTGCGGGCCG
>Ga0315273_10007045_pt1 | contig 14052 bp, 9 predicted proteins | sample YL17G02_0_MG_FD_205753 | JGI IMG/M metagenome (GOLD analysis project Ga0315273, IMG submission 205753) | Sediment microbial communities from Yellowstone Lake, YNP, Wyoming, USA - YL17G02_0 | ecosystem: Environmental > Aquatic > Freshwater > Lake > Sediment | place: USA: Wyoming | collected... | reverse complement strand
GTGAACCATTGTTCGGGGGCCTTGCGGACCTCGAACGGCCCCCAATCGCCTTCCACCTCGACGCGGTACTTGCCCTTGAAGCCTTCAGGTACTCGCCACGAGTACCGGCACGAGCCGCCTCAGCCATACTCGGAGTTGCCCTCGGCCAGGATCTTGCCGCTCTCATCGAGGACCTTGACCTTCGGCGGCGGCAACCGCACGCCATCGGCTTTCTGGAGGCCGCCGACGGAGTACCACTCGCCAGCTTGCCCCACAAGAAACAGGTTGACCAGGATCAGGCCCGACTGGGCCGAATCCGGCTTGGCGGCCGGCGTCAGCGGCGGGCCGATCTTCATGGCCAGCGTCTCGCCGGCACGCACCCGGAACGGCTCGATCTTGTCCACGTCAGGGTTCGTCGTCATCCACTTGACGCCCTTGGCGTCAGCCTGACTGAGCGACATGGACGCCAACCGGTATGTGCCTTCGGGCAGTTGCCACTTGCCGCCCGATCCCGTCAGGGTGGTCAACCCCATGTCCGACAGCAGCACGAGCCTCAGGTTGGACGCGCCCACGTCGATCGCGCCCATCTTCGGCTTGAAGTCTTCGAGCCGGACCCACGAACCATCTTCCGCCACCTGGACACGGTAATACGCATCCTTGGCGCGCAGAACCTTCGTCAGGGGCATGACCTCAGCGTCCGTCGGCGCCCGGCGGAAGTGCCCGTTCCGGTCGAGGTCGATCGCCATCATGTCCGAACGCCAGTAGGAGTCGCCCGCAACCGAAAGGGAGGACAGGGGGGTGTAGCGGCCGTCTTTGTCGCTGTCCACGACCGCGAACGAGTAGGTTTCGCCGCCGAGTTTCACCTCGCCGGCCATGTATCCGGCCGGCAAGGCGCCCATGTATTCGGCGGAGCCGGGAGACCTGAACCGTATCCTCACGGTGCCCGCGCCCTTCTCCTTGCCCGTGGCGACCGCCACCGGTCCGAACGTAAGACTACCGTCGGATCCCTCTGCGGGAAGCGGCGCGGCGGCCGAAAGGTCGCCCGTCCCTGCGGCATCAACATACAGTTTCGGGGGCGATGCCCCCTCGTCCAGCACGGCCGCCACGTGCGCCCCCACGTACGCCCTGGGGCCCAACGGGACCATGAAGTACTTCACCCTGGGCGACAACCCCTTCGGCAGGGCCGTGATCTGTGGTGGCTGACTGGATTGCGCCCCGGCGTAAACAATGTAAATGCCAATGACAGGGTCGCCCTCCTGTGCCTGGACGTATCTCAGCGCGAACTGGCCCTGGGCACCGGCTGTGGCTGCGGCCAGCCCCAGGCACACGGCCATCGCGCCAAGCGACCGAAGACGTTTCATGGCTTCTCCTTTCTGTCCGAGGGCGCCGCGGCGCCCTCGCCCGCACTTTCCTGTGGCTCGCCGCATCATCGGACGCTGAACCACACCGGCTCGCTCCGGACGATCTCGAAGGGGCCCCAATCGCCTTCGACTTCGACTTGGTACTTGCCCTTGAAGCCTTCAGGCACTCGCCACGAGTACCCGCACGAGTCGCCTCAGCCATACTTGCCATACTCGAACTGACTGGCGGCCAGGACCTTTCCGGCCTCATTGAGGATCCTGAACTTCGGCGGCGGCGAACGGCTATCGCCCTTCATGGCGCCCCCGGCGTATCTCTCGCCGGCCTGGCCGATGAGGGTAAAGCCAATCGAGGCCTCGCGGCCGACACCTTTTCCGTCCGAGCGGCTTGCATCGGAGAACTTGACGTCCACCTTGCCTTCCAGCGGCGGGCCGGCCCTGACGGCGAACGTCTCGCCGCCGCGGATCTCGAAGTGCTCCAGCCTGCCCCGTTGGCCCGCGTCGTGAATCTTCCACTCCGTGCCGGCGGCGTCGGTGCGGCTGACCTGGATGCCGTACACCTGGTATGCGCCTGCCGGGACCTTCCATTGGCCCTCGGCGTTGCCGCTCAACTTCAGGACGCCATAATCGTAGTTGAGCATCAGGGCGGCGTTGGCGAGACCGATATCGAGCGTTCCGAACCGCGGCTCAATCGGCTCGAACGTGATCGAGGAGCCGTCCGGCTTCACATGGACACGGTAGTACTTGTCCTTCACGCACACGCCGCGCCTGAGCAGCATACTCTCGCCCGGGCCGTACCTCTGACTGAACCGGCCGTCGCCGTCCACATCGATGGCGAAGTAGGCGGGCTTGGATTCGGAGTCACTGTCCTGGTTCGAGGAATCCGCCGCGGCGTCGTATCGGCCCCTGAGGCCGCGATCGACAACGGCCACACGGTAGGTCTGCCCGTCGAGTTTCACTTCGCCCGCCATGTACCCCGCCACGGAGCCCCCGAGTTGAAGAAGAGGCCCTTCTTTGCTCCCGCAGAACCGCACCTTGACGGACCGCGTCTTGCCCTCCGGACCCAGTACGGGAACCGATGCAGGGCCGAACACCAGGTCGCCCGCGTCCAGCGAACCGGAGCCGACCAGCGGTTGCACCGCGGACAGATCGAACGTACCGGCCGTGTCGATGTAAAGTTTCGGCGGCGAAGCCGCATCCACGACGACGAAGGTCTTGCAGCCTCCCTGCTCCAGCACGAAGTAGAAGGCCTTCGCGGAGAGCCCCTTGGGCAGCGACACCGGCCCCAACTCCTTGGGCATCAGCGCTGCGTTCGGGCCGGAGCGCGTGACGAGGGTAAGTTTGAAGCTCGCGGGGTCGCAGGCCTGCCCGTACCAGTAGACCGTCACGCGGGAGACAAGCGGGTCGTTTTCCTTGGCGTCGACGTACTGGAGCGGAAACTCACCTTGGCCGCGGCCGGAGCAGCCGCTGACCAAGAAACTCGCAGCCGCGGCAGCAAGCAGCGCATACCTCAAGGCCCTGTCCTCCCACAGTTGGGGCCGCAACACCCCGTCCCCTCACGGCTTCGGCTCGCCCATGACCGCGCGGCAAACGTAGGCGACGGCGTTCGAGTCGGCGTCCTTGACCGTGGCGTCCACGCTGAAGAAGACGAACGGACGGCCCAGCTCAACGGGCCCCGTGTAGCCCATGCGGTAGCTGCCGGTGGTGGTCGCCTTGACGCCCTTGCCGATCTCGACGCCGCTTTCCAAGATGGCCGAGATCTCAACGGCCAACTGGAGATCCAGGACCTTGCGGCCGACCACCGCCGGGTGGCCTGCAAACTTGAAGATGGCCCCGACCGACTGGTACTGGATCGAGTTGGTGGTTCCCCCGGCCTCGGTGGTGTGCGAACTGGTGATCATGGGCACCCGGGCGCCGACGTTGATCATGTCCTTGGCGGGGTTGACGGACTGGTCCACCTGGTACACGGCCCGGGTCCGACCGATCGCCGCGAGGACCTTTTCGAGGTCGGCCGCCGTCGGCCCCTTGGCGGCCAGGGCCTCCGCATCCAGTTGACCGACCATCGCGGGCGGAAGGTGAACCTCGTAAACCGCGGCCTGGAACCGCTCGGGGGCCACGCCGTCCGCAGGGCCGGCCTTGGCGGCAGCGCCGCCGGGTGCCTTCGTTTCGGCTTGGCCGCACCCCATGCAGACGACAGCCAACAGAGAGACGCTCGCGAGGAACAGGTGAGCGAACGACCGGGTCTTGTGCGACATGGCAGACCTCCTTGGGTTGGGGATGCAACGTCCTGTTGTCCGGCACGTGTATCGTACGTTACGACCCGGCCGCCCAGGTCACGGACTGCCTTGACGGCCTTCTCTTCCGCGAGGCGCTCTCTTGCCCACCTATCAGTAACGCAAAACTCCCGAAAGGTAACGCATCATTTCACGCTGAACCATGCTTCCTGGTCCGCCTGGCTCACCTCGAACGGCCCCCAATCGCCTTCCACCTCGATAGTGGAGACCGCCCAAGGCACAATTTGTCTGAGATTCCCGCCCAGGCGCAGGCCTCATGGCGGGCCGAGCCTCCGGTTCTCAGTCAAGGGTAATCGCCTTCCCCGACAGCATCCTCACACGGGCGCCGGAGCAGACCGTGCTTGTCTGGTAGGACCTGAGGCCCACGGCGCCCTTGCACGGCATCTCCCCCCACTTCTCCGTGGAGAGCGCGGACTGCGAGCCGGTCCAGTTGATGTAAGGCTTTCCGTCGAGCGTAACGGAGATGGTGGCCTTGTCGCCGTCGAGCAGCACCTTGACGCCCACCGTGATGGGTTGGCCGTTCTTGATGGCAGCCGCGCTTGTCTTGGTCTCGTTTTCATCAGCCCCCTTGCCGCGGACTAACTGGATGCCGCTGTGCTTGTCGCCCAGGAAGAGGGCGGGCATCGTGTCGCCCACGGGTATGATGATGCCCATGTTGGAGCCGGTGACCCGCGTCAGCTTAACTTCGAGTTCATAGCTGCCGACAGGACTGATCGGGAGCGAGGCGCGGTTGTAGCCCTGGCCCCCGCTGACGATTCCGGCATCCTTCCGCCTGAAATCACCCCATACCCGAAGGTTGTCGGCCGTGGTGATCCTGAGCACGTCAATCCACGGGCCGGGCGGCGGCGTCCAGCCCAGGCTCTTGAGATCCTCGTCCACCTTCTTGAGGGCCAGTTCCACTTTCGTGCGGTCCATGTGGGCGGCGCTGTGCAGGTCCAGAAACCGCTCGCAGTACTTTCGTGCCCGAACGAGCATGGCCACCTTGCTCCCGGGAACCGCGGCGGCCGCGAGTTGACGGTACCAGTCGGCCAATTCCACGCAAGCTGCTTCGGGGGCCGCTTCCACCGGCTTAGCGGCTGCAGGGACATATTTGCATAGCGACGGATCGCACTTGTCGTCGAGGTACTTGGCCGCCTCGGCAGGCGCATCGAGGTCCACCAGGAGCAGGCGGATCAGTTGGTCGCGAGCTTCACGGTTGTCGGGATTGGCTTTGACGCCGGCCACAAGCCGGGGCAGGTTGGCCGCCAGCTGTTGGTGCTCTCCCAGCCGTTTCATCTGCGATGCGATCCACTCCGCGCTGGGCGATCGGATGGCGCGGGCCACCACGAGCGCCTGGCGATAGAACCTGGCGGCTTCCTCGAAAGCCCCGACCCCGGTCCTCGCCGCCGCAACGTCGGCCAGGCACTTGATCAGGGCCTCGCCGGCGACACTGCGGGCGTCGCCCCGGCTGGCGTCGTACTGGCGCTGGCGAACCGAGAGGACACGCTCCCGGAGGGCCTCCGCGCGCTCCGGCACTTTTCCGGCCAGAAGTTCGGCGGCGGCCAAGGCCGTTTCACAGCCCTTGGGATCCTCGGCGGCGAGGTCGAAGGCCTTCTCGCACAGGACGGCCAACAGCGCGGGCTGGGCGTCGGCGGCGCGGGCAGCTCCGAGCAACTTGGCCGCCAAGACCAAGTCGTCCCCGACATCCCGGGTCGCGGCCGCGCGCTTGAGCTCCTCGCCGTAGAGCGACTGGACGGCCTGGGCGGCCTTCTCGGCCTCTTCCTTGGTAGCCGCATCGGCCTCCGCCGCAATGGCAGGGGTCCCCGTGAGAATCAGGACGCTCAGCGCAATCAACGCAGGAACCTGTAGCCGCGACATGGTTGCTATTCCTTATCGTCACTGGCCCAAGACCCGCTCGACCGTCGCGCGGCCTACGGCTTGGCCTTCGCGGCTCGGTGCTTTGCGGCGAATTGCTCGATCTCGCCGCCGGACTTCACCTCGACACTGGCGGGCACGGCAATATCGTCGAGCGTAACGGCGTCGCTCAGGAACAGGTGCAGCGTCACAACGAAGCCCTCCGCCTTATCGTCCTTGCGCTCCGCCTGGAGGGACATCCCCCACTTGACGGAGAGTTCCCAGTCGTAGTGGGCGCGGGGCTCCGACACGTACTGGCGCAGTTTGCTCCCGGGGGCGGGATGGATCACCAGTTGCAGGGACAGGTCCTTGAGCTTCGCGTACTCGGCCAGGTACGCGTTGAAGGCCTTCGCATCGCCGGCGTACCAGAGGTCGGCGTAGCCGAAGGTGCTCATGAAGCCGTGGACGCGGTTGCGGCTGCTCGCCAGGTCGGCGACGCCCGCCGGGAACTTCCACCCCAGCTCCACGGGCCCTTCGTTGGGCAGTTCCATCGCGAGGCCGTAGATCGCAGCCCCGCACGCCAGGATGATGACAGTCGCACAGGCCAGCATTAGCATTTTCTTCACGGTATCGTCTCCTTACGCCGGGACCAGTTCGTGGCTTCAACCTTCTTGGACTCGTGCGGCGGGCCAGAGTTCCGGATTAAGCCGGAGCCTCCCATCTGAGCAGTCGCCCGCAACCGGCGCAGGCCATCAACGACAGCACGAGCACGACCGGGCCGATCGCCTTCCACCTGCGTGCCGCCGGTCGGCCGGGTTGAGCCGCGTTGTCCGTCACGGCCTCTCCTTCTATGGAACCGTGAACCACTGTTCGGGGGCCTTGCGGACCTCGAACGGGCCCCAATCGCCCTCGACCTCGACGCGGTACTTGCCCTTGAAGCCTTCGGGTACTCGCCACGAGTACCGGCAGGAGCCGCCTCAGCCAAACTCGAACTTTCCGGTGGCGAGGACTTTGCCGGCCTGGTCGAGGATCTTGAGTTGGGGCGGCGATTGGACCGCCCCCGTCTTGGCGGCGCCGGCGGCGTACCGCTCGCCGGCTTGGCCCTCAAGCGCCATGCCGATGGAAACGGTGCCCTCGCCGGCCGGGGTCGCGTCGATCTTCGTCACGAGGGGCGGGCCGAGCTTCATCGCCAGCGTCTCGCCCTTGCGGACCTCGAAACTCTCGAGCTTGCCGGCGCCCGAGCCGGAGAGCGTCCACTTGGCGCCTTGGGCGTCGGTCTTGGCGAGCTGCACCTGGAGCGCCATGTAGTGGCCGGCGGGGGCCTGCCACTTGCCGCCGGAGCCGCTGAAGCGCTGGAACCCGGCGTCGGAAAGCACCATCATCTCGACGTCCGGCGAGCCGACGTCGATCGTGCCCATGCCGGGATCGACTTTTTCCAGGCGAACGGAGGAACCGTCGGGCGCCAGTGTGACGTTGTAGTAGACATCCTTGACCTTGACCATCCTGGCGAGCGGCATGACCTCGCCGGCCTCCAGGATATTGGTATTGGGGGGGTCGAACCGGCCGTCCTGGTTGAGGTCGATGGCGAGGATGTTGAACTCCGGCCGCGAGGCTCGCGACAGGGGCAACTGGACGGCCTTGTCGTAGCGGCCGTCGGCCGAGTTGCAGACGGCGGCCACGCGGTACGTCTGGTCGGCCAGTTTTACCTCGCCCGCCATGTAGCCGCCGGGGGACACCAGCATGAGTTGCCCGTTGCCCAGCGAACCGAACCTGAGCTTGATGGTGACCGCCCCGACCGTGATGGCCACAGGGCCGGACATTCCCATGTTCTCGGGTCCGACCGGCGGCAGGGGCTGCGCGGCGGAAAGGTCGCCCGTGCCGGCCGCGTCGACGTAGAGCTTGGCCGGCTTGGAGGGGTCGATGACTTCGGCGTTGGCCGCGCTGGCCGCGCCGCCCTGAGGCTTGGGGGCGTCGACGACCGCGAGGATCTGCTTGCCCCCCAGCGGGATCGAGAAGTACTTCGCCTCGCCGGTCATCTCCTTGGGCAGGGCCTTGAGGCCGGCGGGCTTCTCGGCCACCGGCTGCACGGCGCGCCGGGCCATCATCATGACGGGATCGCCCCCCTGCGCGTCGGTGTACTTCAGGGGGAACTCGCCTTGTGCCCAGGCGGGCAGGGCGGCGGCCAGAAGCCCCGCCACGGCGACGGCCAGCAGTGCGTGTCTCATGCGGTACCCTCCTCAAGGTCAACGCTCACGCCAGGTTACAACCGACGGCCATCAAGCAAGCGCTCTTGACCCGAATCGTCCAGACCCCGGTATCTTACACACTATTCGACGCTAGACACGTGCGGAGACCCGCCGCGCGAAGTGGAGTTATGGCATTTGCCGCGCCATTCAGCCGCCGAGGGCACGCAGGCGGCGGAGATGCTTCTCCTCCTCGGCCATGATCCCCCGGATGACCTTGGCCGAGATGGGCAGAGGGGCGAGCAACTCTCGGTAGAAGTTGATGGAGTCCTGCTCCATCTGCATGGCCATCGCGAGCGCGTCCTTCAGGCTCCCGCGGATGGCCACCTTCTTGACGGCGGCGGGATCGGGCTGGATGTGACTCTTGGCCAGGGCCGCCAGCGCTTCCGCCGCCTCGGGCGGCACCCGGCTGGACTTGGCCGACCTGGCCCACTCGTCGCGCATCTGCCGGAAGGCGGCCAGATGGCCCGCCTCATCTCCTGCCGCCCTGGCGCAGAAATCCCGGACCCGCGCGTCGTCGCTGGCCACGGCCAGCGCGTCGTAGAAGTCCTTGCCGATCCGCTCCATGCCCATAGCCATCTCAAAGACATCATTGCTGTTCTTTGCGGTTGCCATCATGGACTCCAGTCATGCCCGGACGATTCATCGGCCCAACGTGTCTCTCCCCGCTATTCTACCAAGGCACGCGGCGCCACCACCCAGTTTTCCCTTTCGCGGGCGGCCGGGGGGTTTGCCAAGAGTCTCGGGCATGGCCTTTTCTGCTGTCACCCCGAGCGAAGTCGAGGGGTCTCGCCGTGCGGGTGACTGGACAGCAGCGGCCACAGCGAGATTCCTCGACTCGCTTCGCTCGCTCGGAATGACATGGTTTTCCTGTGTGCCGCAAACTCTTGGCAGGTCCGCGATGCGCTTGCCGCGTCTTGCGGCCGTTGGCGTTCCCATTCGCGCTTCCCAAGGCCTTGGGCGGGCTGTATCCTACGGGACCGTGCCCCCGCGGCAAGGAGGAAGCGATGATCGGGAATCGGGCGCTGGCGTGTTGGCTCGGATGGCTTGGCCTGTCGCTCTGCGGGTCAGCCGCCCCGGCCGCCGACTGGCCGCAGTGGGGCGGGTCGGATGGCAAGAACATGGTGTCCGAGGAGAAGGGGCTGCCCGATTCGTTCGTGCCCGGCGAAAAAGATCCGCAGGGGGCCGGCATCAAGATGGAGACGACGAAGAACGTCAAGTGGGTCGCCCGCCTCGGCGGCCTGACGTGCTCCACGCCGACGGTGGCCGGGGGGAAGGTCTTCATCGGCACCATGCGCGACGAGCAGGGGGCCTTCCTGTGCCTGGACGAGAAGACCGGGAAGACCCTGTGGCAGTGGGTGGCCCCCGCCCGGCAGGTGCCGGCGACGATGGACGGCCGGCGGTTCGAGTTCGGCCGCTTCCCGAAGCAACTGGGGATCTGCTCGACGGCGGCCGTCGATGGCGACCGCGTCTACATCGTGACGCAACGCCTTGAGGTCCTGTGCCTGGGCACGAGCGGCCGGCCGAAGGGGAGCGGCGCGTCGGCGCCGGCGGCCAGCCCGCCGCAGGGCGCGGCCGAGAAGACGCCCGCCGATCCGCCCGCGAAGGGCAAAGGGGAGAAGGCCCCCGGCGAGAAGGTGCCTTGGCCGGAGCCGGAGCGCGAGGCCGACGTGGTCTGGATGTTCGACATCTGGGACCTGGGCGTGCGGCCGTCGGACGCGTGCGACTGCTCGGTGGTCGTCCGTGGCGATTTTGTGTACGCCCTCACCGCGAACGGGACGGACCGCCAGGCCGAACTGGCGGCCCACGACGAGTTCCGCAAGTGCCCGGCCCCGACGGCCCCGAACCTGGTTGTGCTCGACAAGAAGACCGGCCGCCTGGTGGCCGTGGACGACGTGCTCATCGCCCCGCGGATGCTGCACGGGCAGTGGTCCTCGCCCTCGCTGGGCCAGGTGGGCGGGAAGACGCTGGTCTTCTTCGGCGGCGGCAACGGCATCTGTTACGCCTTCGAGGCCCCGCCGCGCGGCGGCGACGTGCCGACGCTTCGTGGCGCGGGTGGCATGCCCACGCCGCCTTTGCGTGGGCATGTTCCCGCCGAGGGGGAGAACATGCCCGGCGAACGGCGCGGCGGGCATGCCACCCTCCTGAAAAAGGTCTGGTCCTGCGACTGCGACCCTGCGGAGTACAAGGCGTGCGGGGGGATGGACATGATCCTCCACTACTGCCTCGGCGACCGGCGGCGGTCGGACGCCCTGAACAAGGCGGGCGACGGCACGTTCGTGGGCATGAGCGAGATCATCGCCACACCCGTCTTCCACAAGGGCCGCGTGTACGTGGCGATCGGCCGCGACCCCGAGCACGGCCGCGGCCGGGGCGCCCTCTGGTGCATCGACCCGTCGAAAACCGGCGATATCACCGAGACGGGCAAGGTCTGGTGCTACCAGGGCCTCGACCGCAGCCTGTCGACCGTCTCGATCGCCGACGGGCTGCTCTACGTCGCCGACGTGGCCGGGCGCCTGCACTGCCTCGACGCCGAGACGGGCAAGGTGCACTGGGTCCACGAGACGAACTCGAAGGTGTGGGGGTCCACCCTGGTGGCGGATGGCAAGATCTACATGCCTACGGATAAGGGTCTCTTCGTGCTGGCGGCGGGCAAGGAGGCGAAGCCCCTCGGCAAGATCAACCTGGGCGCCCCGATGTGGGCCTCTCCCGTGGCCGCCAACGGCGTCCTCTACGTCGCCTCGACGCGGTACCTGTGGGCGGTGCAGGCGAAGGGGGAGTAGGGCCGCGGCTTTCCATTGCTGCGCGGCGGGTCTCCTGACCCGCCGCGCACGAAAGTCAGAGTGAGGCTGTAGCGTCAGGACCCGGCTGGTTTCCATGTCACGCCGCGGTAGGCTTTGACCGTCTCGGCCACCTTGTGCAGGTAGAAGAGGTCGCCGGCGGGGAGCCACGGCACGTCGATGTAGCGCTGGAGGGTCTCGGGCTTCTCGCCGAGCACCCACGCCCGTGCGAGGAAGTGGCCGTAGGCGTCGGTCGGCACGTTGAACCCGATCTCCGCACCGAGGATCGCCTCGGCGTACGTGGCGTACCAGTGCGGCTGGTTCTCGACCACGCGGGCGGCGTAGGCCGCCATCTCGGGCTTGAGCCGGTCGCCCAGGAACCGCCCGAGCTCGGGCGTCATGTCGCGCCATGGCAATAGGTTGGGGGCGAGACGCGTGTACCAGTAGTCCTTCGCCCGGTCGACGGTGCGCTTCTGGCCCGTGCCGTGGCAGTCGGTGCCGCACCATTCCCACACGTCCACGCCCGTCTCGTCGAGACGGTGAACCTGCCGGACGTTGTCGATCGGCCGCGACCAGTTCCACGTCACCAGTTCGCCCATCCAATCGTTGTTGCGCTTCTTGACCCACCAGGCGGGGTCCTTGGGCAGCGTGTAAAGGGCGGGATTGGTCTCGACCTTGATCGCGAGCGCCTCGGGGCCGAACTTCTTGAGGGCCCGGTCGTCCTGGAAGTCGTAGTTCACGCCGAAGAGGTGGGCGTCGGACATGAACTGGGCGTACTTGCCCATGGCGAAGCGCAGGGCCGCCGCCCGCGCCAGGAGGCCCCACCCCAGGGCCTCGGCGTCCTTGTCGCCCGCCATGCGGGCGAGGCGGATCCAGCCGACGGCGCCCGCGAAGAAGCGGTTCGCGCCGTGGACCGCGTTGAACTCCGGCGTGTGGCCGCGGAGCCAGTACAGCGTGGCCCAGTCGCGGTGCTCGAGCGACTGGTCGACAATAGCGCGACACTTCTCCATCATTTCCTTAGACGGCCTCTCGCCCGCCGCGTCGCAGTGCCGGGCGAGGCCGTAGAGGCTCCAGAAGCCCGGCGGCCGCTTGGCCCGCCACCCCAGGAGGCCCTCCTCCCACTTCTTCAGGAGCGCCGGCGAGGGGCCGAACGTCTCGCGCCGCACGCCGGTGGCGTACGGCAGGGCGCCGCGCGTCTCGGGCGGCCCGTGGGTCCGCTCGGCCTCCAGGTACTGCTTGAGGACCCCCGCGGCCTCGGGCCGGAGCACGGGCGCCGCCTCGGCCAGAAGGTAGAGCGTCTCGGCGGGGTCGTCCCAGTACACGTCGCCGCGGCCGTCGGGGTCGCTGCCGGGGACGTTCACGAGCACGAGCCACGGGGCGAGGTGGCCGCGAGCCAGAACCTTCGCGACCTCCGCATCGAGCGCATCCTGGAGCTCCTTCGGCGGTTGGCCTTTTCCGAGAACCGGCCGCTGGAGCACATACTTGGCGAGGCCCTTGATCTTCCACGTGTACCCGTCGGCGCCATCAAAGCCCATGAGCGGACCGAGGGGCGTAACCGCGCCGGTCTCCGCGGGCTTGCCCTGGAACTCGGCGGGGAAGCCGTACTTCACCGCGACGGTGAGCATCGGCGCGAGAGGCGCGAAGCCCTTCTTGTCGAACTTCACGGTCACGGTGACGGTGTCCGATGGCCCATCGTACGCGTAGGTTTCCTCGACCGCCGCGCCGATCGCCTCCGCCTTGTCGGCCCGCCAATTGACCTTGTCCACGAGGTCGAACTTGAGCGTCGCCGCGGCGGCAAGGAGCGGGAGCGCGGCGACGGCGAGAAACGCGGTCAAAAACCCCAATGGAAACGCCAGGCCACAGTTCAACCGTGCGCGGCGGGTCTCCTGACCTGCCGCGGATCGGCGCGGGCACTGGGTGCTACGGCCGGTCTTGTCCGGCCGTGCGTCTCGTCGAAGGGCCGAGGCACGGCGGCAGAAGACCCGCCCGGGCACGCGGTGACCTGCCCAGTTCCGCGGCGGGTCAGGAGACCCGTATGTGTTTAGCGTTGTCATTCCGAGCGAGCGCAGCGAGTCGAGGAATCTCGCTGTGGTCGTTGCCGTTCGGAAAGCCGCACGGCGAGACCCCTCGACTCGCTTCGCTCGCTCGGGGTGACAGCCCAAGAGGAACACGCTGAACACATACGGAGACTCGCCGCGCACGGACGCAAGGGGCGTCGGAAAGCTGGTATCAGTCATGGCGATCCCTCCTTCGAGGCGTCATGCTACTCGGCCTTCGCCGCCGTCCGGGCGTTCAACGTGTTCCAGCTCGTGTGGAAGAGCATGCCGTCGGCGACGGCCACCGGGTTTCCGCCGCCGCCCTGGGTGTTGCTCGTGAAGGCCCCCTCGACGTGATACGACGCGACCTGGGTCCACTCGCGCCGATCGAGGTGCCAGACGCCCGTGAAGTTGGCGTTGCCTTCCTCGGTGTGGAAGGCCATGACGAGCCGGCCGGCCGCCGAGGCGTTGAGGTTCTCGTCGGAGTTGCCCATGCCGCGCTTGCGTCCGTTCGCGTCGACCTTGTCCTCGCACAGGACCTCGACCACGCGGCGCTTTGCCAGGTCCAGCCGCCCCCATCCGCCGCGCCAGTCGTGCAGCGTGACGGGCATGACCAGGAGGCCGTCGCCGTCGATGCATGGGGGCGTCGTCGCCCCGTTCATCGTGCAGGTGGGCCAGTGCGGGATGACCATGGCCTCCTTGCCGGTGGCGGCGTCGAGGACGAAGAGGCTCCGCGACGCGGGGTCCTTCTCGAATGCCGCGACCATTGCCGCCTGCTTGGCGATCTCGGCGTCGGGCAGCGGGCCGTGCAGCCACTCGATCGGCTTGCCCGACGGCCCGCCCGAGACCTTCATCGGCCGCACGATCACGTTGCCGCGGTAAACGACCGGCCAGTAATCCTTGAAGGCGGCGCCGGGCAGGGGGTCGCTCTTCCAGGCGAGGTTGCCGGACTTCGAGTCGAGGGCGTAGACGCGCATGTCCATGGCGCCGACGTACAGCTTCTGCTCGTCGGCGGCCGACGACATGAGGATCGGCGCGCCCACCTCCTGTTTCCAGACCACCGCGCCGTCCTTCTTCGCGAGGGCGAAGTACGTGCCGCCGCGGTTGGCGACGAAGACGTTGCCGCCGGCGAGGAGCACGGCCGTCGAGAACCCGGTCCGCAGGCCGCTGTCGAACTTCCACGCGAGCACGCCGTCGGCGACGCCGAGGGCGTAGACGCACCCGTCGAGGCATCCGAAGAAGACCTTGTCGCCGTCGACGCCGGCGGTGCCGAGGATGGGCCCGCCCGCCGCGAACTTCCACAGGCGCTGGCCCTTCTTCGCGTCGAAGGCGTGGAAGCTGCCCATGGCGGCGCCGATGAACACGCGCCCGCCGGCGACGACCGGCTGCGCCTGCGGATGCAGCCGCTCCGGCGCCATCCCGACCGCCCACGCGTTCTTGATCGGCGCGTCGATCTTCTCCGCCGAGTACCCGAGCCTCGCCGGCCCGTTCTGAAGCTGCGGCCAGTCGGCGCCGGCGGCAGAGCCCAC
>Ga0315273_10007043_pt1 | contig 14053 bp, 15 predicted proteins | sample YL17G02_0_MG_FD_205753 | JGI IMG/M metagenome (GOLD analysis project Ga0315273, IMG submission 205753) | Sediment microbial communities from Yellowstone Lake, YNP, Wyoming, USA - YL17G02_0 | ecosystem: Environmental > Aquatic > Freshwater > Lake > Sediment | place: USA: Wyoming | collected... | reverse complement strand
AGATGTCCTTGACGATGGTGTTCTGCTCTTCGGCCGGGAACTTGTACGCGACCGCCCAGCGCGGGCTGCGCGAGACCTGGCCCAGCTCCCTTTGCCGGTCGAGCGAATCCACTTTCACCACTACGCCATCGGTGCCGAAGCTCAGGGTCGTGTGCCCCTGCTGCCACTCCTGGCAGTAGGCATAGGCCTCGTCGATACCGTGGCACAGGCGGCTCTGAGGGCTCGCCTTGAAGCCCGCGTCGCGAAGATAGGCGAGGATCTGGGTGTGACGCTCAAAGCTGACGCCCTGTGCGTCGCCGACGCCGTAGACGGTGATGCTGAGTCGGCGACGCGCGGTGATGTTCGAGTCGAGCTGGCGCACCGAGCCAGCGGCCGCGTTGCGCGGGTTGGCGAACAGCGCCTCGCCCGCCTCCTCCCGCTCCTTGTTGATGCGCGCGAACTCGCGCCTGTCCAGGTACACCTCGCCCCGCACTTCGAGCAGAGGCGGTGGGGTGTCGATCAACATCCGCAGCGGGATTGCCTTCACGGTGCGCAGGTTCTGCGTGATATCCTCGCCGGTGAACCCATCGCCGCGGGTCGAACCCCGCACGAATAGGCCGTTCTCATACATCAGCGATACCGCCAGCCCATCCACCTTCAGCTCCGCCGCGTAGTCGATTGACTGCTCCGGCGGGAGTCCCAGTTGCCGCTTCACCCGCTCGTCGAATGCCCTCAACTCCGCCTCGTCGAAAGCATTGCCGAGGCTGAGCATGGGCACGCGGTGGGTGACGGTGGCAAAGGCATCCAGCGGCGGTGCGCCGACGCGCTGGGTGGGGGAGTCCGGTGTGACGAGCTGCGGGTACTGCGCCTCCAGGTCCTGGAGTTCGCGCAGCAGCCGGTCATACTCGGCATCGCTGATCTCCGGCGCGTCGAGCACGTAATACCCGTAGTTGGCGCGGTCGATCCGATTCCGCAGGTCTGCTACGCGTTCGCGAGTTGTCTCTGGAATCGAGTCTGACATGAGAGCCACCTGCTAGCCTGCTCTCCGATACGGTGTTGAGGGAAAGAGTCCTGTTACCCCTACACCTTCTCCAGCTTCGCGTACTGTGGGTCGAGCTTCTTGATGCCCTTCTTCGGGAACGCAACCGAGACCATCAGGTCCACGCCGCTGCCGGTGACGGACACGACCATGCCCTGACCGAATCTCTCGTGCCGCACCTTGTCGCCGGCCCTGAAGGGCGCGTCGACCCCCGCGTCGAGGAGGATCTGCTGGGCGGCCGGCGCCCGCGCGATGTCGGCCGCCTCCCACGTGATCCGGCGCGGTGAGGTGGGGCCGGTGGGCTCGCAGAGTTCGTCGGGAATGTCTTCGAGGAAGCGCGAAGCCTTCGTATAGGTGGTCGATCCGAAGATGGTGCGCGACTCGGCGGAGCTGATGAACAGCCGTTCCTTGGCGCGGGTGATGCCGACGTAGGCGAGGCGACGCTCCTCTTCGAGTTCCAGGGGGTTGTCGGACGCGGCGGCCCGGGCGAGTGGGAAGAGCCCCTCTTCCAGCCCCACCAGAAACACGATGGGAAACTCCAATCCCTTCGCACTGTGCAAGGTCATCAGCGGAACCGCATCCACACCTTCCTTGAGCATGTCGGCGGTGGTGAGCAGGGCCACCTTCTCCAGGAACCCGCCCAGCGAGGGCTCCTCGACGCCCTCTTCGTACTCCTGAGTGGCGGTGGTGAGTTCCCGCACGTTGTCCAGCTTCGCTCGCGCCTTGACCGAGCGATCCTCCTCCAGCCAGGTCTGGTACCCCGACTGCTCTATCACGGCCTTGGCCAGTTCAGTGACACTGGGCGACTGGGCCGCCGCCCGCAGGTGATCCATGAGGCTGGTAAACTGCATAACTGCGCGTTGAGCGCGCTGCCCCAGTTCGGGGATGGCCTCGGCGTGGCGGCAGATCTCCAGCAGCGACAGACCGCGCTCGCGCGCCGCGTCTTCGAGATGCTTGACCGTCTGGTCTCCAATGCCGCGGGTGGGCTTGTTGATGATCCGCTTCAGGCTCACCGAGTCCGCGGGATTGTGCAGCGCCCGCAGGTAGGCGAGGATGTCCTTGATCTCCTCCCGGTCGTAGAACCGCTGGCCGCCGACGATGCGGTAGGCGATGCCGCGGCTGACGAAAACCTTCTCGAACACGCGGGACTGAGCGTTGACGCGATAGAGAATCGCGAAGTCCGCGTAGGCCCGGCCCCCGTGAATGCGCAGGTGCTCGATCGCGTCGGCGACGAAGAACGCCTCGGAGTGTTCATCGGCCGCCCGGTGAACCGCGATCTTCTCGCCGGGCTGGGCGGCGCTCCAGAGGCGCTTCTCCCGCCGCGTGCGATTATGCCGGATGACCTCCCAGGCGGCGCGCAGCACGTTCTGCGTCGAGCGGTAGTTCTGTTCGAGCTTGATCACCTTGGCATCGGGATAGTCGGTGTCGAAGCTCATGATGATGCGCATGTCGGCGCCGCGCCAGCCGTAGATCGCCTGGTCGTCATCCCCGACCACCGTCAGGTTGCGATGCTTCGCCGCCAGGTGCGCAATCAGCTTATACTGGGCGAAGTTGATGTCCTGATACTCGTCCACCAGGACATAGCGGAACCGCTCCTGATACCGTTCCCGGATGTCGGAATTGCGCTCCAGCAGCCAGACGGCGTAGTTGATCAGATCGTCGAAATCGAGGGCGTGGTTGTCGCTCAGCTTGCTCTGGTAGCGCTGGTAAAGGCGGGAGACGATCTCCGCGTAGTAGCTTTGCCCCCGCCAGTTGTAGTAGTCGCGGGGCCCAATCAGCTCGTTTTTCGCCTTGCTGATCTCATTCAGCACCTTGTTGGGAGGGAACTGCTCCGGGTCGAGGCTGAGATCTCGCAGGCAGTCCTTCATCAGTGAGTTCTGATCGGAGTCGTCGAAGACCACGAAATCGGGCGCCACCCCGACTCGCTCCCCGTCGGCGCGCAGCATGCGGACGCAGACCGAGTGGAAAGTGCCGATCCACATCTCCCAGTGGCGCCCCTCCAGCAGCCGCCGGAGGCGCCCTCGCATCTCGTCGGCCGCCTTGTTGGTGAAGGTGACGGCAAGCACGTTGGATGGATCGACTCCGCGCACGCGGATGAGGTAGGCGGCGCGGTGGGTGAGCACGCGGGTCTTCCCGCTGCCCGCGCCGGCAAAGATAAGCAGCGGACCATCTCCGTACTCCACCGCCTCCTGCTGGCGGTCGTTCAGGGCATCGACAATGGCTGATCTGGCGTCTTCAGACACTGGCACCACACACGAGACGGGGAATGGGTGAACGGCGAATCGGCGGGGCCATTCTAACACGAAAGCACCCCTGCGTCATATCGCGTCGCGCCGCGCCGAAGGGTGGCCCAACGGCCGGAGACTCGCTTCCCCAAACTCCGTCCTCCACAACGCCTCATCCCTTGCAGGAGAATCGCGGTCCGCCGGCCAACTAATCCCTACCGTGAGCGAGGAACAGCCACAATTCACCGAAGTCACCATCCTCGTCCACCCCGATGTCGTTGAGGGCCTTGTTGACATTTTGCTGAGTACCGACGCGAAGGGTGTGGTCGAGGAACGCCGACTTCTAGCAATCCGGATGACCGCGTATTGGCCTAGCGACGACCGGCTCGAGGAGCGGGTCAAGCTGGTGAGGGAGCGGTTATCGGCGCTGGAAGCCGCCGGGCTTCGCGTCGGCCCCGGCACTATCGGGATTCGTTCCCTGGGCGCTGAGAGCTGGAGCGAGGCCTGGAAGGACCACTTCCAGGTCCAGCAGATCGCCCCGGGGCTGGTGATCGCTCCGAGCTGGGAGAACTACCAGGCGAAGCCCGGCGAGGCGGTAGTCACTCTCGACCCCGGCGCCGCCTTCGGCACCGGGGGCCACGCCACTACCCGGCTTTGCCTTCGTGGTGTCGTCGAGAATGTCCAGCCCGGCGATATCGTCGCGGATGTCGGCTGCGGCAGCGGCATCCTCGCCGTCACTGCCGCCGTCCTTGGCGCCTCCAAAGTGATCGCTATCGACAACGATGCCACCGCTCTTCCCGTCGCCCGGCAGAACGCCCGCAAGAATCACGTCGCGGACATCGTCCAGGTGATGGAGAGCGACCTGCTCGATCCCTCCCTGGGCCCGTTCAACCTCATCGTGTGCAATATCATCGCCACCGAGGTTATCCGCCTCGCCTCCGGACTCCGATCCCTGCTCGCCCCTGGCGGGACCTTCATCGGCTCCGGCTTCCTCGTCACCAACCTCCCCATAGTCGAGGACGCCCTCGCCCGCGCCGGTCTCCAACCAGGCGGCTGCCTTACCGAAGAAGGCTGGGCCGCCTGCATCGCCAGACTCCCCGCCAAGAGGCGTTGACGGCATCCTCCCACAGTGCTATCATTTTGATAGCACTGTGTAGGAGATCGCAGGATGCCCGATATCCTCGTCCGAGACGTCCCAAAGGAGACTGTAGACGCCCTCAAGCGGCAGGCTGAGGACCATGGACGCTCCCTCCAACAGGAAGTGAAGACTATCCTCCAGACAGCAGGCAAGCGCCGTCACATCGCTGACTATGTGGAGAGCGCCAGGCGTATGCGAGAGAAGATCGCCAGCTACGCGCCTCACCAGACGGACTCCACATTGCTGATTCGCAAGGATAGAGAGCGTTGACCGCACTTGTCGTCGACGCCAGCGTGGCCGCCAAGTGGGGATTCCCTGAGGAGTCGCACGAACAGGCAGCGGCACTACTGGACGTGGCGCTCGCCGAGAGCGGTGTGCTCATGGCGCCCGACCTCATTCTGTCGGAACTCGGGAATCTGGTCTTGACCAAAATCCGGTCCGGTGAGGTCACGCGCGAGGACGGCGAGGCGGTCTTCGAGGACTTCATGTCCGCCCCGATCGAGTTGGTCCCTTCTTCGGAACTCGCCAGAGAGGCGCTTGCACTTGGGCTCACCACCAAGTGCAGCTTCTATGATGGGCTTTACCTGGCGCTTGCCCAGGCATTCAAGGTGCAACTGGTTACCGCAGACCGGAAGCTGCTCCGACGGCTGCAGGGGACTCCCCTGGCTGAGCTTGGCATCCTGCTGGATGACGTCGTGCTCTGATGCTCTCCTCCCTCGGCATCGACATCATCGAGATCGACCGCATCCGGCAAGCCCTCGCCCGCCGGCCGGGTCTGGCGACACGGCTTTTCACGGAACGAGAGCGCGCCTACTGCGACCACCGCGCCGACCCAGCCCCTCACTACGCCGCCAGATTCGCCGCCAAGGAGGCCACCGCCAAGGCCATCGGGTGCTGGCTCCGCTGGCAGGAGGTGGAGATACAGAATGACGGCAACGGTCGGCCTTACCTGGTGCTGGTAGGGGAGGCGGCCGCTCTGGCGCACGTTGAGGATGGCGCCCGTCTCCTGGTCTCGCTTTCCCACAGCCGCGATTACGCTGTTGCCTGTGTCGGGCTAGCGCTGCCACCTGACTTCGATTCCGACGACTCGCTTCCCCAGGGGGTGTGGACGTGAAGATCGTCACTGCCGAGCAGATGCGAGAGCTGGATCGAAGGGCCATCGAGGAGCGCGGCATCCCCGGGCTCACGCTCATGGAAAACGCCGGCCGGGCGGTGGCCGGGGCCGCCGTCAGGATGACCGAGCGCTGCCCGGACAAGCCGATCGTCCTCCTCTGCGGCCGCGGAAACAACGGCGGCGATGGCTTCGTCGCCGCCCGCCACCTCGCCGCTCTGGGACGCAGAGTGGGGGTGCTCCTAGCCACGACTTCCGCCGATATCACTGGCGACGCCAGGGAGAACCTCGATCGCCTCAGCGCAGCCGGGATACCTTTCTCCGAGATCATCGACGCTGAGTCGCTCCCTCGCGCCGTCAACCACGCCTGCCTCATCATCGACGCCTTGCTCGGTACCGGCCTCTCCGGGAAGGTGCGCGGGCTGACAGGTCAGTGCATCGAGGCCGTCAACAAATCCGGGCGGCCCGTGCTCGCCGTGGATATCCCCTCAGGCCTCGACGCCGATACCGGAGAACCGCTCGGGGCCGTCGTTCGCGCCACCGAGACCGTGACGATGGGCCTTCCCAAGCTCGGGCTGTACCTTCACCCCGGAGTAGACTACGCAGGCCGCGTCACCGTCGCCGACATTGGTTTCCCCGCTGACCTCATCGCCACCACGCCTTCCGGGGCCGGCCTCACCGACCCCGAATGGGTCCGCATGATCCTACCCGAGCGCCCTCGCAGCGCCCACAAGGGGACGTTCGGGCGCGTCCTCGTGATCGCGGGTTCAGTCGGGATGACTGGCGCCGCCTGCCTCTGCGGCGACGCCGCTCTCCGCGTCGGAGCGGGCCTGGTCACTGTCGGCTGCCCCGCCAGCCTCAACGATATCATCGAGACGAAGCTCACCGAGGTGATGACGCTCCCCCTCGCCGAAACCTACGAGCGCAGCCTGGACACACGCGCCCTCGCCGTTATTCTCGAGCATGCCGAGTCCGCCGATGTGCTGGCCATTGGCCCTGGCATCTCCCGCCACCCCGACACCGCCGTCCTGGTCCGCCGCCTGGTGGCCCGTGTCGATAAGCCCATGGTCATCGACGCCGACGGCCTCAATGCCCTTGCCGAAACCTCGGTGCTCCTCGAGGGCGCCCATGCCCCCGCCGTGCTGACTCCCCACCCCGGGGAAATGAGCCGCCTATTGGGCGTTCCGATCAGCAAGATCCAGGCCCGCCGAGCATATTTCTCTGAGGCCGCAGCAAATCGTTACCGTTCTGTGATAATACTAAAGGGGGCTTGCAGCCTGATTGCTGAGCCTGGTCGCCAACTGGCGGTGAACCCGACCGGAAACCCCGGTATGGCGACCGGAGGAACCGGCGATGTGCTCACCGGAGTCGTCGCCGGGCTCATTGCGCAAGGCCTGCTGCCCTTCGAGGCCGCTGCCGCTGGCGCCTATCTGCACGGGCTCGCCGGAGATATCGCGGCCGCTAGGGTAGGGGAAGCGAGCCTGGTGGCTGGGGAGGTGCTGGCGGCCCTCCCGCAGGCGATCCGCCAGACTCTTTCGGGAGCAGGCATAGCTGATGGCAGCTGAGTCATCTTTTGGAGGCGAGGGAAAGTGCTAGCTCACAGCGCGCCGGGCGTGCTGCAAGCTGTCCTGTCGGCGATTCTCCTCATCGGAGTGCTCTTGCTTTATCTGCGCAGGTTCGCGGCCCCCTGGCGCTGGGTCGCGGTCGCGCTCACAGTGTGCGTGCTCGACCAAGCGGCGAAGTTCCTTCTCCCGCTCCGCCTCCAGGAGCATCAGGTCTCGCTCCTCGGAGGATACGTGCGCCTCTCCTACACGCGGAACTGGGAACAAGGGTTCGGCGGCGCCTTTTCCTATCTGCTGCTCGTCACCGCCATCTGCGTCAGCGCTATGTACTTTCTCTACGCGAAACTCGCCCGGACAGGCTACCGCATGTCCGTGCTGGCCGAGTTTGGCTGCGCCCTCATGATCGGCGGGTACCTGGGCATTCTCCTCGACCGGGTCCGCCTGGGCTTCGTCGTCGACTTTCTGGAGTTCGGCCCTGCCGGCGCCTTCGTGTACAACCTGGCCGACCTTGCCGTGTTCCTGGCTCTTGCGCTTCTTGGGGCGCGGGCGCTACAATTCCTGGCGGAAGTGAAGTCCAAGCGGCTTCGGCTACAAGACGAGGTGGTGAGATGATCGACGATCCCACCGAGCTAGGTCGGCGCGTCGCCCGGCGCTTCATCGTGAAGGGGGTCAGGCCCGGCGTCAAGGATCTCGCCGCGCAGTTGGGCGTCGAGATCGACGAACGTCCGGAGCCTCCCCCCGCCCAGCCAAACGTGCGTAGTGAGTATGACCCTAACCAACCCCGCATCATCCTCTACCGCGACCCGATCGACACGCTCGCGGCGGCGGTTCACGCCAACCAGCGGTTCGACATCCTCGCCTGCAATCTCGACGACGTCCACATCGCCCACGAGCTGTTCCATCACATTGAGTGCGGCCAGCGCTTCGGTCCCCTCCGGCCGGACGAGGTGGAGGCGGCTGCGCAGGGCTTCGCGGAGGCGCTGCTGAACCTGTCGTTCCATCCCGACGAACTCTCCGAGATGATGTAGTCCGAGCGCCTTCCGCGCATCTGGCAGTCTGGCCCTCCGCTACCGCCCGGCCTGCTTCACGAAGTTCAGACGCAGGTCCGTCAACACGCTCTGGTAGTCCCTGGCTTCCTGCCCCTGCAACTGCGGCAGAAGCTTCTCCAGCAGAAACGCCGCGCAGTCGATCGCTACCCGCGCCTGCTCGATGTCCCTGTGCATCTTTCCGGTGAACGGGTCTGCTTGCAGCCCCATCATCTGCCAGGCCACCGCCGCCATCTGATGGAATGAAGCTCGCAGCGCCATGTAGACGTCGAGCGGCTTCAGTTCCTCCACTCCCGGCGCGGCCGTCTCATCGGCCGGCTGCCCGGCATTCGCCTCTTGCGCTTCGCCCTTGACTTCCTCTGACTCGGACATCTTGAGCGCTCACCTCCCCTTGGTCTGCTAGAAGATGATCCTGGTTCGCCTCATGTGCACGTTCTGGAGCAGCCCGAACGCCACGAAGCTCGCCAGCATATTGCTTCCCCCATAGCTCACGAATGGCAGCGGAATCCCCGTGATCGGCATGATATTGATGCTCATGCCCACGTTCACGATAGTGTGGAAGATGAGCATCGACACCGCCCCGGCCGCCAGCAGCGACCCCAGCATATCCCTCGCCCGCGCGGCAATCCTCAGCCCTCGCCAGAAGAGAAAGAGATACAGCAGCAGCATCGCCGCTGACCCCACCAGCCCCAGCTCCTCGCCCACCACCGAGAAGATGAAGTCGGTGTGCCTCTCCGGGATGAAGCGCAGACGGCTTTGCGAACCGTGAAACAGCCCTCGCCCCGTCAGCTCGCCTGACCCGATCGCCAACCTGGACTGGATGACGTGGTACCCCGCGCCGAGTGGATCGGATCGGGGGTTCAGAAAGATCGTCAGCCGGCGTTTCTGGTAATCCCTGAGCCGCGCCTTCGCCAGCGCCTGCGCGACCGGCGCGGGGAAACGCTCGATCGGGAGCCTGTCTACGTTCCACATCATCGCGAACAGCAGAAGCCCCGAGACGAATATCGCCCCGAGCTGCTTTCGGCTGGCGCCCCCCAGATAGAGCACTCCGAACCAGATGGCGATAATCACCAGCGCCGTCCCGAAGTCCGGCTGCAGCAGCACCAGCAGCACGGGCGCCGCCGCGATCGCCAGCGACCGCAGCACCACTGGCAGCTCTGCTACGACATCCGCGCGCCGGCTCACGAACGCGCCCAGCGATAAAATTACCGCTATCTTGGCTAGCTCGGACGGCTGGAGCCGGAACCCACCCATCCCTATCCAGCTCGATGCTCCGGTCGGCGACTGCCCTATCTTCAGCACTGCCGCCAGCAACAGCATCACCAGGAGGTAGAGGGGGAGGTGCCAGCGGGCGAGTGACTCATACTCCCACACCAGCGTGATCGCGAACGCGCCCAGGCCGATCAGCAGCCAGATGGCCTGTTTCTGTGCGAACTGACTCGGTGGCCCCAGCCCCGCCGCCTCCGGAGCGCGCGTCGCCGAGTAGATCATCACCAAACCGTACAGCGACAGCCCCATCACTGCCGCAAACAGCGCCCAATCCACCCTCTTCAGCAAACGCAGATCGAACACGGACTCTCCCCGAACTGGCGGAGATTATAGCATGCGGAACTGAAGGCCGCGAGAGAGATTCCCGCTCGAAGTTCCCGTTCGGCAGGAGCTTGCTCCTGCCATCTGCGCCACGTCCTACTTCTTCGCCAACCCCTCGATAATCGTGACCACGTCCTCACTGTTGTAGAACGAGTCCGCCGTGTTTGGCTTCTTCTCGAGAGTCACCTTCTTGCCCGTGGGCAACGTGAACTCGGTCTTCCCGTTGATGAAGATCACTGCGCAGGTGTACCCGCGCTTCTGCATGGTCTGGTCGCAATCCGACCGCCCCATCGGCATCAGCGTGGCGTAGATCTGCCCTGGGTGAGCCTTATCATAGGCCTTCAGCAGCCCGATCGTCTTCTGGTGCCACTCCAGCGTCAGCGGCGCGTAGAACTCGATCTTGATCGGGGCCGACTTCTCCCCGAAGGTCTCGATCTTGTTCGAGGCCGCGGCAATCGCCCGCTGCGCCTCCTCCGGCCGCGTCGGCTTCGGGCGGGTCAGGATATACCCCTCCACGCCCAGCGCCGCCAGCAATACCACCACGACGACGATGAACGCGGCGTTCGACCTCTTCTGCGGCGCTGCGTCACTCATGCTTTCTTCTCCGGAATCGGAAGCAGACCGCTCCCCGACAGTGCCTCCTGCGCCTGCTTCGATCTCAGGAAATCGATGAACTTCTGTGACAGCTCACGCTGCTTGGTTCCGGCCAGCATCGCCACCTGCAGCCGCACCGGCGGGTAGGACTCCCGTGGGAATTTCGCCACCACCCGCAGGTCCGACTTCGAGGCTTTGTCCGGCGCAGTTTCGAGTGGGCACATGAGGTAGGTGACGCCCGCGTCCACCCGGCCCTCGCTCACCAGCTTCACCGCCTCCAGCGGGTACTCCCGCAGCGTGAGCTTGTCCTGGACGCGGTCCCACAGCCTCAGCGACCGCAGCGCCTGCTCCCCGTAGTACCCGATCGAGTTGAACTTCGGGTCGCCCATGCTGATCGCTTTGATCTCGGGCTTCAGGATGTCGCCAATCTGATTCAGGCCTTTCGTCTTGCTGGGCGCGAACAGCACAATGTCCAGCGATCCGAAATCCGCGATGGTGCCTTTGTCGATGCGGCCTTCATCCGCGAGTTGCTTCATCTCCACCTCGCCCGGGGAGATGAAAATGTCCGGCCTCTCACCCTTCCGCACCCTCCGCACCAGCACGTTCGCGTTGTCGAACACGATCTCGAGCTTGATCTCCGGGTGCGCCGCGCGGAACATCGCCGAGGCGATGTTGATCGGCCCGGTCATGCCACAGGGCGCATACACGATCACCTGGTCGGAGGGGGTCGCCTCGCTCCCGCCGCGGCTGCGCGCGACGATCAGCCCACCCATCGCCACTACCGCGATCAGCAGGAGAACGATGACGATCTGCGAGCTACGGCTCATTTCGCCGCCTGTTTGGCTCCCATCGGGCTCTGCTCCTGCTCCGGCCCCCACGGGCCTGGCGTCAGCGGCAGATTCAGGTCGTTCCGCATCCGATTGTCAGCCATGAATTTGATGGTCTCTGGGGAAGTGAGATATCTCAGGAAATCCTCTGCCATCTTCCGCTTCTTCGTCGTCGTCACGATCCCGGCCACATTGCGCGGGGAGTAGAACGTGTCCTTCGGGAAGGTGCACGCGATCGCCACCTTCTGCTTCTCCGCCGTCTCCGCCGTCTTCGGGTCCAGCGGGCAGCCCAGGAACTGCACGTTCGCCTCGGCCCGCCCGTCCAGAATCCACTTGAACGACGACATGCAGCAGCCCGTCACTTTCATCTTCGGCTTCAGCTTCTCCCACAGACCGAGGTTCTCCAGCGACTGCCGCGCTGCGTAGCAGGCCGCATTCAGATCGGGGTCGGAGATGGAAATGGCCTTGACCTCCGGGTTCAGCAGGTCCTCGATCTTCTTCACCTTCCCGGGGTTGGCTATCGGAACCAGGATGGCCAGGTCGTAGCTGCCAAAAGCTACCATCGTCTTCGGATCAACCAGGTTCTTCTGCCGCAGCACCTCGATCTCGTGCCCGCCGGGCGAGATGAAGATATCCGGCTTCTCTTTGTTCTCCTCGGTTGCCTGCGCCATCGCCTCAGGGGTGTCCACCAGCAGCGGGAACTCGATGTTCGGGTGCTCCGCCTGGTACTTGTCGATCACCTTTGAGAGCGGCAGGAACAGGCCTTGCGGCACTGCCACATACAGACTTTCCTTGGCGCCTGCCTTCCCGTCGCCCGCCGCCACGGGAGCCGCGGCCTGGTTGTGGGCGCGCCACGCGAACACTCCGCCGACCGCCACCAGCGCCAGCAACACGATCACCACCGCGATTCTCATCACTGCCCTCCGCTTCCCATCCTGCTCACGACCCGGAGCCCGGCCTCGCCGCCTCTTCCAAGGCCGACTTCATCACCTGATACGGCACCGCTCCCCGCACCCGGCCCAGTTCCTTGCCTTCGGGTGTCAAGAGGATGATCGTCGGGTATCCGCTCACCTCGAATCTCTTCTTCAGCTCCGGCCTCTTATCGCCATCTACCTTCACCGCCACGAACTTCCCGGCCGCGGCCGCGACGTCCGCCCGCGAAAACACCTCTGCATCCAGCCGCTTGCAGGCCGAGCACCAATCCGCCATCACATCCACCATCAGCGGTTTCTTCTCCGCCTGCGCCTGCGTCAGGGCATTCTCGTAGTTGTCTAGCCACACCACTCGCGCGTCGCCGCCGGCCTGCGCTGGTGCCGTTGGCGCGGTCTTGCGCCCGCACCCAAGCGTCGCCACGACCAGCGCGGCCGCCAGCAGCCACACCGCAACTCTCGCCCCTCGCTTCCAGTTCAGCACATTCACTTCGCCTACTCCCCAGCGGCTGAACTCAGCATAGCCTCGAACTGTGAATCTTCCGTGTAGGAAAACGCACGGGGGCCGGACGGCATGTCGCCCAGTCCCCGTGGAATTCTCCCTCGCGTTCCTCTATCTTCCGGAACTTCTCCCGCGATTTGCCCGACCGGGCGTCTCGGCGCCGCCGCCTCCTCCGCCCATCTTCAGCTCGCCCTTCACCACCGCCGCCGCGGGCAGCTTGTCCTTCCAGTTGATCGTGATCGATTTCCCGTCCCGGGAGACCGATATCGCGATTGGCTTCCCACTCGCGTTGAGGTCCTGGAGCCCCTGCACCACCGCGCCTCTCACCTGCTGCTTCTGGCCGTTGCAGCCGGTGATAACGTCGCCTTCCTTCAGCCCCATGAGCTTCAGCGGCGACGGATTCGGGGTGCCCTCGAACTTGTCGATCTTGAACCCCTGCGGGTCGGCGCTTCTGCTGAACTTCATGCCCAGCGAAGTATCGGTCATCTCACCGCCGCCACCCATCTGGACGCCGCCGCCTATCCCGCCTCCGCCGCCCGTCTCGCCACCACCCCTCCGGCCGCCACCCCTCTGACCGCCGCCTCTGCCGCCGCCTCCGCCCATCTGCCCGCGCATCTCTTGCCCGCCAGTACCAGACGTCCCGATTGGCTCGGGGGTTTCACTGCGGCGCGAGTAGACCATCGCCACCAGCACTACGACTATGAGGACTGCCAACACCGCCACTACTGGATGCACCCGACTGCCCATGTCACCACTCCTTGCACCCCGGCCCATCCCGTGCAGCCGCGGAAGCTTACTAAAGCCATGGAATTCGTCGCCAATCGCCCACCTCCTGCCCCACCGCCGGGCGTATGCGCTGACGGGGGCCCCTCCGTGTTGCCTATCCGTATCCGAAGCTGGCATGGCAGGGCAGGGCAGGCCGGCTCCAATACCGAACAACGAGGCCCATGCTTCAGCACTCCGAGTGCCCCCGCTGCCACGCGCCCAACCTGGGCTCGGAGATCGTCTGCTTCGCCTGCGGCGCCTCTCTGCGCCCGCTGCCGAAGCGGTTCCTCCCCGCGCCTGCCCAGGCCCCGTGGCTGCTCTGGGTTGGCCTTCTCGTCGGCCTCGCCATCGCCGGCTTCGTCGGCTACCACCTTGCGGCCCTCCTCGCCGGCTATCGCGCCACCGTCCCCATGCCGGCCTGGTATTTCCCGGCCGCCGGCGCTGCCCTCGTCATCGCCGGCCAGGTCGCCCTCGCCGAAGCGCGCAAGATCGACCGGCGCTGGTGGGCGCTGAAGCGCGCCCCCGAGCTCCCTATGAGTCAGGTGCACACCGGTGACACCGTTTGGCTGCGCGGCAAGGTGCAGTGCGAATCCCCTCTCATCGCCCCCTACACGACGGCCGAGTGCGTCTACTACCGCTATGCTCGCCAGGAGAGGGAAGAGGGCAAGGCCGGCTGGCATACGGTCGAGCGGGACACCAAGTGCATTGACTTCGAGGTGGCGCAGGAGAATCACTCGCTCTACGTG
>Ga0315273_10007042_pt1 | contig 14053 bp, 13 predicted proteins | sample YL17G02_0_MG_FD_205753 | JGI IMG/M metagenome (GOLD analysis project Ga0315273, IMG submission 205753) | Sediment microbial communities from Yellowstone Lake, YNP, Wyoming, USA - YL17G02_0 | ecosystem: Environmental > Aquatic > Freshwater > Lake > Sediment | place: USA: Wyoming | collected... | reverse complement strand
GCCTGTACGAGGTCCAGTCGGGGGGCACGTGCCTCGACATGACGCACCCGGAGGCCCGCACGTTCCTCGGCCCCGTCATTGCCCGGATGACCCGCGACTGGGGCTACAAGTACATCAAGATCGACGGCCTCTGGACGGGCATGGCGGTCAAGATCCTCTATCCGCAGCCCACGTATCGCGACGACGGCCTGGGCGACGCCGTCTTCCACGACCCGTCGAAGACCAACGTCGAAGCCTATCGCGACGGCCTAAAACTGGTGCGCGAGGCGGCCGGCGACGACGTGTTCATCCTCGGCTGCAACATCGCCCAGAACATGCGGACGATGGGCGGCTCGATCGGCCTGGTGGACGGCATGCGCATCGGCCCCGACGTGGGGGCCGAGTGGCCCAGCCTCATCGGCGGCGTCAAGCCCTTGTCGCACATGTACTTCTGGCATAAGAAGGTCTGGTTCAACGACCCCGACTGCCTGATGCTCCGCAACCCCCTGACGGTGGACCAGACGCGGGCGTGGGGCTCGGTCATGGCGCTGTCGGGGCAGATGGTGGTGGTCAGCGAGTGGCTGCCTGACTTGGCGCCCGAGCGGATGGAGGTGCTCAAGCGAACCATCCCGAACCACGGGGGCGTGGGCCGGCCGCTGGACCTCTTCGAGAAGACCATGCCGCAGGTCTGGCAGTTGCGGGCCGACCTGGGCGGCGAGCGGCGCGACCTTGTGGGCCTCTTCAACTGGAACGAGAAGACCCCGGCCGACGTGGCGGTGGACCTGGCGTCGCTCGGCCTGCCGGCGGATGAGTGTGTCGGCTTCGATTTCTGGGAGAACCAGTTCGTGGGCCCGGTCTCGGGGACGCTGAAGATGAACCTTCGCCCCTCCTCGTGCCGCGTTATTTCGCTCTTGCGCAAAGCCGACCGGCCGCAACTGGTCAGCACCTCGCGGCACGTGACACAGGGCGCGGTGGACGTTGTGTCCGTGGAGTGGGACGCCGCGACGAAGACGCTGCGAGGCCGCTCTCGTGTGGTTGGCGGCGACCCATATGAACTGCGCCTCCTGGCGGGTGACGCCGCCAAGCCGTGGAAGGCCAGGGCCGCCGAGGTGGGGACCGAGGACACGCAGGCTGGCGTCGCAGCGGCGATGGAGCAGGAGGGGCCGCAGGTTCGCGTCAAGATCGCCTCGCCGCAGAACCGCGAGGTCACGTGGCAGGTGGCGTTCGAGTAGCCGGTCCGCAGGCTTGCGGCGGCGGGCGACAATGGGGTCCCGGCCTTTGCAAGCGTGCGGCCAATCTGCTAGACTGTTTTCTCGCGGCGCGTCTGTGCGGCGGTTCGGGGCAAGGTGCGGCGCCATGTTCGAAAACCTGAGCGAAAAACTCGGCGGCATCCTCCGCAGCCTCTCCGGCCGCGGACGCCTCACCGAAGCCAACATCCAGGACGCCCTCGGCGAGGTCCGCACGGCGCTCCTCGAGGCCGACGTCAACTACCAGGTCGCACGCGACTTCATCGAAGAGGTCCGGCAAAAGGCGATCGGCCAGGAAGTCCTCAAGACCCTCCGCCCCGACCAGGTCTTCGTCAAGGTCATCCACGACGAGATGGTCCGCCTGATGGGGCCCGTGGATTCGAAGATCCCCTACGCCTCGCCCGGCCCGACGGTGCTGATGCTCGCGGGCCTTCAGGGTTCCGGCAAAACGACGACGGCCGCGAAACTCGCGCGCCGGATCCGCGACGAGGGTCACCGGCCGATGCTCGTGGCGTGCGACTGCCATCGCCCCGCGGCCGTCGAGCAACTCCTCGTTGTCGGCTCGCAGGTGGACGTGCCGGTTTACAGCGAGGGCATCGGCGATCCCGTGCGGATCGCGAAGAACGGCGTGGCGGAGGCGAAGCGCGAGGATGCCGACGTCGTGATCGTGGACACCGCCGGCCGGCTCCACGTGGACCGGGCGATGATGGACGAGGCCAAGGCGATCGCCAAGGCCGTCCAGCCCCACCAGATTTACCTCGTCTGCGACGCCATGACCGGCCAGGACGCCGTCACGAGCGCCAAAGAGTTCAACGCGGCGCTGGAACTGTCGGCCGTCATCCTGACGAAACTGGACGGCGACGCGCGCGGCGGGGCGGCCTTGAGCGTCAAGGCGGTCACGGGCAAGCCCATCAAGTTCGTCGGCGTCGGCGAGAAACTCGATCGCCTGGAGGAGTTTCATCCGGACCGGATGGCCAGCCGGATCCTCGGGATGGGCGACGTCGTGAGCCTCGTCGAAAAGGCCCACGCCGCCGTCGATGCCGAGGAAGCCGCCCGCATGCAGGAAAAACTCCGCACGGCGGAGTTCGGCCTCGACGATTTCCTGAAGCAAATCAAGCAGATGCGCCGCATGGGGCCCCTGAAGGAAATCCTCGCGATGGTCCCCGGGATGGGGTCGGCCCTGAAGGACCTGCCGGTGGACGACAAGGAACTCGACCAGACCGAGGCGATCATCCACTCGATGACCCTCCGGGAACGCGCGAAGCCCGACCTCATCGACGCCTCGCGACGCCGGCGGATCGCGCGCGGCTGCGGGATGGAACCGCAGGACGTCGCGGGGCTCGTGAAATCATTCGGCCAGGTGAAGGACCTCGTGCGCCAGATGCAGGGGGCGGGCGCCTTCGGCGGGGGCCGAAAGGCCGCCGCCCAGCAGATGGCCCAGATCGACCTTTTCGGCGGCCACCACCGGAAGAAGCGGCAGCGTTCCAAGCGCAAGAAGAAAGACCGCAAGAAACGCTCGCGGTAGGTGCCCCCCTGTATCTCTCTATTTGCCAGGAAGGGCTTGACAATCTGCCAGTTTGTGCTATACTAACTGTTAGTCTGGCACAATTTGGCAATTCGGCCTTGGTGGTGCCATGCGCAAGGTTTTCTGAACCGGTTCGGCTGGCCTTTGGAGGGCTTTGCATGCGATTTCCTCAAAAGCCTCCGTCCTGGCAAGACCTACTACAAAGGCCGAAGGTGTGGCTTTCTATGGTCTCGTCGCCGCCAGTCCGCGCGATCCTCGAACAGGCGGAGCAAGAGTATCTTCACTGGGACGACTTCCGGTACAAGTTCACCGCGCCCGAGGGGGCTGAACTCGAAGACGTGTGGCGACTGCTGAGGCTTAGGCGACAGAGCGGTGCTAGGTCGTTTCCCCTGGTTTCGCCTGAGGGCCAGACTTTCTCCTACGGCATGCCCGACTGTGTGCTTCGCGACCTTCAGTTTGTGGAACACTATGCGGGCGCCCAGTTGGAGGTTCTGGAACCGTCCACCCCGGACGTGGTGGACCGCGACAGGTATCTCGTCAACTCGCTGATGCAGGAAGCCATCACGTCGAGTCAACTGGAAGGCGCCGCCATCACGCTTCAGCAGGGCAAGGAGTTGCTGCGCGCCGGCCGCAAGCCGGCGAACCTTTACGAACAAATGGTGCTCAACAACTACCGGACGATCCGCCGCCTCAGCGATCTGACGAAACAGCCACTCACTGTCGCGACCATCCACGAGATCCAGCGTGGCATCACCGAGGGGACCCTCGACAAACCAGACGCCGCGGGGAGATTCCGCCGAGCGGATGAGCTCGTACGCGTGGTGGACGAGAGCGATGGCGCCGTCCTTCACGTTCCGCCCCCGGCCGAGTCGCTGCCGGAACGCCTCGAACGCCTCTGCGCGTTCGCCAACGACGCCGGCGACAAGCCCTTCGTCCATCCCATCGTCCGCGCCATCCTGCTCCATTTCTGGCTGGCTTACGAACATCCCTATTGCGACGGCAACGGCCGAACGGCACGGGCCCTGTTCTACTGGTACATGCTCAAGTCCGGCTACTGGCTCATGGAGTTCGTGTCCATATCAACCGTCCTCTTGGAAGCGCCCGCTCAGTATCGGAATGCGTTCCTCTATGCAGAGACGGATGAGGGCGACGCCACGTACTTCATCGTGTACCACCTGAAGGCCCTCCGCAGGGGACTTGAGCAATTGAAAGAGTACCTCGAGCGTAAGCAGCGAGAGGCATCCGAGATGATTCGACTGCTCAAGGGGAAGGAGGGCTTCAACCACCGCCAGTTGGCCCTGCTACACCACGCTCTCAGGCACGCCGGGGCGCTCTACACATGCCGTTCGCATGCTACCTCTCATCGCATCAGTCTCATGACGGCCAGACACGACCTGTATGATCTGGCCCGTTCGGGCTTTTTGGACCAGCGGAAGAGGGGCCGGGAGTACGTCTTCATTCCCGCACGGGATCTGCAAGCGAGGATTCGCGCCGGATCCGCCGGAGGTGACCACGACGACGCTTGATAGCGACGGCACGACGGGGGCGGCGGACTACTTGAGGTTTACCACGCGTCCGGTGCGGACCGACTTGTCGGCTGCCAGGACAACCCGCAGGCTGTTCACGGCGGCCTCATAGTGCTCGGCAAGGTCCAGGTCCTCCCGGATTGCCCTCAGCCAGTACGCCTGCTCGCGGTCGCACAGACCCTGGTGGTCCGGCTCGTCCGGCGTGTCGAGCACCCGGTCGGGTTTGGCAAAAGTGCCGTCGGGCGTGCTCTCCGCCAGGTGGACCTGCAGCGCATTTGCCTGGGTGTGGGAATCGATGTCGGCCGAGGTCCCTTTCTCTTTCGCCGTAGCGGCGACGATGCTAACGCACCCCTTCGGCCCGAGGACGTCCTTGACGAAGAACGCCTCCTCGCTCATCATCGGGCCCCAGCCCGCCTCGTACCACCCGACCGATCCGTCGTCAAAGACGACCTGCAGTTGGCCGTAGTTGTACATGTCGCGGGAAATCTCGTCGCTCAATCGCGCCCCGATGGCCTGGACCCGCACCGGCTTCGCGAGGGTCATCTGGCACATCACGTCCACGTAGTGGACGCCGCAATCGACGATCGGAGACATCGTGTTCATGAGGTGCTTATGGACTTCCCATGCCGCCCCGACGCTCTGCTGGTTCAGGTTCATCCGCATCACGAGCGGCTTGCCCAGCGTCCGGGCCACCTCGATGAACCGGATCCACGTCGGGTGATGCTGAAGGATGTAGCCGACCAGCACCTTACGCCGCTTCCGCCGGGCCAGGCGCACCACGGCCTGGGCCTCCTCGACCGTCTCGGCCAGGGGCTTTTCGATGAACACGTGCGCCCCGGCCTTGAGCGCCTGAAGGGCGAACCGGCCGTGCGTGTCCGGCCAGGTTGAGATGGACACCCCGTCGGGCTTCACCGCAGCCAGGGCCGACTCGTAGTCGTCGAATTGCGGCGGGCCGCCGAGTTCCTCCGCCAGCCGCGCGCGATTCGCCGGGTCCCGGTCGACGAGACCGACGATTTCGAAGCCCTCGAGGCGATGATACGCCCGCGCGTGATGCCCCCCCTGGGTGCCGCACCCGACGACAAGAACTCGCAGGTTTTCGCTCATGTCGTCTCTCCGATTCGGTGTCCGGGGGTCATGATAGCATGGGGACCTGGGGCAAGCAAGACCCGTTTGCGGTGAAAGGACCGCGTGCGCCGGAAAATCCTATCACACCCCCTGCCGCGCTATGTTAAAGTGGAACAGGCTGGACGGTCGGATGTCTAATGAGGCAACCTCTGCGAGGAGAAAAGCCATGAAACACGTCGCGATGGGAATGGCGATGGTGCTGGTTCTTGCGGGCGGGGCGTGGGCGGTCGAGGAGAAGCCGACCGCCCCTCCGTCCCGGCGCGCCGGGACGGCGCAGGCGGAGGATGTGGCCAAGGTGGCCGAGGGATGTAACCGGTTCGCCTTTGACCTTTACGCGCGGCTCAAGGGCGCGGAGGGGAACCTCTTTCTTTCGCCCTACTCGATCTCGACGGCCCTGGCGATGACCTCCGCCGGCGCGCGCGGCGAGACGGCCGACCAGATGGCCAAGACCCTTTGCCTGCCGGCCTCCGGCGCGGCCGTTCACGGCGCCTATGGCGCGCTTCAGAAGGACCTCAACGCCGCCGGTGCCAAGGGCGCCTTCGACCTGGTGGTCGCCAATCGCCTCTGGGGACAGAAGGGCTACGAGTTTCTTTCCGATTTCCTTGCGCTGGTCGAGAAGAACTACGGCGCGGGGCTCGAACAGGTGGACTTCGTCGCCGACACCGAAGGCTCCCGCAAAACCATTAACGCGTGGGTCGAACGCGAGACGCGAGACAAGATCAAGGACCTCCTGAAGCCCGGCGTCCTCGACGCGATGACCCGCCTCGTCCTCACGAACGCCATCTATTTCAAGGGCAAGTGGGCGAGCGAGTTCGACAAGAAACTTACGCGCGACGAGGATTTCTTCGTCACGCCCGAGAAGAAAGTCGCCGCGCCCCTGATGCGCCAGACGGCGGAGTTCGGTTACTTCGACGGCGGCGAGATGCACGCCCTGGAACTCGCGTACCAGGGCGATCGGCTCGCGATGGTCGTCCTGCTGCCTAAGTCGAAGGACGGCATCGAAGGGCTCGAAGCAGCACTGACGCCGAACATGCTGGAAGGGACTTGCGCGGGGCTCCGCCGGCGGGAAGTCCAGGTCGCCCTGCCTCGCTTCAAGACCACCGCCGAGTTCTCCCTCAAGGATCCCCTCGTCGCGATGGGCATGGCCGACGCCTTCGACTCGGGCCGGGCCGACTTCTCCGGCATGAGCGGCAAGAAAGACCTCTTCATCTCGGCCGTCGTCCACAAGGCGTTCGTGGACGTGAACGAGGAAGGGACCGAGGCGGCGGCGGCCACGGCTGTCGTTGCAAGAATGACGGCTGTCGCGGAGCCGCCGCCCGTCTTCCGCGCGGACCACCCGTTCCTCTTTCTCATCCGGGACACGAAGACCGGTGCGATTCTCTTCCTCGGCCGGATCCTCGATCCGACGAAGTGACGCGGAGCGCAGCGCCTTGGTACACGGCAAGCCCAGGGACTTCAGTCCCTGGGCTTGTTTTTGCTCGCGCCGTTTGCGTTCAGAGTTCGAGCATCGGCCCGGGCTCGAACTGGCTCGCCGCCGCCAGATGCACCGGCTTCGACTTCTGCGCCAGGTGCGCCTGGGCCTCCAGCGCGAGCGCCGGACGGTTGCAGTCCCTCGACAGGTGCGCGAGCACCACGTGCCGGACGCGCCGCCGACGCGACCGCTTGACGATTTCCCCGACCGCCCGGCCGCAATCCTGGTTCGAGAGGTGCCCGTTCGGTCCGGCGATCCGCTTGATGAGGTCCATCGGCCGGCCGCTCCGGGCAAGCATCACGGGGTCGTGATTCGATTCGAGGACCACGGCATCCGCGTCGGCGAAGCGGTCGAAGCACTCATCCGGCACGTGCCCGAGGTCCGTTGCCACCGTGACGACGCGCCGCCCGCGCCGGCCGCCCAGCGTGATGCGGAATCCCAGGCAGTCGCCCGGGGAATCGTGCGGCACGAGGAAGCCTTCGACCGCCGCGTCGCCGATCGCGACCGCGTCGCCGTCGAGCGTTTCCAGGAGCCCCGCCCGCCCGAGCCGCCGAAAGCCGGGCATCGCGCTCGCCAAATGGGCGAGGTTCGTTGCCGTCGAGAACACGCGGATGCTGTATGCTAGGCACCAGCCCACCGCCGCCTGCGAGAAATGGTCCCCGTGCGTGTGCGTTACGAGGAGCGCGTCGATTGTCTCCGGCTCGATCCCGGCCGCCTGCATGGCCGCGACCGCTCGCCGCCGGCCAATCCCGAAATCCACCAAGAGGCGCGTCCGCCCCGACGCCACCAGGAGCGCGTTCCCCAAACTCCCGCTCGCCAGGGGATAGATGAGCGGCGCCATTCGACCCTCGGCCCTTTCGCCGTCCTGTTTCTACGCCGGCCGGAGCGTCCCGCGCTCCGACTCCGACAACTGCACCTCCACGTCCACCGCCTCGGCCAGCCGCGGCGTCCAATCTTCGAGCGGCACGCGCTCCGTCTCGTAGTGCCCGCCCAGGATAACCGCAATTCCCTCGGCCGCAAGTGACTCGGCCTCGTGGTACTTGAGTTCGCCCGCCAGGTACGCCTGGCACCCGGCCGCGCGGACCGCCTCCACCAGGCCGCTCCCGCTTCCGGTGTTGACGGCTACGCGCTCGACGCGCGCGGACCGCTCGCCGGCGACTTGAACGCACGAGAGGCCGAGCGCTCTTTTGATATCATCGGCCAATTGGCCGACCGTCTTCGGTTTCTTTAGCCGGCCCACGCGCCCCAGGCCCGCCTCGCCCGGCAGGTCCTTCAAGGGATACACGTCGATGGCCGGCGTCTCATAGGAATGGGCCCGCCCGATGGCCGCCACGACCGCCCCGACGCGGCTTTCCGCCGCGAGGACCTCCAAGCGGTGCTCCGGGACGGCGCTGCGATCGCCCCGTGCCCTGCCCGCCGTAGCCTCGGCGGAGGCGGGGCCGACGGACGGGCTGGTTCCCTCGCCCGCAAAGAAGGTCCCCTCCCCCTCGGCCGCGAAACTGCATTCGGTGTACGCCCCGATCCGCCCTGCCCCGGCGTCGAACGCCGCAAGGCGCACCGATTCCAGATCCCCCGCCGGGACGAAGACGACGACCTTGTAGGTCCGTTCGAGCGGTTCCGCGCGCAGCGGCTCGATGTCCGTGAGGCCCGCGCGTTCGGCCAGGAGGTCGCAGAGGCCCCCTTGGGCCGCGTCCAGGTTCGTGTGGGCTGCGATGACCGCTCGCCGGCCCGCCGCCAGACGAAGCGCGAGTCGGCCGGCACGCGTCTCCGCCGTCACGCGGCTGACGTCCTTGAACATGAACGGGTGATGCGCGAGGAGGCAGTCGGCATCGAGCCGCTCCGCTTCCTCGCAGACGGTTTCCGTGACGTCGAGGCTGACGAGCACGCGCCGGACCGGCCAGGCCGCGTCGCCCAACAGGAGGCCGACGTTGTCCCACGCCTGCGCCAGCCGAAACGGGGCCAAGCGGTCCACCGCCCTCACGATGTCGGCGATCGTTGTCATCGAGCCCCTGCGATGCGAAGGACCCCACGTGCAGGACAAACCAGCCGCCGCGCCAGCACTGGCCTCCCTTTTAGGATGACGGCTATTGGCCGTCGGCATCCTTCGGCGTCGGCGGAACCAAGGGCTCCAGCGCTGTGATGAGGTCGGGAATGTGCCGCGTGGCTACCCGCCACAGCAATGGGTCTTCAATCTCTCCGTACTCGTGCGCCAGGACGTGGCGCTGCGCAATGATCCGCTTCCAGGGGATTTCAGGATGCGCCTCGCGGAGGGCACGGCTCACCTTGCCGGCCGCTTCCCCGATGATCTCGATGTGCCGCTCCACCGCTCCCCGCAGTTTCCGGTCCGCGGCGTAATCATCGAACGAGCAGCCGGCGACGAATTCCCTCACCGCTCGGGCGGCATCGAGCATGTCCCAGAGGAATCCGGCGTCTTCTTGCTCACGCCCCATACACAACCTTCCGCGTGCTCAGAATGGCGCGCCGACGGAATGGGTTCCGCAATCCGCCTTTCGACACCAGGTCCACCTCGCACCCGAAGATGGCCTTCAACTCCTCGATCATGTCCACCCACTCAAACAGGCTCCACTCCGCCTCCTCGCAAAACTCCACCAGCACGTCCACGTCGCTGGCCGGGCCGAAATCGTCGCGCAGCACCGACCCGAACAGGGCCAACTCCTTGACCTTCCATCGGCGGCAGAACTCCTTCACCGCTTCCATCGGGATGTCGAGCGCCACGCCTCTCATGTTGGCCCCATTCTACCGCCGCGCCATCCAGAAAGCATCAAACTCCTACGGCAAAAACTGCGCGAGGTGCCGACGCGCCAGCACCAGGCCCGCCTTCACGCGCTCCGCGCTCCCCTGCCAGACCGGGTCGGCGTGCTCGACGACCACCGCCCCGCCGTACCCCACTTCCTGGAGCCGGTCCAGCATTCGCCGCCAGTCGATCTCCCCGAGGCCCGGCAGCCGATACCGCCACCATCCGCCGGAGGGCCTCAGGACCGAACAATCCTGTCGGCGCGCGTCGAACACCTCCGTGTCCTTCGCCTGGAAATGAAAGATCTTCTCGGCGTAATCCGTCGCGGCCGCGATCGGGTCCACCCCCAACCACACGAGGTGTGAGGGGTCGAGCGCGAGGCCGACGGCGTCGCTGCGAAGGTGCGTGAACAGTTTCTCCCATAGTTCCGGGCTGAACGCCGCGTTGCCCGGCATGTCTTCGACCAGGAGGCCGCACATCGGGTCGTTCTCGACCGCCAGGCGGACGCCCGAGGCTTCGGCCTGCTCGGCCAGGGGTTTCACGCGCCGGGCGAACTGGGCAATCGAATCGCCCAACCCCGCCGACGGGTCGCGCCCCACCGCCAGGCACACCACGCCCACCCCCAGCGTCGCCGCCGTCTCTACCACGCGCCCGAGGTGCTCGAGCGCCGCCTGCGCCCGCTCGGCGTCCGGGTCCAGGACGTTGCCGTACCACGCCAAGGCGGCCGCCTCGACGCCCGACTGCTTGAGCGCCGCCCCGAGCGCGTCCCGCCCTGGACCATCGAGCGCACCCACGTCCAGCGCGCACCCCCGGTGCCACGTGTTGCCGCGGGAAATCGGAGGACACTCGATCTCGACCGCTTGGAACCCGGCCGAGCCTGCCCACTTCAGGACATCAGGAAGACTCTCGCCGGGGAAACAGGACGTGCATAGGCCGAGTCGCACCGTGGACTCCTCGGCTGAGGATTAGGGAACTTCACTTTTCGCCGCCGCCGCCATCACCTGGCCTTCCGGCGTCGCCAGGTAGAGAACGCCGCTGTCCGTCTCGTTCTCGCCCACCAGCGTCCCCCGGCGGAGCGGCAGGCCGAAACGCACAGTGCCGTCCGTGCGCGAGACGGCGAGGATGTCGTCGCCCCGGCTCACGATGTAGGCGTTCTTCGTGTCCGCCGCCGCGTAGTCCCGGCCGGCGGCCAGCGTCCAGCGCGCGTCGCCGCTCTCCACATCCACCGCCGTCAGCCCCTTCGAGGCGGTAAACACAAACACGAGGTCGCCCTGCGTGTAGGGCGCCATGCGGACCGGTTCGCCCGCATGGTACTGCCACGCCAGCCGCCCGCTACTGCCCGCGAACGCATACACGCTGTAGTCTAGGCTCGCGACCAGCACCAAGCCCCCCTTCGCACACCGCAGATCCGCCGTCACCGCCCCTTCCGTCTGGTGCAACCAGGCCGTTTGATGCCGCACCTGGTTCGACGCGATCACCTGCCTGCCCTGGCTGGCGAAATACACCATCGTTGAGTCCAACGCCGGGCCCGCCGTCACCGCCCCCTCCATCCACCGGCGCCACGGAACCGTGTCCGGCACGACGGCCAGCGCCTCCAGGTATCCTTCGATGTTCGGAATGAACACGTGCGTCTCGCACGCCGCCGGACGCCCCGAGGCCGCAAAGTCCAGCCGCCTCCGCGACATCTCCCGCCCCGTCGCCGCCTCCAGCCCGACGAGCGTCGTCGTCGAAGCCACCCACACCTTGTCCCCGTGGACGGCCGGTTGCCACACCGTCTCGTGCACCGGCGCCGTCGGCACGGACCAGCGCCGGACGCCCGTCTTCGCATCCACGGCATAAATCCGGTTGTCATCCCCCAACCCGATGAGCAGGCTGTTGCACAACCACAGCCGAACGAGGTGCGTCTTCTCCGCCAGCACCAATTGCGTCTGCCAGAGGACGTCCATCCCGTTGGCTTCGAGAACGGACGGCACCACGGGGAGCGGCTCGGGCCCGCGCTGCGGACCGCACCCCGACGCCATCAGCCCCAGCGCCGCCACCCCTACCGCCAGCCAGTACCCTACCCTGTCCGCTCGCTTCATCGTTCGCTCCAGAGAGCACGACCGCCTCATACGTACGACGCCAGGTTCACCTTGTGTTGACGCTCGAATCGACTCAACCGCTCGATCCGCTCGATGTCGTCCTGAATCCGGTGGGCGAGCTGGAAGACGTACGGCTTGCCCTGCAGCCGGTCGTTCAGGTCTGCCAGCATCGCGTCCCAACGCCCGTCGTACAACTCGTCCCGAAGACGAAGCAGCATGATCTCCTCTTCGCCGAGCGATGCCACGAACCTCTTCGCGCGCGCTGCGCTCGACTCCGATGCCGCTTCGGTCCGTTCGCTCTCACCCGCCATGCCGCCCCTCCCCTGGGGTCCAGCCAATCGCGCGATACCTTAACCACGCCCTTCAGGGCCCGTCAACCCTTTTTCGTACAACCACTTGCCTCCCGACGCCTCCGGCCCGCCGCCCCGCCCCTTACGCCGACGCCGTCGCCAACGCTTGGCCGAGTTTCCGGCACGCCTTCACCTGGTCCCCCCCTGGCGCCCCCAGAATGTCCAGCCCCTCCCCCACCCGCTTCATCCCCAGCGACTTTGCCAGCCGGTCCAGAATCGCCGACACCCCCCCGCCTCCCCCGTGCGTCGAGAATGCCACGTACGGCTTCCCCTTGAAAGCCGCGTTCTGGAACGCCAGGTCGAAGAAATGCTTCACCAGCCCCGACGGATAGGAATAATAGTTCGGCGAGCCGACGGCAATCCCGTCCGCCTTCTCCAACGTCTCCATCTCCAGCGACGCCATGTCCATCAGGCGCGCCGTCGCCCCGGGCACCAGTCGCACGCCCGCCGCCACGTGCTCCGCCATCGCTCGTGTGTTCCCGCTCAGACTGCTGTAGAGCACCACCACCTTCACGCCCTGCCTCGACGCGCGATTCTCGGACATGCCTCGCTCCTTGCCTCCCACGCGAAAACCAGCCGCGATTATACGCCCACCCCCCGCCTGGTCAACCGCGCAAAAAAGCGGGCTGCCGCCGCTTTTCAGCGGGCAGCAGCCCTCATGCTGGGATGGGATACCGTCCCTATCGGCCCGCCACCCTCAAGGTCTTCAGCAAAAACCCCCGCGGCACCCTCGCAAAGGGCCTTCCGCGCCACCGACCGGCTGGAACAGCCCGGCCAAAAGCAAAAAAGGCCTCCCAAAGCCCTCAGCCCAGCGACCGACGACGGAACAAGAGCGCACCCAACCCGATCGCAAACACCACGTAGGCCAAGGCGTACAATCCCGACCAGCCCACGTATTCCCACACGGCCCGCCACTCCGCTGCCCCGGCGCTCCCCGCCGCGAGCGGGGTCAGCATCGCGTGGCTCAGTTTCTCGTTCAGGTTGAAGATCTCCAGGAACGGCACCACCGCGAGCACCCCCTGCTTCGCCAACTGCCCAGCACCCGCGGAACCGCGCAACCCGGCCTCCAGGAACACCGTCAGATGCCCCACCAGAAACACCCCCAGGCTCACCCCCACGCTCGCCGCCGGCGAGAGCCGCGTCGAAACCGCCGTCGCCACCGCCGCCAAAACCCCCACCTGCAATATCACCAGCGCCAGCCCCGGCGTCACCGTCAGCGTCTGCCCGAACTGCTTCTGCCGGAACGCCTCCACCTGCGACCCGATCCCCCCGTGCGTGTACGCCCGCTCCAGCACCCCCGCATCCAGCCGCACCCGATAATACACCGCGGCCATGAATACCACCCCCAACACCGCCACGGCCACCAGCACCGCCGTCATCACCCCCAGGTACTTACCCAACACGAATTGCCCGCGCCCCACCGCCTTCGAGAGCACCGTCAAAGCCGTCCGATCCTCCACCTCGCTCGCGACGCTCGTCGCCGACGCCAAAAGAGCCATCAGCAGCACGGAAACGAGAATAAACGACAACCCAAGATCCTTGTACATATCCGTATCACTTCCGAATGTAAAGAGGGGCAGCCGCAGCGTGGTCACCAGCGCCGCCACCGCCGTCGCCACCAGAACAAAGTAAAACGGACGCCGCACCGTCTCCCGGAACGTGTTCAGAACGATCCCCGTCAACCGCATTGCGACCCGCCTCCAATCGCCCCGAATGCCACCTCGAACCCGGAAAACTCGCCCGTCGGCTGCTCGTTCTCTACCGAGCGGTTGTGGATGTAACCTGCCATGATCCGATCAACCCCATCCAGAAGCCGCCCCACGTCGGCTTGCTCCCCTTCGACGACCAACTCCACGCGGCCATCCCGAAGATTCCGCACAAACCCCGTCACCGCCTGCCCACGCGCAAGACGCACCACCGTGTACCGAAAACCCACGCCCTGCACCTGCCCGCTATAATAGACGTGTGTGCGAGTCTTCATACGACGGCCGCCC
>Ga0315273_10007041_pt1 | contig 14056 bp, 14 predicted proteins | sample YL17G02_0_MG_FD_205753 | JGI IMG/M metagenome (GOLD analysis project Ga0315273, IMG submission 205753) | Sediment microbial communities from Yellowstone Lake, YNP, Wyoming, USA - YL17G02_0 | ecosystem: Environmental > Aquatic > Freshwater > Lake > Sediment | place: USA: Wyoming | collected... | reverse complement strand
TCTGGAAGTGCCTCACGACGATCTAATCCCACTATCACCTTTTCTTCTCCAGGACGAATCAATTCCGAACTACGAACCCAAACTGCTTTTTCTTCAGAAGAGGTATTCTTAATTATCATTCTTGCATCCTCCTCGGAGCTATTAGACATTCTTGCCAAATTATCGCATCATGGAATTCTGGCGGGATAATATCAATCACTTCAAGATCTGATACATCAGAATGTCCTAATAAATGTTGAACACTAATTCGAAACCAACTTCCTTGCACAATATCAACCAACGTATATGGATGAGGAGGATGGGGATGATGTCGTTCGGTCACCAACAAAGCACCATACTCTGGAACATATCGAACACAATAACGATCATGATGATGTGTATCTCCAGGATCTTCTGTCGGACCAATAGCAGGTACGGCCCTTCGCCCAAACTTAGCTACAATGGGTAACGACCCCTCTGTATACAGCCCCAACTTCCGAAGTCTCTTAATATCGGGTTGGACGTCAATAAAAACCTTGGCTGTATACAGTATATATGATAAATCTCCAGGAGTCATGTAGGCATCTAACTTTTCCGCTTCCAAAAAAGAAGTCGGGGTCGGGATTAACAAATTACAATCGATCCCATACATATCGAGAACAACATCAACGTTGTCACGAAAAGAATCAACAGTATGTAATGGAATCAATTTTGACATGTGTTACACCGTTCCTGAATCTTTTCTTGTAATGACCTTGAACTTCTTTGGATCATTATCATCCGTAGCTACTGTACCTTTGATCTTTACAGCAAGATCATCAGCAGTTTTCTTATCAAGAATTCCATCTGCTACCGAGACGTACTGAACTTCTTCCTGTTCTTTTACAGGCTGATCAGAAGAACTTTCAGTCTCAATGGCCTTACTAAGTAAATGTTCTAGTTCCTCAGGATCCATATCATTCTTAGCTGCAAATCCTTTTACTGCCTCTTCGTAATTCCATCCGTACTTCTTCATTGCAAAAAGAACTTCTTTCAAAAGCGTTTCCGCTTCAAACGTTGGACCAATAACTGCTTCATTCTTGTGTGGATATGGAGCAGAATCCCACTGCTTATCAAGATTCTTAGCAGATGGAATACCAGATGATTTCTTAGCTGTAACTGGTCCCGTCAAAGCATAGGCCTTAGGAATCTGAACGTACTTCAACCAAAGTAATCGCACATCACCTTCCTCTGCAGTCGCAGGGTCGACAATATCTTCTAACGAAGATAACTGGTCAATCATATCTTCTTCAGAAGGATATGCATTCTTCAACTTGCCGGCCTTAACAGCTTTGCTTAAAACGGCAAGATCCTCTTCAGAAACCTTGTACTGTTCCTCTTCCGGACCAAAGGCTTCTTCTAGTTGCACATCATCACACTTACCGGCTTCCATCTTTTTCAACTTCGTATAGTACTTGGGATCTTCAGCAAGATGGTCAAGAGCAATCTTCTTCGCCTCTTCGGGCTTGTCTGTATGCTCCATCTCAACTTTGATGCCCATCGTAAGCTGCTCAGCATCAACGCCTGCTGGTGCTTCTTCCATGAGCTTCTTCTTGGCCTGTTCCGGGGTGTCAGTAGAAATTGGAGCCTTACCTTCAATTTTTCGTCCGGCTAGACCCTGTGAAGTAATTATATCCTTCACCTTTCCGAGCAGATATTCCTCAACATCTTCAGCTTCAAACCCCTCATCAGTAAAATCATTCAGAAACTCTTGAACAAGAGAGCCTAACTGTTTCAGTCTCTTCTGATCCGCGAGCCCTTCAAGCCTATCAAAAACTTTCCATCCCTGCTCCTCCTCTTTCAAAGCTTTCGTCGTCTCTTCTTCTCCAGCTTCAGAAGGCTTAGCTTCTTCTTCCTTGCTAGAAATAACGGGGCCCATCTTAGTTGCAGGCTTCTCTGGAGGATAGTCTGCTTCGTCTTCCTTTAGAGCCTTGGTCGTTACAACTTCATCAGCCTCAGCAGGCTTAGCAGGTATCTTGCCTTCTTTTGAAAACGAAGGGAATTTCTTAGCTCCCGGTTCTCCTCGAGGAGTCTTTAATTCAGGCTCCGTAACTTTTGGCTCTTCCTTCTTGAGTTCTGGTTCTTTCTCCGGCTCCGGACCCTTCTCAGGACCGGCATCAGGAAGCTGAACCTTGATGGTCTTCTGAATATCACGAAGAACTTTCCTCACATCCGCTTCCGAAGTATCTTTGAGAGCTTTCTGCATCATAGCTTCATCGATACCCCAAGCCTGCCACTTCTGAATGGCATTTGACCAATAATCCCCAGCTTTACCTTCTTGCTTCGCATATTTTGAAGCAAGATGCAAAGACTCCACATCATCAGGAAGCTGATTATTGACAAATTCCGAAGGATTAACACCCTTGACTTTCAGTATACGCATCAAACCTAGATGCGTTTGCATCCGCTCACCAATGTACTGAATCAGCTTATTCAAACCATAACTGGTTCGCTTAGGACGAAAACCATAGTAACCTGCGGGAGATCCAACTTTGATATCAGCGCGACCCCAGGCCTCCCAATGACCATCAGGTGTTGCATTCTCCCATGCACCATCACTTAACTGTCCAAGAATCTCATCTTCCCAAAGAAAAGCCTCTTCGGCAGTAGCAAATCGAACAAAGCCTACTGGTGCTCTATCAGTTGCAGCTTCATTCGTCTTGGATTCAATCTGAACTATAACATCTTCTCTATCTTTGTCCTTAGGCATCTTGTCAGGATTCTGCATACCCATATCATCAGTAGCACATCGATGCTCTTCATCATCCACAGGATTGTCCTGCTCATGGGGCTTGGCTTCTTCTTCCTTAGCCTTTGGAGCTTTCTTGAGATCTAACTTGTTCGTTTTATCTTTTTCTTCAATCGCAGTAGTTGCATCATGTAACTTGACCGCATCCTGTATCTTAGATAAAAGATTTTGAAGTTGATTTGGTGTATGGGGGCAATACATTTTTATCTCCTTATCCTTCAAGATTTATAAGTGAAACTTTTACGCCATCCTGGTCACACCAATGACCGGATCCAGTTGCCCCGTCAAAGGCTAACAAATCTCGAACCTTATCCGAGATGAAATTTCCACGAACCCAAAATGCCACATGAAGCTTTCGTCCGTCCTTATAAACGGGCTTAAGCTCCACCGGCAGATCAGAAAAACGTTTGTTCTGTAGATCTTGAACTGCTGCGGGAACTGAAGGATTCGACAATATATGTCCAAGACATCCCAAGGCCCGCTTGTCTGTAGGAAGGATCTGACGACCTGCAAGAGCAGCATCTAAAATCTTATCCACACCAGTCATTGGAAAGTCTTGACAAAAATCACCCAAAACTTGGAGCAATAGTTTGTATGTCGGAAGCCCCGTAGCTTCTAAAACTCTATGCATTTTTTTCTCCTTAGTTACATGATCAGCAAGATCGGTAACGATATATCGATTAGTAGGTTCATTATAAATGGAACGTTTGGTCTCTTTTCCATGGAGAGAAAGTGATGCAACGGTCCCCACTTTAACGAGTTGATTAAAATACTCCTGGGCTGCAGAAGAATCGGAAAAAGAGCGTGTTATCTTCTGGCCTTGTGAGTCCGTATAGACAACCGTATGTCCCATGATATTCTCCACTTACTTTCTGATCTCTGGTTCGTTCTCTTCTGAAGATTGTTCACCCTGCAAAAAATCTTCTTGAGTAGATCGAATCTTCTTAAAAAACTCAATGGCCGTTCCGGGCTTCGGAAAGAATACGGATCCAACATGTTTTACCAAAGGATCATCTTCTTCTAACTTGTCCATTAACTCTTGATCTTGAATATTTACAGTCACTTGAACGTGAAGTCCGGAATCGCACATTACTTCCAGAACACCCAGGCCGTGTTCTTCTAATCGACCTCCGTAAAGGAAATCGTAACCCTTAAAACCATCATACATTTCAACGGATCGACCTGTAGTCAATGCTTCGATGACCATTTCCAATCCTCCTCGGTCATCATTGTATGCGGCAAAAATTTCTTCTTCTACTTTGATAATATCCTTATTCTGCTTCTGAAATTGTATCCGTACTGACTTAGGAAGGTCGATGAACCGTGATTGAGGCCACCGACGTTTCCACGCATCAATATATTGGAACACTTCCTGGAACTCTCTACGGGAATAGAATCCTCGAAGAGCTTTCCTTAACTCATCGTGTAACTCATTAAGACCCTTTTGTTCTTCTTCCGCTTCTTCATCAAGCAAATGCTGAAAATTAATGGGCTTACTCACATCCTGCTCAGCCAAAATTGATTGGAAATGTGACCAATAATTCCCAGGGACGTTGACAGTCAACGCCCCTTCAAAGGTTACCTGGTAGCCCTCTTTAGTTTCCAGAACTTCTATCTGCCAATCCTTTTTCGCTTGAGCCAACTTCCTTAGCTCAGACTTCACTGCCCCAACGTGACACGGCAAAAACGAAATGTTCGCTTCTGTCGTGTCTTCGTTGATTGATGAATATTCAATCTTCGTTGTTAAATCGTAGAAACCCATTTATACCTCAGGCTCGGGTCTAACCTCCCCTTGCGAAGCAATTTTTGGTCGCTTACGGGGAATCAGAACACTTGTTGTAGGTTTAACTGGTTTAACTGGACGTCTAGGCTTTCGAGGTGCCCGTCTCGGAGCAACAGTTGGTCTAGGCTTATGCGGACCAGCTGGTGCAGCAGTCGGAGCTGGCTGAGTCACTTCTGGCTCAACTTCTTCCTCGGGCTGCTCTACTTCTTCTTCCTCTTCTTCAGGAGGAGCTTCTAATCCACCGGGAGGACCTGTTGGTGATTCTTCCTCTTCACCTTCTGGCTTCTCTTCTTCCGGCTCAGGCAGTTCCTTCTTCGTTACCGGCCTGACTGGCTTCTTTGGCTTCTCTTCTGGCTCAGGCTCAACTGCGGCTGCTTTGGCAGGAGCTGCTGGCTTGGTTGGTTTCGGAGTAGGCAATTCGGGCTCTTCTTCCCCACGAGCCTTTAACCCAGCTGCGGCCTTCTTGAATGTGCGTACCTCTGCCTCTGCCCCCTGCTCGATGGCTTTAATCTCATCGGAGTAGAAATCCCGAAGCCACTTGGATGCAGTGTTCGAATAGAAAGGAAGCACTTTGAAGACTGCTTGGACATGCTTACAATGAGCACCGTACTCCTTCGGATTCCGAACCTTGGGAGGACGCTTCTCTTTATCTCCATACTTGGCGTCATACTTGTCCTTAGACAATACATAATCGCCTCCGTAATAAAGTTGTGCCGGACAGGTGCAGGACAATTGAATATCAGCTTTATCTAAAAACACTTTGGCTAGCTTTGTATAATCTACTCGAGCTTTATTCGTCAACCACAAACGTCGATCCTTAGCTACTCGGGCAAGGACTGCACCAACGTTTTTGAAATGAACAACAATATCGTACCACGTATTCTTCTTTGTTCCCGAATGTACTTTAAAATTCCAAATATCTTCCTCAGTATCCTTAAGTCGAACTCCGCCCATCTGTCCAATTTTTTGTACACGCTTTCCGAATGAAGGAAACAGATTAGTGATAGACTTTTGTTTCCGTTTGATGTCGGAAAAGGTTGCTTCAACAATCTTCTGGAACAGGTTACTGAACACGTACCACCTCTATTCAAACACACCCAACAATTTATTGATGAGCTGTTCCTGCTGATTCGAAAAATGCCAACGGACATCCTTTTGTTTGTTAAACCACTCTCGAGCAGTGTTGGTTCCAAGCTCTTCAGACATCGCTTGCCAATCCGCAATCATTTCTGCAATATCTAGGTCGGGCATCAAAGAAGCATCAACACACTGTTTTGATTTATCTCTATCTTTATTATCTATGTTTGCATCCAATTTATCTTTTAAATGATACTCTGGATGATGGGCATTCATAGTTATGTGATGTATTGTAGCCCTATTTTCTTCCTCTTTATTTAACAAACCCGGAGTTTGATATCCTTTACCTTTAATTGGATCGAACTCTCCCCGCTCATCTTCTAATTTGTGTCTCCAAGTAATTGAAATGTATGGTGTTTTTTCTGGTTCTTCAAACTTGGAAGCATCATGTACTTCTGCTCGCTGTAATAAGTCCTGAAACTCCGGATAGACCTTAACGATCTGTTCCGCTGCACCAGTCACCAGAGCAATATGCTTATTCGTTCTATCTACGAACCATTGAAGTTTCTGATCTTCTATCGAAGTCTCAAGTGCTTCCGTAAGTCGTTGAAAAAGAATTTGAAACATCTACCACCTCTGAGTAAATACAACCCATCGAGCTGACGTATGAATATCTTCTTGAAGATCTTTGATCTCTTCTTTACCTTCATCCAAAAACGCTTGGCCGTCATTCTGTAATTTGATAACTGAAGCAGCTCGAAGGGTTGCTCCTTCGCTCATCTTCACTAGGCCCTTAATGTATCTAAGGATCCAATCAAGAATATGTTCTTCCGTAACATCTTCAGTCGGAAGGATTCGCTTCGTCCCCACAACAAACAATGACGCTGTACCACCCGGAATGTTGATGGCATATAAATAACCACCAGTATTGATATCTTCGCATCTATCCCAAACCCAATTGAAATTGGTTCCACAATAGATTCGATAATTCCTAAATGCCTCACTCATCATAATGAGGTCCGTAGTTACTGAATCGAGAACTTGAATCGATGTTAAAGTCCACAACGGATGATCATTCCAAATCCACGTTGTAGATCTATTGGGCTGAACCTGCACCACGGACTTAAATGCTGCAGGTAATTGAACTCGAGTCTGACCTACGGTATACGGTACTTGAGAACAGATCCGGTATGCTGAATGCGTGTTCCAATACCGAATTGCATTCTCAACGTGTTGCTTAATGGTATCATCATCAGTAGCCAACACTCGGGGCTTAAATTCTTGGCGTATCCAAGAAATATACTTGCAAGAATTTCTAGTAGGCGTAAGATCGCTCATTTTAAGTACTTTCTCTTCACTGTTTTCTTTAACTCTTCGTTAGAAACGGAATTACGATTAAAAAGAAACATCTTACCAACCTCTTCTGGAGCACCTTCTAAGGTGGTGAGTTTGTTATCGGAACAATAGAAACTTCCACCAACCGTTTGAGGAGCACCTTCTAAGGTGGTGAGTTTGTTTTCGATGCAATAGAAATCTTCACCAACCTCTTCTGGAGCACCTTTTAAGATGGTGAGGTTGTTACCGGAACAAGAAAACGTCCCGTTAACCTCTTCTGGAGCACCTTCTAAGGTGATGAGGTTGTTACCTAAACAATAGAAACCACTACCAACGGTCTTTGGAGCACCTGCTAAAGAGATGAGTTTGTTATAGGAGCAATCAAACGTTTTACCAACCTCTTCTGGAGCACCTTCTAAGGTGATGAGGTTGTTATTGTCACAATGGAAACTTCCACCAACCGCTTTGAACTTAACTGGAAGTTTTTTCAAACCAAACCCAGAAAGATTAATATCCCCAGAACTTGAATATGTACCATCTGCGTTCTTGGTACAAGACTTTAGTATATTTTGAATAGCTTTTTGCGTTCGAGCATCTTTCTGCTCATCAGAAAGTGGTTTCAAAATCTGTTGAAGTTGAGTTTTGGAAATCATTTTATCCCTAATCTCTCCACTAAAATTGCAAAAGTGATTAAATGATCTGTAGCATCAAAATATTCATTCCCCGCAGAATGCAATGCTGCTGCAAACTTTTCATTGTTCTTCTTATCAATTAGGTAATAAAGTTTTACTCCCTTTTTGTAATATGCATCCCAGTGTTCTCTATTAATAGAAGTAGTGCACCACTTTGTTCCTGCCCCGTATTTACAGCTAGACTCATATGTTTCCGGAGAAACGATTAGGAGATCATCATCTTCGTAAACCTTATCAGCACCAGCTTTAATTTCTTTATGCTGTTCACCTTTAGTTTTTACTCCTTCTTTACTAGCTAGAGCTGTATCTACTGAATCCAAATCTTTGTAACGTCCAATATCTGCCTCGGAACCTTTGAAAATCTGTTTCTTAACCTTCTGATCAAAGACAGGAATAATGTCAATAATATGTGTTGCACGATCGGGAGTCTGCAGATACATTCGACACATCCAATCCACATACTTTTTGGTTAACGTGGGATCTGCATCTTCAAACTTCTTGAAAATTTCTTCAGGAACCTTTCCAGAATCAACATATTGAATCTGAAGATCCTTCAAACCTTCAAAAATCAAATTGAGTAAATCTGAAAATATCATTTGGATCTCCATAATATCAATCTATGTTTAAATCAACTTGCTTTCTTTTATCTTCGGCAAGTCTGCTTCTTAGTTTTTTCTAGCTTTCAAAACCTGTATACCAATCACGCATCCAATTGGTATCGTAGTTCCATCGCAACTGCTCTCGTTGATATTGCTGGCGATATGAATACAACTAGGTCCTGGTTTCATCCAGATACCAACAAGAATGCATTCAATGGGTTCTATTGCTGTAAATTCCTCTTTACTGCACCAACTTGGTTCCGTGAGAATATCTAACCAGTTAATCTGAACCGGTGTTCCAATTGGTATCTTAGGTATCTTCACTTTGCCTCCTGCAAGCATATCATTACGCAGTTAACCCGATAGCTGTTATCGAGTGAAAGCACTTCCGTGTTGGTATATTATCTACAAACCTTTTCTCGCATTTTCTTTAGTAACTCATCGACACCTGATTCCATTGGAACTCCAGGGATAGCGTGGACCGACTTTGATTCAAAAACCGGAACTGTACATCGAGCTGAAGTTGGAGTTGGATATAAAATTGGAATGGCTTTTCTCAACGGAGTAGTTTCTGGAACTCCTTCAATTTGTCCTAGCTTGAAAAGAGATTGAGCTTGCTCTTCATTTTTAAACTTCACCCACCGAACCTCATCAATAGAGAGCATATACATCTCAATTGAAGTATTCAATGTGAAATCAGCTTTGGATCTAATAAGCTTCTGAAGCATATATCCTCAATCTGAACAATGTTGATTGTAATGATGATGATGACGTTCCGTTAATAGTAAAGCACCATACTCGGAAACATATCGAACGTGATATCGTCCATGACCACTTAGTAGATGTTGAATTGTTCCAGGCTCCGGTTCATAATCTTCATCTTCCTCATCATGATGCTCTTCATGATGCTCTTCATCTTCCTCTGATTCTTCATGATGCTCTTCATGATGTTCTTCCGGATCTGGAATACTTGGTGAAAGATCTTCAATTTGTCCTGATTGAAAAAACGTATGGGCTTGTGTTTCATTTAGAAACTGTACATATCGCTCTTCACCTATAAAAAGCATATACATTTCTATAGACGTATTGAGTGTGAAGTTCGCTTTAGATCGAATCAATTTCCGAAGCATTATATCCTCAATCTTAATTCATAATTACGTCCTTACATTGAAAGCAGACGATTGGAGTCGAACCAATACCTTCCAGCTTACTTACTGGTGCCCAGCCGTTGAGCGACATCTGCCGGGGCCATCCTTGGCCCTTCATTCGTCCTTGGTCCGGGATCAACCCGCGACGTTTAGCCCTCAGTCTGAGTAGCCAGACCGGAAATAGTACCCTGACAGAACATACCAGCGTTGACGACCTTGAAGGCCGCCGAACTCATGAAGCCCTTCTGGGCCATGATGTCCGACGTGATCAAAGTCGGGGTGGTGAACATCGGAATGTAGGGCAAGTAAACAAAGCCCGCCATCAAGAAATTGTCACCCTTATAACCCATCACGTAGGTATTGGTCGACTTCCAAGGATTCTGGATAACCTTACGACCACCAATCTCGCCAATCACAACAGGACCAGTCGGAGCGGTCTTACCCATTGCACCGGAAGCCTTGAACTCGGGCATCTGTTTCAGAACTCGAGCAACGTTGTTGCCGACGTGCATCCACGTGGCCACAGCGCGTAAAGTCTTCGACCAGATGTTATTCGAGCCTTCCTCAAACCTATCCAGAAGCTCGTACTTCTTCCACAGCCATTCCTGGCCACTCTGAATCTGAGCATTCCAAGCAGTCGGAGCAGTCGCACAACCAGTGCCAACCGAAGCAGCATCAATCAGATCCAAACCAGTCTGATCGATGGAGAACTTGATCTCCCCGCCCAGATACTTCACCAGCTCGGACTCCAGATTGATACCATGAGCCTTCTGCAGGTCAAGTGCAGCACCTAACGAATACCGGCTCCGCAAAGTAAAGTCGCTCGCCGTAACCGCTTCGGAAACCAGGTTGATATCGATCTCAGCAACGCCCTTACGCTCGTTATTAGCATCAACGGGCATATCGTACTGATAGAAGTAATCGATAGTAACATTTCCAGACGCCTGACCACTAATGGTGATATTGTAAACACCAGCAGCAGTAATCGTACCTGTAGCTCCGCTACCAGTTACAACACCAGCAGAACTCGACGTTCCAATAACGACACCAGTAACGCCCTTGATCTGAATCTCACCCATCCGGATGATACCAGGAGCATAAGCTAACGTGCCACTAACAGCACCGTTGCCGACTGCAATACGCTCGCCGTGGACCTGATCCTCAGCAATTCGCCGAGCGGCAGTAGAAGTGCCATGACCAGTCTTGGCAGCGATAAGCGTATCACCATTGGCGACCGAACCCTTGGCCTGACCAACCGTTGCGTCCATATAGAACACCGAACCGGTTCTACGGTCCAGCGACTGCGTGGTCGCAATCTCATTCAGAACAAGAGTCGGAACCAATGCGGCAATCACGGGGAGCTGAATACCCAGGAAGCTGATATGATCTTCCGTGGTGGCCTCAAACAACTTACCCTTCGACTTGGCCGCGGCGTCCATGAACGCATTCTCTAAGCACTGAGCAATGTTCCGCTTCTCGAAGAGACTAACCTCTCGGCCACACTCACTCTTCATGTAGGCTTCAACAGCATCAATATACGGACTCTGCCACTGAGCAACCAAAGTATCCTGGGCTTCCAGCAAAGTCTTCATCTTTGCTTCAATCAATTGTTTCGTATTCATGATAATTTTCCTTTATTACTTCCCACCCATCAAAGATCCAATCAACTTATGAACCTTTGTGGTATTAGGATCTACTTTCTTCTGTTCATTTTCACGAATTTGAATAACCTTCGGTACGCTCTGATGTAGTGCATCTTCACGTAAAACATCTACGATCTGCTCGTAGACCTTATCAACCTCTTCCTCACTTGTACATCCATCGAGAAGTGCTCGTGTGGACTCAGTGAGGATCAATCCAGAATTTCTAATCTTGAACTGGGCGTAAGCTCTAATACCTTGAGCGGATACCTCCTTGGTGTTGTGCTCGGAGATCTCCTGGAGCTTTGCCTCGTGTTCCTTCCCTTGCGTTTCCAGCTTCGTTTGCAATGCAACATTCGAAGTGGTTATAGCTTCAAGCTGATCCCGTAGCTTCTGGAAATCAGCTTGTGATTCAGCAAGAGCCTTCGAAATAATTCTTTGCGTCTTCTTCGACTCTCTGAGTATTGTATTAGCAGTATCACGAGCTTGCTCAGCTTTAATAGTCTGGGACTGAAGTCCCATAACTTTATTAGCTGCCTCGTTCGCAATCTTCAAACCAATTCGGAAGCTATATGCATCCCTAGCATGGGCTTGATCAAGCTCATCAACTGCTTCCAATGCAGTTTGAAGTTCTGCATTGTGTATCGCCTCAGACACCTTAGCCTGAATCTTCATCTTGTGAAGCATAATTGATTCCATTTTAATTTCTGGCTCCGAAATTTCTTTCTTAGCACTCATTTCAAGTTCAAAGTAATCAACAAGTGCTTTTGATACTTCATTTGATTTCGCCCAAATTACCCAAGCATGTTGATCTATATCTCCCTCGATAGCAAAAGGTTTCCCATCCAACAGACCAGCCCAATAAAACTTTGTCGGTCCTTCTTGGGGTTCACCAAAAACAGCAATGACATCTACGAGAGCAGCATCGAACTTTCCTTTCCGTAACGCTCCTTTTAACTGCCCCGTTTTCTCTAACTCCTCAATACCAAGCTGTTCCAGTGCCTCAGTAAGCTTCTTTGACTCCCAAGCAACCTTTCCTTTAATATTCTCTGGAGAGAAAGATTCGGGCTTTATCATCCTATCTTTCTTTTTCTTCCCGAAGAGCTTGAAATGTGCAACCAAAGCAAATATAACATCTTCAGGATTAACCTCATCAAGAGGTGAAAGATCTGAAACTAAATCTATCGCAGCCTGCTCAGCTTCCTTATGATCAACAAAAGGAACTTCAGCACAAACTGCATCAGCAATCTCCCTATAGTTGGGCTGCTTCTCTTCCTTGATCTTTTCTAAAGCCTTGCACGCACCGCAACCACTTCCGTCACACTTAGCTGACTTGCATGCAACGGCATCAATCACAGCTCGCCCAAACTGCTTATCATCTTTAGAAGCTTTCGTCTCTAATAGAACTGCCTCAGCAGCTTTAACAATGTTCCGACGAACTTCTATCGGAGACATATTCGCTGTAGAAGGATCGGCAGTAAAGTCTGTTGTAATGTAAACAAACTTCTCTGGAACGATCCTTTGATATTTTCCGAACTCTTTTGATTCTGCTTCTTCCAGCTCTCCTTCTGCCCTTGTCGATACTCCAACATTGCATTCAGCACGAAGCAAGCAATCGACAATGCGTCCGGTCGGTGTGTCAAGCACATCAAGAGTCTGATAGACCTTGTCGCTATCCATCTTCATCTCATGGATAACATGGGAAGTCAATTGCAGATCCGAAGCTGATCCCTGCGGATGTTCGGCATGCCCAAATAGAGATCGCTTCTCCAGTTTTTCTTTGAGCTCGGGATCTTTCAGAACGTGCTCCCAGACAGCAGCTTCGTAAACACGCTTATTGGCATTTATCTGGGCAATGTTGCATACCGGATACATAACACGACATAGAACGCCGTCGGGGAGCTTGGTCCGATCGGACTCAACAATTCGACCCTTTTCTATCAAACGTTCGATAAGTAACATAAACTGCTCCTTACTTCTTTCTAATTATCTCGAACTGTATGAGATCCTTCTATTTCATCATCCCATCTTGGAGCATTCTTTTCTGAATAAGAAAGTTTCGGCCGAGTTCTACTGGGCTTTTGATTGGTATCAACCAAAATTGGTTCACCCCCATCAACTATAACAGTAAATACTCCAGCTTCAACAGAAAAAGACAACCCCTGTTTTGGAACGAAAACTTGACCATATCCCTTGGCAATAGTTTCAGATATATCTGTATCCCATAAAGACTTTGGAACGATACCTATACTATTGCCAGCTACTTCATAAAGTTTTTTATCAAGTCCTCTGAACGCTCCATTACCACTACCAGTATTGGCAACAGCAAACATACCTTTGGAAAGATGAATCATTCCCGACTTGAAATCAAACTTCGTCCCCCATTCATGATAAAATGTATCGTTCATCACATAGAAGGGATCGCCAAAGAAATAAACTTCTCCGGATTCAAACTTTGATTCAACTTTAGCCTGTAGATCTTCCTTGATCTTTGACTCAAAAGGGCGCTTCTTACCTTCTTCCTCTTCAGGCTCAACTTCTTCCTCTTCTTCAGGAGTTTCCAATTCACCCTCTTCTGAAGCCTCTTCATCTTTTACAGGAAGCTCTAATTCAAGAGTCTCTGGTTCTTCAGCAGCAGGTTCCATTGCTGGCTGAACCGGAAGAGCAGGAGCAACTACTGCAGCAGCTACTGCGGGCTTAGCATGGAACGTAAGTCGATCATCAGATACGGAAACAACGTACTTGTCATTCTCGATCGTAACACACTCAGGAGTAACTTGTGCATCAAGAGCTTCCGTAACCTTCTTCTCACCAAGCTTCGTTACCTGTTGAGGAATAGCTTTGCTATATTCCTTCACGGCCTTTCGCATGGCTGAAGAAGTTGACTCCGCTTGAAGTTCAACCTTATGACCATCGGCAAACATTACCTGGTACATTCCAGGCTCAGTGTTATGCCTAGCCCCACCAGTTCCAACGTCTTTGCCTTCTCCAACGTTGATCTCTTCTTTAGGCTTA
>Ga0315273_10007040_pt1 | contig 14057 bp, 14 predicted proteins | sample YL17G02_0_MG_FD_205753 | JGI IMG/M metagenome (GOLD analysis project Ga0315273, IMG submission 205753) | Sediment microbial communities from Yellowstone Lake, YNP, Wyoming, USA - YL17G02_0 | ecosystem: Environmental > Aquatic > Freshwater > Lake > Sediment | place: USA: Wyoming | collected... | reverse complement strand
GATGGGGGTCGGCCTGGCCCGGCTGGCCCGACGCCGGACGGTCCTCGAAGAGGTACTCGTTGATGCGTCGCGGGCTGCCGTGCACGGCCAGGATGTCGCCGCCGGGCGTGTCGAGCAGGAAGTGGTCGTCGAGCGTGCGCAGGTATGCCTTGACCTCGTCGGTCGCCACTTCCTGTGTCCAGGCGAGCGACGCCGCGCCCTCGGCGCGTTGTGCGTCGGTCTTGTAGGCGCAGCCGCAGTCGCCGGTCTCGAAGCCGATGCCCTGGTCGTAGTTGCCCATCAGCGTCGGGATGTCGTGGTCGCGCACGAGCAGGGCGACCTCGTTGGGCGAGGGACCATAGCCGACGAGGTCGCCCAGGCAGATCGTCTGAGGTACGTCACGTGCCGCGATGTCGGCCAGGATCGCCTCAAGGCCGGGCAGGTTGCCGTGCACGTCGGAGAAGACGGAGAAACGACCGTCGATGTCGAGAGTCCTCACAGGCGCCTCTTCACTTCGTTGAGCCATCGGGTCGCGGTCGACGGTGGCCGCTCGTAGACAGTGGGCCAGTCGCGTATCGGCCATAGCCATTCTTTTATATCAAGCTACCTTGACCATCAACGATTGTCAATGTAATGTTGCAGGTGCCCACGTCGTGCTCGACGCGGGCACTCCGCTGCGCCGGGTCGCAAGGCGGAAGCGTTGATGCCGACATGAAGGAGACTCAGGCAATGGCCGAAAGCACCATCAAGCGCCTTTCGTTCCTCGACCGCTACCTGACCGCCTGGATCTTCCTCGCCATGGGGATCGGCGTGTTCATCGGCTGGCTCTCCGAGGGCGTCCCCGACTTCATCAACAAGTTCAACGCGGGCACGACCAACATCCCCATCGCCATCGGCCTCATCGTGATGATGTATCCGCCGCTGGCCAGGGTGAAGTACGAGGAGCTTGGCGACGTCTTTCGCGACTACAAGATCCTCGGCCTGTCGCTGGTCCAGAACTGGGTCATCGGCCCGATCCTGATGACCGCTCTGGCGATGATCTTCCTGCACGACTACCCCGAGTACATGGTCGGCCTGATCATGATCGGTCTGGCGCGCTGCATCGCCATGGTGATCGTCTGGAACCAGTTGGCGAAGGGCGACACCGAGTACGCCGCCGGCCTGGTGGCCTTCAACAGCGTCTTCCAGGTGCTCTTCTACAGCCTCTTCGCCTGGGTCTTCGTGACCAAGGTGCCGCCGCTGTTCGGGCTTGAGGGCGTGGCCGTCGACGTGAGCATGGCCGCGATCGCCAAGAGCGTTGCGATCTACCTCGGCATCCCCTTTGTCGCCGGCATGCTGACGCGCTACTTCGGGATCAGGTACAAGGGCAAGGAATGGTACGAGACGAAGTTCATCCCGCGTATCAGCCCGCTGACTCTGATCGCCCTGCTGTTCACGATCCTCGTCATGTTCAGCCTCAAGGGCGAGCTCATCGTCAAGCTGCCGCTCGACGTCCTGCGCATCGCCGTCCCGCTGGTCATCTACTTCGTGATCATGTTCTTCGTGAGCTTCTTCATGGGGCGCAGGATCGGCGCCGACTACTCCAAGACGGCGACTCTGAGCTTCACGGCCGCGAGCAACAACTTCGAGCTCGCCATCGCCGTGACGATCGCGGTCTTCGGTATCGCCTCGGGTCAGGCGTTCGCGGCCGTGATCGGACCCCTGGTCGAGGTGCCGGTGCTGGTCGGCCTGGTCGGCGTGTCGCTCTGGCTGGGCCGCAAGTATTGGGGCATGACCGACGAGCCGGTGCCGGCCGCCATTGCGGCCGGCGTCGGCGAAGTCGCCTGCGATCCACCGAAGGAGACACGATGAAGGCCGTTAAGGACTCGGGTGACGCGCAGGGCATGGTCGACTTCGTGCCCCTCTTCAAGGCGTTCTGCAACTCGACTCGCGCGCAGATCATGGAGTTCCTGCTCGGCGGCGAACGCTGCGTCTGCGAGATGACCGGACCGCTCGACCAGAGTCAGCCGCTCGTCTCTCACCACCTCGCCCTGCTGCGCGACGCCGGCTATCTGCGCATGCGCAACGAGGGCGCGCGCACGTACTATTCGATCGACTGGGAACGTTTCGACGGCGATCTCGAGGCATTTCTCGGCTACGTCGAGCGCCTGCGCAACGCTCCATCGGTGCCCAGCAGCGCCGACAGCGCCTGTGCGGTCCGCAAGAAGCCGACCTCGAGGCGCAAAGTCTCATGACGATTCCACGACTGAAGGAGAACCTCAGATGAAGCTCGAGATACTTGGATCCGGCTGCGCCAACTGCCAGAAGCTGATGGCGGTGACCGAAGAGGCCGTGCGCGAGCTCGGTGTTGAAGACGTTGAGTTCGTCAAGGTCGAGGACTTCAAGACGATCATGGGCTATGGGGTCATGTCGACGCCGGCTCTCGTCATCGACGGCAAGGTCGTTCTCAGCGGCAAGGTGCCGTCGAAGGCCGAGGTCTCATCGCTGGTGACGACGGCGCTCGCCACGCAGGGTTAGCGTGAGCGAGCCGCCCACCGAGGAGAAGCGCTGCGGCGATTCTTCAAAGCGGACCGTCGCGGCGGTCATCATCGCAGCGCTCGTGATCCTCGTCGTCGGCGTAGCGCTGCTGCGCTCCTCGGACGACGGATCGTCTGGCGGCGATCAGACCTCCGGGGCTGGGGCTTCGCCTGACGCAAGTTCGGCCGCGTCTGAAGCGAAGCCGAAGGTGACCTTCGTCGAGCTGGGCTCGACCACGTGTATCCCCTGTAAGGAGATGCAACCGGTGATGGCCGACGTCGAGAAGACCTTCGGCGATCAGGTCGAGGTGATCTTCTACGACGTCAACGAAGATTCGGCACCGGCCGAGCAGTATGGGATCCAGTACATCCCGACGCAGGTCTTCCTCGACGCGAACGGCGAGGAGTTTCACCGCCACGTCGGGTTCTACCCCTACGAGGACATAGAGGCCCTGCTTCTCGACCAGGGCCTCACCAGGGTCTCGGCGCCGTAGCGCCACCTCGTGCTCGAGCAGATACTCACCAACCTCAGCCATTGGCTCGAACAGTCGTTCGGCTGGGCACTTCTGGCCGCTTTTGCGTGGGGTGTGGTGAGCATCGTGTTCAGTCCGTGTCATCTCGCCAGCATTCCGCTCATCGTCGGTTTCATCGCCGACAGGGATGAGACGACGACGAGGCGGGCGTTTCGGCTTTCGGTGGTCTTCTCGGTCGGCGTGCTCGTCTCGATCGCGTTGATCGGCATCATCACTGCCGCGCTCGGTCGGCTCGTCGGCGACCTCGGCTCGATCGGCAACATCGCCGTGTCGATCGTCTTCTTCATCTTCGGCCTCTACCTTATGGACATCCTGCCGCTCGACTGGTCCGGTCTTCCGGCCACCACCGAACGACGGGGTCCGGTGGCGGCGCTTGGTCTCGGGTTTTTGTTCGGTATCGGGCTCGGACCGTGTACGTTCGCGTTTCTCGCGCCCCTGCTGCTAGTGGTGTTCGATCGTGCGCAGACCGACGTTGCCGGTGCTGCTGCGCTGCTACTCGCCTTCGCGCTGGGGCATTGCGGGGTGATCGTCGCAGCCGGCACGGCATTCTCCCGGGTGCAGGGGTTCTTGTCGTGGGGTGAGCACTCCGGTGTGGCGCGCTGGGTGCGTCGCGGGTGCGGCGTGCTGGTCGTGCTGGCCGGCGCGTATCTGCTGCTGCGCTGACCGTTCAGCGTGTGCACGCGAGCTGCGAGCGGGCGGGTCAGGCCCCTGACATACGGGCTACAGAGCGTCGAACAACGACCTCAGTTCGTGGCGAAGGTTCGAGAGTTGTCCACTAAGGTGCACCAGCGTTGTCATTTCGACAACGTTTCTGGCTGCAAACAGCCACCTTCCGTCCACCCGGTCGCCTACCCGGTCGCTCACGGTCATTTCGCACACCGGCCTGGGGAGAATCCGCACAGACCGCGAGCTGGCTTCCGCGGGCATCTGCCGACAACGAGCCGGCAATCCTAGTCGACATCCGTCTACTGAAGCGGGGCGGCTTCAACTTCACTGTGGCTGGCAGTCACTCTCGCCACTCTCTTGCCGCCGACTCCCAGACTGAACGCGTCAATGAGAACGGGGCAACTCCAACGCCACCCGCCCGTTCGATCTCGAGTTCCCGCAACGCCAGCGGCCGGTTTGAGCTCGGCGATTCGCGTGGTAGCGTGACGCCACTTGGTCACGTGCTTAACCAAGGATGACGCGGATCCTGCGGGGTCTTGCGCCGGCTCAACGGCGGCCGAACGAAGCAGGAGAGATCATGGAGGACCCCTCACGGTCACGAACGCGCGAGGAGATCGAAGCTTCTCGCAAGACGATGCCCGCGACAGCGGCGCGCCTCTTGGCGGCCGCCAGGCGCATTATCATCAAGAGCGGGTACGCGGATCTCAGCCTGCGTCGGATCGAAGGCGAATCGGGCGCGAACGAGGCGCTCGTATCCTACTACTTCGGCAATAAGGCGGGGCTTGTGGCTGCCCTGATCGACGCGCTCTTCGAGAACCCGCGCGTCGGCTACAGCGACGATGTTGAACGCTTTCCCGAAGGCTGGGAGCGGGTCCGCGCGCTCACCATGTGGCAGCGTCGGATGTCGGCGAATCGCAGCGCGAATCGCATGCTGTACGAGTTGCTCCCGGTCGCTATGAGGAGTCCCAAGCTCCGCGGGCGGTTCGCGGAGCTCTACCGGCTCTATCGTGACTTCGACGGCCAGTGCTTCGAGTCGGGTGCGCTCGGTCTCGATCACGAGAAGACCGAGCGTCTTGCCGCGCTCTCTGTCGCCGTCGTAGAGGGTCTGGCCGTCCAGCTCTCGGTCGATCCCAAGGACTTCGATCACGATGGCGCGTACGCCGTGTGGGAAGAGATGCTCGACGGCTATCTCAGGTCGTTGACACCGCGAACCTCCCCCGCTTCGTCACGGGACGCGCACTGACGAGCTAGGGTGAGCCGGGCCGCTTGGCAGCCCGACCCTCCACTCCCAACGTGCACTTGACACAGATCCGCATATGGGTGTAGTTAAGTAAGCACTTAACCAAAGTGCGGTGTGGGAGATCACCGCCACCGATGACCAGGGAGGTCGACACGACCATGCGGACTGCCTCTTCTGCCGACCCGGCGACTGCCGCTTCGCTCGCGCAGCTGCGAGGTCGGCACTTCGTCACCGATCAGACCTACTCTTGCGAGGAGCTGATCGCCCTGCTCGACCTGGCCGACGCCCTGAAGGCCCTGTGCCGGCGGCGGCCCCTCACACCTTTCCTCGAAGGCCGCACGCTGGCGACGATCTTCGAACACCCCTCCACGCGCACCCGTATCAGCTTCGAGGCCGGCATGACCGAACTGGGAGGTCACGCGCAGTACTTGAGGCCGGGAGAGATCCATCTCGGCGGGCACGAGACTGTCGCCGATACCGCGCGGGTCATCTCGCGGCTGGTCGACGCGATCATGGCGCGCACGGCCTACCACGCGACGCTGGTCGAACTGGCCGAGCACGCGACCGTCCCGGTCATCAACGGCCTCACCGACGACTACGATCACCCGGTCCAGTCGCTGACGGATGCGTTCACCATCCGCGAACACCTCGGGACTGTCGAGGGCCTCAACTGCGCTTTCGTCGGCAAGTGCAGCGACGCGATGTGCACCTCGGTCTCGCTCACGATGAGCCGGCTGGGCAGCACCATGCTTCTGGCGGCGCCGCCAGAAGAGCAGATGGAGCCCGAGACACAGGCCCTCGTGCGGGCCAACTGTGAGCAGACAGGCGCCGAGCTCATCCTCACTGACGATCCGATCGCCGTGGTTCGAGACGCCGATGTCGTCTTCACGGTCGGCTGGTGGTGGATGCAACCCGAGGACGAGAAGAACGAGCTGCGCCGCATCCTGGGACCGTACCAGGTCAACGAGGCGCTCTGGGCGCACACCAAGCCCGGGGCGAGGTTCATGCACTGCTTGCCCGCTGTGCGGGGCGAGGAGATGACGGATGCGATCCTCGACGGCCCCTTCTCGATCGTTCTTGATGAAGCCGAAAACCGCAAGCACCTCCAGAAGGCGTTACTGCTGGCACTGATCGGCATCGATCGGCTGCCGGCCGATCCGGAGTTGCACGAGATCGGCCGTGCGCTCCTTGGGATTTCCCGACCATAGAAGGAGGAGAGATGGCTGCAGACACACCTGAACAGGGCAAGAAGGGACGGCTCTCGGGCCTGCTCGCGGCGCCTCAAGTAGAGAAGTATGGAGTCGATCAGATCGATGAAAGCGAGCGCACCGCGACGCCGTGGTCGTTCTTCTCGATCATGATGGGGAGCAACACCTCGTTGGGCGTGGTGCTCTTCGGCTGGATCCCGGTGACGCTCGGCTTGAGCCTCTGGGACTCGCTGACGTCGATGATGGTCGGTACCCTGATCGGCGCCTTCATCCTGGCGCCGCTGATCGTCATCGGTTCGCGGACCGCCACCAACAACGCGACCAGCAGCGGCGCTCACTTCGGTGTGCGCGGCCGCATGGTGGGGTCGATCGTCAGTCTGTCGATCGCCATCGTGTACACGGCCATCGCCGTGTGGACCGGGGCCGATGCCATGCTCGGCTCGCTCAACCGCATGTTCGGGCTCCCGTACTCGACCCCGGCGCGCGCTGTGGCCTACGCGGTGCTGACCGTGCTGATCACGCTTGTGGCGATCTACGGCTTCAAGCTCCTGTTGCGCGCCGAGACGGCGCTCTGGATCGCCGGCAGTGCCCTGATGTTGCTCGCGGTCGTCGCCTTCGCGGGACGCTTCACGCTGGACTTCCCGGCGAGCGAGTATGTTCTCGCTGGCCGTTGGCAGACCTGGATGCTCTCAGCTCTCGCTGTCGGCGTCGCGGGACCGATGTCGCTCGCCGGACTCACCGGCGACTGGTCGCGCTACATCTCCCCCGAGCGATACCCGGCGCGAAAGTTGCTCCCGCCGGCGTTGGCGGCGACGTTCCTGGGAATGATCCTTCCTCAGCTGCTGGGGCTCTTCACGGCGATCACGTTCAGCGATCCGTTTGCGCCGTATGTCGACGGTCTTGTTGCGGCGTCACCCGACTGGTACGTGCCCTTCATCCTGGTGCTGGGGCTCATCGGTTCCGGCGGCCTGGCGGTGTCGACCGCCTACAGCTGTGGACTCGACCTTGAGGCGATCATCCCTCAGTTGAGCCGCGTGAAGGCAACGGTCTTCACGAGCCTTCTCGCTGCCGGTCTGGTCTATCTGGGGTCGCTTGTCTTCGACCTGGCGGATTCGGTGATCTCCGTCTCGATCATCCTGCTGGCGTTGAGCACGCCCTGGGCCGTGGTCACCGGCATCGGTTTTGGGCTGGCCAAGGGTCGCTACCGCCGTGACGACCTGCAGGTGTTCAATCGCGGTCAGAAGGGCGGCATCTACTGGTTCTGGCACGGGTTCAACTTCCGCGCCGTGACCGCCTGGGCGATCGGCGCCACGTTCGGAATCCTTGCCTGTAACACCACGCTGTACGTGGGTCCCCTGGCCGACGTGGCCAATGGGGTGGACGTCAGTTTCATCGGCGCGGCAGTCATAGGTGCCACCATCTATCTCCTGCTACGCCTGCTGTTTCCTGAAGGGGATCGCCTGCAAGCCGCCGCGCCCACTATCCTGGAGCATGCGCGGGTCAAGGCTGTGTCTTCGGACGCATCGTAGGTAGTGTCGACCGAGACCGGAAGAAGACGGGGAGTGGCATGACGACCATCACGAGTACACCGCGAGCCGACGGCTTTCGCATGCCGGGCGAGTTCGAACCCCACGCCGGCACCTGGATGCTCTGGCCCCAGCGGCCCGACAACTGGAGGCTGGGCGGCAAACCCGGGCAGAGCGCCTTCGTGACCGTGGCGACGGCCATCGCTCAATTCGAGCCTGTGACCATGGGTGTGAACCACGACCAGTTCGAGAATGCACGCAATCAGCTGCCCGCCCATGTTCGCGTCGTCGAGATCTCCAACAACGACGCCTGGATGCGCGACATCGGACCGAGCTTCGTGGTCGACGACGACGGCACCGTGCGGGCTGTCGACTGGATCTTCAATGCCTGGGGGGGTCTGTACGACGGCCTGTACTTCCCCTGGGACAAGGACGAGATGGTGCCGCGCAAGATGTGCGAGATCGAGGGTATCGATCGCTATCGCGCGCCGCTGGTCATGGAGGGCGGCTCGATCCATGTCGACGGCGAAGGCACGCTGATCACGACGGAAGAATGCCTGCTGTCGTCAGGCCGCAACCCCGATCTGTCGCGGGAAGAGATTGAGGCGCACCTCGGCGACTACCTCGGAATCGACAAGGTCGTGTGGCTCGGCAAGGGTTTCGACCCCGATGAGACCACAGGGCACGTCGACGATGTCGCCTGTTTCGTGCGGCCCGGCGTTGTCGCTATCGCCTGGACGGACGATCCACAGGACTGGCGCTACGAGATCATGCACGACAACTACGAGCGCCTGGTCTCGGCGACTGACGCGCGTGGCCGCACGTTCGAGATCGCGAAGTTGCCGGTGCCGGCCGACGCGCTCTTCACCGAGGAGGAGACGTACGGGATCGACCATGTCGAGGGCTCGATCCCGCGGCATGTCGGCGACCGCATGCCCGCCACCTACGTGAATTTCTACGTCTGCAACGGCGGTGTCGTGGTGCCCGTCTTCGACGATCCGAACGATGCCGTCGCGTGCGAGCGCCTGCGAGAGCTCTTCCCCGATCGTACGGTCGTCACGGTCCCGGGACGGGAGATCGTGTTGTCGGGCGGCAACGTCCACTGCATCACACAGCAGCAGCCGCTGGGCGCCGCCGTACCGTGAGTACGGGTCGCGACACGCTGGTGGTGGCACTGGGCGGCAACGCCATCCAGCAGCCTGCGCAGAAGGGCACGTTCGAAGAGCAGCTCGTCGCCGTCGACGGAGCCTGCCGGCGGCTCGCACGGCTGATCGGTCGAGGACACCGCGTGATCGTGACCCACGGCAACGGCCCTCAGATCGGCAACCTGATCGCTCAGAACGAGGCCAGCGCCGGACTGATCCCGGCCATGCCGATGGATGTGTGCGGGGCCGAGACCCAGGGGCAGATCGGCCTCATGATCCAGCAGTGTCTGGCGAACCATCTCGAGCGCAACGGCTGGTCCGACGGGGTCTGCACGGTGCTCACCGAGACGGAAGTCGACGGCGACGACCCCGCGTTCGCGGCGCCGTCCAAACCGGTCGGACGCTTCTACACTGCCGAGCAGGCCGCGGAGCTTGCTCTGGAGTGTGGCTACGTCATGCGTGAGGACGCCGGTCGCGGCTGGCGGCGCGTCGTCCCCTCGCCAGAGCCGCGGCGTCTGGTCCAGGCGGATGTCATCGGGCGCCTCGTGCGCAACGGCGTCACCGTCGTCTGCGCCGGCGGCGGCGGCGTCCCGGTCGTCCGGGACGCGTCCGGTGCGTACCACGGGGTCGAGGCCGTGGTCGACAAGGACCTCGCCGCCGCGGTGCTCGCGGTCGACGTCGGTGCCGACACCCTCGTGATCCTGACCGATGTCGACCACGTCTACCTCCGCTACGGCCAAGCCGGCCAGCAGGCGCTGCGGATGGTCGACCGCCCAGAGCTGGCCCGTCACGTTGCCGACGGTCACTTCAGCGCTGGGAGCATGGGGCCCAAGGTCGAGGCGGCGCTGCGTTTCGCCCAAGCCGGCGGTTCGGTCGTGATCGCGCGGCTCGACGACGTCGAAGCCGCGCTGCGCGGCGAGGCCGGGACCCGGGTGGTTCCCGACCCGGAACCGGCTGCCGACCGCGGCCCGGTGCGTAGGTTGACCTCTGTCGACGCGGTGGCCGAGGCTCGCGCTGTGCACACATGGCCGGCCCGACAGTGGCAGCCCGCACCGCGGATCGCGACGGCGGCATCGTGTGCGCGAGGCGGATGAGGTCAGATCACGATGCGTGCGCCGGCGGTGCCAGACTGGCTCGAGGCGCGATCAGGAAGGAGAGACCATGAGGGAGCAGGTGACGATCGGCCTCGTGCAGATGGCGATGGGCGACGACCGCGAGGCCAACATTGAGAAGGCGTTCGCGATGGCGGGCACGGCGCGCGAGCAGGGCGCCGAGCTGATCGTGCTGCCCGAGCTCTTCAGCGGCATCTACTTCTGCAAATATCCGGGAGCGCGGCGGTACAACGCGTGGGCCGAGCCGGTGCCCGACGGCCCCTTGAGCTCGCGCCTGGCGAAGCTGGCGCGCGAGCTCGAAGCCGTCGTCGTGGCCTCGGTCTACGAGTTCGTGCAGGATGGCCTGTATTTCAACACCGCCGTTGTGTACGAGCGCGACGGTTCGTATCTCGGCAAGTCGCGCAAGATGCACATTCCCGAGACCGGTCCCGGCTATCAGGAGAAGTACTACTTCGCCCCCGGAGACAGCGACTACCCGGTGTTTCGCACCTCTCTGATCGACCTCGCCGTGCCGACGTGCTGGGACCAGTGGTACCCCGAGGTCGCCCGGCTGGCCCGGCTCAAGGGCGCCGACCTGGTCGTGTACCCGACCTGTATCGGCGACGAGCCCGCTGAGCCCGACCTTGACACGAGCGATCCGTGGCAGATCGTGATGCGCGGCCACGCTGTCGCCAACAGCATCTACGTGGCCGCCTGCAACCGTGTCGGCGTCGAAGACGGCCAGGGGTTCTACGGGCGCAGCTTCGTGTCCGATCCGAACGGGGCGAAGATCGGTGAGGCGGGGCGCGGCACGGAGGAGGTCGTCGTCGCTGCGCTCTCGAGGGAGACACTCCGGCAGGTGCGCGACTGCAGCCAGTTCCTGCGCGATCGCCGGCCCGAATCGTACGGAGGGCTGCTGCAGAGGTGCATCGAGGAGTAGGCGCCGCCGGTGGGGCGCGCTGCGCAGTCGATTCCACCGAAGGGCTCGCAGTGTACGTGCGTGCGGGCGGATGCCTTCTTCTGGCTGTAGCCAAGCCCTGGCGCGGGCCGATTGCGCCCGATCGACTGGTCGCCCGCTAGAGGGCTGACGATGCGACGTCAGTCGCTGGATTGCCGGAGTGGTCGTCAGGAGGCTGTCGTCCACGAATTCGCCGGACCCTGTGTCGCTGTCGGTCGACGCGCGTGAAGCGTGCCTCTTGCGGGAATAGATGACACGACATATACTATACGTCATCTAAAGCCACAGGAGGAACCTCGTGACTACTTCGACTCCGATAACCAGCGTCAGTATGTTCAATACTGGCTCGGTGCAGGTCCACCCCGACCACATCGCGGCCACGTGGAAGCCAATGATGCTGTGGATGCTCACCTCGACCAAGTGGGCCGCCCCGCGACCGATCAACGTTTCCGTCGTCGAGCACAAAGACGGCCTTGTGCTCTTCGACACCGGACAGGACCGGGCGTCGCTGACGGATCCCGGCTACTTCCCAGGGGGGATGACCGGCGCGATGTACCGCCGGTCGGCCCGCGCGTCCATCCCCGCCGACCAGACGCTGACGGCCGGGCTGGAGCGGCTGGGCTACGCGGCGTCGGACGTGAGCGTGGTGGTCCTCTCCCACCTCCATCAGGACCACATCGGTGGCCTCGCCCAGTTCTCGCACGCGCGCCTCTACGTGAGTCAGGCCGAGTGGGACACGCTGGAAGCGCCGCGCGCGGAACTCGCCGGGCTCATGCGGCGCCACATCGACCTCCCGGGGCTCGAGTGGACGAGGATCACGCCTGAACCGACGTCCGAGCCGGCGCTCAGGCCGTTCACCGCTGCGCACGACCTCTTCGGCGACGGGAGCCTGGTCCTGATCCCCACGCCGGGGCACACGCCGGGCTCCCTGTCACTGATCGTGCGGCGGCCCGGCCGGCCGGCCCTGGCTCTGGTGGGCGATCTCACCTTCGGGGCGGATCTGCTCGAGCGCGGTCACGTCCCGGGGGCCGGCTCCCGCAAGCAGTTGCAGCAGACGACCGCTATGATCAACGAGTTGAGTCGCAATCTCGGTGGGCTGGTGGTCTTGGCCACGCACGATCCTGCTGCGCAAGGGCTTCTCAACAGCAGTTTCGAAGCGTGAAGGCCGGCGTCTCACCGGCTGCCGTCGAGCGGGAGATCCTGAATGCGCACCGCGGAGGAACTACGCTATCTTGTGCTTGCCGCCGAGCTGGAGGGCAAGCGGCAACTGGCGCACCAACTGCGCCCTCTGGGGCTCACGCCCTCACAGGCCGAGGTGCTGCGCGTGCTCGCCGACCACGCCCCGCTGTCCCTGAATGGGCTCGGGTCTCTGCTCGTGTGCGAGAGCGGGTCGAGCCCCAGCCGCTTGGTGGACCGCATCGTCGCTCTGGGATTCGTCGGCCGTCGTCCTGGAGCCACCGATGGGCGTGCGATACAGCTCACCCTGACGCCCGAAGGCGAGCGGCTGGCGCGCGAGGTCGCGGCGATCGAATCGGCGATGTACGCGACCATCGACGCCCTGGCCGGCCCCGATATCGACGTGTCCCTGGAGTTCCTGCGCGCCTTCGTCGACGGGTCGCCTTCAGGACAGGCCCTCGCCCGTCGCATCGACCTCTCGGAGTGACGCGGCGGCTCCGTGCGACCAGAGGTCCACGCCGTTTCGGCCTCAAGAGCATCGGCTTTCCCTTCCGGCACCATCTGGAGGAATCACATGGGTAAGGGACGTCTGGAGGCGTTCAGCGACGGGGTGCTCGCCATCATCATCACGATCATGGTGCTCGAGCTCAGAGTGCCGGCCGGCGAGGCACTCTCCGACCTGCGACCGCTCATGCCGGTCATCGGCAGTTACGTGCTGAGCTTCGTGTTCATCGCCACCTATTGGAACAACCATCACCACATGTTCCTGACGGTGGAGCGCGTCAGTGGCAAGGTGCTCTGGGCCAACATGGGGCTGCTGTTCTGCCTGTCGCTGGTGCCGTTCGGCACCGCCTGGATGGGCGAGACGCACTTCGCCCCCGTCCCGACGGCTGTCTACGCCGGCGTTCTGCTGGCGTCGTCCCTCGCCTACTGGGGTCTGCAGCGCGCGATCCTGGCCACGCAGGGCAGGGACTCGCTTCTTGGGAGGGCTCTCGGCAGCGATCGCAAGGGCAAGGCGACGCTCGTGATCCTGATCATGGCTATCGGATGCGCGTTCCTGGCGCCGCTTGTGTCGGCCGTTCTCTGCGGGTTGGTCGATGTGATCTGGTTGGTCCCGGATCGGCGCATCGAGCGAGCACTTGCCATCGCCGAGGGTGCGGCCGGGCAGTAGCGAATTGTCCGAGGATCCGAGTGGCCGGAGGCTCCGCTGGGCACGGAATGATGTCTCGCCTCGGGCTACAGAGCCTCGAACAGCGACCTCAGTTCGTGGCGAAGGTTCGAGAGTTGTCCACTAAGGTGCACCAACGTTGTCAAAACGACAACGTTCCTCCTGCAGACAGCTGGCTGTTGCTGTCCGGTTGCCTGCCCGGTCGCTCCGCCGTCTGAGCTCGACCCTGCTCCGTGGTAGATCACGCCGCCACCACCTCAGGCACGCATGACGGCGGTATGACCTCGACTTCGAGCACGACCAGCGATCACTCGAGCACCACTATGACGCCTCACGACAGCGGCACCACCACTCTCGAAGGCGACCACACTTCCAGTGAGTGACCTGCCGCGCCGGCTGTAAGAAACACAAGCCCGCGGTGTTCCAAGAGGTGGACGCGCAACGCGACACCGAAGGAGGTCCGGGCAGCCGCTTCACAGGAACTTCACGATGACGGAGTAACCTCGTCCTGATTCCTCAAGATTCCAGGACTCTCGCAAACCAGACAAGGATGGTTATCTGATGAAACCAAGGCTCAACGCCTCACTCACGGCTCTCGCGGTCGTCGCACTCGCCGCCGCCGCGCTGGTTCCGATCGCCAGCGCCCGTGACTCATACAACAGCTCGAGCGGCATGATGGGCAGCCCCATGCCCTCGCCATCGTCGACCATGATGCCGACCCCCATGCCGTCGATGTCGTCGACCATGATGCCCACGCCCACGCCGTCACCCACGCCTAGCTCGACGGACGTGTCCGGCGGCTGGTGCGGCGGCGGCATGTGGGACGGTTCCGGCACCTGGGGCGGCACCGG
>Ga0315273_10007038_pt1 | contig 14059 bp, 11 predicted proteins | sample YL17G02_0_MG_FD_205753 | JGI IMG/M metagenome (GOLD analysis project Ga0315273, IMG submission 205753) | Sediment microbial communities from Yellowstone Lake, YNP, Wyoming, USA - YL17G02_0 | ecosystem: Environmental > Aquatic > Freshwater > Lake > Sediment | place: USA: Wyoming | collected... | reverse complement strand
AGCATCGCTCTTTCCTGCTTGGTCAGCGTCACCTTGTACCGGATCAGTGGCATGGCACTCCTCCCCTTGAGTGGGAAGAAGTGTAACACGATCTCTACGACATGTCAAACGTGACATGACACTAGTGGAATTGGCGAAACCTGTCAAGGCCGAGCCGCCTGTGATCCCGAAACCCAGACCAGAACCCGTCGCCAAGCCCAAACCCGCTGCGAAGAAGAAGCCAACTCCCGCGGGGAAGACTGGGACTGCGGCCAAATCGAAACCGAAGACCAAGGGCAAAGCGACCAAGCCCAAGGCCAAGGCCACGGCAAAGTCCAAACCGGCTGGCAAATCAGGCAAGAAGACCGGGAAGAAGAAAACCAAGTGACCCAGTCCCGCGGTGGCACTCGGGGTTGACTTCGGGCCACGTCAGATTGTTTCTTCGGCAAGTTCTGCCCCTGACTCGGGGCCTTTGAAGGTCGTCTGGGGGATCGTCCAACGGCAGGACACGTGGCTCTGGACCACGGTATTGGGGTTCGAATCCCTATCCCCCAGCCAGTCCGAACGGTCGAAATTACATTACATCGATCGGTTATCTGACCGGATCACATGTGGCGCGGCCGCCCTCGGTCGCGTTGGCAGGCAAAGCCTGCCATCCCTTCCGGCAATCTCCGCAGGCAATGTAATGGTACCGGATCGTCGCTGCGCGACGAACGCAGGCGAGGGCGCCTGCGGCACATTCAAATGGAACCCCGCCCCGCGTCCTTCGACACAGGGCGGGGGCGTTCCCCCTGATTCGGTCCCGCGAAAGCCCTACTTCAGCAGGACCATCTTCTTTGAATCCGCGAATCCACCCGCGGTGAGGCGGTAGAAGTACATCCCGGACGCCGCGGCCCGCCCGCGTCCGTCCGTGCCATCCCATGCAACCTCATGTGGACCGGCGCATTTGGACTCATCGACCAATGTCCTCACATGGCTGCCGAGAATGTTGAACACCTCCAGCTTGGCCGGCCCGGCCGTGCCGAGGGTGTAGTGAATCACTGTGCCGGCATTGAAGGGATTGGGATAGTTGGCCCCCAGCGAGAACGATGAGGGGATGCCGGAGATCGCACCAGCCCCCGCGGGCGAGACGGAAATCCCCTGATTGTTCTGATCGACCAGCACACCATCGGTCAGACGCACGCCGGGGAAGTCACCTGAGCCGGAGAGGCGCAGGACCGGCCGCGAGCCCGCTGGGATCTGAGCCTCACCACTGATATCGATCAGACCGACTTTGAGCCGCTGACCATCGAGATTCCAGTACGTTTTCAGGCCAGCAGCACCTTCGCCAATTGTCACCGACAACTGATCCACAGCACCATCGAAGGTCCATTCGAATTGCGCCGCTCTCCAGGGTACAGGGGTGGTGATTGCAAGAACTGCAGACCAGCCTGACGCGGATTTTGCGGTAACTGTCAGATCACCGATGCCCTGAACCGACGACAGTTTGGGGGCGTAGGCAACAGCGGGGGCTCCGCAGTCTTGTGGGCATTCGCCACCGCTGAAAATGCAGTCTATCGCCCCAATGATGTCGAATACGTCCAGCACACCGTCGCAATTTCCGTCTCCAATCTGCCAAAACTCAGGGCACTGGTTCAGAAATGCGCAGTCGATCAGGCCGATAATGTCAAGCACATCAAGGGTCAGATCACAGTTGAATTCATACAATTGCACAAAGTGGCGCTGAGTCACGCACCCGCGCTCGACGACGGGAACGAACCCTTGCGGTGGGCTGGAGGTGTCTGCGAGAATCAGCTTCTTCGGGGATGGTAGCCCTGGGACGGTCGTCGTGTCGATGCAGAAATTATCGTCAAGCGCGGTGCACGTCCCCCCGCTAAGCGGTGGAGGGCTGAACCACAGGTAGCCCAGTGCCCCAGCACCTGCTGGCTCGAACGCTTTCCCTGCCGCATTAGTATTCACAATCCCGTTAATCACGATTGTCCGACCCACAGGGTCATACGTCGCCCCCATGTAATCCCAGTCAGACATCCGCCCGCCAACAAACGAAACGGAATCAAAGTGCCAGCCGGCCGGCAGCGGGTCGTACGTCAACGGGATCGTCGCCCCCTTGAGCGGAGTGCAGTTCGATAGATTGACCGGAGCCCTGCAGCCGTCCGGGCCGTAGTAGAGCTTTACGGGGTCGATGCGGAGGGTATCGCAGGGGGTCATGCACAGAGCTGTGTAGGACAACCCCTGTCCGGAATTGTACAACAGCGCGATTTCCTGTTCTGTTAGACTTCTCTTCCACCACCCTACTTCATCCAAAGTACCTTTCACATTCCGCATTTGGGCACCTGAGCGGTATGCCATGAGCCAGATATGGTCCTCCGGGGAAGGCCTATAGCCAGTCGGATTGAGACTCCCCCACGATGCATTGCCTTCGAGGACAGCATCAACGTAAACCAGGCCCCTCCCACCACTAACAGTGGCAACAACCTGGTGCCAATTCCCGTCCGTGAGATCAGTGGTCTCAAAACATGTGACACCGCTGTGCGCCCACCGAAACGTGTGCCCATCGTCAGAGATGAAATCAAGGGCCTCCCCACCGGGGAGAGGCCGAGAAAGTAACTGCGGAGCATTCCACGCTTGCGGCTGATTGTTGTCGAACTTCACCCAAGCTGCGAATGTGTAGCCGACAGAGTCGGCCACATCCCAGACGGTCGCGGCATACTCCACTTCGATGTCGTCATCCACCCCATCGCAAAGGATTCCACTCCCGACTTTCCCGGAAGCCAAGACTGCGCCACCTTGGAGCGTTCCATCAGGAATGCCGGATGCCTTGTTCACTACTTGCGTATCAACGAGCGTCTCGAAATCGTAGTACAATGCCAGTCCGTCGCACAATCGCAAACCTGTGCTCCGCAGTTCGTGACCAGCCACATTGGCCAGATCTGGAATCCCCGAGAGACTCGCAGGGGAGCGGTCGGTCTGTGAACCGCCGACACTTGTGCGTTCTACCGGTTTGACGCCCGCCTGCCCGATTGCTGCCGCGGAGGCGATTACGACGAGCAGCATCACGATCGTTGGAAAGACCCGAATCCTCATCCGCGATACTTTCATGTTGTCCTCCTTCTCCTACTTGGAGCCCATTCAGGCTCGCCCGATGACACGACGGGGCCGAATTCCGACCCACGTTACCAATTCTGAGTAGAGGTAGTGGCGCTTGCGAAGACGGGCGGAAAAAAACTGCGGTTAATGCGAGGTTTGCGAGTGTCGCTCAGTCACCCAGCCGTTCCCAGTCCAGTAGGTCACCGTGTCGCGGAGGTGCTCGAGGTACTTGGTCCAATCGACGGCAGGAAGGCGGCCCTCGTCGCCGGCTTGCTGACGGCGAAGCTTGAATTCGTCACTGATGTCGACACGGTCGACTCGCAGGCTTGCATTCAAATAGTAGATGACCGCACTGACGGCCTTCGGATCGTGACCTTCCGCAACATCCAGCCGGAAAGTGCTGTCTGATTCACATCGGAGCGTCCACGGCGCATTGTAGGGAAGAGTGTCGGCGACGCAGAGGTCGGTCTTGGGGAAGACCATGTATCGCAGTTGGTTGCCGGGAATGACCCGGCTCAGATCGTACTGCGGGTCGTGGTAGGGAGGCGAAGCGCCCTTGCTTCCCGCGATCTTCAATACGAAGAGAGCCGAGGCCGACATTCTCACGTTGAATCCGGTGAAGAACAGCTCCTCCGCGCCGTCGCCGTCGAAATCTCTCGCTAACTTGAATCCGCTGGTTCCGGCGTTGATGTACCAGCCAGTCGAATCTCCGTTGGCAGTCCAAGTTCTGAGATGGGCGCGGGAGGGGTTGTTCTCTGAGACGAGCGTGACGATCACCGGACCGCCCGCTTCTGGGACGACATGAACGGCATCCGCCTGATATCGGATCCCCGGGACGTTGTCGCCGGGATACTGGTCCCAGATAGCGCAATGGCGCGAGAATCTCAGCGTGCCGTCTGGCGCATAGACATGGAGCTTCGCATTGTCAGGAGATGGGTCGTTGGTTGGAGGAACGATCAGCACTTCGTTGCGACGATCGCCATCCAGATCCTCTACTTTCCACGGATACACGCTGACGTCGCAACTGAGAAGCGAGTCGCACGCGTACTCCTTCACCCAGAGTGTCCGCCCGTGCTGATTCTTCACGAGAATGCCCTTGCCTTTGATCACCACTGTGGCCGGGTTGTTGTCCAGCAGGCTTGCCACTCTTGGACGGCCGATGATCGCCAGGATGAGCAGGAGCGTAGCGAGAATGGGGAGGCCGACTTTGGGTTTGTTGAGTGCGGTCCGAGTCTTGGTGGCGGCAAACCCGGCTGCCGAGCGGCGCCTCCGGTTGACGAGGTTGCGGTCGTCGAGGATCGCGTCGATGGTATCGGCGCCGACGACGTTGAGGGTGTGGCCGGGTCTCTGTTTTTCCAGTTCCCGGACCGCTTCATACGCCTCGGGCAGGTGCGCGCGTGGAACGGCCATGTAGTTCAGACGATTGTGATAAGCGCGTTCGATCTTGAGCCTGAGCCCTTCGCCGTCGATTGGCTCAAGAGAACCATCTGCACCAACAGCCCCGGTGAATGCGACCGACGGTTGCAGTGCGAGTGAATCGCGGAGCGTTTCACGACGCGCAATCGCAATGACTGTGCCGACAGCGCAGGCGATTCCCAGGGAGTTACCGGTCAGGTGTGCGGTGACCGGCAGAATGCGAAAATCGAGACGATAGGCCTTATCCGGGGGCAATCCGTAGCGCCGCTGCAAGTAGGCGCGGGCGGAACTCACCGCTACTAACGCCTGCTGAACAAGCGGGCCGCTGTCATACGAATGAGGGTTGAAGATGTGGATGATGTCTTTCTCTTCATCGCCATCTGCCTCCGATGCCCGCACACTCAGCCAGAGAAGTCGGCCTCGCGGCGGAAGCTGAAGCTCCGGGACTTCTTCGACCAGCAGCGCGGCCAGGAGAGTCTCTGTCTTTGAAGCCGGGGGTGGCGACTGCCGCTCCGGCGAGCGGGCCTGATCACGGTAGGTGGCGAGGACCTGGAGATCGTCGGGGGCAACGAGAGTGCCCGCGTCAGGGCCCAGGAGACCCCAGAGGGCATCCAACTGCTCCTGCTCGCCCGGCAGGAGATCATGAGGATCCGCGCGCCGTGTCGCATCAACCAGCGCGGGCATGAATTCGCGCAGGTAGCCCTCGACGAGCGTGGGAAACGGCGACTCTGCCAGCAATTCGCGCAGTTGGGAGAAGAACCGCAGAATGCACAAAACACGGTGTTCCGGCGTCGGTGTCTGCAAGCAGCGGCGCAGGAGGTTGGCTTCGATTTCGGCGGTTTGGAGGAGGGTCATGGTGTCATGTATCACCGGTGAGATTGCTTCGCTGCGCTCGCAATGACGACGAAATCCCTTATCGCAGCGAACACCATCGCGACCGCTGAGAGGGACGATCCCACTTCAGGCCGGACAAGAGTGTCCGCCAGGTGGCCCACCAGAAGCGAGTTCGCCTTTGGCGAACGACGCGGATGGTGGGGTCGCGAGCGGCACGGAGCAACCCACCATCCATCCAGTCCGCCTGCGCCGGACAGGATTCCTGGTGGGCCACCCGACGGGAATGACATTGGGAGAACACGCCCGCCGCGGCGGGTTCTGGCTCGACCGCTCATCCTGTTAGAGGCTCTAATCACAGTGATGCACCTACTGATAAATGTATATCTCCAGCGCTGCCAGGTCGCCTTCGCTTTCCAGCCCGGCTGCCGCTGGTGGTACGATGGTCGCCACGTGCATGGGACGAGTTTGGCCGGCCGATCGCACAGCCAGTTTGACCGGGGCATCAGCCGTCATGCCCGCCAGCCGGGCGATTTCCACGGTCAGACGGCGGTGACGTTTCTCGCCGGTCCATGACAGACGGATTTCATCGCCGGTTGCGGAGCGAAGCAGCGCCTGCCCCGCCGGTTGCTCTTGCTCGTGCACTTCGGCCAGCCGGAAAGAGGCCTTGGGGAACATGACTTCGGCCTGGACTGTGTCCCGCGTCGGCCACGGCACCGGACCGAGATTGATCCGGCCAAGCAAGTCAGTGATGAACACTTCATCCAGCCCAAAGGGACGCAACATCACATTGGCAGCGGTCGCTCCTTCCCCTTCGGATAGCAAATAGAGCCACACATCGCGTGTGTTGGCATCGCGCACGACGCGCAGCCAGACCGTGCGATCGGCGGAGGCCAGGGTCAGCGAACTTGGCTCAGCGTCCCCGGAAATTCCCTTGGCGGCAAGGGCAGGGACTTGGGGAAGCGGTATCCAGTCTCCCACAGCCTCCAGTATGACGATGCCCACCGCTCCCTGCCGGGCCGAGTGTACTGTGTCAACCCCCGCCAGCACGTCCTGCCAGAGCCGCTTGGATTCTTCCACCACAAATGCGCAGTAAGCGCACTCCTGCAAATGCCGCTCCATGGCCGCGCGGCCTTGCATCGACTGGTCCAAGACATACCGGTCCCAATCGGCGCCGGTCGGACAATCCTGTCGTGTATTCATGGCCCCCTCATTGCGATCCAAACAGATGTAGTGGCGTTTCCGCCAAGCCGCAGAATTTAGTCTCCGTATTCTCGCGCCAAAGAGGAATAGAACGTGCTCTCCGCCAGCCCAACCAGGTACTGGAACCGGGCTTTGAAGCGGCAATCGTATTGTTCATCGGTCAGGCCCGGAAGCTGCAATTTCAAGTACTCCTTCATCTCACGCGGCCAGCGGCCGGTTTTGGTGCACTCTTCGATCAGGCTGTCAATCGCCATTGCCAGTCGGCGGCCCTCGTCCTTTGTGAAATGCGAATCGGAGACGCTCTTCGCAAGACGCTCCTGGTATACCTGCCGCGCTCTGGCGACTGCGCGTCCAATGGCCACACGCAGGAGCGGCGAGGGATTGGTATGCGACAGGTGTTCCTCCTCTTCGCGGAGTATTCCCAGTTCGGCGGCGCGCCGGAGCGCCTCAAACAGCATGCTGATGCTGACGACTGCACACCATTGCGCATCTTCTGCCACGATTGAGAGAAGCGCGTTCAGACGATCCGGCATGTACTTGTGCAGTGAGCAGACTTCCGAGAGCAACCCGATCATCTCATCGGCGGTTATCTCCGATGACCCCGCACGCAGGTGGCCATCGCGCACTACGGTCACTTTGGTCGGATTGCCAGCGTCGGGCAGGAGAACAAACCGGTCAGGATGATTACGCAGGGCGTCCCAGAGACTTCCCCAGATCTTGAAACCGTTGGGATCAACGCTCTGGAGCTGCTGAAAAGCCTCGTTGATCGCCGCGCTGCGGACGCGCCGCCGGGATTCAGCCAGGACTGTCGCGTCATCGGCATCCAAGATATCTTCCAACATGACGCCCAGCCGATTTCGCGGGTGGCGGGCCATGATCAAACCGAGAATGAATTGGCCCTCGTCGTCCGCATCGGACCCCATCCCCCTGCCGAGTCCGCGCAAGCGCCGCCGACAAATTGGACTTTCCAGGATGAACTTCAGGAGTGCTCCGGCGAGTTCCTGTTCCTCGCGGCTTGACAGCGGCTCGTCGCGACACCATGAACGAATCAAACCGGCGAGACGCCGGGAGCGGTCAAGGTGATCAGCGGGGATGCCGGTTTCGGGCATGGTGTTAGCTGGAATGCTCAGTCGCTGCGTCCGCGGTCAATTTACCAGCACCGCTCGCCGGGCACAAGGCGGCAGTTGGCGCTGCCAAGACCAAGCATGTGCTGGGCGGAAGAATGTGCCACTGACTTGATGGCGTGTTGAAAAACCCCATCGTGTACCGTACTGGAAGGCGGACAGGAGTGTCCGCCGAGGAATCGGATATCGGCCTCAGATCGTGGCAGTCCTGGGTGGCCCACCAGGAGCGAGTCCGCCGCAGGCGGACGACGAGGATGGTGGGGTTCTTCACGCGACAGCCTCGTCGCTCCAAGCCCCACCATCCACATCATTCGCCTCTGGCGAATTCGCTCCTGGTGGGCCACCAGAGGTGGGGTTTTTCAACAGGCCCTAAAGATAGTGGCACGGGCTGGAGCCACACAGAGTCAGGTGGGCAGCTTGTTGGTGCCCGGCACCGTCTTCCGCGCCCGAACTTCCGCGATTGTCTGGCGGAGGTCGCGCAGGTTGAACGGCTTGTCCAGAAAGGCGGTGGCGCCGCCGGGGATGTTTTGGGAGACATCTTGTCCGGGGTTGCTGTTCAGGACAATCACCGGAAGATTAGGGTCGATCTGGTGCAGGTGGGCGACCAGTTCGGGACCGGTCATTATGGGCATGTGGACGTCGGATATGACGAGGTCGACTTGGCCGCTATTGACATGCTCCAAGCCCCGTTTTCCATCTTCTGCGGTCGCGACCGTGAATCCGTCTTCGCTGAGCAGTTCACTCAGCAATGACCGGATGACGAGTTCGTCGTCGACAATCAGCACATGTCCCGAGCTCGTCATAGGGCACGAATTGTGCGGTCTTGTGTGTTGTCGAAACTGCTGCGCGCGGGCCATCTGATGAGAGACGGTTATGCCCTTGGTTGCGATGTCTGCGTTAGGAACAAGTCGCCGGTGGTTCCTTCATGCTCAGCGGAGACCGGCGGCGTCACGCCCGGCGCCGCGGGGAAACTCAGGGTGAACGATGTTCCGATCCCAACTTCGCTCTTGACCGCGATGTCCCCGTTCATGTCCTGCACCAGCCCGTAGGTGACCGAGAGGCCGAGCCCGGTGCCCTTGCCGATTTCCTTGGTAGTAAAGAATGGTTCAAAAATCTTGTCCCGATACTCGGCGGGGATTCCTTCCCCGTTGTCTTCAATCTCGATATTCACGCGGCCGGCGACGTTACGGGTCGTCAGCGTGATTGTCCCCTTCTGTCCAACCGCCTGCATCGCGTTGATCATGATATTAGTGAAGATCTGCTGCATTTTGCCGTCATGACCGAACACCTTGAGCAGATCCGGGGCAAGCCGCGTGACAATGGAAGTCTGGTTCATCTCCGCCTGGTGATCGACGAATGCAATCGTCTCACGGAGCACGGCATTGCAGTCGACTTCCTACAGTTCCTCCTGCGATGATGCCCTTGCGAATTTCAGCAGGTTTTGAACGATGTTCTTGCAGCGCTGGCTCTGCCGCTCCATGTTTTCCACATACGAGAGGAACTTTGGCAGGTCAGCCGGCGTGATTCCGGTGTCGAGGTTGCGCCTCATCTTCTCGACCACCAATTGGGAGAACCCCATGATCCCGGCGAGAGGATTGTTGATTTCGTGCGCCACGCCCGCCGCCAGTTGGCCGACTGCTGCCATCTTGCCGGCTTGAATCAGTTGCTGCTGGGTTTGTTTCAGTTCTGCGACCAGCCCCTCGAGGAGCTTCTTCTCAACCAGGGCGGTGCGCGATGACTTCAGATCCTCGGTCATCTTGTTAAAGGACGCGGCCAGATCGCCGATCTCGTCCTTGCGGTCCACTCTGACTTTACAGTCATAGTCGCCACCGGCGACCCGCCCGGTTGCCACAACAAGGTCGTTGATCGGCCGGAGGCTCAAGCGGACGGCGATTGAGGTGATCACCAGCGCCGCCAGGATAAAGATCGCCGCGATTCCCAGCATGTTCCTCCGCATGGCGCTGATCTCGGCATCGACATAGCGTGTGGTGATTCCGATTCTGGCCATGCCGATGACCCGTCTGCCTGCCTCATCGGGGCGTTGTTCGCCAATATTGTAGATATTGAGTTCCGGTCCCTGGCGGTCGCCGGGCTTCTGATCAATAGTGATGGCGGCGCGAAAATCAATGACGCTTGTGCCGCCGCCGGCGGCTGTGGTGTGACAAGTTCCACAGGCACCGCTGTCGGTCATCGACGGCATGTCGCGACCACGCCCGCTCGGCGGAAGATACGTGCCGCTTGTGCGGGTCGAATCATCGGGACAGGGGCGGTCCCGCTCTACGAGCACTTCTTGCTCCTTGTTGAGGATCTGCGCATAGACGACTTCCCGCTCGGCCATGACACCGTCAACAAAGTCGGCCAATGCTACCGTATCTCCAAGCAGCGTTGCGTAGGCGGCGTTGTAGGCCAGGTTATCAGTTGATACGCGACCTCTCTTCATCAATTCCGACCGGATCGCGACATTATTATAGTACATGGATATCCACATCAGGGCAAACACCATGATGGCAAGGAGGACGGATATCCCCGCAATGGCTTTCTTCCGGATGCCCAGCCGGACGTTTAAGAACGATCGGAGATACCTTCCTGCCATGTCAGTTCTCGGTCACTTCTTCAAAACGCGACGACATTCGAGTCTTGGACAACGCTTTCGTCCAACGGAACCCTGAGATGCTCCCGCACCTTCATATTCACGGCAAGCGTGAACGCCCTGGGTTGAGTCTGCTGCAACTGTGCCGGCGGCTGTCCCGCGAGAATGCGCACCGCCAGTTCACCGGACTGGCGACCGATATCCTGGTAGTCGCAGTCCAGGGCGAGCAACGCGCCTGCTTTGACATAGGCTGACGACAGACCCATGATCGGCACACCGGCTTTGATCAGTTCAAAGATGATGAATCGCGAGGATCGGGGCGTCAGGACGGTCTGGTCCGGCAGCATCCAGAAGACATCGATTGAGTCATTGAGCGCCCGTACGGCGTTCGGGATCTCGTTCTCATTCGTCACCCACTGGACCCTGAGTTCCAATCCGCCCGCCTTGGCCATTGCCCTGACGGAATCGACCTGCGATTTTGTCTGTGCCGGGTCGCTGATCACGCCGATTCGGCGCGCCGTCGGGAAGGCGCGCCTGATCTTTTGTAGCTGCACACGAAGCGGGATGTTGAGATTGGCGCCGGTCACGTTGGCCTGAGATGGCAGATCAGTGATTCCGGGCATCTCGGATAAGGATTTGAGGACCATCGAGTATACGATCGGCGTGCGCTTCTCCCGTCGCGAGATCTCTGTCGCCGCGCGTGTCCCCAGTGCAAGGATCAGGTCGGGCTTGTCGTTCCGAATTCCCTGAAGAGCGCGCTCAACGTCGGCATCGCTGCGCCCCAGGGTTACCATCGTGGTGACCGGTTCATATCCGGTCGACTGCAGGGCGCTGATGAACCCGTCGAAAGCCAGATTGTACTCGGGCAGATCGAGGCTCTTGATTACGGCGAGCTTGACGCGGGTGGTGGCGGAGATCACCTGCTGACAAGTCAGCAGAACGCTGGCGAGCAGAAAAACCAGCGAGACAAATCGCAACCATACGCGGCGCTGCGCCCTGGGAGACGAATTGCTCGTGGTGAACCTTACGGACCGCTGCTCCGTCATGACGTGCCGCTGAACCCCGTTGCAAGGCCTTCGTATCATTCGGAGGGGGCGCCTATGCCCCTGCCCATGTCTGGTTCTTTGAAACCCCACCGGGCGACCCGCCGCGGCGGGTCACTCTCGCGGTCACAAGGACCCGCACCTAGAAACTGAGCTTGACAGTGAAAAAGTGGTTACTGCCAAACACCCCGGCTTCCGCCCACGTGTAGTCCAGCGCGGTTACAGTGCTGCCCCAAGGCAGGCGCAACCCGGCGCCGGCGCTAAAGCCATAGATGTAGCTGCCTCTGGGAGAGGCGCTGTAACCACCACGCAGAAACAACTGATCGGCCACACCCCATTCCGAGCCGACGCGGAATTCATCTTCTGAGAAACTGTTAGACTGGTATGAACCGGTCACACGCAGGTGACGTTTGCTCTTCGCGAGCGCATCCCAAGCCACGCCGAACTGAATGAAGGAGGGCAGATCAAATGATGCGGACTGTGTTCTGCCCTCATGGCCGGTTGTGCCGGACCCCTGTCCCGATTCGATGCCGTGGCCGAAATCCGGCCCATCGAACTTCATCTTTGGCCCATAGTTCTTTATGGCGATGCCCAACGTCAGGCCTTTCAGCGTCGGCCGGTAAACGAATCCCATGTCGAATGCGACCCCGTGGGCCGTCTCCCGGAATATCTGCTCGCTGATGTAGTTGCCATTTATCCCGAAGGACACCTGGTCGGTCAGCGCGCGCGCATAAGACAGCCCTACAACTACGAACGACGTCGAAAACGTCTCGCCGGTACCTTCGGGCTGGCTGGTCGTGTAGACGGGTTCATCCCCCATGGACAGAACCTTGGCGGACAACCCGATCACTCCCACGGAGCCGAGATTGCGCGCGAAAGAGACGTGATTCAAAGTGATGTCAGCAATGTAGATCCGGCGCGCAACCGAGAGTTCGTTGTTCTCGACACCCGCAGCTCCAGCCGGATTCCAAAACCAGGCGTCCACTCCGTCACATCCCGCGTTCACCGAACCGCCCATGGCGGCGCCCCGCGCATCGGTCGGTATCAGCAGTTCCAGGGCTCCTGCGGTTCCCAGCCGGCGGGAGCCGCCCGCATGAGACAAAACCGGGGCAAGCAGGATGGCTGCTAGAACGACGACTCTCGCAAATGTACGCATGATCTTGGCCTCCCGATATTCCATCCACCCTTGACGCATCCTTGCGGCGCCCGGGCATCAGTAAATCCTCAACTGCTCTCTCTCGGTGAATATCGCCAGTTTACCCACCTTGTGGCCAACACCCGGGACGGAGATGCGGTAGATATAAATCCCGCTGGCGGGCGGCAGATTGCTCTCGGTCAAGACGTCCCAGGAGATCTCGCCGGACGTCGGCGTGACCTTCCGCAACGTGCGAATCAGATCACCCGACAACGTGTAGATCTCCAGCGTCGCATCCGCCGGAGGGAGATTCACGAATTTGACCTGGCGCGGGTGTTGTTCATCTTCGACGTCCGTCATGTGGAAATAGGGATTGGGCAGCGGATGAACATCCTTCAGCGACACCATCCCGGAGTCCACCGCTTGCTGCCCGGCCGCAATCGCCGTAAATGTGAATCGGTCATCAGTCCGGTTGTACTTGTTCAAGGAGACTTTCAGAATCTGCCCTTCCGCCAGTTCGGATGAGGAGTGACTGTCGGCCACCACCGGCCACCAGGCGTACAAGATGTCGAACTCTGAAACATCGTTGCGGATCGACCGGATCGTGTAGAACTCGTTGGGCGTACTGGTGTAGTCGCTCTTGAGAACGAACAAATACTCACGGCCACCCGTCTCACGATCATCGTCGGGGGGCAGCCAGGTGCCGTCCTCCGATGAAAGCGCGTACTGTTCAACAAAACACAGATTCACTTGCCGGGGAGGAGTGGTGCTGACATCCCAGGCGGTCAGGGGTACATCGCAATAGTCCTGGTACGCGTAATTGGGTGTCCCCCCCCGCAGGTACCGATAGGCCTTCTGCCTGACCGTGGGTGAGAAGCGCAGTTCGACTGGGACCAGATCAGTGTCGTTCTCGATCGATGAACCCCAGAAGCTGGCTCCTTTGTCGATCCCGCCTGCGAAGAACTGCCCACCCCAGTTCACACCAGTCACCCATGGTGTGGGCCCTTCCCATGTAACATCCTTGATTCCGGGATCCGGTCCAATTGCCTGGATCATCAGACCGTCTACCAGCGGGTAGATGAAGTCGCCCCGCTGATTCGTCTGATTTGACAGGACAATCATGCCCGTGGTCAGATCGGCCAGGTTCCAGGTGAGATCGGGATTGAAGGTCACTTCGTACTGGTTTCCCGTGGCCATGGCAGGATCCAAGTATCGTATCTCAACCAGACCTTCACTCTGGCCGGATACGTGTTGCGCAGTATCCACCAGCGGGAGCGCAATCGAGTTCGGTGTCACCTCAATTGTCTGCAGGCGGGTTTCGAGCACTTCCGTCAGATGACCCAGTATATTGCCTCCCAGACGGTACTCCTCGATAGTCAGAGAATCGTAAGAATAGGCAGTCACGGCGAAGTAATAAGGCCGGTGGTTGATGAGCTTGCCGCCCTGTATCCGATCCGAAGTGACCGATAAATGATTGCACAACCCGGAATTGGATCCCGCTTGGACGAGCACACGCTCCACCGCGCCCGCCTCCGCGTCGAATTCGTCTTTGTAGATGCGCGTTATATCGTCATCCACGTCGAAGGTTGCGATTTTTTTCCAGGGACCGACGCGCGATTCTCCCTGGTAGACATTGTATCCCTCCATCACA
>Ga0315273_10007037_pt1 | contig 14062 bp, 11 predicted proteins | sample YL17G02_0_MG_FD_205753 | JGI IMG/M metagenome (GOLD analysis project Ga0315273, IMG submission 205753) | Sediment microbial communities from Yellowstone Lake, YNP, Wyoming, USA - YL17G02_0 | ecosystem: Environmental > Aquatic > Freshwater > Lake > Sediment | place: USA: Wyoming | collected... | reverse complement strand
TGCCGTTTTCGGCCTGGATCTACCGGGATGTAGTGATTCAGAGCACGCCGCCGGATAGCCGTGTCAGGCTGGCGCTGGCGTGCGTGGATGACTTCGTGGTGGTTGCCGAGGATGCGGAGAACATCCGCGAGGCGGTGGATGCGCGGCGGGACGGAGCGGCCATCGCCCAGTCGTCGGGCTTCCTGGCGGTCAGGAAGCATCTGCCGGCCGAGATGGCCAGGTTTGCCTTCGCGGATGTGTCCAGGCTGCTCCGTGTATTCGCGGAGGAGATCGAAAAGGACACCGAGTCCGCCGGGATCCTGGAAATGGTTCGCCGGATCGCCGGCGGGGAAGTGGGTGTCGGGTTGGCGGTGTCCGGCTCGCCCGGACTGCTGGCCGCGGACGTGGTGTTGAACGAGGGCGGCGACGCCGCGGGAGTCCGCAGCGCAATGTGGGATACCGTTTCGACCGGAATCACGCAGTCGCGCCAGGCGGCCGTGCAGGCGGTATCCGCCTCGAACATGAGAGGCATCCTTGGGGGCTGCCTGATGTTCGCCAACGACCACAAGAACGTCTGGCCCGCCGCGTTGAGCGATCTTGTCCGGAACGGATCGTGCGCGATTCCGATGTTCGACTCGCCCCGGCGCGATTCAGGCGTTGTTCTCACCGTGGACAACGTGGACCGCGAATCGTGCTACCTGTATCGCCCGGGGACGGGCCTGGCGCCGACCGAGGTGGTGGTGTGCGAGCGCGAGCTTCAGAACGGAAGCGCCAATTTCGGCTTCGTCGACGGGCACGTCGAGCGGATCACGGGTGACCGGGCGGCGGAACTTCTGGCAATGATGAAGAGCTTCGGTCGCTGAGGGTGCCACCCGTTGGGCTTGAGGTGTGGGTCATCGCTGGATGACCCATTCCTTTTTGCCGCCGGTCGTGGACAGCACGGCGCGACAGCCGGTCTTCTTCCCGCACTTGGGGCATTCGACCGGGAACTTGCGGAAGCTGACCTTGCGTTGAATGACGAAGTGGTCGCCGCAGGCCGGGTCGTCGCAGAGAACGTGAAACTGGACCATCTGCGACGGCGCGCCGGCGCCCTTCGGGCCGGCAGGCATCAGGGCGCCGGCGAACCACCCGGCCATCAGGATCGCCACAAGAGCAACCATTCCCCAGGCGACATACCGAACGTTCGTGGTCTGAAAAAAGAGGGCGGGCTCCTCGCGCACGTGTTGCCACCAGTCGGTGAGGCGCGGGCGAACCGTGGGGGCCCATTCGCGGAAGGCCCCCATCCACAGGCTGAGACGACTTTCTTTTTCGACGGGCACGGCAGGAAAAGTCAAAACACCGAAAAATCAAAAAGTCAAAACGGCGGACGCGGCAAGCCGCTCGACGGCGGTATTCTAGCCGAAGGCGCGCGGGAAGCGATAGGGCGCGGGTTGTCAGACGGCGACGGCCGAGCGGACCATGTCGCTGACGTTCTCAACCTGGTCGCGCGTGATGCCCGGAAAGATGGGCAACGACAGAACGCGGCGGCACAATCCGTGGGTGACCGGCAGTGCCTCCGGCACAAGACCCAGGAAGTCGTAGGCCGGCTGCTCGTGTACGGGAACCGGGTAATGGACCTCCGCGCCGATGCCGGCCTCGGTCAGGCGGTGGAGCAGTTCGTCGCGGTCGTCCGTCTGGATCACGAACCGGTGGTAGACGTGTTCGGCCTTCGGATCGACGGCCGGCGGCACGCAGTCCGCGTCGTCACCGAGGAACTCTCGATACCACCCGGCGGCCTGTCGGCGGGCCTCGTTCCAGCGATCCAGGTGTCGGAGCTTCACGCTCAGGACGGCGGCCTGGAGGGCGTCCATCCGCGACCCGATGCCGATGTCGTGATGCTTGTCGCGGCTGGGCCGTCCATGGTCGGCCAGCATCTTCACCTTGTCCGCCACCGATTCGCCGCGAGTGACGACGGCCCCGGCGTCGCCCCAGGCGCCAAGGTGTACGTCCGGATGGAAGCTGAAAACGGCCGCATGGCTCAACTGACCGGGCCGGCAACCGTCGTAGGTTGCGCCGTGGCACTGGGCGGCATCCTCAATCACAGCCAGCCGGTGACGCCGGGCGATCTCGGCCACGGCGGGCATGGACACCATCTGGCCATACAGGTGCACGGGTACAATCGCCGCCGTGCTCGGCGTGATGGCGGCCTCCACCTGGTCCAGGTCCATGAGATACGTCTTGGGGTCTACGTCCACCAGGACGGGCTGGTAACCGGCGTTGGCGATGGCCTCGGCGGTGGCGGCGAAGGCGTGGGAAACGGAGATGACCTCGCGCTGGCCGTCGCCGAGCCCGAGAACGGCCCGCAACGCGAGGTACATGGCGTCGCCGCCGCTGCCGCAGGGCACGCAATGGCCGACGCCACAGTACGAAGCGAATTCGTCGGCGAAGCGTTCGCAAACGGGCCCGCCGGTGAACCGGCCTGATCCGGCGACTTCGCTGGTCGCGCGATAGAGTTCGTCGGCGATTTCCTGGTGGAGGACGTTCAGATCGTTCAGGGGGATGTTCTGCACGGCTCGTTCCTTTCCTGTGCCTCGAAAACCAAAGGAATATCGGAACTTCGCGGGGCGGCGGGTTAGGCCGAATACCGCCGGGAGCCGATTTCCCACATCGGGATGACTTGCCTGTCCGCCTAAAGCCGGTGGGGTTTTCGGACGATGGAACCGTCGGGATTCCGTCGGCGGCGATCGACAAGGAGACGGTGTGCAGACCGCGCAGTATCAGCAGTGGCTGCGGGATACCCGGGAGTTCTGGGACGTGCCCAGCGAGTCGCAGGCCCGCTTCGGACGGGTCTGCTCGTCGCCCCAGATCGAGGCGACCGAGGATCCGGACACGCTGGAGCGGCTCTGGCGGAACGAAACCGAGCAGGCGGTCCGGTGGCTCGTCGACGACATTCCGATCCAGTCGGGCTGGCAATGCCTGGAGATCGGGTGCGGGGTCGGGCGTCTCATGAAGGAGGTGGCCGGCCGGTGCGACCGGGTGATCGGCGTGGACATCAGCCAACGGATGCTCGAGTATGCGCGCCGATACCTGGATAACGTGCCCAACGTCGAGTTGCACCTGAACGACGGGCGATCGCTGGCGATGGTTGCGGACTCGAGCGTGGATTTCGTCTACTCGCATCTGGCCTTCCAGCACATCACGCTTTACGAGGTGGTCGACGCCTACCTGGCGGACATTGCGCGTGTCCTCAAACGGGGGGGCTACTGTCGAATTCAGACCTGGCGCGAAGGGTCGATCCCCGTGGTGGAGCGGGTCAAGAACTGGGTCCGTCCGCTGTTCGGAGAGGAGCCGTACCGTAGCAACCGGTGCTGGCAGTGGCGTGAGGGCAAGCAGGTGCGCTTCGGCGGTGTGACGTTCACGCCGCGGCAGTGGCGAAAACGCCTGGGGCGGGTCGGCTTGCGAACGCTCAAGACCCAGCTCGGCCTGGGACATGACTACTGGATGTGGACCACGAGTCGTCTTGCCGAGTGAACACGAGCGATCCAACCGTCTCCGTGGTGCTTCCGACGTTCCACCGCGCCGGTCTGCTGCCGCGCGCCGTCCGTTCGGTCGTCGGGCAGACCTTTGGCTCCTGGGAAGTCATTATCGTCGATGATGGCTCGACGGACGAGACGGCCGACGTGGTCGCGGGCCTTCGAACCGAAGTGGGGGATCGCCTTGTTTTTGTCCAGCAGTCCCATGCGGGGGCGAGCGTCGCTCGCAACACGGGCATCGAGCGGGCGAGGGGTCGGTTCGTGGCGTTCCTGGATTCGGACGACGAGTTTCTGCCGGACAAGCTGAAACGGCAGGTCGCGATGTTCGAGCGGCGTCCCGATCTGGGGCTGGTCTTCAGCGACATGTCATTTGAGATGGTGGACGGCGCCTGGCACGCCAGCGCATTTGAGAGGTGTTCGCCCATCGTTCGCGATGTCCCGGTCGAGGACCTGGGCGACGGGCAGCGGGTTTGCGGGCCGCAGTTCGTGGACTACCTGGTGCGGCGGTACTTCATCCCGACGATCACGGGCATGGTACGCCGGGATGTCCTGGACGACGACGTGCGTTTCCTGCCCGGGCAGTGCTACTCCGAGGAATGGCTGTTTTTCCTGGAGGTTGCGCGGCGGAGCCGGTGCGGGTTCATTGATGCTCCACTCAGCGTTCAGCACTGTCAGCCCGGGAGCGTGTCGCTGTCGTCCGTCTGGCGTAACATCGATCAGCAGTGCCGCGCCCTGCGCGAGATTCGGCGGCGTTTCCCGGGAGTCTCGCGAGCGGCCCGCCGTGCGGTCCGCGACCAGTTGGCGTTCTGCTGCAGGCAACTGGGGTTCGATGCCTACAAGCGGGGGGCCTACGGCGCGGCGCGACGCCATTTCGCGGAGGGCTGGGCTTGCCGGCCCGGCCTTCGCGACGCCGTCTACGTGCTCCAGACCCTCTGGCGGCAGGTGCTACCGGGATGACTACCACGATCCGGCCCTCAGTCCTCAGTCCTGAGTCCCCAGGCCCCGCTCCCGGCGGAGGCGTCTGGGAACGTGTCTGGCGCCACCGCCCGTCCGACGAGAAGGACCGCGCATCGCTCGAACGCGAAGCGCGGTGCGAGCGATGGGCGCTGATCGTGAAGGCCCTGGTGGAGACTTTCGGCCGGGTCGAGGGATTGCGGACGATCGAGCTTGGGGCCGGGCGCGGCGACCTGTCGCTGCTGCTGGCGCTGCGGGGCGCCCGGGTGACCCTGCTGGACCGCACGCAGATCGCCCTGGACCAGGCCCGCGAGCGGTTTGAGCGCTTCGATGCGCGTGCGGAGTTCATCCAGGCCGATCTGTTTGACCTGCCCGATTCTCTTACCGGTCACTCTGATGTGGTCGTGTCGCTGGGCGTCGTCGAGCATTTCGCCGGTTCCGGCCGCCTGTCAGCCGTGCGTGCGCATCGGTCGGTGCTGAGGCCGGGAGGGCTGGCGGTAATCAGCGTGCCGAATGCGGCCTGTGTCCCGTACCGTCTCTGGAAGGCCTACCTGGAGCTGCGGGGCTGGTGGCCCTACGGCCTGGAGATTCCCTATTCAAGACGCGAGCTTCGCCGGCTGGCCGCGGCGGCCGGTTTCGACCGGTGGCGCCTGTGCAGCACGGCGTTTCTGTGGAGCCTGGGTGAGCAGTGGAGCCGGACGTTCCTGCGGTGGCGGCCGGGGTGGACGGACGCGCCGTCGGTGCTGGACGATCTGGTGGGGTTCAACCTGATGCTCTTTGCCTGGGCGGGAGAAGAAGGACTGAGGACTCAGGACTGAGGGATATGGGTTCGCCGCGCGTATCGGTCATTGTTCCTCATGGATCAGCAAGCGGAGCGGCACGGTAACGCCCAGCGCGGCAACGGCCTGGGTGACCCAGCCCCTCCCCCCCGTCCCGATACTCGCGCGTCACGAATCACGAGTTGACCCGCACAGCGGCTGAACTTCCATGCTCACGTCCGTGTTATCGGCGGTTCCGGCGGCTTGCTTGTGTTATCGGTTCCGCTCGGCTCCGCCACGGGCGTGTGCTCCACGGCGGCCTTCAACGCCTTCCTGTGCGCCGCGGCCGCGTCCCCGAACCACTCCCGCCAACGCGGTGGGACCAAATTCTCGGCCGCCGCGAACGACTCCGCCGCCGCCGCGAACTCGCCGCGGCGCAATTGCAGACGCGAGCGCAACAGCAGAGCGATGGCGGCGGAATCCGGGTTCTCCTTCGGCAGTGACATGATCGTGTCACACGCGGAAATCTGCTCCGCGATTACATCGGCCGGCGGATGCTTGGGCGCCAGCAGATCCAGTCCGCGGAATTTCACCAACTCCATCCCCGGCGGCGAGTTGGCCAACCCTTGTCCCAGGTAGTCGTCCGCGGCTTGCCGGTCCACCGCATACACTATGACCAGGTAGCACCGGCCCGTCTTGGCCGTCAGCCGCTGCCAATGCGCCGGCGAGGTGGCCAACGTCCACGTCGCCTCCCCCAAGGGCCGCTCCGCACCATCCGACCACTCGCACTTGCCCCAGAACGGCGGCTGGTACTTTCCCAGCGGCCGATCCTGAAAGACCATGATGACGTCCTCGGCCCGCACCTTGTCGGTCAGGTAAGCGGCGCATCCCCGCCAATCCGCGTTGAAATACCGCCCGCTCCAACGCCAAGCCGTATACGCCGGCGAAGCCAGCACCAGCAACACGACCGCCGCCGCGAGCGCCATCCGCGGCAGCGGCACGCCGCGCACCCGGCCTCGAAACCAATCCAGCACCGCCTCCACCCCGAACGCGGCGAACATGGCCACCAGCGGGACCAGGAACAGCGCATACCTCGAGCCAATCGCGGCCGCAGGCACCGTGGCCGTAAAGGTCAGCAGGCAGAGCGGCCCGACCAGCCACGCAATCACGCAGATACAACAGACCGGCAACGGCAGGACCGACCACCGCCGCACACACCGGCCGACGCCCAGCAACGCCGGCAGGAGGACCGCCCAAGCCTGGACTCCAAAAAGTTCCGACGCTCCGCGAAACCAGATGCCCACGTTGGCCGTCAGGCGCGACGCGAAACCGGGCGCCTGCAGCGCAGCCCGGCCGGCTTCCCCTGTCCCGAACACCGTCCAGGATTGAGCGCCGTTCAGCAGGAACAGCAGCATCGGAACGGCCGCCAGCCCCACGGCCACCGTCACGGCCGCAACCCGGCCCAATGCCCTCCGCGTCTCCGCGCGGCACTCGCCACCCCACAAGCGCAGGCTCACCAGCCACCCCAGCAACGTAATCCCCGTAGCGAGCATGATGACCGGCGGCGCCAGCCCATTGGTCAGCGTCAGTACATACGCGGCCGCGGCGTATACGCCCAACCGCAGCCGGTCGGGTTTCTCCAGGGCGCGCAGCAGCGTCCAGAGCATCAACATGAAAGCGGCTACACAAATAGTGTAGGGCCTGGCCGTCTGGCTCAGCCGCCAGTGCAGCGGCGAGAACGCCAGAATGGCCGCGGCCAGCAGCCCCGCCGGAGCCGAACTCATCTTCCGCACCAGCAGATAACACAGCCCGACGCCGAGCACGCCGAAGAAAGCGGCCGGGGCGCGCCTCATCCAGTCTGAGCGGCTTATCTTGCCGGCCGCCCAGCCCATCAGGGGGTCGAGTGGCGGCTGCCCCGAGCTGCGGGCCGACAGCACCACGTACCACGGCGGCAGATCGTAGCTGGTCGTCTGGTAGTATTCGTCCCCCCAGCGCCCTTCCCGGTCCAGCCCGCAAAAGCGCAGCCCGCCGGCCACAGCCAGAATCGCGGCCAGCAGAACCAGCGTCCTGACCCGCGTATGCAGGCATTCGCCGTCCACTGGACCTGCGGCCGCAAATGGATATGCTGATTCTGAAGGAAATACTAGTACCAATGGATTCATGTCGCCGATGGGTTGTAATGGGGTTTCGGCCATTTTGTTCTCGGTCCTTCCTATCCCCCTCGTTTCGGCAGTTTCCAACACCCGCTTGAACCAAGCGTGTCCTTCGGAGTGTATCTTTCTACCAGCCGCGCTGCCCCCGGATTAGTGAACTTGCAGCCCATTCCCGTCCGATACCTGTGAAGCTGCGCGTGTTGTCCAGAGAGGAGTCTGCGCCGTGCGCTTGGAGATGCTGGCAAGTCACGAGTATTGCCGTCCGCGGGACGACCCCATCAGGTTCTACAATTTCCCGGTGATCGGGCGCATGTACCGTAACCGTGTGGCCAGATGCATCGCGCTGCTGCCGCCGGGCCGGAAGGTGCTGGAGGTCGGATACGGCAGCGGGGTGTCCTTTCTGGCCCTGGCCGCCAAGTTCGACGAAATCCACGGGATCGACCTGCACGAGCATGCCGAACAGGTCGCGCATACGTTCCGGCACCGGGATTTACGTTTGCACCTGCGTGCGGGTAACGTGCTGGACCTGCCCTATCCCGACGCATCGTTCGACGCCGCGCTGGCGGTGAGCATCCACGAGCACTTGCATATTCACGAACAAGCCCGGGCCTTCGCCGAAATCCGCCGCGTGCTCAAGCCCGACGGCTGCTACGCCGTCGGCGTGCCCGGCATGAACCCGCTGATGAACGCCGCCTTGTACATGCTGGGCTACCGGCTGCGCGACTACCATTTCAGCTCGGAGAGGCAGGTGTTGGAGGCCATGAGCGCGGTTTTCCAGATCGACGCCACGCACTACTCCCCGTCGCTGTGGACCAAGCTGTGGACCACCTACTTGTGCATCCGCGGCCGCAAGAGCGTACCCGGGGGCCGGCGGCCAGGCAGGCCATGTTCGTCTCCCGCTCGGTCCGGGCCTCCGGGCCGCGGATCGGGATGATTTGCCGCCTGTCCGGATCGACGCGGCAGGCGTCCATGAAGCACTGGCCGGGGATGCGTATGTTGCTGTGCCTCGTGTCCCACGAGGTCTCCACCTCCAGCCCGTGGCGATCCTTGAACGCCGACAGCTTGGGGCGCAGCTCCGAAGGCGTTCGCGGCGCGTGGCGGACGACGGCGTACAGACCCGGCATCCGGCAGGGCAGGCCGTGGCCGTCCACCAGTCACCGGCCTGGCGAGGTCACCCACATCACGTCGACGCCAAGAAGCGGCGGATCAACCGGCTGCGGGTGCAGGTCATCTCGGATCGGGCGCCTGCCTGAGCACACCTTCAGAAGACCGGCGGCTTGACGGCGTGGATCCAGAGGGATCCGCTCCATCGGCGTATCACGGGGAGGCGTTCGACGAAGTACTGTCCGGCCTTGACAAGCGGGATCAGCAGGCCGGGCACCTGGGGATGAAGGAAATCACGATGCGAAAGGCTCGTCACCGCAAATCCGGCTGACTGGAACGCCTCCCGCAACTCGCGTGGGCGGAACGCCATTTCCTTCGGACTGACCCCGAGCCGTTCGCGCCGTGACGGATCGTCGGAGAAGATGTACTTGTTGATCGGATTCAGGAAGTTGGGTTCGGAGAAGGCGACGTTGGCGCCGAGACGGACCGTTCGGCGCAGGGCGGGCAAAGCCCTCTTGAGATCCAGATGATGGAGGACGCTGATGCCAACCATCGCATCGAAGCCGGCGTCGGGCAGTTCGTCGGGTTCTTCGAGATTGCATCGTTGGAAAGAGACATTGGGTTGACGGCATCGCTCGCGGGCTCTTTCGAGAAGGTCGTTCGAGATGTCGACGGCGGTGATCCGGGCACCGGTCCAGGCCAATTGTTCGGTGAAGACTCCGGTACCGCAGCCGCATTCGAGGACTCTGACGCCCTCACGCAGATGGCAGACCTGGGTTAGCCAGCGAACGCGAGCCGTCACGCGCTCCCGGCCGGCCGGGGTATCCCACCCCCAGACGTTTTCCGCACCGGCTTCGATCAACCGTTTGCCGTGTGCGATCTCGCACTCAACCTGTCCGCCTCGCTTCATTGTTCTTTTCCAGTACAACCATGGACCTGAGTGCCAGGAAGCGGCACTTCATCCGGGAAATCAGAAAGTCCTCGATTCGGCAGAGCGGCTCCACCGCGAAAGCGGGTATCAGACAGAACGGCTGGAATCCGCCGGTCAGCGGATAGGTCAGGCATGAGAACTCACGACAAGAGAGCCATCGGAGTCCGGGGAGGCACTGCAGGAATTCCTGACGACGCCTCTGGAAGAGGATGGTGGCGGTGGCGGCGTTGGCGTAGTCCGCGAACGGGAGGGTCAAGTCTGATGGCGCGTTGAACAGGTCGCTCCGCTCGTCGAATGCCTCGTGGTGGAAGCGGTAGACGATTCGCGACCAGCCGGTGATAAGCGGCTCGACCACGATGATTCGACCCCTGCGGCGCAGCACACGCGACGCTTCGTGAAACACCGGGAGAGGGCCTGGGATATGATGCAGGACGTCGAACAGCACCAAGTTGCCGACCGAGTCATCGTCAAAGGGCATGCGGCGGGCGTCCACTACGCGATCGCACCAGGGTGTGGCCATGGCATCGGTCGCCGTTACGTCGGGCCGAAAGGCCTTGAAGTTGCCGCAGCCGCAACCCAGCTCGAAGGACGGGGACAGATCGATCATCTGATCGGCGATCATACGGTACCAATAGTGGTACTGCGTGCGAACCGCGGGCTTGCTGTCCCACATCCGACGATGCCGGTGAAGCTGCCGGAGGTACGTCCCGTCCGAGGGGGCGGAAGGGAACGTCTCGGTGATAGATCGACTGTCTGCGTACGTGCAAGCCATACGTGTACCCAACCCGGTGGCAGGGTCAATACATCTTGAGCTTCCTGAGGGCAACCCAACTCATTCGCAGCAGGAGCAACCCGTCGCGAAACCGGCGGATCTTGATCTGTCCGTAGCGGCGTGCTCCATAACGTACCGGCACTTCGACGAACTTCAGTGCGGCTTTGGCGGCTCCGAAGATCAGGTCGAAATCGCCAAAGGGGTCGCATTCGCCGAAGTAGTGGCGGTTGTTCGCGATCTTTTGGTAGTTTTGGCGCAGCAGGGCCTTGGTGCCGCAGAGAGTGTCGCGAATGGGCATGTTCAACAGCCACGAGAACAGGATCCCGAAGAACCGGTTGCCACACTTGTTGAGAAAACGCATGGCCCGGGCCTCCATCGGATAGACGAGTCGGCTGCCGTTGACGAACTCGGCCTGCCCCGAGGCGATGACGTGAAAGAACTTGGGCATATCCTCCGGCGCAACGGTCAGATCCGAATCGAGAATCATGAGGACGTCGCCGCGCGCGGCGGCGAAGCCTTTGCGCACCGCATCTCCCTTGCCCCGACCCGAACCCTGATGGATCAGCTTGATGTCTCTTTCAGGATGCGAGGCCCGCAGGGTCTCGATTTCTTCGACCGTCCCGTCGGTGCTGTTGCCGTCGACGAAGATCAGTTCCGTGTGCGCGCCCATATCGGGTGTTCGCTCGATGGCGTCGCGGATATTTCCGCGCTCGTCGCGCGTGGGGATGATCACGCTGACGGTCAATTTCTCAACGTTCTCCGGCGGCACGGCCGGCCGCGCGACGAAGACGGTCATCAGATTCACGCAGGTCAACGGCCAGAGCCGGGCAACCACGCGGTTGAGCAGCGTAGAAAGGATCGGAACATTCTTGGGGAACAGGAGGTCGGTCGTCTCCCGGGTGATGTCGAAACCGCTGAGCTCGCACAGATTGCGCACGTCCTGAACGGACAGCCAATTGAGTCCTTTGGCTTTTCGGCGGAGACCGAGGAAGCTGGCGAGATTGAGAATCGGCTCCCACAGGGCGTTGAAGTAGGCGATCACGATACGCGTGTGAGGCCCACACGCCGGCTTGAGGCGGGTCAGGACGGATTGGATGTCCTTGAGCGATCCGATGGAATTCGCCAGGACGATGTAGTCGAACGTTTCGGAGAACTCGACCGTATCCTCGGACACGAAACAGAAGTCGAGTTCGGGATGGGCTTTGCGGGCAAGATCGATGAGCGCCGGCGTGAATTCGACACCCAGGCCGTAGTAAGGTTTGAGGTCCGCCAGGAAATCGCCGATCCCGCAGCCAATCTCCAGGACGCGTGCTCCGGGGGGAACGTGCATCCGGAAAACGCGGCGCAGTTGCTGATAGTAGTAGCGATTGCGGGCGTCCCAGGCGCGATGGTTCTGAATCCGACGTTCGAAATCGTCAGCACCGACGTCGGATGGGCGAGCGAGGGCTCGATCAAACAGGGCTGTGCCGGCGACGGTACTGCCTGACATGATTGCTCCCTGCCGCTGACCTTGTCATCCTGGCGGATCCGACACGGCCGGCCCGGGATAGCCCCACCGGACGTATCCCGCCACCGCAGCACGGTCACTGCAGATCCACGCGTGGTCTATCGGAAAGGGTCATCGCCAACTTGAGTGAAGACTCCTGCGACTCGGGCTCCGGACATTTGCGTCCCCACCAACTGCATCCCGGCCACCTGGATCTCAGTCACGTCGGTTCTCGCCGTCCGCGCGTCCCACCCACCTGCGTGTCGGGCGCCTGGATCCTCGCCACCCGCCTCCCGGCCACTCGGGCAGGGTCGAATGGCATGGAGGTTTCCGTCGCTGCCCTGTCGGCCGGCCCCATCCGCCATGTGGACGCCCGGCGCCCGATCGAGTCGCGGCGGGAATGGGTCTCGCAGCAAGCGGCGTCCTTCGTGACGTTGCGGCACATGCGGAGGACGGGCGGGCAAGCGACGATCTCCTTGCCAGCGGGACGCGGATGGTTGCGACGACATCCGCACGATCCTCGATCCTGCGAACCAGCCGCGGGAACTCCTCCGGCGGATCCTGCGAGTCCGCGTCGGCCCTGACCACGATGCTGCCTTGGTCCGACCGGTTACGGAGACCGAACCTTGCCCCGAAGCGCTCGTATGGGAAGCACCAGTCCCAGCGAGGCGACGGCGAAGAAGGCCCATTCCACGCTCATCCGATAGCGATGCGGTATGTCGGCGAGCGCCGCATAGAAGACCGTCATGAACACAACGCCGACCGCCAAACCCACGAACCAGGAACGCTTGAACCGCTGGCGCTTCGATCCGATTCCGAAGACGAGGCAAACAACTCCGATCGCGAAGCACACCACCAGTGGCTTTATCGCAAAGGTCTCCCCAGGTCTCAACACCGCCAACGCGTGGAAAAGCCGCTGAGCCGCCGAAGTCTCATAGGACGTGGGAAACTCCGTACGATTGTGCGCCGCCCAGGAGAGACGGTCGGCGTCACGTTCGAAGGCGCTCGGCTGGGATTGACGAAACGCATCCCATTCGAGACTCACCTTGGGTCTGAGCCACAGCCGAGCGGTGTCGCGCATGACGACGCCCAAGTAGGCGCCAGGCCGCCGTTGGATGCATTCGACGGCGCAGCCGACCATGTATTTGATCGCCTCGCGCTTTGTCATGCCCCACTTGTCCCTGCCGGCCCGCCACAGATCCTCATAGTCCAAATACCCGTCGCGCCAGCGAGCACCGTTGGCCAGCGCCGCCTCGTACAGCCGTTCGAGCCGTTCGGAGCGGGGCGGCGCCACGAGCTCCGGAGTGTGCAGGCCGCGCCATGCGATAACCTCCATCGTGTGGGTCGAATAGCATCCCTCGCCCACAACGCGGGCATTGAACCATTGCCTTGCCCCGGCGCCGAGGGCGGCGATAAGCAGGACGACGCCACACCACTTGACGATTTTCCACCGCCACGGGGCGCAAAAGCACAGGGGCACAAGTGGAACGACGATGGCCAGCAGCAGGACTTCGTCGCGGACGAGCATGACGGCCAACCACAAGGCGCACGCCACGGAGAAACGCCAGCGCGGCCGCGCCGCCAGATGTCCCATGAGGACGAGCATCGCCATGGGTACGACACTGCACAGCAGCGCGTTGGGCATTGCGTAGTGCGACCAGATCGCGCGGCTGGAATTGACCAGAAGAAGAACACCGGTCAACAGCCCGGCCAGCACCCCCCAGTTGCGTCGCATCCAGCCCATGACTACCACCGCCGCAGCGACTTCCAGAACGTGCTGCGCAAGCGGCAGGGCCTTATTGAGCGGCAACGGCAGTAGCTTGCAGGCGTACATGAACAGTGGATATCCGATGTTGCGCTCGCGCAGATCGGGCAGGCGTCCGGCCTCCATCGTGTGCATCAGTTTGCAGTAGGAGTTCGTATCGGCGGTGGCGATCGTGGGAATCCCCAGCCAGGCCGAGACATGAAGCGCAAGACCCAACGAGATGATCCCCGTCGACGCGATCCACCACAGCCGAGTGGCACGCCGGGTCAGGAGTGCATCAAGCATAACACCAAGAGCAGATCCGATCCTGCGGGCGCGGGACGCGGGCTGCACAACACGCGGTCCGGCGACAGAGTCGCACCGGGCTGCCGCGGCCGACCGGGCGAGGGGAATCGACGAGTTGACGCTTCGAATGGGCATGCCGGATCGAGAGTCCAAGGCGCGACCGGTCACCGTGCCGGCGCACCCGCCCGGGTCCTATCGGCAACTGAAGGTGTCGGGCTTTACAGATCGAACTCGTAGATCGAGCCGTTGCGGTGCGTGAGTCGCTGCCGGCCTTCCGGCCCGGCGCTGGTCACGCACACGATGTGCCGATAGCCGAGCGCGGCCTGGTAGGCCGGCACGAGGTCTCCGCAGGCGCCGAGGTCC
>Ga0315273_10007033_pt1 | contig 14063 bp, 14 predicted proteins | sample YL17G02_0_MG_FD_205753 | JGI IMG/M metagenome (GOLD analysis project Ga0315273, IMG submission 205753) | Sediment microbial communities from Yellowstone Lake, YNP, Wyoming, USA - YL17G02_0 | ecosystem: Environmental > Aquatic > Freshwater > Lake > Sediment | place: USA: Wyoming | collected... | reverse complement strand
TTGCCGGCGAGATCCAGGTGCTGGTGGCGACCACGGTGATCGAGGTCGGCGTCGACGTTGCGAACGCGACGCTGATGGCGATCGAGCACGCCGAGCGGTTCGGGCTTGCACAATTGCATCAGTTGCGTGGGCGGGTCGGGCGCGGCGCCGCGGACAGCACGTGCTTCCTGCTCTTCGAGGGGCCGCTGACCGACACGGCGAAGGCGAGGCTCAAGGTGATCTACGAGAACAACGACGGCTTCGAGATCGCGCGGCAGGACTTGATCATTCGCGGTCCCGGCGAGTTTCTGGGCGCGCGGCAGTCGGGCGTGCCGCTGCTGCGGTTCGCCGACCTCGAACGGGACGTGGCGCTGATCGAGCAGGCGCGCGACGCGGCCGACGAATTGTTGCAGCGCGATCCGGCCGCCGCGGCGTCTCATCTCTCGCGGTGGCTGGGCGGGAAGGAGGAATTCATCAAAGCGTAGCAGCCTGTCGGACTTGGGGGTTCGAAAGCGAAACGATGGGAGAGCGAGGACAGGTCGTGACGATTTCGACGCACCTATCGGGAATGGGCAAGGAGAAATCGGCGAAATATGGACCGTTCTCCCACCGTTGCAGCCGAATCATCCCAAGTCCGACAGGCTCCTGGAGCGTAGAGGGGTCGTAGAGGGGTCGGATACGACTTTCTCCCGGCGGGACCTTCATTTCCCCCGAGTCCGGCCGTCGAGAAAGTCGTCTCTGACCCCGTTCTCCGCGCCGGCCCCGGGCTGCGCCTTCGCGCAACCCGGGCTGATACGAGACTGGGCTACGCCGATCCGCCGAGTCCATTTACTGACCGAAATCAATGTCCGGGCCTTTCCAGATCGGGCGAGTGGGCTAAAATGCACCCCCAAACCCACTCTCGGGCCCCGGCACCGCCATGTCCCTTTACGCGCTAGGCCTCAACCATCGCACCGCGCCGCTCGACGTGCGGGAAACGATCGCGTTCCAGCCGGACGCCATGGGTCACGCGTTGCGCGACCTCCTGGGACAGCCCAAGGTGAAGGAGGCCGCGATCCTGTCCACCTGCAACCGGACCGAGCTCTATATCCGCGGCTCCGAGCCGGAGCCGGTGGTGCGCTGGCTGGAAGAATTCCATCACGCGGCGAAGGATTCGTTGTCGCCCTACATCTACACGCTGCCGCGGGAGCAGGCGATCACCCACGCCTTCCGCGTCGCGAGCGGCCTCGATTCGATGATCCTGGGCGAGCCGCAGATCCTCGGCCAGATGAAGCAGGCGGTGCGCCAGGCCGAGGCGGCCGGGACGCTGGGTCTGGTGCTGAACCGGCTGTTTCAACGCACCTTCGCCGTCGCCAAGGACGTGCGCACCAATACCGACATCGGCAGCGCGTCGATCTCGATGGCGGCGGCTTCGGTCAAGCTCGCCGAGCGGATCTTTCCGTCGATATCGGGCCAGCGCCTGCTGCTGATCGGCGCCGGTGAAATGATCGAATTGACGGCGACGCACTTCGCGGCGAAGAAGCCCCGCTCGATCATGATCGCCAACCGCACGCTGGAGCGCGGCAAGGAGCTGGCCGCGCGCTTCGGCGCCGATGCGATCACGCTGAACGAGGTGCCCGAGCGCCTGCACGAGTTCGACATCGTCGTCACCTGCACGGCGAGCTCGCTGCCGATCCTCGGCAAGGGGCTGCTGGAGCGGGTAGTCAAGGCGCGCCGGCACGCGCCGGTGTTCATCGTCGATCTCGCGGTTCCGCGCGACGTCGAGCCCGAAGCGGGCGATCTCGACGACGTGTTCCTGTACAGCGTCGACGACCTGTCGAACGTCGTGAAGGACAACCTCAACATCCGTCGCGAGTCGGTCGCCCAGGCCGAACAGATGATCGCGACGCAAGCCGAGAGTTTCCTCCGCTGGCTCGAGGGCCGCGCGGTGGTGCCGACCATTTCGGCGCTGCACGGCCACCACGACGAGCTCCGCGCGACGGAGCTCGAGCGCGCGCGGAAGCTGCTCGCAACCGGCACGCCACCGGAGCAGGTTCTGGAGCTCCTCGCGCGTGGCCTCACCAACAAATTCCTGCATGCGCCGACGCAGGCGCTGAATCAGGCAGGCGACGCCGAGCGCGCCGAATTGGTCGCGGCGTTCGAGCGCATCTACAACATCCCCGACGGGCATTAGCTGCGCCGAAGCGGGGATTGCGGTGCGCCGGCACCGCAATGGCGCGATGCCGTAGCCCGGGTTGAGCGAATGCGACCCCCGGGGCGGCGCTGCGACGAAGCCCCATTTGGGCCCCCTCGGGTCTCGCGTCCGCTCAACCCGGGCTACGCAACCGGATGACGCCACCCGGGCCACGCCCCAGGTCCGCCGCCGCCATCTCCCACCGGGCACCCATGAAGTCGTCTCTTCGCACCAAACTCGAAGCGCTGTCCCGCCGCGTGGACGAGCTCACCGCCACGCTGTCGGCGGAGGACGCCACGCGCGACCTCGACCGCTACCGCGCGCTCACCCGGGAGCATGCGGACATCGATCCGGTTGTCGCGCACTACCGCCAATACGGTGCGGCCGAGGCGGATCTCATGGCGGCGCAGGAGATGGTCGCCGATCCCGCGATGAAGGCGTTCGCCGAAGAGGAAATTGCCGCGGCAAAGGTGCGCATGGCGACACTCGAGGCGGAACTGCAGAAGCTGCTGCTGCCGGTCGACCCCAACGACGAGCGCAACGTGTTCGTCGAAATCCGCGCCGGCACCGGCGGCGACGAGTCGGCGCTGTTCGGCGGCGATCTGCTGCGCATGTACACGCGCTTCGCCGAGCGCGCCGGCTGGCAGGTCGAGCTGGTGTCCGCATCCCCGGGCGAGATGGGCGGCTACAAGGAAGCGATCGTGCGCATCGTGGGCAAGGGCGTGTACTCGCGGCTCAAGTTCGAGTCGGGCGGCCATCGCGTCCAGCGCGTGCCCGAAACCGAGGCGCAGGGGCGCATCCACACGTCCGCCTGCACGGTCGCGGTGATGCCCGAGGCCGATCCCGTCGCCGACGTCACCATCAATCCGGCGGACCTGCGCATCGACACCTTCCGCGCGTCGGGGGCCGGCGGCCAGCACATCAACAAGACCGACTCCGCGGTGCGCATCACGCACCTGCCGTCGGGCCTCGTCGTCGAGTGCCAGGACGATCGCTCGCAGCATCGCAACCGCGCCTCGGCGATGGCGGTGCTCGCATCTCGCCTTGCCGACAAGGAGCGCCGCGAGCGGCAGCAGAAGGAGGCGTCGATGCGCAAGAGCCTGATCGGCAGCGGCGATCGCAGCGAGCGCATCCGCACCTACAACTTCCCGCAGGGCCGCGTCACCGACCACCGGATCAACCTGACGCTCTACAAGATCGACGCGATCATGGACGGCGACCTCGCCGAGGTGACGGGCGCCCTGCAGCAGGAGTTCCAGGCCGAACTGCTGGCGGCACTTGGAGGGGATGACGCGCCATGACCGGCGTACCCGCACCCTGGCTCGAAACGCTGCGCCTCGAGCTGCGCGAATTCGTCGCCGCAGATCGCCCCGATCTCGTTCGCCTCGACACCGATCCGCGGGTGATGAAGTACATCGGCAACGGCCGCGTGGCGACGCAGGACGAGATTTCGGCGGCGATCGTGCGGGTGCGCCGGGCCTACCGGCCCTATCCCGGGCTGGGCAGCTGGCGGGCGTCGCGCCGTGACACCGGCGAGTACATCGGCTGGTGCTCGCTCAAGTACATCCCGAAAACCGTGGAAATCGAGGTCGGCTACCGGCTGCTCCCCGCAGCCTGGGGGCAGGGCTTCGCGACTGAAGGCGCCACCGAGCTCGTCCGCTATGGCTTCGAGGAGCTCGGCCTCGAGCGCATCATTGGCATCACCCACCCGGACAACGCGGCCTCGCAGCGGGTGCTGCTGAAAGCCGGGTTGAAAGACGCCCGCTGGGGGCATTACTACGGCTGGCGGGTGAGGCTGTTCGTGGCGTTGGCGGGCGAGCGTTGAGCGACCCGGTTTCCGTGCGCCGCGCGCTCGCCCAGTCGGGTCTCGTGCCGATCGACGCGCAGGTGCTGCTGGCGCACGTTCTCGGCCGCAACCGGGCGTGGCTGGCGGCCCACGGCGACGACCCCATCCCGCGAACGGAGGCGGAAGTGTTTTTCGCGCTGGCCCGCCGGCGGCGCGAGGGCGAGCCGGTCGCCTATCTGACCGGCATCCGCGAATTCTGGGGGTTGCCGCTGGCCGTCTCCTCGGCCGTGCTGATTCCGCGGCCGGAGACCGAGGCGGTGGTCGAGATCGCCGTCGCGCGCCTGCCCGCGGACCGCGACACGCGCGTGCTCGACCTCGGCACCGGCTCCGGCGCGATCGCGCTCGCGATTGCGCACGACCGGCCGCGCGCGCAGGTGCTCGCGACCGACGTGTCCGCGGCGGCGCTCGCGGTCGCCCGCGACAACGGGCAGCGGCTCGGGCTTCCGAACGTCGAGTTCCTCCAGTCCGACTGGTACGCGGACGTGCCGGCGACGTGGCGCGCTGGGCGGTTCGACGTCATCGCCAGTAATCCGCCGTACATCGTTGCTGGCGATCCGCATCTCGCCGATGGCGACCTTCGGCACGAACCCGCCGGCGCACTGTCGCCCGGCGGCGATGGCCTCGCATCGTTCCGCCGGATTGTCGCCGGCGCGCGCGAGCGTCTCGCGCCGGGCGGAACCCTCGTCGTCGAACATGGGTTCGATCAGGCGGAGGCCGTGCGCGCGCTGTTCGACGCCGCAGGGTTTGACGAGGTACTGTCGAAGCGCGACCTGGCCGGGATACCGCGGGTGGTGGCGGGGCGGGCGCCCGAGTGATCCTCCGACGCGCGATGCGTAGCGCGTAGCCCGGGCTGAGCCAACGCGAAACCCGGGTGGATGCACCCATCGAGCTCCGTGGCGGCGTCGCCCCGGGTTTCGCGTTGGCTCAACCCGGGCTACGAATCATACGAATTCGGCGAAGGCGCCGGCGGCGTCACGCTGAGCTTCTCGGCCCACGGCAGCAGCGCCGGCATGATCGCCGGATACAACGCCACGCCCTTCGCTTGTTGCTCGCGATAACGCCGCAAACCGCCTTCGCCGGGGAGCCGGACGCGATCGACGCCCGGCCGCGGCTTGGCCTTGCGCGCGGCGTCGGCCATGAAATCCATCTGCCGCCGGAACGCTGCAAGGCCGCCGAAGGCTTCCGGATCGAGCACCTGCACGAACACCGTCGCACCCCAGCCCTCGGCCGGATCGGCCCGGCCGTAGCCCGAAAGCCCTGCGGTCAGCGCTTCGATCATGAGGCCGAGGCCGAAGCCCTTGTGGCCGGCGTCGATGCCGCCGAGGGGCAGCAGCGCGCCCTTGGGCTCGTTCCACGCCACGGCCGGGTCATCGGTGGCGTTGCCCATGGCATCGATCAGCCACGGCCCCGGCAGCTTCGCCCCCTCGTCCAGACGCTGCCTGGTGTAGCCCATGCTGGTGATCGACGTCGAGACATCGATCAGGATGGGATCGCCGGACGTCGGCAGGCCGGCGGCGATCGGGTTCGGCGTGATGAACGGGGTCATGCCGCCGTGGGGGGCGACGGCCGCGACGAACGGGTCGGAGCTCTGCACGACGGCGACCAGCCCGCGCTCGGTGGCCCGCAGCAGATACGCCGCAAGGCAAGCGATGTGATGCGACCGGCGGATGACGACGGTGCCGGTGCCGTACGTCGCAGCCATGTCAGTGGCGGTGTCGAGCGCGCGCAGCGTGAGCCACGGGCCCGGCAGGCGGCCGCCGTCCCAGGTCTGCGCGGCAAGGCGCGCATTGAGGATCGCCGGGGCGCCGTCCCGGGCCATCGCGCCCCTCTCGAGCTCGCCGAGATAGCCGCCAAGCAGAGCGAGCCCGTGCGTGGTGTGACCGAGCAGGTCGCCGGCGACGAGAACTTCGGCCACGTCGTGCGCGATGTCGGTGCGTACCCCTATGCCGGTGAGCAACGCGTGGGCAAAAGCGACGAGCGAGTCAGCGGCAAAGCGCGCAACGGCCATGGTGCGGGTCCTGTTCGATGGCGATCCGGCGGAAGGAGCAAGGGGCGGCCACGATGCGGCGATTGACGCGGCGGCGCGATTCGCCGACGATTCTACCGCAGCGCCCGCTCTCCTCGCCCCGCGGCGAGCGCGATGCCCGCGTTGCTTGCGGAGAGCCCGTTGACAGCCGTCGCGTCCAGCATGTGCCCCCTCGCAGCCGCCGCCGGCCGCGGCCGGGAACACCGCTCGTGAACCTTCCCGTTTCCGCCGCGATCGCGGTCTCTTCGTGCTGCCGGCGTCGCTGACGGTCAGCATCGTCACGCACCAGCCGGACCTCGCGCTGCTCGAGCGCTGTCTGCGTCGGCTCGCCGCCGCGGTCGTCGCGGCGCGAGCGAGCGGGGCGCTCGGGGGCCTCGCCGTGGCGCTGATCGACAACAGCGAGGACCGCGCGATCGCCGACCGCGTCAACAAGCTCGGACAGGCGTGCCTGCGCGACGCCGGCGCGATGCTCACCTTCGTGCAGGGACACGCGAACATCGGCTACGGCGCCGCCAACAACCTGATGCTGCACGGCACCGGCGCCGATTACCAGCTGGTGCTGAACCCGGACATCGAGCTCGCGCCCGATGCGATCGCCAACGCGATGCGCTGGCTCGACATCCGGCCGGAGATCGGCGCGGTCGCGGCCGCGATCACCGAGGCCGACGGCACGCCGTTGTTCCTGTGCCGGCGCTATCCCGCCGTCTTCGACCTTGCGCTGCGCGGCTTCGCGCCGCGGTTCGTGCGGTCGCTGTTTCGCCGGCGGCTCGCGCATTACGAGCTGCGCGACCGGATCGATCCCGCGAGCGACGAGCCGGTGCTGGAAATCCCGCTGATATCGGGCGCCTGCATGTTCGTCCGGCGCAAGGCGATCGACGCCACGGGTGGCTTCGACCCCGCGTTCTTCCTCTATTTCGAGGACTACGACTGGAGCGTTCGCCTCAACCGCGTGACGAAGACCGCCTACCTGCCGGCGATGCGCGCGGTGCACCACGGCGGGGGCGCGGCGCGCAAGGGTCCGCGGCACATCGGCTGGTTCGCGCGCAGTGCCGTTCGCTTTTACGGCAAGCACGGCTGGCGATGGTTCTGACCGCCGATCGATGGCCGGCGACCGTTGTGCAACCCGACGGATCTCCAGTGATCGTTGCGGAACCCGACGCTTCCTTGTCGGTAAAGCGGGCAACGTGACCCGCGGCCTCGTGGTGGTGTCGGGCGCTGCCGGCTTTGTCGGTCGTGCCCTGTGCGCGCACTTTGTCTCGACCGGCGTGCCGTGCCGCGGGATCGTGCGCGCGGAGCCGCCGGGAAGCTCGGCGCGAGACACGCCAGTCGTCCTCGGCGATCTCGCCACCACGCCGGACGAGCGTCTCGCGGCTGCGGTCGAAGGCGCGTTCGCGGTGGTGCACCTTGCCGGCCGCGCGCACGTGCTCCGGGAAACGGCGCCCGCTGCGGCCGCCGCCTGTCACGCCGCAAATGTCATCGCGACGCAGCGGCTCGCGCTCGCCGCCGCAGGCGCCGGCGTGCAACGATTCGTGCTCGCGGGCACGCTCAAGGTGCATGGCGAAGCGTCGGCGCCGGGACGAGCGTTTCGCGCCGATGATCCGTATGCGCCGCAGGATGCCTACGCGCAAAGCAAGGTCGACGCGGAGCGTGCGCTGGTGGCGGCATGTTCCGGAACGCCGATGGTGCCGATCCTCCTGCGCCTGCCGCTTGTCTACGGCCCCGGCGTGAGGGCCAATTTTCTCGCGCTGCTCGATGCCATCGCCCGGCGCGCGCCATTGCCGTTGCGGTCGATCGACAATCGCCGCGATCTCCTCTACGTCGGCAATCTCGTGTCCGCGATCGCGGCGCTTCTCGATCGCCCGGAGCCGCCGCGCGGCGCGTGGCTGATCGCCGATGGCGAGCCGGTGTCGACCCCCGATCTCGTGCGGCGCATCGCGGCGGCGCTCGGCGTGGCGCCGCGGCTGTGGCCGGTGCCGCTCCCGCTGCTCGAGGCGGCGGCGCGTCTGGCCGGGCGCCGCGCCGAATTTCTCCGCATCGCGTCGTCGCTCGCCGTCGATGCCTCGCCGCTTGCGCGCCTCATCGGCCCGCCGCCTTTCACGCTCGACCAAGGGCTGGCCGCGACGGCGAAGTGGTGGCGCGCGCGCCACGCCATTTGAAAACGTGGAACGTCCAGGGAAATGGGAGAAATGGGGTCTGACTCCATTTCCCTGGACGGCCCACGTTTTCGCCGGGATACAATTCGCCCCTGCCTACTGCCGAGACACCGATGACCGTTCGCCCCAGCGGCCGCCGCGCCGACGAGCTGCGTCCGCTCCGCATCACCCGCAGCTACACGCTGCACGCCGAAGGCTCGGTGCTGATCGAGACCGGCAACACCAAGGTGCTGTGCACCGCCAGCGTCGAAGAGGGCGTGCCGCCGTTCCTCAAGGGCAAGAGGCAGGGCTGGCTCACTGCCGAATACGGGATGCTGCCGCGCGCGACCAACACCCGGATGCGACGCGAGGCGGCGGAGGGCAAGCAATCCGGACGCACCCAGGAAATCCAGCGCCTGATCGGCCGCAGCCTGCGCGCGGTCACCGACCTTGCCGCACTGGGCGAGCGCACGCTAAAGATCGACTGCGACGTGCTGCAGGCCGACGGCGGCACGCGGTGCGCGTCGATCACCGGCGCGTACGTCGCCGTTGCCGATGCGATCGCGTGGTGCCGCGCACGAGGTCTCGTGACCGGCGAGCCGCTGTCCGATTTCGTCGCCGCGGTGTCGGTCGGCGTGGTGGGCGGCGTGCCGCTGCTCGATCTCGACTATGCCGAGGATTCCGGCTGCGACACCGACATGAACGTGGTGATGACGGGCGCCGGCGGCTTTGTCGAGTTGCAGGGCACCGCCGAAGGCGCGCCGTTCACACGGACGGAGATGGACGCGCTGGTCGGCCTCGCCGAGCGCGGAATTCGCGACCTGATCGCGGCGCAGAAGGCGGCGCTTGACGGCTGACGCTGTGGAATCCGCGGGCACCGCCGAGCCGGATGCCGCCGTAGCGCCGATCATGATCCCGCGCCTTGTTCTCGCCTCCAACAACGCGGGCAAGCTGCGCGAGTTTCGCCGGCTGCTCTCGCCACTCGGCATCGACGTGATTCCGCAGGCCGACCTCGGCATTTCAGAAGCCGACGAGCCTCACGTCACGTTCGTCGAGAACGCGCTCGCGAAGGCGCGCCACGCCAGCGCGCACGCGAAGCTGCCGGCGCTGGCCGACGACTCCGGCATCTGCGTCCGCGCGCTCGGCGGCGCCCCTGGCGCGCAGAGTGCGCGCTACGCCGGCGAGCCGAAGTCGGATGCGCGCAACAACGCCAAGCTGATCGCCGCGCTGCGGGGCATCGGCGATCGGCGCGCGCATTACGCCTGCGTGCTGGTGCTCGTGCGCGACGCCGACGACCCCGAGCCGATCATCGCCGAGGGCGACTGGCACGGCACGATCATCGACGTGCCGCGCGGCGACGGCGGCTTCGGTTATGACCCGCATTTCCTCGACCCGACGATCGGCTTGACCGGTGCCGAACTGCCGCTGGAACTGAAGAACGAACGGTCGCACCGCGGCCGCGCGATGCGTGCGCTGATCGCGAAGCTCGGCGAGGAGGACCGGTGAGGGTCGACGTGCCGTCGATCGGCCGCCCCCATTTCGCGGCACTGCCGCCGCTGTCGCTGTACGTGCACATTCCCTGGTGCGTCAGGAAATGCCCGTACTGCGATTTCAACTCGCACCAGGCGCGGAACGACCCGCCCGAGGATGCCTACGTCGACGCGCTGCTCGCCGATCTCGAGTTCGCGCTGCCGGCGATCTGGGGCCGCAAGGTCACGACGGTGTTCATCGGCGGCGGCACGCCGAGCCTTTTCTCCGCAGCGGCGATCGACCGCCTGCTGGCCGGCATCCGCGCGCGTCTGCCGCTGTCGCCCGCTGCCGAAATCACGCTGGAAGCGAATCCGGGCACCTTCGAGCGCGACCGGTTCGCCGGGTTCAAGGCGGCCGGCGTCAACCGGCTCTCGCTCGGCATCCAGAGCTTCGACGACGCGCATCTCGCAGCACTCGGCCGCATCCACGACGTGCGCGAGGCGCGTGCCGCCGCCGAAGCGGCACTGTCGATCTTCGGCAACGTCAACTTCGACCTCATGTACGCGCTGCCGGAGCAAACCGTCGGGCAGGCGGAGGCCGATGTGGCGGTGGCGCTCGAGTACAGCCCGCCGCATCTTTCCTTCTACCACCTGACGCTCGAGCCGAACACGCTGTTCCATCGTTATCCGCCCAAGCTTCCCGACGATGACGCCGCGGCCGACATCGAGGAGGCCGTCCACGCGGCATTGACCGGCGCGGGTTACCGCCAGTACGAGACCTCCGCCTTCGCGCGGCCCGGACACGAGTGCCGGCACAATCTCAATTACTGGCAGTTCGGCGATTACCTCGGCATCGGCGCCGGCGCGCATTCGAAGCTGTCGCTGCCGGATCGCGTGTTCCGGCAGGTGCGCTGGAAACAGCCGCAGCAGTATCTCGAGCAGATCGGCCGCGGCGTGCCGTTGCAGGAAGAGACGACGGTCACCCGCGACGACATCGGCTTCGAGTTCATGCTGAACGCATTGCGGCTGGCCGAGGGCGTGACGGCCGCCTCATTTGCCGAACGCACCGGCCATCCGCTCGCGCTCGTCGAGCGCGAGCTCTCCGAAGCGGTGCGCCGCGGCCTTCTCGACGGCAATCCGGCGACGATCCGCCCGACCGCGCTGGGACGGCGGTTTCTCAACGACCTGCAGGGGCTCTTCCTGCGCGACGGCGGCCGCGACGTGGTCGCGGCTCCGCTGGTCCGGCACGAGCCTGCGCCACCGGCGGGGCGCGGTGATTGAAGCATTCTCGCTCGGAGCCAGGTCAGCCGTTCGGCAGGGTCGCTCGTTAATCCCCTATTCGCGAGCCCTGCCCGGATTCCCATGAAACGCGCCAAACTGCACCCCCTCAAGCCGCGCAACCCGGCGGCGACGTCGCCGCTGCTGCGCAAGGGCGGCGCGCACGGCAAGACCACGGCCGCCAGGCGCCGGCAGGCCAAGGTGGCGCTCGCCCGCTTGCAACGGGATCCGGAGGCCTGCGAATGAAGCCCTGGCCGCACGACCCGACGACGTTGTGCCGCAGCGACCTCGAGATGGGTCGGATGCGCGAGCTGTATGCCGCCGCGGTCAGTGCCGACCACGCGTTGAACGACGAGCAGCTGTCGGCTTCGCTTGCCGCCACGCTCGCGCGGAAGCCGAAAGGCGCCGGGTGGTGGATCTTCGCGTACGGATCGCTGCTGTGGAATCCGCTGTTCCCGGTCGCCGACATGCGGCCGGCCCGGCTGCGCGGACTGCACCGCCGGTTTTGCCTGTGGTCGCTGGCCGCGCGCGGGACCCCCGAGCGCCCGGGGCTGGTGCTGGGACTGGAGCGCGGCGGCACCTGCCTCGGCGTGGCGATGCGCCTGCCGGCGCCGCTCGCGCTCGACGAATTGCACCTGCTGTGGCGGCGGGAGATGGTCGTCGGCTCGTACATCCCCAGCTGGGTCACGCTGGAGGCCGGCGGCCGCACGCTGACCGCGCTGACCTTCGTCGTGCGGCGCGATCATCCGCAGTACGCCGGCAAGCTGTCGCTGGCGCAGCAGGCGGATGTATTCAGCTGCGCAGGCGGCGCGTTCGGCACCTGCGCGGATTATCTCGAGCGCACCCGCATCGCGCTGGTCGCGCACGGCATCGTCGATCCGTATCTCGAGGCGCTGGCGGCGGAGATCGGTGGCCGTCGCGCGTAGCGGGGGGCAGGAAAATGGGGTCTGACCCTGTTTTCCTACATTGCCACGCGCCGCCCGCCGTCGACGTTGATCGTCTCGCCGGTGATGTAGCCGGCGTCGGCCACCAGGAAGTGCACGGCTTTGGCGATGTCCTCGGGCGTGCCCTCGCGCCGCAGCGGCGTGTGCGAGATGATGCGCTGGCGCGAGAGCTCGTCGAACGATTCGTCGTCGGGCCACAGGATCGGGCCGGGAGCCACGGCATTGACGCGCACCTCCGGCGCCAGCTCGCGGGCAAGCGAGCGGGTGAGCCCGACGAGGCCCGCCTTGGCGACCGAATAGACGACAAAATTCTTGAGCGGACGTTCGGCGTGGATGTCGGTGATGTTGACGATCACGCCCTGCGTCTTGCGCAGCGCCGCGGCCGCCGCCTGCGCCAGAAAGAGCGGCGCCCGCAGGTTGGTCCCGATGAGGTCTTCCCAGTCGCTCGGCGTGATGTCGCCGACCGGCGTCTGGAAGAACGACGACGCGTTGTTGATGAGCGCGTCGAGCCGGCCGTAGGTGGTGAGCGTGCGGTCGATCATCGCCGGCAGCTGCGCGAGGTCGAGAAGGTCGGCCTGGATCAGCGCGACGGAGTTCTGCCGCACGTGGTTCAGTTCCGCCTGCAGCAAGCGCGCCTCACCCGCGGACGCGCGGTAATGCAGCATCAGGTTCGCGCCTGCGGCGTGCATCCGCCGGCAGATCGCCGCGCCGACACGCTTGGCGCCACCGGTGATCAGCACCGTCTTGCCCTGCACCCCGTGCTCCCGTGTTCCGCGTTAGACTTGTGCGCAATCTAGCATAGTCCCCAGTGCGGCGCATTCGACGCCGCAGCAGGGCTCTTCGCCGTGCCCACGGATTCCGCGCTCCCCGCCCCTGACGCCGACGCGCGCGCCCACAGCGAGCGGGTCGCCGCGCACATTCGCGCCGAAATCGCAGCAGCGGGCGGCTTCATTCCGTTCGCACGGTACATGGAGCTCGCGCTGTACGCGCCGGGCCTCGGCTACTACGCGGCGGGGGCGGCCAAGTTCGGCGCCGCCGGCGATTTCGTCACCGCACCCGAGATGACGCCGCTCTTCGCGCGTGCGCTCGCCTTGCAGGTGGCGGCGATCCTCGCCAGCACTCCGCGCCGCGAAATCCTCGAGCTGGGCGCCGGCAGCGGCCGCCTCGCCGCCGACCTGCTCGTTGCGCTCGCGGCGCGCGATGCGCTTCCATCGCGCTACCTGATCCTCGAGCCGAGCCCGGACCTGCGGGAGCGGCAGCGCGCGACGATCGCCCGCGACGCGGGGCCTCTTGCCGCGCGCGTCGCATGGCTGGACGCGCTTCCCGACGCGCTCGCCGGCGCGGTCGTCGCCAATGAAGTGCTCGACGCGGTTCCGGTGCACCTCGTCGCGCGCCGCGGCCCGGTGATCTGCGAGCGCGGCGTGACCTTGGGCAGCGACCCGTCCTCGCCGTTTGCCTGGGCCGAGCGGCCCGCTGCGCCTCGTCTCGCCGCGCTGGCTGCGGCGCGCTTTCCGGCGGGCGGCGATTATTTGAGCGAAATCAATCCGGCCGCCGAGGCGCTGGTCCAGAGTCTCGGCAAACGGGTGGTCGAGGGTGCGATGCTGCTGATCGATTACGGTTTTCCCACCGCCGAGTACTACCACCCGCAGCGCAGCGCCGGAACCGTGATGTGCCATTACCGGCACCGGTCGCACGCCGATCCGTTCGCGTGGCCCGGCCTCACCGACATCACGGCGCACGTCGACTTCTCGGCGATGGCCGCGGCCGGGGCGCGCGCCGGCTTGACCGTCGCCGGATTCACCGCGCAGGCGCCGTTCCTGCTGGGCTGCGGCATCCTCGACGAGCTCGCTGCCACCGGCGCTCCCGACTCCGTCGATTACATCAAGGCGGCGGCGCCGGTGCAGAAACTGCTGAGTCCGGCCGAAATGGGCGACCTGTTCAAGGTGCTCGCGCTGGCCCGGTCCGAAGGCATCGCCTGGCCCGGTTTCGCGCTCGCCGATCGCAGTCATCGCCTCTGAGGCAACACCGCCTGGCTGGCGGGTCGTTCAGCGGACGTGTTGCCAGTCGCGGCGCTCGAGCGCAAAAAAACTGCTCTTGCATCATCCCTTTCTGACTCGCGGACCAAGCAAAAAGCCCACGATCCGGAGAAAGTGGGCTTCGGGTGGAACAGGCTCTCGCATTCAGTGCTTGGTGCTTTCGCTCCGGTGAATGACATA